>Ga0207933_1000254_pt1 | contig 55988 bp, 51 predicted proteins | sample NGESurdeep092012_4_FD_184488 | JGI IMG/M metagenome (GOLD analysis project Ga0207933, IMG submission 184488) | Arctic peat soil microbial communities from Barrow, Alaska - NGEE Surface sample F53-3 deep-092012 (SPAdes) | ecosystem: Environmental > Terrestrial > Soil > Wetlands > Peat ...
GCGTCCGGGGCGGCTGTCGGGTGGTCAACAGCAGAAGGTGGCGCTGGCCCGCGCCCTGGCCGGGGGTCCGCGCCTGTTGCTCTTGGACGAACCAACGGCCGCTCTCGATGCCAGCGCCCGCGCCAGCGTGCGGCGGGAACTCATGGAGCACCTGGGCAACTTTGCGGGGATGCGGATTCTGATCACGCACGATCCACTCGAGGCGGTCACCATGTCCGACCGTCTGGTCGTGCTGGAGGGTGGACGCATCGTGCAGGCGGGCTCAGGCGAGGAGGTGACTCAGCGCCCCCGATCGGACTACGTGGCCGATCTGATCGGGGTCAACCTGCTGCGCGGTCTGGGCACGGATGACGGGATCGTGCTCGACGGGGGCGGCCAATTGTTTGCCGGCCGCGCCGAGCGTGGCCCGATCTTTGTCGTCATTCACCCCCGTGCGGTGGCCCTCTACCGGCTGCGACCCGAGGGCACGCCTCGCAACGTCTGGCCAGGGCGGGTCACCGCCGTCGATCTCCACGCGGAACGGGTTCGAGTCCGCGTCGAGGGATCGCCCCCGATCGTCGCGGAAATCACCCCGGAGTCGGTCCGTGCGCTCGACCTGGGCGCTGGGGGCGAGGTCTGGGTCTCCGTCAAAGCGAGCGAAATCTCGACCTATCCGCGTTGACCGCCGCAGCGGATCGGCGCCCCGCCCATCACTCCGGCGAGCGCTGGGCGCAGGTCGGGCAGAGTCCAATGAAGACCAGGCGGTGGGCCCGGACCTGGTAGCCGGTGCTGGACTGCACCGCTCTCGGGACGCCCTCCAACACGCATCCCGGCACCTCGGCCACCTGGCCGCACTGCTCACAGCGAACGTGCTCGTGGTGGTCGTCGTGGAGTTCGTAGTGGGCGCGGCCGTCGCCCAATTCCAGGCGATCGATGAGACCCTTGCCCTCCAAGCCGGAGACGGCGCGGAAGACGCTCGAGTAATCCGCCCCCCCGATTTGCGAGCGGACCGTTTGATGCAGATCATCGAGCGCCCAGGCGTGCCGGGCGTGGCTGGCGAAGACATCCCAGACGGCGTCGGTGACGGGACTGGGCCGGGGCACGAATCCAGTCTAACGGCAACCGCATGACAGTTGCGCAAGTCGCTTGTGCAATACTGTTGCGATGCTGCCGGCCGCCTCCAAATCCGCATCGCGCGCACTTCTGGTCCTGCTCGTTGGGAGCTCGTGCCTGGGTCAGATCGCCTGCGGTGGCGGCGGCCAGCGAGCGGGCGGGCGCACGGGCCAGATCCAGGTCGTGGCGGCCGAGAATTTCTGGGCCGACCTGGCGCGCCAGGTCGGCGGCCAGCGAGCTGTGGTCCGCGACGTGCTGAGCGATCCCAACACCGACCCTCACGAGTACGAGAGCACGCCCGCTGACGCCAGAGCCTTCGCCGCCGCCGATCTGGTGATTCTGAACGGGGCCGGATACGATGCCTGGGCCGGCAAGCTCGTCGCCGCCAATCCCAATCCCGCCCGCCGGGTCCTCAACATCGCCCAGCTCCTGGGCCGGCGGGTTGGCGACAACCCCCATTTCTGGTACGACCCGTCCTACGTTTCGCGGGCGGTTCAGGCCATGGCTTCCGATCTGGAGCAGATCGACCCCGCCGGCCGGTCGTATTTCGAGTCGCGCGCAGCGGCGACCCTGGCCGCATTCGCTCCCGAGAACGAGCAGATCCGCCAGATTCGTGCCCAATTCGCAGGGCAGATGATCGGTTCCACCGAGAGCGTCTTCGTGCCCCTGGCCCGCGCGCTCGGGTTGAACCTGATCTCGTCCGCCTCCTTCATGAATGCGATGTCGGCCGGCACCGACCCGCCGGCCAGCGCCGTCATCGCCTTCCAGAATCAGATCTCGAGCCACCTCACCCGGCTACTCGTCTACAACCTCCAGACTCCGACCACCCTGGCCAGCCAGATGCGGGCGTTGGCGGAGCGGGAGGGGATCCCGGTGGTGGCGGTGACGGAGACGATGCCGCTGCGGTTCCCGAACTTCGAAGCCTGGCAGGGAGCCCAGCTGGGTGCGCTCGCCACCGCCCTGCAAACCGGGCCGAGGGCGGGTTGATCTTGCTTTGGCGGGCAGGTTGATGGGGGCGGAGGTCGCAATTGAGGCCCGCGACCTGGAGGCGGCCTACGGAACGCGGGTGATCTGGTCGAGGGTCAGCTTCAGCGTGCCGGCGGGGTCGTTCACCGCCGTGCTGGGCCCCAACGGGGCGGGCAAGTCGACACTGATCCGCATGCTGCTGGGGCAGTTGGCCCCGGCCACGGGGGAGCTGCGAGTCCTCGGGCGCCCGCCGCGACGCGGGAATGCCGAGATTGGATACGTTCCCCAGGGCCCCCTCTACGATCCCGAGCTGACCATTCGCGGCATCGACTTCGTTCGCCTGGGCGTCGATGGCCACCGCTTCGGTCCCTCCCTGAGCGGCGCTTCGGCCAGGGCGCGGGCGGACGAGGCGATCGCGGCCATGGGTGCCGAGGCTTTTTGCCGCGCGCCCCTGGGTGAGCTCTCCGGGGGTGAGCAGCAGCGGCTGCTGCTCGCCCAGGCACTGGCGGGCAGACCTCGGCTGCTGCTCATGGACGAACCCCTCTCCCACCTCGACGTACGCCACCAGGGCGCCATGGTGCGCCTCATCGCCCAGCTCGCGGTCTCACTCCACCTGACCGTGGTTCTGATCGCGCACGACGTCAACCCGCTCGCCGCCCATATCGACCAGGTGCTCTACGTAGCCGGCCAGCGGATGGCAATCGGGCCGCCTGACCAGATCATCACCTCCGCATCCCTATCGGCGATATATGGCGCCCCCATCGAGGTCTTGAGGGACAGCCGGGGCCGCGTCTTCGTGACCGGACTCGAAGAGGAGATCAGCCATCCTCACTGAGTATCCGCAAGCCTGGCTGGTCATCAGTAACAGCGCCCCCACCCTGAGCTGGAATCCTCTCAGCGACCTGGCCAACCTTCTCCAGTATCAATTCATGGTCAACGCTTTCGAGGCGGGCACTCTGGTGGCCATAATCGCCGGCGCCATCGGCTACTTCGTGGTCCTGCGTGGCTCCTCGTTCGCCGCCCACGCCCTCGGCCACATCGGATTTGCCGGGGCCACGGGCGCCGTGGTGGTGGGCGCCGCGCCCGTCCTGGGCCTGCTCGCGTTCACCGTCGGGGCCGGAATCGGGATCGGGCTTCTAGGCGGGCGGATTCGAGGGCGCGACGTCACCATCGGCATCGTCCTGGCCTGGACATTGGGCCTGGGGGTGCTGTTCATCTCCCTCTACAAGGGCTACGCGACCGAGGCCTACGCGCTCCTCTTCGGCGAGATCCTCGGCATCTCGACCCAGGACGTCGTCCTCAGTGCCATCGCCGCCGTGCTCACCCTGACCGTTCTGGCGGTGATCTATCGGCCGCTGCTCTTTGCCTCGGTGGATGAGAATCTGGCTGCCGCCAAGGGGGTTCCGGTAACCGCGCTCTCGATCATCTTCATGGTCGTACTGGCGGTCGCCGTGACCGAATCCGTGCAGGCGGTGGGCGTGCTCCTGATCTTCGCCCTCCTGGTCACCCCGGCCGCGATCGCTTCCAGGCTCTCGCATCGCCCCGCGGTTGGGGTCATGTTCTGCATCGGGCTGGCGCTGCTCTTCACCTGGGCCGGGCTGGCGGTCTCCTTCTATTCCCCCCATCCGGTCAGCTTCTTCATCACCACGTTCGCGTTCGGCACCTACCTGGTGGTCCGATTCGCGACCTGGCGACGGCGCCGAAGCCGACCCAATCGGGCCGGATCCGTGCCGGCGGATCACCCTCCGCTGGCGCCCAGGAGCGCGGCTTGAAGCGAGTTCCCATCGCACCCTGGCTCGGCGCCAGCCCACCGCCGCGGTCGGCTTTCGTGCAAGCTATTGCCAGCGGTCGCGGCCGGCCGTGGTCACCATGCTCAATCTGGTAATAACCGATCCCTTCCCGCCCGGGTTCCAGGTCGGGCCGTTTCAGGTCCGCTTCTACGGGATGGCGTACGCGGTTGCCTTCATCGTCGGAACGCTAGTCGCCAGCCGCCAACTCGAACGTCGCGGAGTGCCTCGAGCTCAGTGCGAGAGCATCGCCTTCTGGACCATCATTTTTGGGTTGGTCGGGGCCCGGCTCTATTTCGTGGTCCAGTCCGGGTGGTACTGGTATCTGACTCATCCCCAGCACATCCTCGCCTTCTGGGAGGGAGGGATGGCCTTTTTCGGCGCCATCTTCGCGGCCTTGATCGTGCTTCTTTGGATGAGCCGGCGCCACCGACTCAATTTTTGGGACCTGCTCGACGCTGGCGTCCTCTTCGCCGCCGTGGGCCAGCCCATCGGGCGGATTGGGAACGTGCTCAATGGAGAAATCCTGGGTCCTCCCTCGAACCTGCCCTGGGCCATCCGCTACACCAACCCAGCCTCGATGGCTACACATCTGGGCGTCGCCTATCAGCCCGCCAACGTCTACGAAGGGGTCGCCACCCTCGCCATCCTGGCCGTCCTCCTCTACGTGCGCCGGCGCGGGGTACCGCCCGGTGTGCTCGGCCTGCTCTACGTGGTCATGTACCCGGTCTCCCAGCTGATCGTGTTCCACTGGCGGACCGACTATGAGACGCCCCCCCTCCTCTGGGGCTTGAAGCAAGCCCAGCTGACCGCGCTGGCGGTGCTGATCGTGGTGCTGCCTTTAATGGTGTGGATCTGGCTGCGGACCCGCAACCGCGGGGCCCGGCTGGAGGGGCCCGCCGACCCTGGCGTCGGGACCCGATCGGCAGCCGCTGCCGCGAGTGAAATGGAAGCAACCGACCGCTGAATCCGTTGCACCAGGTGAGTAACCTCGAGGCAGGAGATTCGATGCAGAAAACAGATTCGGAGTGGCGAAGCGAACTGACCGCGACCCAATATCAGGTGCTCCGCGAGAAGGGCACGGAGTCGCCGTTCAGCGGTGAGTATTGGGCGGAGCAGACCGATGGCACCTATGCCTGTGCCGGATGCGGAGCTGTCCTTTTCGAGTCGCAGACCAAATTCGATGCTGGTTGTGGCTGGCCCAGCTTTTATCAACCGGTCGAGCGGGATGCGATCGAGGAAAGCAGGGATTCCAGCCACGGGATGGCTCGCACCGAGGTCACCTGCTCGAACTGTGGCGGACACCTGGGCCACGTCTTCAATGACGGGCCGCCGCCCACCGGACTGCGCTACTGCATCAACTCCGCCTCACTGAAGCTGGAGAAGGCCTAGCCCTGGTCTGGCCCCCAATCGTGGCCGGGGCTCCGCGGCGGGGCCGACCAAGCGGCGCCGCTCAGTCACCGGCGGCGATGGCCGGCTTACCGCTGCCGACCACCACCAGCCGGAGCCACATCCCGCTGGCCTGGCTACCCGACACCAGCGATGCGATGCGGAAGTTGCCGGTGACGGTGGGGGTGAAGGAAAAGGTTCCCGTTGCTCGAACGCCCAGTCCCACCGTGGGGTTGGCCGTCGACCAGCCCACCTGCAGGGGCGCGGTGGCGTTGGCGTCACGCACCACCGCGCACGAATTTGGCAGGGCGGTGTGGTTCTGGCACTGGACGGTGACAGTCCAGCCCACCGGGATCGTCACCTTCAGCTCGCCCCGCTCGTAGCCGTTGTAGTTGAACTCGTTGTCGGTGACCGGATAGCCGGCGATCAAGGTCAGGACGGCCGACCGGCTGGCGTCGTCGGTATGCAGGAAGGTGACCGGGTCGGGTTGGGTGCCGGGCCCGGATCCGGTGACCGGATTGCACGCCACGCCCAGCAGCAGCAACCCGATCAGAAGCGGATGGAGGCGCCCAAGGCGCCTCCCCAATGAGACCCGATGGTGGGGGCGAGGCGGACTCTGAGGGGTCAGTCGGGACGGACCGGACCACGAATTCGGGGCGGCGGCAGGGTTGGTGTCTGTAACCGCGCTAGCCCCCGGTCGGGTGCTGACCTTCGAGCGTCGAGTCGGTCGCCTCCTCGTCCGGCGCTGGGCCACCGCCGCTGTAGGCGTCATTAACCTGGACCGATTCCTCGCCTGGAGCTTGGTCGCTGGTCCCGCCCGTGTCAGAGCGTCGGTCGCGGGCCACCGGGCTCCGTCGACCTTTCCGATTGGGCATGTTCTGGCTTGCACCCACCTGAGGACCTCCTGAAGAGCACCGTCGACGGAATACCAACCCACATCCTATCGTGGCTCCGGGCGAGGCCGGCCGCAGCCCGTCATCCGCACCCCGGAGCCGTCGGCCTGACGTAGGTCGGCCAGGGTGCCCCCGGCTGCTCCCGGTAGCCGCCCGCCCTCAGATCGGTCGACCAGTTGCCCGGTCCGCTGGCGTAGACAACGATGCCCGCGCAACCGCTGCGGAGGGCATGGGCCAGGGTTTGCGGAGCCCCGCGGACGCGCCAGAAGGCGCTGTTGGTGGCGATGTAGCGGGTGGCTGGCAGCAGGCCACTCTCGACGTAGAGCCAGGGCCGATCCCCGAGCACGGTCAGGCGCTGCGATTCGGAGCGGGCCAGGGTTCTCAACCACACCGCCTCGCCTGCGTCGCGGGCGCCGTCGCCGGGGAAGAATGCTCGGTACCGCGTCTGGCTGGTCCGACCGAGTTGAAATGAAAGCCAGTTGGCGTAGTACCCGGGCAGCTGGGAGTAGGCGAAGTTGTGGAGCATCGGGCTGGGCGGCGGATAGGAATGCAGGTAGGCGGTCTCGACCCCGGGAAGCCAGAGCAGCGCTTCGGCGGCGGCGGTCAGCAGCACCAGTCCGACCGGCGCCGCCAGCCTGCGCAAGCCGAGCCAAAAAAGCAATCCGGCCAGAGCCAGGGCCAGGGCGGGAATGGCCTCATGACAGTAATGGCTGAGCCCCCGTGGCGTGAGACTGGATCCGGCCAGGGTGGCCGGCAGCCAGACCACCAGCAGCCGGCCGCTCTGCCCCTGCATCCGGCGCCACGCCATCAGGCCCGCCAATCCGAGAATTGCCAGGCGCACCCACAGCGCCCAGAGCGAGCCGGCATTGGACCAGATCAGGTAGGCGTGAGCGGAGGGAAGCTCGATTCCGATGAAGGCCCCCAGGGATCCTTGAAAAAAAAGCCCGGCCAGGACAGCGCTGCCGCCCAGCACCGTTCCCGCCCCCACCAAAAGCAGCCGCCGCCGCCGATGCGGCGCACTCAAGAGTGGTACCAGCAGCGCCAGTCCATCGAGCGCGAACGAGGGCCGGATCATGACCGCGGCGCTGAATAACAGTCCGGCGAACAGGAGCCCGGGCCATCGCCCGCTGTGAGCCAGGAGCAGGGCACCCAGGAAGAAGGGCAGCGCGGCCAGCTCGACGTTGAGCAGGTCGCCATCCAGGGTGGGCAGGGAGAGCGCAAGCCCGGCCAGGGCGGCCGCCAAAAGGGCGGCCCCCGAAGACATCACCCTGAGCCCGATTCGGAAGGTGAGAAGGCAGCAGGCCAGGACCGCGACCAGGGAGGCCAGCTGCACGACCACGTGGTGCTGGCCGTCCCCCAGCTTCAGGAGCAGGGTATACAGCCAGTAGATCCCGGGCGGGCTGTTGTCATAAACGCCCGCGTAGAGCGGCGTGCCCCGGGAGATGGCACTCGCCACAGCGGTGAAAAAGCCATCGTCGGAGGACCACCGGGGTTCAGCGAGAAATGGCAGCCGGACCAGGGCGACGGCGATCAGGACCCCGATCAGAGCCCGCATCGGGTGCTTGGCAGTCCGGGGCCGCCCGAGCGTGGGCAGGTCCGACAGCACACGACTCATGGTGGGGCCCAAACCAAACACTCACTCGATCCTCGATTACAGGTTTCTGAGCTATCGATGACAGCTATCGTGTGAACCACCCTTAAATTGAACGGCATAGATGGAAACGCCACCGCGTCGTCAATACCTGACTGGACTGCTGCTCGGGCTGGCCGTGGCCGTGCTCCTATTCGTTCCTGGAATCGTGGCCAGCGTCATCTCCATGGCGCAGGGACACGAATTGGCGGCACCCGGACTGATCGGGGGGGCCACCGTGATCGTCTTCATCCTGGCCCTGCTCACCTTGCTGGTGCTCGTGGTTGTAAGTTGGCGCCCCGCCGCTACGCCGCCCGCCCAAACCGCTGATCCGGAGGCGGAACTGCGCTTGCGATTCGCTCGTGGTGAGATCAACGAGCGCGAATTCAAGCGCATGAGGGAGGTCCTGGGGGATGGCAACGTTTGACTTCCTGAGTCGTTCGCGACGGCTCTTGGCCGGGGTCCTGAGCGGTCTCCTGGCCGGATTGTTGGCCGCCTGGATCTACTTCGGCATCGCCGGCGTGACCGTGGCCCAGAGCGCCAGGATGCAGCCGCCAAACATCAAATCGGTATGCCAGCAACGCTACTACTGCATTCCCATTCGGCGCATCCCGCGGGCCCAGCCGAACCTGCCTGGGGGTTTGGCGCCCGCCCAATCTGGAGCTCCGAGCCAGTCCGGCTGAGCACCGGCAGGGTGGCCTGGGCGGACACAACACCCAGGCCGGGTTCGGCCGGCTCACTGCCCGGTTCGTTTAAAGGGCGCCGCCTTCGGGAGGCGATCGAACGTTTGAGCGGGGAGACGCGCCGCACGGTCTGGCTGACCAAATTGTTGTTGCCGATCAGGGTCCATTCGCAGGGCCCACTTCCCGGTCAAGGCGCTGACGTGGGCGAAGGCCACCGCCCAAGAACCGCCCGCGGCGGGGTGAACAGGGTCTCGGGCTAGCCCGGCCGACGGAGATCCAGGTCGCCGCCGCGCATGGATTCGATCACCCGCCCGAGTCCCTCCACGGCCGCCGCCATCGCTGCCTGCTCCTGCTCGGAGAGCACCGCCAGATGCTTTAGGAGCCGCTGCGAGCGAGCGTTGCGCAGCTCCTCCAGCAGCAGTTCGCCGGCGGGAGAGAGTTCGATCAGGACCCCCCGCCGGTCCGAGGTGACCTCCGATCGGCGCACCCAGCCCAGTCGTTCCATGCGCACCACGAGGTCGGTCATGCTCGGTTGCGCTACACACACCCCCGCCGCCAGATCCGTCAGCCGGCAACTCCCGTGGTCGCGCAGGAAGGCCAGCGTGCTGGCCTGGCCGAGGCTGATCCGGCGCCGCGACAGCTCATCGCGCAAAAGCACGTTGATGCGGGCGATTCGAGTCGCCAGCTTGGTCGCCATGATGAGAGGATCCACCGCCGCTACCGGAGTGGGCATGGCCGCATTTTACATAGATCGCCTATGTTTTGTCGAGGAGGCTATCGGGCCCTGTTCGTGCGCTCGAGATGGGCTCGGTGGGCGGCCACGGTGGGGAGTGGGAGGGCTATTCCTTGGGAGCTTCGATGGCCGGCCGCACCACCACGTTCGACGTATACGCGATCGGCGAAACGGCTCGCTTGTCTTTTTTGACCTTCTTGCTCTTCTTTTCTTCGCGGCTCTTGTTGTCGCGGCCCTTACTCATGGTTGGGAGAATTCTAAGCTGGCGACGCATCCGGCGCCGCTGTCAACAATTCCGAGCAAACCCGGTAGCGGCGCCGGCGGAACCGCCTCGGCTACACTGGTGGACGGTGCTGGGCCCCATCCAGGGTCCGCTCCGCCCGCTCCGGTTCCCTCTCCCCGTTTTCATCGACGGCGTCCTGAGTACGGCAAATAAAGTACAAGCGGGGGAAATTGGAGCTGACCTTGAGCACATTTGCCTCATTGGGCGTGAGTGAACACACCAGACTGGCCCTCGAACGGGTTGGAATCACCGAGCCGCTGCCGGTTCAGGCGGCATCCATACCGCCCCTCTGCGCGGGACTAGATGTGGTCATGCACGCACCCACCGGGTCGGGCAAGAGCCTGGCTTTCCTATTGCCGGTGGTGGAATCCCCGCGGCCGGAACGCGTCCAGCCAACTCCCCGCGCTTTGGTGATCTGCCCGACCCGGGAATTGGCGCTTCAGACCGATTCGGTGTTCGCCTCACTGAACTCCCGGATGCGGCGGGTTCTGGTCTTCGGAGGCGTCGGCTACCAGGGCCAGCTTTCCGGCCTCAGGCGAGGCACCGACCTCGTCATCGGGACCCCGGGGCGGATCGTGGATCTGGTCGAACGGGGCGCCCTCAAGCTCTCCGGTGTCCACTACCTGGTGCTCGATGAGGCGGATGAGATGTTCGACTCCGGATTCGCGCCCATCGTGGAGCGGATCATCAAACTCCTGCCGCGGCCGCAGACCGTTCTCGCCTCTGCCACCATGCCGGACTGGGTAAACACCATGATCGGGCGCCACCTCTCCGACCCGGTTCGGGTCGAGGTCGAGGATGACGACGTCCCCCGCCTTGAGCACGGATTGCTGAGGGTGGACGCGCACGGGGGCAAGGTTCAGGTGCTGAGTCGGCTGCTCGGCGCGAGCAGCGGAGCCACGATCGCCTTTGGCCGCACCAAGCATGGCGTGGCGCGCATCTGCCGCGACATGGAGCGCCTCGGCCACCGACCGCTGCAGCTGCGTGGGGACATGAGCCAGAGTCAGCGGCAGCGGGCTCTGCAGGCATTTCGGAATGACCCGGAAGGGGTCTTGGTGGCGACCAACATTGCGGCGCGCGGGCTGGACATCAGCCACGTCGGGCTGGTCATCAACTACGATCTTCCGGACACGCCGCAATGGCTCACCCACCGGGTCGGCCGGACGGCTCGAAACGGAGCCCGGGGCCGAGCGCTGACGTTGCTCACCGCACAGGACGAACTGGCCTGGCAGAAGCTCCGGCGCCAGGGGGCCGAGGATCTTCCAGAGGTCGATGCTCGACACCTTTTCGAGGCCGGCGAATGGCGCTTTCAGACGGCCAAGGTTGCCGTTCGAGACCACAGCCGCGATTTGAGGCGCCCGTCCCTGCGTAGGTAGCGGGTTCGAAAGGCGCCCGGGGCCCCCTAACCGTGCGGCCGCGGGAGGACGGGGACGCGCCATCCCCGCCGGCGGCGCCGCCTGCCAGAATGCCTGGGTGGAATCGCCCTTGTCGGCGGCTCGGTCAGACGCGCCTAGAGGTCGCGCGCCCCGGTTGCCTCCGGTCGTCTTCCTGGTGGCGGCGCTGGCGGCGGCAGTCGAAGTGGCGGTGGCAGGACGCTACGGCTACCACCGCGATGAGCTCTATTTCATCGCCTGCGCCGAGCATCTGGCCTGGGGCTACGTGGATCAGCCTCTGCTCACTCCGGTTCTGGCCGGAGTCGGCAACTTTGTGTTCGCCGGGTCGCTGATCGGGTTTCGCTTGCTGCCGGCGCTGGCCTTCGCGGCGCTGATCGTGATCACCGGCCTGCTGGCGCGCGCGTTGGGGGCAAATCGCTTGGGCCAGGCGCTCTCCGCTCTGGCCACCGCGCTCTGCGGTGAGTACCTGGCCGCTGCCCACCTGGTCAGCCCGACCGTCTTCGATCAGCTCGCCTGGGGGTTGCTGGCGCTGGTGGTGGTGCGCGTCATTCAGACCGGGAATCACCGGCTCTGGTTGCTGGCCGGGCTGGTGGCGGGGATTTGCCTCTCCAACAAGTGGAACCTGCTCTTCTTCCTCGCCTCGCTTGGCGTCGGCCTCATCCTCAGCCGCCGGCGCGCACTCCTATGGTCCCCCTGGTTGGCGCTGGGAGTATTGGTGGCCGCCGCGCTGGGATCGCCCGACTTCATGTGGCAGGCCCTGCATGGTTGGCCCCAGCTCCAGGTCTTCAAAGGTCTGGCGGGCGACGCCGGCCACAACCGCGCCGTCTACTGGCCCGCCCAGGTGATTTACGTGGGCCCGCTCTTGACTCCGGTGTGGATCGTCGGGTGGCTGTGGTTGGCGCGCTCGCGGCGTGCGGCCGAATATCGCTCCTTCGCCATCGCCGCCGTTCTGGTCCTGGCCCTGGTCTTCATCCTGGGTGGCAAGCCCTACTACCCGGGACCCATATTTGCCATCCTCTTCGCCGCCGCCGGCGTTCCCCTGGGGACCTATCTGGGCGATCCGGCTCGCGTTTGGCTGCGGCCTCGGTACGTCGCGGTGGCGCTGTGCGTTGCCGCCATCGTGGAATTACCGCTCGCCGTGCCGGTACTGCCCGCCTCCGTCCTGGCCAGCGTCCCGCTGCAGAAGATCAATTACGACCTGGCCGAGACCATCGGCTGGCCGAAGCTGACGAGCCAGGTCGACGGCATCTACCGCTCCCTGCCCAGCGCCCAGCGGCGGACGGCGGTGATCGTGACCGGCAATTACGGAGAGGCCGGCGCGTTGCACCGCTTTGGCCCCCGGCTAGGCCTGCCTGAGGCATATAGCGGTAACAACAACTTCTGGCTCTGGGGCCCTCCCCCGGCCGGGCGCGCAACGCTCATCGCGATCAACGTCGACCCGGCACTGCTGCGCAGCCACTTCACCAAGGTGCGAGAGGTGGCAGTCTTCCACAACGGCCTTGGTGTTCAGGATGACGAGGAGGGGGTCCCAATCTACGTCTGCAGCGGACAGGAATCCGATTGGCGCGCCATCTGGGGATCGTTCCAAAACTACGGCTAGGCGAGGTTCCGAGGCCGAGGCTGACCTTCTGCCAAAGGCCAAGGCGTCGCCGATTCTGACCGGGCCAGAGGAACGCAACGAGTCCTGCGGCCGACCCATTCGGCTCCTAAAGCGACAGTCGCCTTGCCTTTTCGTGGTCTGGATGGCAGGGTTGCTCAACCTTTTTGGATAGCGTCTGCGCGATCTTCCGCATCAAGCGTCTGCGGGATCGGCTCGCCTTGGAACAGGGATGCCGCCTGACCCAGCCTCACCCGTCGGGGGGCCTCCAGCTGGATGGTCATTTCCGCCCCGATCGCCCCTGGCCCCCCAGGCTTGGCGGGTGGCTTGCGCATCGATGCTGACGTTGGTGGGAGGCTTGGGTCCGGCGCCAGTCCGCGCTCAGGACGCCGAACTGGCTCCGGGCAGGGACGGGATTTCGATGGCCGCCATCCGGGAGAGCAAATACGTGGTGCCGAGTCCGCCCAGGCACAGACCCGAGAGGGCGTAGAAGCCGACCGAGAAGGAGCCCGTGGCGTCTTTGACTATCCCCAGCACGTAGACGAGGGTGAAGCCGCCCAGGTTGGCGAAGAAGTTGCCGTAGCCACTGGCGAATCCAGCCGCGCGCTGGCCCAGCATCGCGATCGGAATCGAGAAGAGGGGGCCGAAGTAGAGCTGCAGGAAGAGTCCGTTGACCACCACCACGGCCAGCAGCGCGACCAGATTGTTGATCTCCACCAGCAGGATGTTGGTGGCCGACAGCATTGCCAGCGAGAGCGCGACCACCGCCAGGGGGCGGCCAATGCGGTCAGACACGTACCCACCCAGAAAATTGGAGGGAGCGGTCACGGCCGCGCTCAGCGCGACCACCAGGCCCGCCACCTGAAGGGACTGGTGCTTTTGAACGACGATGAAGGTTGGCAGCCAGAAGGCGATGCTGGAGGCCACCGCCAGGCGGACGAACTGAATCACGGCAATGGCCCGCATGACGCGATGGCGGAACAGGGACCAGATCTGGCCCGGACTGAGGCTCGCCGACCCCGATCCGCGCGGGCCCGGCGCTCCCAGTTGGCGAAAGAGGAGGAGCACCAGCAGTCCGCTGACGGAGAAGGCGATGAATAGGGTCCGCCACCCCAGGGGTCCAACCAGAACCGGGCCGAGGGCGTTGAGGAGGATGTTGGAGCTGAAGCCGCCGGCCACGTAGAGGCCCATGGCAGTGGCGCGGCGGCGGGGGGGAAAGAGGGCTCCGATCAAAATCAGGCCGGGCGCAAAGACGAGGGAGCGGAAGAATCCGGACACGGCCTGGTTCAACACGATCAGCCAATAGCTGTGCAGCAGGGCCAGACTCAGGGCGAGCAGATTGCAGCCCGCCAGGCCCACCAAGAACAGGCGTCGGGCGCCGATGCGGTCGGCAAGATAGCCGGATGGGATCTGCATCAGCGCGTAGATGAAGGTCGACGCCGCTGCCAGGCTACCGGCCTGGGTGAAGGACAAGCCGACGTCCTTGCGAATGAGGGGCAGGAAGAGCGCGATGCCGCCCAGGGTCAGTGATTGCATGCTCTGACAGAGCACCACCAAGGTGATGCTGAGTGGTCGCCAGGTGTGGCGCGGCGCGCTCGGCGAGGAGTCGGCCCGGGTTGTATCGGGGCCGACCGGAGAAGACATGCGCTTCGAATTATGAGTTTGAAGCCCGTTGGGCCGGATCGCACCCCCTGCCGCCGTCGGCTTCTGGTGGCCCCGATATCGGGTAGACGGAGAGCCGATGATTCGAGCTAAACTTAGCCTATAACTAAAGATAGGGCAAGCCTAAATCGTAATCGGGGGCCTCTGGGTCCGCGCCCCGAGTCAGCTCGTCCGACCTCGGCCGCCCAGGAGGACTATCTGAAGGCGCTCTATCGCCTGACCGCGGAGAACGCCGTCCCGACCTCGGTGCTGGCGGCCGAGCTGGGTGTGCGGCCGGCATCCGCCAGCGAGATGCTGAGCAAGCTCTCCGAGCTGGACTTGGTCAGTCATGACCCCTACCGCGGGGCTCGGTTAACGGCTCGCGGAATCACCGTCGCTCTGGAGGTGGTTCGCCACCACCGAATACTCGAGACCTACCTGGTGGTGGCCCTGGGCTATGCCTGGGACGAGGTTCATGCCGAGGCTGACCGCCTTGAGCACGCCATCTCAGAGCAGCTCGAAACTCGCATGTGGGAGGCTCTGGGGCGACCCGCATTCGACCCTCACGGAGATCCCATCCCCGCCCTCGACGGAACCCTCCAGCTCCGGCGCGAGCAAGCCCTCAGCGCCCTCGGCTCGGGGACTTCCCGGCGCGTGAGCCGGATTTCGGATCGCGATCCGGAGAAGCTGCGGGCAATCGAGGTCCTGGGGCTGCTTCCGGGGACGGCGGTGGAGGTGGTCCGGGAGAGCGTCTGGGAGGGCCCGATCGAGATCACCGTGGCGGACCGTCAGGTCCTGGTGCCGCTGGGGTTGGCCCGAGAGATCTTTCTAGAACAGGTGGATGGCTGAGCCTGCTCCGGAGCACCTGCTCAGTCCCGAAGATCTAAAGCGTTCGCTGGATCGGGGCCGGGTGGGCCAGGCGCGACGACGCGGTCGCCGAGCGTCCCTGCTTTGGCTGCTGGTCGGTCCCGGCATGCTGGCCATGCTGGGCGAGAACGACGGACCGAGCATGCTTTCCTATGCCGCCAGCGGCGCCATCTTTGGCATCGGCTTTTTCCTGCCCTTCATATTCCTCACCTTCGGCGCGGCGATGCTGGTCCAGGAGATGGCGATGCGGGTGGGGGCGGTCACCCACCGTGGATACGGAGAGCTGATCTTTCAGCGATTCGGTCCCGGCTGGGGTTGGATATCGATCGTCGACCTCCTGGTCACCAACTTCGTCACCCTGATCACCGAGCTCATTGCGGTCCGGGTGGGCATGGCCTTTTTTGGGATACCGGCTCCCCTGGCGGTGCTGAGTGGGGTCCTGCTGGTGGCCTTCAGCGCTGCCGGCGGCCGCTATTGGCGGTGGGAGCGGATCGCACTCGGTCTGGCTGCCTTCAACCTGCTCTTCCTGGTGGCGGCGGTGGTCAGCCGACCGGATCCCGCTCAGATAGGGTGGTCGTTGCTGACCTGGACGCCGCTGCCCCGGGGCTCATTGCAGACCTTCCTGCTGCTGGTGGCATCCAATATCGGTGCCACCGTCACGCCCTGGATGATCTTCTTCCAGCAGAGCGCGGTGGCGGACAAGGGGCTGACGCCGCGCGACCTGACCGCGGGCAGAATCGACACCGGGCTGGGCTGCGTCCTCGCCGCCCTGGCTGCTGGCGGCGCGCTGGTTGCCGCCGCCGCCCTCTTCACCCACCACGTCAATCCGGCCCAGTTTCGACTCGGTGCCGACTTCGCGCGGGCACTGAGGCCCATCATCGGTTACCCGGGAGCGGCCATCTTTGCGCTGGGGCTGATCGAAGCCGGGGCGCTGGCAACGATGACCATTTCAGCCAGTTCCGCCTACGCTCTCGGGGAGGCGGTGGCCGGGCCCCATTCATTCAATCGCGGCGTGTTCGAGGCGCCCGGCTTCTACCTCTACAACGTGGTCCTGGCGGCCCTGGCGGGATTGGTGGTGCTGATCCCGGGTGCCCCCCTACTTTCCATCACGCTCAACGCCAACCTGCTGGCGTTGGTGCTGATGCCGGCCGCTCTGGTCTTTCTACTGATGCTGGCCAATGATCGGGAATTGATGGGTCCCCGGGCCAACCCGGGCTGGCTCAAGGCTCTGGGGGTGCTGGTGGTCGCGATCGTGGGAACGACCGGAAGCCTCTACGCCATCGTGGCCGCCTACCATGCCCTGGCGGGCGGCTAGTCTGCCGTGGGTGGCAACGGCCGCGATCCGCACATCTACCTGGGGGAGCCAGACGAGGACCTCATCGAAGAGCTGGAACCTGACCAGCTGCTCAGCGAAGCCAACCAGGCGCTGCCCCGAAAGCAACTCAGCGCTGGCGCCAGCCTGGGGCTCTGGGGACTGCGCGTCTTCGTCATCGCCATGACCGCTCTCCTGGTCTACGCCTTCGTCGTCGCGCTCCTACAGCAGCCCCGTTGAACTGGAATGGAGCCGCTCCGCCCCCGACGATCCAGGGCCTGGGGCCGGGGTCATCGGCCCCAGGCCCCAGGGTGGACGTCCCGGCCACGGCCGGGCTGGGCGAGCGCTAGGCGCGAGTTTCGCTCGGTGCGACACCGGTGAGCGCGTCCGGTTCGGCTTTGTGGCCGTGGCGCAATTCGAGGTCGTGCAGGCCCAGCGTGCCCAAGACCGCCAGGCCGCCAGCAAAGAGCGTGATCCAGAAGAGGTATCCGACGCTGACGGCGAAGGCCTGATTGACTCCCGCGATGATGTTCGGGATCAGCGCCTGCAGTTGAGCGGGAAGCATCTTGGCCAGCAAGCCGTGACCGTTACCCACCCCCTGGAGGGCGCCGGAGACCTTCAAAAGCTGGGCGATAACCGGTTCGGGTACCGAGTGCTGAGCGAGGGTGTCCGGGAGCTTGCTTTGAAAGTAGGAGGAGAACACCGTGCCCGCGATGGCCAGTCCAATGGTCGCCCCGATCTGGCGGAGAAAGGTGAGGGTGCTGGTCGCCACCCCCATCCTGCTGAGAGGCACAAAGCTCTGCACGATGACCGTGAAGCCGGCCATCGAAGGTCCGATGCCGAGACCCAAGATCAGGAGCCAGAACCACAGCGTCCAGTCCGGGGTTGTGGCGACCAGGTGGGTGAGGAGGAATGCACCGATCAGCAGCGCCACTGCGCTGCTGGACATGAGCCACTTGTAGCGCCCGGTCCGGCTGATGATCTGGCCCGCCCCGATGCTCCCGCCCATGAGGCCAACCAGGATCGGCCAGATGTAGTAACCGGAGGCGGTGGCGCTGATGCCCCTCACCGTCTGATAGAAGCGGGGCATGAAGATGACGGCGGTGAACATGGCGACGCCGAAGAGGAATACCGCCGCCATGCTGATCGAGTAATCCCGGTTGGCGAACAGGTCGAGGGGAATGATCGCTTCCCGGGCCCTGGATTCGACGAACACGAACACCGGCAGCAGCACGAGCCCGATCAGAATCAGCCCTCCCACGCCGGGGTCGGTCCAGTTGTAGAGCTGACCGGTGGCGGTGTTGAGAGTGCCCTTGTTGGTGAGGCCCACGAGCAGGGGCACCACCGCGGCCATGAAGACGACGATGCCGGGGTAGTCCAGGGTTCGAACCGAAGCCCGCTCCCGCCTGACGTTCGGCAGCAGGGTGACCAACGCGACCAGCGCGGCGATCCCGAACGGAACGTTGACATAGAACACCCAGTGCCAGTTGATGTTGTCGGTGATCCAGCCACCGATGAAGGGTCCGACCAAGAAGCTGAGACCGAACACGGCCCCGAAGAGACCCTGGTAGCGGCCCCTCTCACGAGGCGTGAACAGGTCCCCGATGACGGCCATGGCAACGGGCATGATGGCCCCCGCCCCCAATCCCTGAATTGATCGGAATGCGATCAGTTGACCCATGGTCTGCGAGAAGCCGGACATCCAGGAGCCGACCAAGAAAAGGCAGACCCCGATCAGCAGCATGACCTTGCGCCCGTAGACGTCGGAAAACTTGCCGTAGACAGGGATGGTGATGGTCGAGGTCAACAGGTAGGCGGTCACCACCCAGACGTAGAGCTCAGACCCGTTCAGGTCGGTGACTATTCGGGGCAGGGCGGTGCCGACCACGGTCTGGTCAAGGGCAGAAAGGAACATGGTCAGCATGACCGCGCCGAGAACGGCCATCCGCGCGCGGTGATCAATCGCCAGTGGCGCCTCGGGCGGAGCCTGTTCCTGGTTCGCTATTGCTTCCATTACGCTCCCTTCCTTTCGTTTGCGGCCGGCGCGTCGCCGCCGTCGGGGTCGCCCAGGGTGTCGACTAGGCGAAGACACAGATGCCGCAGATCGGCAAGATTCTCCTTGCTGAAGTTGCGGGTGAAGGCCAGCTGATGGGCGGTCGCCTGGTTCCGTATGGCGCGCACGCGCTCGGAGCCAAGCGCCGTCAACTGAGCATAGATCGAACGCCGGTCGTCTGGATCGGGGACCCTGGTCACGAGTCCGTCGCGCTCCAGGTGGTCGACCAGTCCGGTCACCGTCCGCGGCACCACGTCGAGGTGTGACGCGAGTTGGCCGAGGGCGATCTTGTGGCCGGGCAGGCCGTGCAGGATGAGAAGAATGTGTAGCCGCCCCTCACTCAGGCCATGCCCCTCAGCCCACCGCTCCATCCAAAGGTGCAGCCGCCGTGCCGCCTGCCGGAGGGCCACGATGGCTTCGATCGAGGGCACGGCCTCCGCGGCCGCACCTCGCCACACCGATTCGCGCACGGCGGGGTCGAAGAGCCGCCCGTCCGCGTCTTGCTGCAGCCGTGGAGAGTAGTGGGGGCTAATGACGTCCTTCATTAAGCGGCAGTATATCATGTAGCGGCAGGTAATGGGGTACCTCACGAACTGGCCGGGATGGGCGGGCTGTGTTTACGGACGGCGCGCTCTTCGGTCTCGCCCGTCGTCCACGACCCATCGCCCGCTCCGAAGTCGGATGGGAAATCCTGAAGTGACGCGCAGGGGTTGCGCGAGGCATCATTACGTCGGCATCCCTATCAGCAGAATCCAGAGGTGGAAATGCATGCTTCCGGAATTGGATTGGTGACGGACGCAGCCGGGCCGGTTCGACGGTCATCGATGCCGGACTGGTGATCGGCCCGCCTCGGCGTCTGGCCTTTCAGGCCCAGGCCAGCCAAGGCCAGAGGGAGCGCATCGCGGAACTCTTACCGCTCGTGCAGGAGCTGGCCGATGCCGACCTCCGCGAGGCTGTGGTTCAGATCTGGGCCCACGCCTGGCGCATCAGCCACTGGCGCGATCCGGCGGACGTGCCCTTCCTGCCGGACCTGGCCCAATGGCGGCTGGTGGACCACGTCAACTCCGTCGCCCTGGGCTGTGATCAGTTGGCGGCGAGCTGCCGCCAGGCCCTGGGCTTGACCTTCGATCGCGATCTGCTTTTGGCCAGCGCGCTGCTTCACGACGTGGCCAAACTGGTCGAACTCGAGCCCGGCCCCGAGGGAGCCGTCGAGAGTGAGGTGGGTCGGGCCGTCCATCACGCGACGGTGGGCGCCCAGTGGGCCCTCGAGGCGGGGCTACCTTGGGCTATGGCTCAGGCCATATTCACGCACACCCCGGTTATCAGCACGGCTCCCTGCTCGCCCGAGGGGTTGATGGTCCACGACGTCGACCATCTGGTCACCCGGGCCACGCGCATGGCCGCCGCCGCTCCCTCGCCCGGCGACCGCAAAGCATGAGCCTCGATGGTTGCGCGAGGGGGATCGGTGATCTCGGCAGCGGGAAGCCCTACAGTACTCGGCGCGCCGCCGCCCGAGCATCGAGCCGCGCGGCCCTAGCGGCAACACCTGGAGGTTTGATGCGTGGCGCCTGAGGAGGCCAGACAAGACATCGAGGATCTGCTCGAGGCGCACAAGGCGATGGGTGCGGTCCGGGGCTATTACTTCAGCAGCTTCGAGTGGCTGGCGACCAAGGATCCCGACTTCGAGCGGGCGCGCCAGGAAATGGTGCGGCGAGTCTACACGCCGCAGGATCCGGTTCTTCCGGTCAAATACCGCGAACTGATTGCCGCCGCCATACTTGCCTACCGGAACTACGCGTCGTGCGAAAAGCATCTGCGCCGGGCGCTGCGCGAGGGTGCCAGCATGCAGGAGGTGATCGAGGCCATGGAGGTGGCTTCGATACCGGGGGGGATGCCGCTCTTACACTTCGCCCTGGACGAGCTGATGAAGATCGAGGCGGACGGTGAGCGCGCTGGCGACAGTGCTCCTCCGAGCAGCCCAGCCAACCCGCCCGACCGCCCCTGACACCGCCGACCGGGGTCGAACTAGGGACGCCGACCTGTCGCCAGGGGGGCGGACCACGCCGAGGAGATTGCAATGAGAATTGATGTCCACAACCACGCATTTCCCGCCGCCGTCATCGATCTGGTCAGCCGGGACGACTCATTTGGGGTCAGGGTCTCGGGTGGCAAGGTGGTCGGAATCAACGCCGACCACGATCTCTTCGACACGCTTCACGACCCCCAGGCCAAGATCCGGGAGCTGGAGAGCCACGGCCTCGAGGCGGCGGTGATCTCGGTCGCCCCGCGCCTATTTTCCTATCAGCTCGAGATCGAGCCCGCCACGGTTCTCTGTCAGGCGGTGAACTCGGGCCTGCGAGCCATGGCCGACTACGATCCATCGAGGCTGCGCTGGATGGGTGCGGTTCCGCTGCAATCAGTCACCGCCTCGACCCAGATGTTGGAGGCCCTGGCCCGAGACGGAGCATCGGGGGTGGAGATTGGGACCACCATTGCCGGCCGCCCCCTGGACGCGTCCGAGATGGAGCCCTTCTGGGCCACGGTCGAGCGGCTCCGCCTGCCGGTGTTCATCCACAGCGCCCACGTCGTCAAACACCCCTCGTTCAACGAGTTCTACCTGAGCAACGCGATCGGGAACCCGCTGGAGACGACCATCGCGGCCGAGCGCCTAGTGGCCTCGGGGGTGCTCGACCGCCACCCCCAATTGCGCGTCATCCTGGCCCACGCGGGCGGTTTCTTTCCCTGGCAGGCGGGCCGGCTCCGCCACGCCACAACGGTCCGGCCGGAGCTGGCCCAGGCCCCGCCCGATCCCTACGCCTACTGTGGCCGGCTCATATTCGACACCATCACCCACGACGTTTCCGCGCTGACCTACCTGTTATCTCGGGTCGGGAGCGAGAACGTGGTCATGGGCACTGACCTGCCCTACGACATGGCGACCCCGAAACCGATGCACGATCTGCTCGCCGCCACCGATGCCGATACCGCGCGGCGGGTCGCCGAGGAGAACCCGGCCGCACTCTTCGGCTTCTAAGATCTAACCAGCACGGGGGCGCGCTCAACCTGGCGGCAGAGGTCAGGGACCTCTGGCTCTCGATTTGGCCCCAGGCGGCGGTCAGCTGCCCGCTACTTGGGGCTCCGGATCGAGCCTGCGTCAGGCCGCCGGGCGGACGAACCGGCCCCGGGGTAGGTGACTTCCGATCCCTGCACCAGTCCGAAGGGCGTCAGCCGATGGGGACGGGGAGGTTGTCGCCCGATAATGTCGCAGACATCGACGCCCGCCGCCAGCAGTGCGTCGGCGACCAGCGAGCGGTGGCAGCGCCAGGGCACGGCCTCGGCGCACATGATGGCGGTCTGGCGCCCGGCTGCCAACTCCAGCAGCTCGGCCAGCGAAGATCGGAAGGCGTCGGTCTGCATGTAGTCGGCGTAGCCTCGGAAGCTGGCGTTGCGCCAACCCTGGTTGACGGACTGGGCGGCCGGCCGGCGCCGCCCGCCCAGTCCCGGCAGGTGGGCATACTCGATGCCGGCCCGCCGGAGTTCTCCGGCCAACGCCTCCTTTTCAAAGTGCGGCAGGCGTTTGGAGGCGGGTGAACTGCGAACGTCGGCAACCAACCGCACCTGGTTACCAAGCAACAATTCCATGAGCTGGGAAAGCCGCCGATTGGAATGCCCGATGGTGAAGATGCGGAGGGGTCGGTCAGGCATGGGACCCAGCATCCCCAGGTGCGTCTCTCACAGTTCCGGGGCACAAGCGCCGATCAGGCGCGGCCAGCGCCGCCGCCCACAATTCGCGGGCCCAATTGCGGGCTGAACCGGACCGCCCGCAGGTGCTGCATGGACCGCGGTCCAAATCACAGAGCCGGGATTCGGGCGGAATATTTGGGATGGGCGGCCTCCAAGCCATCGGCCAGCCCTCTAGGCCATATACAGACCACCATCGACGTGAACCGCCTGGCCGGTGATGAATGCGGCCTGGTTGGACATCAGGAAGAGGATCAGGTCGGCGACCTCCCGGGGGCTGCCGGGTCGTGGGATGGGAGCCGCGGAATAGGCCTCGGCAAAGGTCTGGCCGCTGGCACGATCGAAGATTTCCGCGCTGGCCCGGTCAATGCCCTCCCACATCGGGGTCTCGATGACGCCCGGGCAGACGCAGTTGACCCTGATCGAGGGTGCCAGCGCCAGGGCCGCCGAACGAGTCAGGCTGATCACGGCCGCCTTGGAGGCGGCGTAGTGCGCGTACTGGGCACGGCCGAGGCGGCCGGCCACCGATGCCAGGGCCACGATTGATCCTCCGCCGAAGCGGGCCATGACCGAGGCCGCAGCTTGAATGGAGAAAAAGAGGCCCCGGACGTTGACACCAAAAACCGCGTCCCAGGCGGCCGGGGTCACCTCGAGGAAGGGATCTACCCGAACCACCCCGGCGGCCGCCACCAGGTGGTCGAGCCGACCCATCCGGCCGGCGATGGACTCGAAGAGACCGGACAGCTGTTCCACCTCGCTCACGTCCTGCATCATCCACTCCACCCGGGATGGTTGCGCCCGGGCAGCGGTCTCGGCAAGCCCGGCCTGGCTGAGGTCTACCGCGACCACCCGTGCGCCGCGGGCGGCGGCGGCCAGGGCCACACCCCGGCCGATGCCGCTGGCGGCTCCCGTCACAACCACCACCTGGTCCAAGAGCGGAGGTGCCTCGGCCTGCATAGAGCCAGGATAGGTCCGCCGCCCATGGGTGCGATCTCGTTGTCCAAAAGCCAGGAGCGCTCTCGCTGCCTCTCGCCGCAGCCCTTCTCGCCTGGCCTAGGGGTCCGGACTCGCTGCGCTCCAAATACCACGGGGGGGTTGTTAACGCGTGCCCGGATACGCCGACGACAAGGCCCGGCTGCAGGCTCGACGACCTGGATGGGGACTCTCGTGCGGCCCGAGGTGCGCCCGACGGACTTGGTGCCCGGCACCTAAACCGAAACGCCGCCCCCCCAGCTCCCACCATGGCGCGGCTGCGACCCTCGGGTGAAGGGGATGGCCCCCGGCCAGGAGTCCGATTCTCGGCCGAGTTCGCAAAATCGGCAACGGGCGTCACATGATGTACACGGTGCTCAAACGACGAATCTCGCCGGCCGGGGCCTCCAGGACGTGAGTCGGCTCGGATTGCCCGATCGGGTGCGAGCCTGTCTGTTCGATCTCGACGGGGTGCTGACCCAGACGGCCAAGGTGCATGCTGCCGCCTGGAAGGAAATGTTCGACGCCTATCTCCGCCGCCGCGCGGATGCCCGAGGCGAGACCTGGGCTCCCTTTGAGCTGGGGTCGGACTATGAACAGTTTGTCGACGGCAAGCCGCGCTACGACGGGGTGCGGTCCTTCCTGAAGGCGCGGGGAATCGAGTTGCCCGAGGGCGCCGCCGACGATCCAGCCGACGCGGCGACCGTGCACGGGCTGGGCAACCGGAAGAATGAATTGGTTCTAAAGCTCATCCAGGAGCAGGGCGTTGAACCCTATGAGGGCTCGGTCCGCTACGTCAAGGCAACCCTTGAGGCCGGTCTTAAACTGGCCGTGGTGTCATCCAGCGCAAACTGCGGGGCGGTTCTGAAGGCAGCCGGCATCGACCAGTATTTCCCGGTGCGGGTGGATGGCGAGGTGGCCATACGCGAGCACCTCAAGGGCAAGCCAGCCCCCGATACCTTCCTCGCCGGCGCCCGGGCCCTGGGGGTGACGCCAGCAGAGGCGGCTGTCTTCGAAGACGCCCTGGCGGGGGTGGCGGCTGGGCGGGCGGGCAAATTCGGGGTTGTGGTTGGCGTGGATCGAGCCGGACAGGCCGACGCTCTGCGCGAGCACGGGGCAACGCTGGTCGTCGCCGACCTGGTTGATCTGCTCGCCCGGTGATCAAGCACCCCGCTTTCGCGGTGGACCCGTGGGAAGTCCGCGAGACAATTTTGGACGTCGACGTGCTGGCCCAGACCGAGTCCATATTTGCCCTCTCCAACGGACACATAGGTCTGCGCGGCAACCTCGACGAAGGGGAACCGCATGCCCTTCCGGGCACCTACTTGAACGGGTTCTATGAGACGCGGGAGCTACCCTACTCCGAGCCCAGTTACGGAAATCCCGAGTCTGGGGAGACCGTCCTCAACGTCACCAACGGCAAGATCATTCGCCTGCTGGTCAACGACGAGCCCTTCGACACCCGCTACGGGAAGCTGCTTCGGCACGAGCGGACGCTCGATTTCCGGGCCGGCGTGCTGCGTCGGAGCGTCGAGTGGGAGTCGCCCGCCCACTGTTCGGTACGGGTCAATTCGACGCGTATGGTCTCCTTGGTGCACCGGGCTGTAGCCGCGGTCCTCTACCAGGTCGAAGCGCTGGATGACAGGACCAGCGTGGTTGTGCAGTCTGAATTGGTGGCCAACGAATCGCTCCCGGCGGCGGCCCCGGACGGAGATCCGCGTCACGAAACCGCGCTCGCTTCAGCCCTCCGATGCGACTATTTCCAGGACTACGATCAGCGAGTCGTTCTGGTCCACTCCACCGCCGGGAGCAAATTGACCCTGGCGGCGGCGATGGACCACATCATCGACGGCCCTGCCGGGACGCAATCGTGGACGGAGAGTGGCCGCGACCTGGGGCGGCTCACGATCGCGGCCGAACTGAAGCCCGGGCAAACCCTCTCCGTGGTGAAGTTCCTGGCCTACGGATGGTCCAGCCGGCGCTCTCCTCCAGCGCTGCGCGATCAGGTTCACGGCGCCCTGGCCGCCGCTCGCCACCGCGGTTGGGAGGGACTGCTCGGTGATCAACGCCGCTACCTGGGCGAATTTTGGTCGCGCGCCGACGTCGAGCTGGACGGTGACCCCGAGCTTCAGCAGGCGGTGCGCTTCGGGCTCTTCCACCTGCTCCAGGCGGCCGCGCGGGCGGAGCAGAGAGCGGTCCCGGCAAAGGGCCTGACCGGCCCGGGGTACGACGGTCACACGTTCTGGGACACGGCCACCTTTGTGCTCCCGGTGCTCACCTATACGGCTCCCCAGACGGTACCGGATGAACTCCGCTGGCGGCACTCGACGCTGCCTCTGGCCCGCGAGCGAGCCCGGCTGCTCGGACTCAAGGGGGCCGCCTTCCCATGGCGCACCATCAGCGGTCAGGAGTGCTCCGGCTACTGGCCGGCTGGCACTGCCGCCTTCCATGTCAACGCCGACATCGCATCGGCCGTGGTGCGCTACCACGGGGCGGTGGTGGATCAGGCCTTCGAGCGCGAAGTCGGAGTGGAGCTCCTGGTTGAGACGGCCCGGCTCTGGTGCTCGCTCGGACATCGCGACTTGCAGGGTCGGTTTCACATTGACGGAGTGACCGGACCCGATGAGTACAGCGCCATCGCCGACAACAACGTCTACACCAACCTCATGGCCCAGCGGAACCTCCGCTCGGCGGCCGACGCGGTCGACCACTATCCCGATCGAAGCCGGGAGTTGGGGGTCAAGGCCTCCGAACCGGCCGAGTGGCGAGAGGCCGCCGAGAACATGGTGGTGCTGTACGACGAGGCCCTTGGAGTGCACCCTCAGGCGGAGGGCTTCACCCGGCATCAGCGATGGGATTTTGCCCACACCGAGCCTGAACAGTACCCCCTCCTGCTCCACTTCCCGTATTTCGACATCTACCGCAAGCAGGTGGTCAAGCAGGCGGATCTGGTCCTCGCGCTCCATCTCCGTGGCGATGCCTTCACCGCCCAGCAGAAGGCGCGCGACTTCGCCTACTACGAGGCCATAACCGTGCGCGACTCGTCTCTCTCGGCCTGCACGCAATCGATCGTGGCGGCAGAGGTGGGTTTTCCTGAGTTGGCTTATGACTATCTCGGTGAGGCTGCCCTGATGGACCTCCAGGACTTGGAGAGGAATGTTCGGGACGGTCTTCACATGGCCGCACTGGCCGGTGCCTGGCTGGCGGTTGTAGCCGGGCTGGGCGGCATGCGTGACGACAACGGCGCACTCAGCTTCGCGCCCCGCCTGCCCGCGGCCCTGACCCGATTGGCCTTCCGGATGACCTTTCAGGGACGCTTGTTGAAGGTGGAGGTGGACCAGGGCCAGGTCGCCTACACCCTCCTCGAGGGAGACGACCTGGATATCACCCACTACGGTGAGGCCCTTACGGCCAGCCGCAAGGGTCCGCGCTCGCGGCCGCTGCCCCGGGCCCGACCGAGCACGCCGCCGACCCAGCCACCCGGGCGCGCGCCGATTCGGCGCCAGCTCCAGCCTCTGACCAACATGGTCGGTCCAGGAGGCCCGCCAGTCTCCGAGGGCTGATTCAAGCCATCGGCTGATTCGACGCTACAGTTGACAACCCGGCCCGGAGCTACGAGCCAGCCAGCGCAGCGTCGGGCAGGCAGGTTGACCGTTTTAGCTTTTGAACGGACCTGATCTCAGCCAAAGGACTACCGGCCGTTCACCTATCGGTCAGGCGGCGGGGCAGTTGGGGACCTGGCCCGCCCCCTCCTCCGCCACCCCGAGTATGAATCGTGACTCCTGCAGAACTGGTCGAAAGGTCACGTGTCCGGACAGGAGCGGCGCCTGGGCGGCGGGTATTACTACGTCCACCGGCCGCGCGCAGCCCAGGCCCTGCTGCAACTGCGCCAGGCCGATGACGACCTGAACCGGTCGGTGGCTGTAGAAGACGAGGCTGTGCGAGACGTTGTCATTGGCGCCGTCGGCAGGGGTGGGGATGAAGAGCAGGATCGGGCCCGGCTGGGCATGGCTGCGGGCCCTCACCCCCAGCAGTTCCGAAGGCGATCGGCCCAAGGTGTAAAGCGGAGTCAATTGGTTGGCGGCCAGTGCCAGCATGAAGGCGAGGGCTACGGCCGCGAGCGGGCCAGCGGGCGACCGGTGGCGCCAGAGGGCGACACCGGCACCGACGGCAAGGGCGACGACCAATGCCAAAGTCCACGCTCTGGGAGAGGGTGACAGGCTGGCCGGCACCAGCAAGATCCCGGCCAGTACGCTCACGCCAAGACCGGCCAGCATGGGGCCCGAACCCTTCATCGCCTTCACCGCCGCCCCGCCCACGATCACTGCGGCGGCGGGATAAATCGGCACCAGATACCAGGCCAGCTTGGATTTGACGACGGTGTAAAGGATGAACACCAGAGCCGGAAAAACAGCCACGATGGTCGGCCGGCTGCGGTCACGCCACCACTGCGCGATCCAGGCCAGGCCGGCGAATGGAAGCAGGTAGAACCAGGGGAAGAACTGATCTCGGGCCAGGGCGAAGTAGGTGATGGCACTACCGGTGTGGCCCTCGATCTGGTTGGTGGCACGCGACACCACCATGTATCCGACGTACTGGCTGACGAAGGCTCCTCCGTACCGTGCCAGTTGGAGCAGGTTCCAGGGCAGGACGATTATCAATGCCAGGGCGACGCCCACCCACACCTCCCGCTTGGCGAGCGTCGCCAGGCGCCCCTTCAGAGCCAGCGCGATGAGTATGGCGATGGGGCCCACCAAGGCGGCGAAGTCCTTGGTCATGAGGGCCAGTCCGGTCATGACACCGACGCCGTACCACCACCTGCGATCGCCCTCCTCGGCGCGAACGAAGGCATAGAGGGAGGCGTAGATGAAGAGCGTCATGAGCCCGTCCGAGGTACCGAATCGAGAGCTGGCTACGAATTCGTAGCAGACCGCCAGGATCACAACCGAGGCCACCGCCACGGCCCGCCCGTGGAGTCGGCGGGCCAGCGCATAGGTCACCCCGATGGTGCCGACCCCGGCTGCGGCCGAAACCGCGCGGGCCACCAGGGCACTGACATCGAAATGAAAGAGCAGGGCGGTGAGCCAGGTATATAGGGGTGCCTTCGTGTACCAGGGCGCAAAGTCCCAGTGCAGATAGATCCAGTCTCGAAAGACGTAGACCTCTCTGGCTATCTCGGCATAGGTGGCCTCATCCCAATCGCGCAGGCTGCCCTGGCCGAGCCGCCAGAACAGCAGTACCGCGCCCAGCGCGGAGGCCAGGCCGAGCAGGAGCCAATCCGCCGTCCCCCAAGTCGTCGCCTCCGGGCGGCCGCCCGGAGCGCCGTCCCCAACCGCCTCGTCCGCGAGTCCGGCTGCGGAACTCACCGCGCCGGCTGTCCAGCGGGATGGCTCTCACCCACACTCTGGAAGCGTTGGCGGCTCCGCACCACGGCCAGGCACAGCATCGCCCCATCGTATGGTCTGGGGAAGGTGCTTGAGGCTCCGCCCCATCGCCGCGGAGGTGGGAGAAGCGGGCCCGGCGCCGAACGACCAGGGGTTTGCAAGGGGGATTCTCGGATGCAGCCACTCTTGGCCCTCACTATGCTGGCCAGATCTGGCAAGCACCCGGCCCGGACATTTATTGGTGATCAGCCTCGTCCGCGTGCACCCCGGTCCCCAATCGCTGGCCTGGCTGGGCGCCACCATCAACGAGCTCAAGGGCGGCCAGGCGCTGGCGCCGGTGAGCGTGGTCGTCGCCTCCAACCACGTGGGCCTGGCCGCGCGCAGAAGGCTGGCCAGTCGGGGATACGCGAATGTGCGCTTTGGCGTCATGAGCCGCCTGGCCGAGCCGCTGGGGGCTCCGGTCCTGGCCGCCGCCGGCAAGTCTCCGCTCACCTGGCCTTCCGAGGCGGCGGCCATCCGCGAGGCCGTCCGCCACCAGGGCGAGGGATTCGGTGAGGTCGGCCAGCACGGAGCCTTGATCAGAACTCTGACCCGGCTCTTCAGGGAACTCCGAGCGGCCGAGCCTGATGCCACCCAGCTTGAGGATCTGGCCGGCTCGGGGATGATGGCGCAGGCCGCCGTCTCGGTCTTCAAGGAATACCGTCGACTGGTCTCGGTCGCGGGCCTCTACGACGACCACGATCTGTTCGGGGCTGCGACCGCAGCGCTGACCGGCTCGCCGCCATCCCGTTTGGGTTCGGAAATGGGACCGGTGGTGGTGTACCTGCCGGTTGCGCAGACGGGGGCCCAGGCTCGGCTACTGCGCGCTTTGTCCTCCCACGCTAGGGTCTGCCTCGCGCTGGCCGACCTGGGCGACTCGCAGGCCGATCGCCCCGCGGCGGCCATGGCGCGGGCGCTGGACCTCGATTGGGAGCAGCACCCGGCCCTGCAGCCACCGCCCTCGGACGTCAGGCTGCTCGTCGCGCCCGATGCCACCGAAGAGGTGCGGAGCGTGGTGCGACTGCTGCTGAGCCGACTTGAGCAGGGTCAGGCGGCGGGCCGGGCCGCCATCCTCTATCGGGAATTCGAACCCTACGGGGCGCTGATCCGGGACACTCTTGACGCTGCGGGTGTGCCCTGGGCGGGAATTGACGGCCGCCCCCTGTCGCAGAGCTGGGCCGGGCGCGGTCTGATCGGGCTGCTCCGCCTACGCCAGCGGGACTTCGCGAGAGTGGACGTGCTCGATTGGCTGGGGACTCTCCCGGAGGCGGATCCCGGGCACGTCTCGATCGGCGACTGGGACCGATTCTCGCGTCAGGCGGCGGTCGTGCAGGGCGCCGGGCAGTGGCAGAATCGTCTTCGCCGCCACGCCGACGGAGTGCTCGCGCGGGCCCAGCGCCTGGAGGAATCGGAAGCCGGCGCCGGCGAGATCCGTTATCTGCGCCGACAGGCCAGCAGCCTGGAGCGGATGGCCAGCCACATCGAACGAGCGGAAACTGCGACGCGAGCGCCGGGGGAGCGGACTTGGAGTGCGCTTTCAAGCTGGGCCGAGAGGATGCGGCGCGCCTTCATCCCCGCCGTCGAGAACTGGCCGGTCCGGGAGATAGAGGCCGACGAAATGGTCACCCAAGTCCTGGACCAGATGGCGTCGGCGGGCGTGGTCGAGCGCGAGGTGGGCGTGGAGCGCTTCGTTGAAGCTTGCCAAGCAGCGCTCGATGATCAGCGCCAGATGGAGGGCCGATTGGGGTCCGGAGTCGTGGTGGGGCCCATCGGCGCGGTCTGCGGGATGGAGTTCGACTCCGTTTTCGTGCTTGGTGCGACCGAACGCGCTCTGCCCCAGCCAGCACCGCCCGATCCTTTCTTCCCCCCCGGCGGGGGCTCGGATCCGCTCGGTAGAGTCGAGCGGCGGAGAAGCGAGGAGCGTCGTGACTTTCTCTCCGCCATCGCCACCGCCGGATCGCAACACGTCTCCTTCCCAGCCTGGGATGCCAATTTGAGGCCGTGCTATCCGTCACCCTGGGTGGTGGAGGTGGCCCGACCGAATAGGCCCGGATCGGCAACCGCCAGCGCCCTCCGCCGGGGTCAGGGCGCGACCAACGTAGAGGTGATTCAGTCGCCCGACGCCGGGCTTGGCAGGGCACCGGCTTTCCTGAACGTGGCGGAGTGGCGCACCGCCTCGGCGCAGCGATGCGCCGGCAGGCTTTCGGCGTCGGGTCTGGCGGCCCGGGCGGATCTGCCGCTGGGCCGCCACCTCCAGGTTCGGGCCGCGCGGGGCTCGGATCGCTTCAGCGAGTTCGATGGCAACATCGAGTCAGAGGTGGCGAGTCTGCCCATGCTCGCAGCCGGTGTCGAAGGGGGCCGCCTTTCAGCTTCGGGCATCGAGTCCTGGGCGGCATGTCCCTTCCGCTACCTGCTCAAACAGCTAATCAAGGTCGAAGCCACCGAACGGCCAGAGGTGGACACGGCCTGGGGGATGAGCGCGACCACCCGGGGAACGCTGGTGCACGATGTCCTGAGGCAATTTTTCACCGAGCTCACCTCTCAGCAGCGACCGGGAGTGGCTGAGAGGTTCGGGGCACGGGATCGTCGCCGGATTGAAGAATTGGCTCTGGAGGAGTTTGCCCGACTTGAGGAGGCTGGGGCCACAGGCCAGCGCCTGGCCTGGGAAAACGAGCGTCGGGCCATCCTCTCCGACCTCCAGAGCTTTCTGCGTGCCGACGAGGAACTCCGGACTGATGGGCTCATACCCACCTTCTTCGAACAGGGCTTCGGAATGCCAGGGGATTCCTGGGAGCCGGTGGTGGTCGAGATCGGGGGCGGTCGGGGCGCTCAACTGCGGGGCCGAATTGATCGCGTTGACCTTGGGCCCGACCCGCTGGCGCCGCAATCCGCACGCCTGATTGACTACAAGACCTCCAAGGACTACCCGGAGGGTGATTTCGCAGTCGACCCGGTGGCGGCTGGCACGCGGGTTCAGCCCGCTGTCTACGCCGCTGCCATCCGAGCCCGATTTCCGGGTCTTAGGGTTCAAGGCGGGTACTGGTTCGTGACCGCCAAGGGACACTTCAAGTTCCTGGCCGTACCCGACGACCAGGGGCGCCTGCGCGACGTGTTGGAGGTGATGGACCGGAGCTTAAAGGCGGGCGCCTTTCAGCAGGTTCCGGGGCCGCCGGATGGTCGGGACCCCGCCAATTGGACCAACTGCCGCTATTGCGCGTTCGATCGCATCTGTCCCACCGGGCGCGACCAGATGCAAGAGCGAAAGCGGGGCCATGCCGGTTCTCGCGTCCACGGGGAGCTCGCCTTTGAACCTCGAAGCTGACCTGGCCGGGACCGATGAGTGGGCGCGGCGAACCCTCCTGACCGACTTCGAAAGCACGCTTTTCGTCGACGCCGGTGCCGGCACCGGCAAGACCACCGCCATCGTCGGACGCATTGCCGAACTGGTGGCCCAGGGAAGGTTGGCGATGGCCCAATTGGTCGCCATCACGTTCACTGAGGCGGCCGCGGCGGAACTGAGGACGCGGGTGCGCGAGGCCCTCCAAGCGCTGGCCCTCAACCCATCTCGCGGTGAAGAGGAACGATCTCGGTGCGCCCGGGCCGGCGCCGAGATTGGGGATGCGTCAATCGATACCATCCACGCCTTCGCGGGCGACCTGCTCCGCACCTACCCGCTGCAGGCCGGGCTTCCGCCCGATTTCAGCACCATGGACGAGATCGAGGCGGAGTTGGACTTCGAAGAGCGGTTTCGTTCCTGGTTCGAGCGCGTCGCGGACAGTGGCCAGCACCGGGAGTCGGTCCGCATGGCGATGCTGCTCGGTCTTGGGCCCGATCGCATGCAGAGGTTGGCCCGCGCCCTCCACGAGCACCACGACCTCCTCAACTCCCACAGTGCGTGGCCCTGCCCGGCGGTGGCGGACCCGGTTGTGGCGGCCCATCAGGTGGCGACTGAGATCGGCCACGCCCAACGGCTGCTGACGCACGCGCCTTCCGACCACCCGGCGATCGCCATCGTCGAAGCCCTCTCTTTCGCCCGCGAGCGATTGGCCGGATCGGCAACCGCTGATCAGGCCCTGCTGGCCCTCGAAAGCGTCGCCAAGATCACCGTCCGGGGCGACCAGAAGGGCTGGGGAAAAGTGGACCAAACCAACGCCTTCAAGGTGCTCAAGGGCGGCCTCGGTGAGGTCACACGTACGGCCCAAGAGACGCTGGCGGCGCAGCGCACGGAGACCCTCTGCCACCTGCTGGCTGCGCTCACCGAGTTCGTCTTGGACTACGCGGCCGACCGGCGCAGGCAGGGCGTCGCCACCTTTCAGGATCTCCTGGCCTGGGCCCGGGATCTGCTTCGGGACGGCCCGGAGGTGCGCCAGCGCGTGCAAGAACGCTGGTCTCGAATCTTCATCGACGAGTTTCAGGACACCGACCCGCTCCAGGCCGAGATTGCCTTTTATCTCAGCGCTGAGCCTGGGCTACCGCTTCCGGATGACTGGCGAGCCATCCAGCTGGAAGCCGGCAAGCTGTGCCTGGTGGGCGATCCCAAGCAATCCATCTATCGCTTCCGCCGCGCCGACATCGCCCTCTACCAGCAGATCCGGGAACGGGTTGCCGAGACCCTGGTCCTGAGTTCCAACTTCCGCTCCGTCCCGGCCGTCCTCGAGATGGTCAATCAACACTTCACGCGCACCATGACCGCCAGCGACGGCATCCAGCCGGAGTACCAGCGACTGGCCCCCCGGCGTCGCGACGTCGGCCCCGCCCTGTGGCGCTTTGGAGGCCCCGTCGAGGGTAAGGCGCCGCAGATCTGGGAACGTGAGGCCGAGGCCGTGGCTGGGTCCATAGCTCGAATCATGTCTGAGCGATGGACGGTCTCGGAGGGCGGGTCGGCGGGCCGAACGCTGCGCGAGGTGCGTCCGGCAGACATCTGCGTTCTGATCCCGAGCCGATCCAACCTTCGTCGCCTGGAGCAGGCCTTCGAAGAGCGCGACATTCCCTACCGCATTGAGAGTGGCGAGATCATGCTTGCAACCCAGGAGGTCCGTGACGTGCTGTCCACCCTGCGCGCCATCGACGACCCCTCCGACCAGGTGGCTCTGGTGGCCGCCTTGCGCTCGCCCGTCTACGGCTGCAGCGACGCCGAACTGGTGCGATGGGTGGGCGAGGGGGGGAGGGTCGACTACGAGCGCCCCGGACAGGGCAAGGTGGAACGCGTGCGCGCATCCCTCGACCACCTGGCCCGGTTCCACCTCCGGCGCAACCAAACTACGGTCGCCGCCCTGGTCGAGCGCCTTGTTGATGATCGCATGCTTGTGGCGGGCGCTTTCGGAGAACGCCGGCCGCGCGAGGCCTGGCGCCGCTACCGCTACGTGTCGTCGCGAGCGCGAGCTTTCGCCGCCACCGGTCGCACCAGTCTGCGCGGGTTCGTCGAGTGGATGGAGGGCTTGGGCCGCGGTCAGGCGCGCGACGTATCGGGCTCAGTGGTCGAGAGCGACGAGAACGCCGTGCGCGTGCTCACCGTTCACCGGGCGAAAGGCCTCGAGTTCCCGATCGTGATCATGACCGGGCTTGGATCCCCTCGGCGTTTCCAATGGCCGACGGTAATCGCCGATCGGATTCAGGGGACGGTCCAGGTGGGTGTCACCGATGCCCGCCAGAATCGGTGGCGAACGCCCGAATACGATCTCGCAGCGGCTGCCAGCACCGCACTCGACGAGGCCGAGGGTGTACGCCTCGCCTACGTCGCGGCAACGCGGGCCAGAGACCATCTGCTGGTCGGGCTGCACCACAGAGGGGAAGCGCAGGAGGACGTTCTGGCCGTGGCTTTCACTGAAACGTTCGCGGCCATGGGGAGTCAGGTGCGCGACATCGAACCATTGGAGGCCGATCCGCCCGCCCCCGCCGGCTTTGCGCCCGACCCCTCGAATGAGGGCCTGCTGGCAACCGAAGAAGAATGGGTGGCTGGACGCCGAGCGATGCTGGAGGGCGCGATCGGGCCTGAATTCGTGACCGCCGCCGCTCGCGCCTCACCGCCCCACCCCACTGAATCGGGCAGAGACCGGGAGGCCTCGTTCAGGTCGGTCCGCGGCGGTACCGCTGTCGGGCGAGCGGTCCACTCGGTGTTGCAGGCGATCGATCTGACGACACTCGAAGGCCTTGAGGCACTGGCTCGCGCGGAGGCCAGCGCCGAGGGCATCCCGCAGCGGGCCACCGACGTGGCTCGCCTGGCCAGGCGAGCCTGTCAGAGCGAGCCCGTCCGCAGAGCGCTGGCGAGCGGTAACTTCTGGAGGGAGGTTCCGATCGGGGCCCCTCGCGGAGACGCCATCCTGGAGGGCTTCATTGACCTCCTCTTCGAGACCCCGCAAGGGTATGAGATCGTCGATTACAAGACCGACGAAGTTCGGGAGGGCGGACTGGAGGCGCGCATGGACCTCTACCGCCTTCAGGGCGAAGCCTATGCCGAACTGGTTCGGTCGATCACCGGCCAGACGCCGGTGGCGGTCTCCTTCGTCTTCGTCTCCGTCGATCTGGTGGTGCGGTTGGTACCGGACCCACCCCAGTCGCCACTTTCCGCGTAACGACTCCTGATCGTGACCGCAGCGGCGTGGTGGCCAGGCCCGGAGCGTATTGGTTTCAGCCATGCGATCACCTCACTCAACCCTCTGGCCGGCCAGGGGTGCAGCGCCCCGCGGGTGGGTTGGGCCTCTGCCGAAGGCGTGGGTGGCTGGAGTCCACTGGTGCGCCGAACGCTCACCGATGGGCCACCGAACCGCCGTCATCAGGATCATGCTGGCCGACCCAGAAGTCGCCAACCACGTCAGAGGGCCAGACGATCTGTGCGACAATCGCCGCCGTGTCAAGCGAATTGCTCGTCGAGACCGGCGCTCTGACCAAGGTGTACGGCGCCGTCACGGCGGTCAAAGATCTGAACCTGAACGTCCATCGGGGACAGGTCTATGGATTCTTGGGACCCAACGGCGCCGGCAAGACCACCACCTTGCGGATGCTTCTGGGGCTCATCCGCCCCACTTCGGGGACCGCCCGCGTCGCCGGATACAAACCCGGCTCGCCCGCCGGACTGGCCCAGATCGGCTCGCTGATCGAGACCCCCGCCTTCTATCCGTATCTTTCGGGGCGGGACAACCTCCGCCTCCTCACGCGCTACGCCGGCGTATCCGAGGATCGGATTGATCCGGCACTTGCCAAGGTCGACCTTGGGGGCAGAGCCAAGGACAAGTTCAAGACCTATTCGCTGGGCATGAAGCAGCGCCTCGGGGTCGCCGCCGCCCTTCTCAAGGACCCCGAACTGCTGATCCTCGACGAGCCCTCCAACGGCCTTGATCCCCAGGGCATGCTGGAGATGCGCGAATTGCTGCGTGGTCTCGGCCAGGGTCACCGCACCGTCCTCATCTCCAGCCATCTCCTGGGTGAGGTGGAGCAGATCTGCGATCGGGTCGGCGTCATCAGGCACGGTCAGATGGTCGCCGAGGGAACCGTGACTGAGCTCCGCGGCGCCGCCAGCGGATTGCTCGTCCAGGCCAGCCCGGCCGATGCGGCGCAAAGGATTCTGACCGGTCTGCTGGGAGCGGATGCGATCCAGACCTTGGATGATGGGCATCTGGCGATATCTGTCGAGCCCGCACGGGCGGCGGAGATAAACCGTGCACTCGTGAACGGGGGCGTCAACGTGAGCGAACTTCGCGCCCACGAACGCTCATTGGAAGAGGCCTTCTTGGAACTCACCGAGGGCTCCGTACCCTGATCGCCAGCCTCTCCGCCGAACTCTTCAAGCTGAGGCGACGCCCGGGAGTGTGGATTCTGGGTGTGATTCTGGTCGCGCTGCTGGTCGTTCTCGGATACCTGGTGAGCTGGCTGGTGCTCTCGCATCCGCCCCGCGGAGCTCAGTTCCCGCCCCACTACGATCCCAGCGCCGCCAAGGTCGCCCTCTATCCCCAGAACCTGGTACGGAGCACTTTCGGAGGTGGCGGGTCCATCCTGGGCGGGGCGATCTGCATGATTCTGGGAGTGATCGCGGTCGGCAGCGAGTACGGCTGGGGAACCTTCAAAACCCTGATGACGCAGCGCCCGGGCCGGATACCAACCTTCATCGGACGCCTGCTGGCGGTTGCCATCGTGGTGGTCATCTTCGACCTCGCCGTATTCGCCGCAGCGATCTTGACCAGTCTCATTCTCGTCTCCATCGATGGCAAGCCCTTGGTGTGGCCGGCCGCGGCCACGGTTTTGGAAGGCATGGCTGCAACCTGGCTGGCCTACTTTGTCTGGGCCAGCTTTGGGATGCTGCTTGCCTATCTCTTCAAGCAGTCAGCGCTCGCCATTGGCATTGGGCTGATCTACATGCTCCTGATTGAGGGGCTGGCCATCAACCTCCTGCTTCCCCTGGGCGATTGGGTCAAGGAACTTCAACGGGGTCTGCCCGGGCCAGCCATGACCGCACTCGGCGGCGCGTTCGGAAAGGCCTATCAGCCTGACGGCGCGGTGGTGACCCAGCCCCTGATGGACGGTACGCGCGCCACCATCACACTCATCGTCTACGTCCTCGTCTTCTCCGGTATCGCTGGGCTACTGATCCAACAGCGCGACGTCACGTAGGTCGGACCCTCGCACTCACCGTGGGATAAGAGCCGCGCCAACTCCAGGGTCGAGTGGTTCCGCCACCCGGGTGAGGAGGTTCCGCGCGGCTCCGGACGTCAGTGCGGGCAGATTCGAGCCGGGGAAGTGTCTGGTAATTCCCGGCCTCTCCCGAGCGGCGAGATTCACGCGTCCCAGGCGGGGACGCCCGTGCTATGGTCCCGACGATGGTGCGCTTCCAGATCCTCGGCGGAGGCAGGGCTGCGCCTGGCGATTGCTGCCCTGGGGGCCAACGTCGCCGCGCTCGCAGCGTGATAGGTACGCAGCCAACCGACCCACCGTCACCTACGGCGGGGACTACGCCCGCTGGGCGAGCTCTGGAAAAGTGGATCGCGACGGGTGGCGAGTAGCGGTCGCCCAGAGAACGGCCAGGCCGTGCGGAGCCCAGCCGTGAGCGCAGCGCCGGGCCGGCTCGCTGGGCGCGCGGTGCTGGTCGCGGGAGCGGCGGGCGGGATCGGAGCAGCCGTAGCCCAGGCTCTCGCCGACGACGGGGCACGCCTGGCCCTATGCGACCTCGGCGCCAAGTCAGCGGACACGGCACAGCTGGCCGAGCACGTGGGAGCGGCGGGGCCGGGTGCGACAGTGATCCCGGTGGATCTGGCCAGCGTGGATTCCATCCGCTCCTGCGTGGCCACCGCCGCCGAGCGGATGGGGCGCCTGGACGTGGTGGTCAACTGCACCGGGACCATCATCCGCAAGCGCTCTGTCGACCTGCGCCCCGAGGAGTGGGACACAGTCCTCGGGCTGAACCTCAGGGGGGCGTTCTTTCTGGCCCAGGCGGCGGCCAGGGTGATGATTACACAGGGAGGAGGCAAGGTGATCAGCCTCGCCTCCACGCTGGGCTTGGTGGGGAGCCGCGAGCGGGCCTCCTATGCAGCCAGCAAAGGAGGTCTCGTGAACCTCACGCGGGCGCTCGCCGTCGAGTGGGCTCCCCACAATATCCAGGTCAACGCCGTGGCACCCACCTTCGTCGCCACCCCGTTGACCGCAGGCCTGTTCAAGAGTCGGGCTCGCCTCAACGAGGTGCTGCGCCAGACTCCGGCGCGACGCCTCGCCCGTCCCGAAGAGGTGGCGGCGGCGGTCGTCTACCTCGCCAGTCGGGAGGCCGACATGGTCACCGGGATCACCCTCCCCGTAGACGGCGGCTGGACCGCCCTGTGAGCCCACCGGGGGCGCATCCACTCAGACGGACACGGTGGCGGTCAGTCAGCCGGAATGACCGGAAGCAGGATGTGCGATGGCTGGTCGGGTCCGCTGTGAATGGTCACCTGCCCGCCGTCATGGGCGGCCCCGAGGTGGTGGAGGAGGGCTTCACCCATCTCACCTACGAGATCGGCGAGGAGAAAGGCGGTGTCACCAAGCTGACGGTGATCCACGACCTTGAGGGAGCTCCGAAGGTGTCGCGTCTGGTCTCTGGCACGATGGATGCGGAGGGGCTGGCGGGGGCTGGAACTGGGTGTTGAGTGGGCTCAAGACCCTGTTGGAGACGGGCTCACCCCTGGACCCGAAGCCGACCGCTCAAGCCTGAAACGCAGTTGTGGGAGGTCCCGGGCAATCGGGGCCTCCCGCCATAGGAGAGAAGGCCCGCCGATACTCTCGGCAGTCGCTGGATCGGACCCGACACGGGGCTTCGGTTTCGCCAGCAGCAGGCAATCACGCCAGCGGACGACCCTCTTTGGGGTCGGGCCAATCCCGGATTCTTGAGCGGCATGAAGCGCCAGGGATTCGCGCGCGGATCTCTGCTGGAACGGGTCGGGTGCTGTCATGGCTCCCATCCTCCGAGGAAGGCAGCCTCCACGAGGTCACTTCGGCCCCCGGGCCCCGGCGGCAGCGGAGGGCCGTCGATCTCGCGCTTCCGACTTGATGGCCGCGGTGGGTCGGATTCCGCGCAGCCAAGGGCTATCGGTCATAGGCTAGGGCGGGATGGATGCTGGAGAGATAATCGAAAACCGGTCCAGCGGCGAGAGGATCGTGATCCGTCAGAGTGGGCGCGATACCGACGGAGCCCTCTTGTCGTTTGATCTATTCCTGGCGCCCGGAGCGAGCGTTCCCAGCGGACACGTACACCCCCAGCAAGAGGAGCGCTTCCAGCTCATCGAGGGCCGCGTGCGATTCCGGGTCGGCACCAACATGACCATCCTGGAGCCGGGTGACGCCGTGACAATTCCCTGCCGCACGGCGCATCGCTTTGCCAACGCGGGCGAGCAGCAAGCGCACCTGCTGGTCGAGGTGCGCCCCGCCCTCCAGATGGAGGCCATGCTGAGGACGGCGGCCGCGCTCTCGCGGGGCGGCCGCCGTCCCCTGGCCGACCTACCGCGCCCGCATGACCTGGCTCTCTTCCTGCGCGAATTCAAGCGTGAGGTTCAAGCTCCGTTCCTGCCCCCAGCTCCGACCTTGGCGGTGGTCAGGGCGATCGCCTGGTCGGTGGCCCGGCTGGGGCTGGACGGGCACTACCGGCGGACCCGGGAGAGCGGGAGATAGGAGGGCCCGGAATGGATTCCGCCCACCTCGTCCGTTGGTGACTGCGGTTGTGCTCGGCGGCCAAATGACGCTCGCCGGCTCTCGACTCCGAGCCAGTCGGTTGAGTGCGCCCCGATGGCCGCCACGATGGAGTTCGCCGACGTGGCCGTGATCGAGGTTCGAGACCTGACCAAACGCTATCGCGGACGGCGCCAGCCGGCGGTCGAGGGCCTCGACCTGGACGTCCTGGAGGGTCAGCTCTTCTGCCTTCTGGGACCCAACGGTGCCGGCAAGACGACCACGTTGTCGATCCTCACCACGACGCTGGTTCCGACCGGCGGGGCGGCGCGAATCGCCGGACACGATTTGATCAAGGATCAGAGCCGGGTACGAGCGGCGATCGGAGTCGTCTTCCAGGGCCATTCACTCGATCTGAACCTCACCGCCGAGGAGAACGTCCGGCTGCACGCCGTCCTCTACGGCCTCTATCCCTGGCGGCCCCTCTACCGGCTAATGTCGCGGGCCTACCGTCAGCAGCTCGACGGCCTGGCCACCATCCTGGGCCTGGCTGACGTACTCGGCAAACCTGCCCGTACCCTCTCCGGGGGCATGCGCCGGAAGCTGGAAATCGTGCGCGCGCTGATGCACCGCCCACGGGTGCTGTTTTTGGACGAACCGACCGCCGGACTCGATCCGGAGAGCCGTCGGAGCCTCTGGGCCTATCTCAATGAGGTGCGGGACAGGCACGGAATCACCGTCTTCCTCACCACCCACTATCTACAGGAGGCGGAGGTCGCGGACGCCGTCTGCGTGCTGCTCGGGGGCCGGCGCATCGAGTTCGGGAGTCCCGACAGTCTGAAGGCGCAGCTGACCCGCCGAGAGCTGGTGGTCGATGCGGCCGACCGCGCGTCTTTGCGCTCGGAACTGGCGGCCATGCAACTCACCTTTGGTGGCGACGGCCCAATCCGAGTCCAGCTCGATCATCACAACGCCCAGAGCGTGATTCGAGCCATCCGGTCGGAGCTGAACGTGCTGCGCCTGATCGAGCCCAGCTTGGAGGATGCCTATCTCATGCTGCTGGAACGCGAAGAGCCGTGATCGAACCGGTTCTGTCTGCCTCGGGCTCAGTCCGGCACCAGCTCTGGGCGCTGCTCGCCATCGCCCAGCGCGACCTGACCAAACTGCTGCGCGACCGCGTGCGCCTGGCCGTCAGCCTAGCCTTTCCGATCCTGCTCATCGCGGGGCTCGGGAACGTGATCCAGGCCACCGTTGGTGGCCTGGGCGGTATCAGCGGCGTGAGTCTGATGTTTACGGGCGTACTCGCGGCCACGCTCTTCCAATCGGCCGCCGCGGGCATGATGTCGCTGATCGAGGATCGGGAGAATGACTTCTCCAGGGAGTTGTTCGTGGCTCCCGTGGCGCGCGTCACGATTGTGGGCGGAAAGGTATTCGGTGAATCGCTGGTGGCCCTCCTGCAGGGGGTGGGGGTGGTGATCTTCGCCCGCCTCGTGGGGGTGGAGATCAGCCTGGGCCAGCTCGCCTCGCTCATCCCGGCAGCGATTGGAGCCAGCATGCTGGGGGCCGCATTTGGCATCGCCACCCTGGCCGCGCTGCCCAACCAGAGGGCGGCCATGCAGGTTTTCCCGTTCATCGTCCTGCCCCAGTACTTCCTGGCCGGGGTGGTTGCCCCCCTGCACGGCCTCCCGCCGGTGCTCAGCTCCATCTCCTGGGCCATGCCCATGCGCTACCCGGTCAACCTGATGCGGGCGCTCTTCTACGCCGGGCAGCCCGGCTACAACCTGGCCGTGAGCGAAAACCCGCTCTTGGACGCGGCCCTGATGTTGGGCCTCTTCGCGATCCTGCTGGTGGCGGGGGCGGCCGTTTTCGAGTACCGGGAGCGCACGCGTTGAGGAGCAGCGGGCGAATCGGACGTGCCGCCGGCAGGGCGGCCCTGGCGCTGGCCCTGGCGGCACTGGCCACCGAGTACCGGGTCAGACCTGCACTGACGCCGGCTCAGAACCGCTGGCGCAGCATGCCCATAGTCCCATTCGGCGACACCCTGATCGGAATAAGCTTCCGTCCCCTGCAGGCCCGGGCCCTGGGTCTCGAACCGACTCGGGCGCTCACCTCGCTCTTATCTCACCCCTTCCCGGTCATTCGCCTGGGGGCCATGTGGAATCAGATCGAGCACCTTCCCGGGGCCTTCGACTGCGGCGATCTGGATCGTACCGTCGAGGCCGCCCAGCGGGCCGGCAAGCAGATCATCCTCGGCCTGGGAGCGGTGAAGGGCTTTGGCTACCCGGAGTTCTTTGTCCCCGACCATCAGCTGGGCCGGCCGCTACCGGAGGGGAAGCTGATCGGCGCCCAGACCCACCCCTCCCTCCTCCTCGGCGCGACGACCTTCATCACCCGGATGGCCGAGCGCTACCGGGACTGCGACGCCATCATCGCCTGGCAAGTCGAACACGAGGCGGTCGACCCTCTGGGGATGGAGCACTCGTGGCGCCTCGGTCGAGACTTCGTGGCCGCCGAACTGGCGGCGCTGCGAGCGGTCGACGCAAACCGGCCCATCATCATGAGCGGCTACCTGCCAACCTCCCTGAGTGTTCGCGTCGCGCAGTGGTGGCGCACCCGGGGCCAGGGCGATTCCCTGGCGGCGGCCCAGGATCTGGCAGACATCGTGGGCATCGATTACTACCCTCGCCATGCCCTCCTGGCGCGGGCGGGGTGGGCGGTGTATCTGGACGGCGCCGGCAGCCCCTGGCAGCGGGGTCGCATCGAGCGCCTGGCCCAAACCCTGAGCAGCCGGAATCAGCGCCTGTCGGTCACCGAAGGCCAGGCCGAGCCCTGGGAAGACACGACGGTGCCGCCCCTTCCGGCTTCCGGCAAGACCATGTACAGCTGCGCACCTGAGCAGCTGATCGACAACTACAACCACTGCCTCAAATCGGCCGGGGCGGCTGGCGCGACCCTCTTCGCCTACCTCTTCTGGGGTGCAGAATATTGGCTGGCACGCGCCCAGTTGGGCGACCTGTCCTACATCGAGGCCTGGCGGCGGATCCTGGACGAGGGATCCTCCGCGGCCCACTGACCAGGTGCGCGAACGTGGGACGGATTTAATCGGCAAGTGCTAGGGTTGGACCAGGAAAGTTTGCTGCACCTCGTTGGGTGAGGCAACCGCTCGGACACAGGCCGCTGATCCCAACTCGTCGAGAGACGCCCCGGATCAGGACAGATGTCTCCGGAACAAGGGGACATCCCAAGCGGCTGACGGGTGTCTACGCCGGGCGGTGCCGAAGCTGAAACGAGTGGGGTGCTCGGCGGTTAGCCGTTCGGGAGCCTGCCCAAGGCGTCACCACACTCGGCGGGGTCGGCGGTTATGGGCGTGCAAAGGAGGCTGCGTGAGTCCCGATCCCAGACCTGACTTATGCCCCCTCCCCCTTCACGGAGTCGCGACCGCGACCTAGAGCCGTAAACCGCGCTCCACGGGAAGGTGGGAGATCCGCAACCCCCTAAAGCCCAAGAGCAAGGAGCACGGTTTGATCCGCACGCCAATCGGGGGCGCCTCCCAGCGCCCGACCCGCGAGGCTCGGCTCGCGCTGAGCCGCCGGCCGAGTGCGCCCGCGCGTGGCTGAATCCGACCGCGTCCCGCCCGTAGCGGGAGGGGGCCGAGAGTCGAGCTCCGAGGACGACATCCGGGGCGCCCTCGGCATCCTTCGCGCCAGCAGCGACCGTCCCCGCGGTCTCCGGCGTCGCTTTCTGGCCCTGCTCGCGATCGCGGGTCCGGGCATCATCGTCATGGTCGGCGACAACGATGCGGGCGGGGTCGCGACCTACAGCCAGGCGGGCCAGAACTACGGCACCAGCTTGCTCTGGGTGCTGCTGCTGCTGATCCCGGTTCTGATCGTCAACCAGGAGATGGTGGTGCGACTGGGGGCGGTCACCGGCATGGGCCACGCCAAGCTGATCTTCGAGCGCTTTGGTCGCTTCTGGGGGGCCTTCTCGGTCGGCGACCTGCTGATCCTGAACTTCCTGACCCTGGTCACCGAATTCATCGGTGTCAGCCTGGCCCTGGGCTATTTTGGCGTCAGCCCGCTGATCTCGGTCCCGGTCGCCGCGCTGGGCCTGATCGCGGTCACCGTCAGTGGCAGCTTCGAACGCTGGGAGAGGGCGATGTTCGTATTCATCGTCGCCAACCTGCTCGTGATCCCGCTCCTTTTCATGAGCCACCCCCAGCTGGGGCCGGTCCTGCACGGCCTGCTGGTCCCGGGTATCAGGCACGGCCTCAACGGCACTTCGTTGCTACTCGTGATCGCCATCGTGGGCACCACCGTCGCCCCCTGGCAGCTCTTCTTCCAGCAGTCGAACATCGTGGACAAGCGCATCACGCCGCGCTGGATTGCCTATGAGCGCCTCGACACCGTGCTCGGATCGATCGTCACCGTGCTGGGTGCGGGCGCCGTCCTGGTCGCCTGTGCCTTCGCCTTTCGCTCGCCTGCACTGGCCGGGCATTTCAGCGACGCGGGGGCGGTCGCCCTCCAGCTGCGGCAGAGCCTGGGGGCCGGAGCCGGGGCGATTTACGCCATCATCCTGCTCAACGCCTCGCTGATCGGCGCCGCCACCCTCTCCGTCGCCACCTCCTACGCGGTCGGCGACACCTTCGGGATCCGGCATTCCCTGCACCGCAGCCTGGGGGAGGCGCGCGGCTTCTATGGCAGCTTCGCCGCGCTGGTGCTGGCGGCGGCGGGAACCGTGCTCATTCCCGACGCCCCATTGGGGCTGATCACCACCGCCGTGCAGGCTCTGGCCGGTGTGCTGCTGCCGAGCGCTACCGTCTTCCTACTCCTGCTTTGTAACGATCGGGCGGTGCTGGGACCATGGGCGAATCCGCGCTGGCTCAACGCCGTCGCGGTGCTGATCATCTCCACCCTGCTCGCCCTCTCCGCCATCCTCACCATCACCACCCTCTTTCCGGGCCTGGATGTGGCCCGTCTGGTTTTGGAGGTGGGGATCCTGCTCGTGCTGCTGCTCGCCCTGGGCGGCCTCGCCTACGTCGCCGCCGGCCTGATCGGTGGTCGGCGGGCGGGAGAATTGGCGGGGGGCGGCGTTTCGGTCAGCCGAGCCAACCGAGAGTCGTGGACGATGCCCGCCCTGGCCCTGCTGGAGCGGCCGCGGCAATCAATGGGGCGCAAGGTGGCGCTCCTGGCGATGTGGATCTATCTGGCCGGATCGGGTCTGATGCTGGCGGTCAAGGTGGTCCAAGTCGCGAGCGGACGAACTTGACCGGTCGGGGTTGAGGCCAAGCGCGGTGGGCCGCGATAGGATGTCGTCCTGTTGAGGGTCTATTTCAGCCAGGTGGTCGGGCGCCCGGTGCTGGCGCGGGCGGGAGATCGTGTCGGCAGCGTGGCGGACGGCGTGCTGAAGCTGATCGACGGTTCCCTCCCCCGCCTGACCGGAATCCTGCTCCGGGTGGAGGGGACGCACGTTTTCGTGTCCGTCTCCGACCTCGACCGGCTGACCGACCAGGCCTTTCAGCTCCGCACGGCGCACCTCGACACCCGCGGCTTCGAGCGGCGGCCGGGAGAAGTCCTGCTCATGGGCGACATGCGCTCGCGCTCGGTGATCGATGTGGAGGGAGCCCGTCTGGTGCGCGTCAAGGACGTGGTGCTGGAGGGCGAAGGCTCCAACTGGCAGGTCCAAGGGGTGGTTTCGGCTCCGCCCCAGACGCTGACCGGGCTCATCTGGCGGGCGCTCGGCCGGCAGGCCCGGGGCGGCGAGGAGATCCCCTGGGTGCGCATCGAGCCGCTGGTGGGTCACGTGCCGACCCTGGGCCGCGGGCTCCCCTTCGCGCGCCTGGCCCAGCTCCACCCCGCCGACATTGCCGACATCGTCGAGGCCGCCTCGCACGACGAGGGGGAGCAGATCATGAACGCGGTGCAGGTCGATCGGGAGCTGGAGGCGGACGTCTTTGAGGAGCTCTCCGAAGATAAACAGCTCGAATTCCTCAATTCCCGACCCGACCAGGAGGCGGCGACGGTCCTCTCCAACATGAATCCGGATGATGCGGCAGACCTCCTGACCAAGCTCGACCAGCCCCGGCGCAAACCAATTCTGGAGTTGCTGGCGGGCGATCAGCAGGCCAAGGTCAGGGCCCTCTTGGGTTACGGGGAGGAGACCGCGGGCGGTCTCATGAGCAACGAATTCGTGGCCCTGGATGAGTCCGCAACCGTCGCCGAGGCCCTGCGCTACGTGCGCCAGATGCCAGACGAGTCGCACGTGCTGACCGTCATCTATACCCTCCACGGCGAGGCCCTGGCGGGGGCGGTGACGCTCCCGCGATTGTTGCGCTGCCCGTCCAGGGCCCACCTCAAGGACGTGGCCGAGAACTCGCCGGTGGCCGTTTATCCCGACGCCGATATTCCCTCGGTGGCGGTGGAGATGGCCGACTACAACCTGTCGGCGCTGCCCGTGGTCGATGAGCAGCGGCGGATCGTGGGGGTCATCACCTACGACGACCTGATCGAGGCGGTGCTCCCCGACGAGTGGAGATGGCGCGGGCGAGCGGCCCGGGCGAACGAGTCGGGCGGGAGTTGAAAGAGGCCATCACCTGATCCGTCCGACGGCACCGCCGCCCATCCAATCCGGAGCCCAGGCGCGTCTCCCCCAGGGCAGCTCGGGCTCCCCGCGGGTGGAGGGCAACGCCCGCCTGACCGGCACCCTGGGCGTGGTGCTCCTGCTTCTCCTTGCGGCCGAGGGGGTGACCGTCCTCGCCATCCACCGCCTTCTCCTCTGGCACTACTTCTTCGGATTCGTGCTCATCCCCCCCCTGCTGCTGAAGATCGGAAGCACCGGCCTTCGCTTTGTCCGCTACTACAGCGGAGCTTCGGACTACCGGAGGGCCGGCCCGCCCCGACTCCTGCTCCGCCTACTCGGGCCACCGATCGTGCTCCTGACGCTCGCCGTCTTCGCCACCGGGGTCGAGCTGTGGGCCTTCGGGATTCGATTTGGAGCCATCTGGCTGACCGCTCACAAGGTCTTCTTCCTGCTCTGGTTCATGGTCATGACGGTTCACGTCATGGCCTACATCTGGCGCAGTCCCACGCTGGCGCTGAGAGACCTGACATCGCCCATCGACGGCACCATCACGCGCCAGTCGATGGTGGCAGCCGGAATCGTAATGGGGGTGGTGCTGGCCGTGGTTCTGGCCAGTGTCTACGTCAGCCCGTTCGCAAATCTGGGAGGCGGATGAACCGCACGCCGGTGGCGCCGGTGGGCGGCCGGATCAGGCGACGCCCAGACCGGACGTCATCTGGCCGGGGCGGCCTCCGACCGGCAAGGTGACGTCGACCCGGAGGCCGGGACGGTTATCGAGTAGCTTGATCCGTCCCCCGTGGGCCTCGGCCAGCCCCTGGGCGATGGCCAACCCCAGCCCGCTCCCGGACGACGTCCGGCCCGCTCCCAGGCGGTGGAACCGCTCCAGTGCGCGCTCCCGTTCCTGAGGCGCGATACCGGGGCCGTCGTCGGAGACGGTGATGAGCAGATCGCGGCCATGGCGCTCGGCTCCGATGCGGACCGTGGTGTGGGCCGGGGTGTGGGTGAGCGCGTTGTCGATCAGGATCAAGAGCAGCTGGCGGAGGCGGTCGGGGTCAGCCAACAAGCGGCCCCTGGCGATGGTGCCGGCGAGCAGGTTCGAGCCGTGCTCCCGGGCCAGCGGTTCGAGATCGGCGATCAGCCTCTGGACCAGTGCCTCGCAGTCCACCTCCGTCACCTGCAGATCGAGGCGGCCCGAATCGCTCCGCGCCAGGGTCACCAAATCCTCGACCAGGCGGCGCATTCGGGCCAGTTCCTGGGCGGCCGATTCGAACACGTCGTCGTTCTCGGCAATGGTCGCCTGGGGGTGGCGGCGGAGCAGCTGGACGGCGGCGTCGATAACGGAGAGGGGCGTGCGCAATTCGTGGGACGCGTTGGCCACGAATTGACGTTGGCGGTCAAAGGCATTTTCGATCGGGACCAGGGCCCGGCCGGCCAGCACCCAGCCGGCGACCAAGCTCAGGACCAGACCCGCCAGCGCCACCCCACCCAGGACCGGGATCAGCGCCGACTCAGAGCGGGTGACTGAGGCCAGGCTGCGGCCAACCTGAAGCACCGCGGCGCCGCGGCTGCCTCTGGCCTGGTCCTGGTAGGTGACCGGCAGCGAGTAAACGAGCAGGTCACCGCTGGGCAGGTCGATCTCGGCGAAGTCGGGGGTGCCCGACTTGGCCACCTGCATGGCCGTGGGGCGCAGAGCGGCGCTGGCGAGGCTGCCCGGATTGAAGAGCAGCGACCCGCGCGGGTCCCAGAGCACGTAGAAGTCGCCGGAGAGCTGGTAGCCGCCGTGTTCGAACTGAAAGGAGACCGGTCCCCGCTCCGCGTACTCCTGGGCGGCCTGGGTGGCGACGGCCCGGAGCGGACCCTGTTCCTGATCCAGCAGCAGCTTGTTGGTAACCAGGAAAGCTCCGACGGCGAGCATCGCCACCACCACCACCAGGGCGCCGGCGTTGATCAGCGTCAAGCGTCGCCGCAGGCGTTCAAAGATCACGGTTTCAACATGTACCCAGCCGAGCGGATGGTGCGGATGAGCGAGGATCCTTCTCGGCCCAGCTTGCGGCGCAGGTAGTGGACGTAGATGTCGACGACGTTTGATCGCGGATCAGACTCGTAGCCCCAGACGTGCTCCAAGATCCGGTCGCGCGTCAGTACCACGCCAGGATGTCGCATGAGCAGTTCGAGGAGTCGGAACTCCTGGTCAGTGAGGACCACCTCCCTGCCCCCCGCCAGCACCTGGCGCGAGCTCGGATCGAGCGCGACCGCCCCGATCTCGAGACGCCGCGGCCCTCCCTCGCGACGCAGCTGGGCTCGCAGCCGGGCCAGCAACTCCTCAAAGGCAAACGGCTTCACCAGGTAGTCGTCGGCCCCCGCGTCCAGGCCCCGGACCCGATCCGGAACCGCATCGCGTGCAGTGAGCATCAGGATTGGGCAGCGCAGCCCGCCCCGGCGCAGCTCCCGGCAGACCGCGAAACCGTCCAGGTCCGGCAGTCCGATGTCGAGGATCACGGCATCCGGGGCCTCGTGGGCCGCCGCCGCCAGAGCCGGCCGTCCCCGGCCCTCGACCTGAACCCGGTAACCCTCCTCGGTCAGGACCCGGTCAACCAGGCGCGCCAGCACCGCCTCGTCCTCTACCAGCAGCACGCGGGTGGGGCCGGTCAATACACCTTCAAGTATTCTCCAATCCCGTTCTAAAAAACGAATTCAGTATTGACCGCCTGGACCCCCGTCACCGGGATTCCCGGCCACTCCCGGCGCCTCCTGGAGGGTCGGAGGCGACGTTCTGCTGACTCTCCAATCGGATTCCAAGGCTCCCACCCTAAGGTTGGTGTTGGTGAAAAGGGAATTGCTCCGGAGCCGAATTCAACACCTGCGCAAGGTCGCCCTGATGGCTTCGGGCGCCGGCTTCATGGCCCTGGTGGCGCTCGCCGCCACCAATTCCGTCGGCGTCACCTCCAAGGCGTCGAACGGGTCCCCCGCCCCCGCCTCCGCTTCCAGTTCCAAGAGCGCCGCCACGCCGGGCGCAGGGGGAGGTTTCTTCGCCGGATCGGGCGGGGTTGGGGTGAGCGGATCCAGCGCTTCGCAGACCCCGGTCATGCGCAGCGGAGCGTCCTAGGACACCCACCCCCCCGTGTCCTCGCTGACCTGGGATGTGGCGCGGGCGGGCGGATTCTCCGCCTACCTTCTGATCACGGCCTCGGTGCTGTTCGGGCTGGTCTTGAGTCTGGGCTGGCGGAGCGCCCTCTGGCCACGATTCATCACCGCCGATACACATCGCTTCGTCACCACCCTGGCGCTCAGTTTCACCGCCGTCCACGGCTTCGCGATTTGGATCGATCCCTTCCAGCGCTTTGGGCTGAGTGAGGTTCTGGTTCCCCTGACCAGCCATTACCGACCGCTCTGGATGGCATTTGGAATCGTTGCCGGCTACCTCATGCTGGCCCTGTATCTGAGTGAATACGCACGCCCCCTGATCGGCTACTCCTGGTGGCGCCGGCTTCACTTCCTGACCTTTGCGGTCTTCGTCATCAGCACCGTACACGGACTGGGTACGGGCAGCGACACCAAAACCTGGTGGGCCACCCTGATCTACGGAGGGTCATTCGTGGCGGCCGTGGCCCTGCTGGCGGCGCGGCTCTTGGCGGCGCGCCAACCCTCGCCTCGAGTCCGCCTGGGCGTGGCCGGAGTGGTCGTACTCTTGGCCACCTGGGGTTGCATCTGGGCTCTGGCCGGTCCCCTCCAGCCGGGCTGGAACGTGATCGCCAACGCGGGCCAGGGCAGCGGCGCGCGCGACCCCAAGGTGGTGGCCGGTCTGGCCGCCAGCGCCATTGCCGTTTCGCCGTCCGCCTCGCCCACCGTACCGGCAACCATGGCGCTGCCTCTATCGGCCCAGGTCGAGGGCACCATCAGCTACGACCAGGGTCAGTCGCACATCCTGATCCACCTCGTCCTTCAGCGCCTCGGTGTGAACGTGGGCCGGGCGGCTCTGAGCCTGGTGGTCAGCGGTGGCGAAGCGGACGGATTCAGCGTCGATCCCACCACCAGCACCCTCGACCTCAGCGACCTGAGTGGCAGGGTGTGGTGCCAGGGACGACTGGTGGGAATGAGTCAGGGTCAGCTGGTGGCCACTTGCCAGACCGGTGCCGGCACCCCGGTCAACGTCGTGATCGCCCTCGGGGGAGGGGCCGGGGATCGCGTCAATGGTTCCATCAGCGCCACCGCTCAGTGACCCACGGGTGACGCCCGCCGGCACGCACGGAGAGCCGGCCCCGCCCACTCCCCCGATTCCATTCGGATTGGAGCGCGACTGCTTCGATTCGATGGGCACCAGGGTGCTGGTGCTCGTCGAACCGGAAGCGGTGCCTTTTGCCTTTCCCCGCGTACGCGAACTCTTCCGGACCTGGCATGGCTGCCTCACCCGCTTTGCTGCCGACAGCGAACTCAGCCGCCTCAATGCTGCCGCCGGACAGCTGACGTTGGTCAGCCCTCTGCTCCTCAACGTCGTTGGGCGCTCGCTGAGCGCGGCGGCCGAGACCGAGGGGCTCTTCGACCCCTGCCTTCTGCCTCAGCTGCAGACCCTTGGGTACGACCGGTCCTTTGAAGACCTTCCCCCCGACGCGGGCTCGGTGGGCCAGGTTCAACCCGGTGGCGGCTGGCGCAATGTGGAGCTCAACGCCGGGTCGAGCACCATCCGCCTGCCCCCCGGTTCGGGTCTCGATCTGGGAGGAATCGCCAAGGGCATGGCCGTTGACCGGGCCCTGGAGTTGCTCCGGGAGGCAGGGGTGAGAGCCGCTGCGGTTGAGGCGGGCGGCGACCTGGCGGTGCTTGGTCGACCGCCCGGACAGACTGCCTGGCCGGTGGCCATCGAGTCCTGCGGCACGGCAGCGGGACAGATGGTGGACGTGGCCGTGGGCGGTCTCGCCACCTCCACCGTGGAGCGAAGATGGTGGATGCGCGGTGGAGTCCGCCAGCATCATCTGATCGATCCTCGGAGCGGGCACCCGTCGAACTCCGGAATCATCGCCGCCAGTGTGGCCGCGGCCGATTGCACCCGAGCCGAGGTGGCGGCCAAGGTGGCCCTGCTGCTGGGAGCAGACGCGGGGCTGGACTTCCTGACCCGACTCGGACTCCAGGGACGGCTCACCAGAGCGGACGGCGGGGTGCTGTTCACCGCCAGCTGGCCGGACCCAAATTCGTCGTGAGGCCGCCCCGCTCGTTGCCAATGCCCCTTAACGTGTGAACGTGAGCCTGGAGTTCGTACACCTGTGCGAGGTGGGTCCGCGCGACGGCCTCCAAAATGAAACCCGCACTCTGCCTCCGGGCGTTCGAGCGGAGCTGGTCAACCGTCTGGCTGGATGCGGACTGAAGGAGATCGAGGCGATCAGTCTGGTCAGGGACGACTGGGTGCCGGCGATGGCCCGCGCCGAGGAGGTGATGGCCGGAATTGATCGCATACCGGGCCTCACCTACTCCGCCCTGATCCTGAATGAAAAGGGATACGAGCGCGCCCGGAGGGTGGGCGCCGACCAGATTCACTTCACATTTGCCTGCACCGACGCCTTTGCCCGCGCCAACCAGAACTCGACGGCGGCATCCGGGCTCGACCTGAGCGGTGAACTCGTGACTCGGGCTCGAAGCGACTCCCTGCCCATCAGCGTCACCCTCAGCGTGGCCTTCGGCTGTCCGTTTGAGGGGCCCGTCGCGCCGGCCGCGGTTCTCTCACTGGCCGACCGGGTGGCTCGCGACCCCCCCGACCGAATCGTTCTCGCCGACACCATCGGGGTCGCCGTCCCGAGCGCAGTGCGCGATCTGGTCGGCCACCTGGTCGACTTTGGAGTACCGGTCGGTGTGCACCTCCACGACACTCGAGGCATGGCCGTTGCCAATGCCTGCGCCGCCCTGGAGGCTGGCGCCACCAGCCTGGACTGCTCCATCGGAGGCGCCGGCGGATGCCCGTTCGCACCGGGCGCGACCGGTAATGTCGCGACCGAGGATCTGGTCTATCTGTTGGACGGAATGGGCGTTGAGACCGGTGTCGATCTGGATCAGCTGATCGCGACGTCGAGTTGGCTGGAGGTCCAGCTGGGCCACCGTTTACCGTCTCGTGTGGCTCGGGCAGCTCTCGCCACCCGTGGCCGGACCTGATTTCGCGGCCTTCCACCGGGGCCGGAGATTCTGCTTAGCGGGGCTGGGATTACGAGGGCCTTGGTTAACCTTGCGACGAGGCACATAGCATTGGCTCGAGTACTCGTGGTCGACGACAATCCGCTCAACTTAGAGCTGATGTCCTCCTGTCTGGGTCAGATCGGCGTCGAGGTGGTCAGCGCCAGAAACGGGGAGGAAGCTCTGCGGCAGATCGGAGCGGTGGATCTGGTCTTGCTCGACGTCATGATGCCCGCACCGGACGGCTTTGAGGTTTGCCGGCGAATCAGGTCCAATCCCAGAACCAGCATGCTGCCGGTGGTCATGGTCACGGGGCTGAACCAGATCGCCGATCGGATTCAGGCGTTGGAGGTGGGCGCCGATGACTTCATCTCGAAGCCGGTGGAGAGGGTGGAGATCATCGCGCGTGTCCGCTCCCTCCTTAGGGTCAAGTCCCTCCTCGATCGCCTCGACGATTCCGAGCGCGTCATGTTCGCACTGGCCCGGGCGGTGGAGGCCAAGGATTCCCGCACCGAGGCTCACGTCGAACGCGTGGGCCAAATGTCGCGCCGATTGGGCGAGCGCGTGGGTGTGATCGGTCGCGACCTGGAGGTTCTGTTTCTGGGCGGCGTGCTTCACGACATCGGCAAGATCGGAGTGCCGGACGCGGTGCTGAACAAGCCCGGACGCCTGGATGAGGCGGAGATGGCGGTGGCTCGAAATCACGTCCTGGTCGGAGAGCAGATCGTGCGTCCGCTGCGCTCCGCCGCGGCGGTGATCCCAATTGTGCGCCACCATCATGAGCGGATCGATGGCACCGGCTACCCGGACCGACTGGATGGGGATCAGATCCCCATCCTGGCCCGCATCGTGTCCGTCTGCGACTGCTGGGACGCAATGACGTCGACGAGACCGTACCGGCAGCGGCTGACATCCGAAGAGGCGGCGGCGCAGCTTCGTGCGGGAGCAGGCAGGCAGTGGGATGAGACGATGGTCAACACTTTCCTGTCCGACTCCCTGGGCCAGACCCTGAGCGAATAGGCGTCCGGCCGGGCCGGGGTCAGCGCCACCGCCCGCCGGCCGCTGGAGAGCCCCCCAGAGCACCGACGACTGGTTGCGGGTAAATTTGACCCCTGCGAGCCGGACGCAAGGGTCCGCCCCCGTCTCAGCCCCGCTAGCTCAGTGGATAGAGCAGCTGCCTTCTAAGCAGTTGGCCGGGGGTTCGAATCCCTCGCGGGGCACCAATGTTGTGTCTCAGGTGACAGCGGACCGCTGTCGCGGTTGATTAGCGACCAGCTTAGCGGGGCCCAAGGGCTGGTACCTCCGAGTTGGGTCGATGACAAGTTCACTCAGAACGGTGCCGTCCTCCGCGCAGATCCGGACCTTGGCGCCAGCCACGTAGAGGACGACTGGCTGCCGGCTGTAGGCGCGTCCGACGTAAAGGTGACGAAGCTGGCTCATGTACCTGAGCGTGACTTTGCCATCGCCATCTACCCGGTCTCGTCGGATGCGGTAGTCGCGAGCTAAGCCTGGCCTCGATGGGCTGGCTTTGATGCGGGCATTGAAGGCGACCAAGGGCGTTTTGCCGTCGAGGGCACGGTGGGGCCGGCGCTGGTTGTAATAGGCACGAAAAGTGTCCAGCTGAGCTTGGAGGAGAAAGACCGAGGTGGCCGCCGGCTGCTTGGCCAGATAGCGTTTGAGGGTCTGGTGAAAGCGCTCTACCTTCCCGCAGGTCTGGGGGTGGTAGGGCGTCGAGTGCTTGGCCTGAACGCCCAGCAGGTCGAGTTGAGACTCCATCACCACCTTGCCGCGGCGCGAGTTGGCGGTGAAGACGGCCCCATTGTCAGTGAGCAGAGACCTCGGCAGCCCCCAGTTCTCAGCGGCGCCGAGGAAGCTTTGAAGCACATCCGCGGCTTTGAACCGCGGCATGGCGTCAGAGGCGACGAGCAGCCTGGAGTGGTCATCGATGAGGTTCAGGATGTCGACCTGGCTGCCATCGGCCAGGGCCCAGAGGGTGAGGTCACCTTGCCAGAGCTCGTTAGGCAGTTCGGCTTCGAATCGGACGAAGGAGGACTTGGGGCGCTTATGGGGCTGGGGGGTGATGAGGCCATGGCGCTGGAGAACCCGCCAAACGGTTGCTCTCGAAGGGACGCTGTCGAACCGCTCAGCGAGGTGATGAAGGATGGTCTGAGGGCCGGCGTCTAATCCGGTCGCAGTCAGCTCTCGCCGGAGATCAAGGATGGCGGACTCGAGCTCCGGGTTGACCTGGTGAGGACAGGATCTCGGCCGATGTGAACGAGGCTCGATGGCGGCAAAGCCGCCTTCTCGATAGCGGGCCAGCAGGCGGAAGAGCCAACTCCGCGAGATCGGGTGGCTTCTGGCCAGTTGGTTGGGGCTCTCCCCACCGAAGACGACCGCCTCGACCAGATAACGTCCCAGCTCCATCTCGCCACCTCCCAGTGGCGGTCTACTATCACCCGAGACATCCCCGAACGAACCGGTCTACTTTCTACTGAACTCTCACACCTCGCGGGGCACCAATCCTAATTTCGATCTTATTAGCAGCGGTTTAGTAAATTGACAGCAGCCCTCAGAGTAGTATCATGAACACGTAGCAAGTCCTGCTGAACAGGGCCCCAGCGTGCGATTCCGCTGGAAAAGCAGATGCTCCTGCAGAGCGGGGCCGTTGGCGCTGGAGCGCCGGGGAAACAGAAAGGAGGTTGAGATGCCGGAGCTGACCCTGGTCGATTCCCAAGAAACAACCGCCCTCGATCGCTTGGTCGACGACTACCTCGCATCCTGCCGGGCCCGCGGGCTATCCCCCAAGACGGTCAGGTTCGTCTACGCCTACGCCCTCAGGAGCGTCTTCCTGCCCTTCTGCAGGCGGGAGGGCGTGGCGCAACCCGATCAGGTGACCCGAAAGGTGCTGGACCGGTTCTCGACCGAACTGCTCGATATCGGAGGCGCCAAGGGCCAGCTCTCGAAGCACTCGGTTCACAGCTACGTCCGCTCGGTCAACTCGTTCCTCGCCTGGGCCTCACGGGAGGGAGAGGTCGCCGTGGACACCAAGGCACAGCTGCCAAAGCTCGGCCGCCGGTTGCTCGAGGTCCTATCCCGCGAGGAGATCCAGGCCATGGAGGACGTGGCCAAGACCGAGCGCGACAAGCTGATCGTCCGCGTCCTGGCGGACACGGGCATCCGCGTCGGCGAGCTGGTCGGGCTGCGGACCTCGGATCTCATCCTCCAGGGCCGGCGCCAATTCCTTCGGGTCCGCGGCAAGGGCGACCTCGAGCGGCTGGTCCCGATTTCGCCGACGCTCCACGCCCGGCTCAGGCGCTACATCGACCGGGCCCGGCCCAAGGAGGTCACCGGCGACCGCCTCTTCATCGCGCTGCGGCGTAACCCGGCCGGCGATCTCGAACCGCTGACCGCCTCGGGCGTGGAGCAGATGATCAAGATCATCGGCCAGGTCGCCGGGGTCAACAAGCGGGTGTATCCGCACCTGCTGCGGCATTCCTTCATCACCTGGTCGCTCACCCGGGGGATGAATCCGATCCAGCTCGCCCAGATCGTCGGGCACACCTCGCTGGCGATGATCCAGCAGGTCTACTCGCACCTGACCCCCGGCGATGCGTACGAGGCCATGCTGCGGGTCCTGCAAGCCCAAGACTGAATTCAAGCCGACTTGGCCTGGAGCAGGATC
>Ga0207933_1000255_pt1 | contig 55926 bp, 43 predicted proteins | sample NGESurdeep092012_4_FD_184488 | JGI IMG/M metagenome (GOLD analysis project Ga0207933, IMG submission 184488) | Arctic peat soil microbial communities from Barrow, Alaska - NGEE Surface sample F53-3 deep-092012 (SPAdes) | ecosystem: Environmental > Terrestrial > Soil > Wetlands > Peat ...
CGCCATCCGCAAGCTTTGCGCGGCCTCTTGCTGTGGCGCCTGACCGGCGGGCAGCACGCGGTCGACAAGCTGTCGGAGAATTATTACGGGCAATACGTCAAGCTGGCGCAAGCCGGCGGCATGCAGGCGGTGGCGAACTCCGAACACTTCGCCGAGATGATCGCGGCGCGTCCGTCAAACCGCGAGCGGCTCTTGAATACCGACGTCAATCAATTCATCAAGGTGATGAACGCCTGGCGCGAGGCCTTCCTGCAATCGGCCAAGCTGCCGATCGTCGGCGCGACCGAGGCGCAATTGAATGCGATTCATGCGCCGGCCTGTCTGATCGCCGGCAATGACGTCATCCATACGCCGGCGACGGCGCGCAAGGCGGCCAAGCTCATTCCCAACAGCGAACTGCACGAGGACGTGGTCGTAAAGCGTTCCGACGATAATCTGCTGGAAGAGTGGGACCGAAAGGAATGGCGCGACGTCGAGCCGCGCATCGCGGAGATTTTCGGCGCATTCCTGAAAAAGGCCGAAGCCAAGGCGCCGGCCTGAGCGCGGCGCCATCCAACAAAATTTCAAGGGAAGGAAACCGCAATGAGCTTGCAAGTCCGCCGCGTCGTCACCGGCCATAACGCCGAGGGCAAGGCCATCGTCGAAGTCGACGAAATCGCCAAAAACGTCATCTCCAACCGTCCCGGCGCCTCGTCCTGCGTGGTCTGGTCGACCAAGGGCTTTCCGGTCGACAATGATGGGTTCAACGATCGGACCGCGGGCGACTTCAAGACGACGGTCGAAGGCGGCACCGTGTTCCGCGTCGTGCGTTATGAGCCGGGCGTCACGCCGCGCAATCATCGCACCGACTCGATCGACTACGCGGTGGTCATGGAAGGCGAGATCGACATGGAGCTCGACGATGGCGTGGTGGCGCATCTCAAGGCCGGCGACCTCATCGTGCAGCGCGGCACCATTCACAACTGGGTCAACCGCGGCAAGGACGTCTGCGTCATCGCCTTCGTTCTAATCAGCGCCAGGCCGGTGACGGCAGGCGGCAAGCGGCTGAACGCGGTGGGGTGATCTCTTATCCCTCCCCCGCAAGGAGGAGGGTGGCCGCGCGTCAGCGCGGTCGGGTGGGGGCAGCGAGCGATAGATGAAATACCCCACCCGGCTCGCTGCGCTCGCCACCCTCCCCTTTCAGGGGAGGGATAAGAAAGCTACTGTGGCTGTATCCCCGCCGCCTTCACCGCCTCGCCCATGGCCGCGACTTCCTTGCGGAAATAGGCGGCGGTTTCGGCCGGGTTGCGTTCGTCCGGCATATAGCCGTCGCGCTGCATGACGCCGGCAACCGCCGGCTTCAAGATCGCCGCGTGGATGGCCTTGTTGAGTTTGTTGACGAGGTCGGGCGGCGTCTTGGCCGAGACGAAGAACATGCCCCAGGAGCCGATCGGCTCGAAGCCCGGCACGATGTCCTTGATCAGCGGCACGTCGGGGAACGCCGGGAACGGCTTGGTGCCGGTGAAGCCGAGCGCGCGTACGCGGCCCGACTTGAGCAGGCCGACGACCGATGGCGGCGTCACGAACATCACCTGCACGCTGCCTGACAGCATGCCGTTCATTACCTCGGAGGCGCCTTTGTAGGGAATGTGCTGCATCTTGATGCCGGCCGCTTTGCTGAACAATTCGGCGGCCAGGTGCAGGCCGTTGCCGACGCCGGGCGAGCCATAGTTCAGCCGATCTTTTTTGGCGCGTGCGATAAACTCGGGCAGCGTCTTGATGTCGGATTTGGCGTCGACCAGCATGAACAGTCCGTCGAGAACCCCTTGCGTCGCCACCGGCGTAAGATCGGTGAGAATGTTGTAGCCGAGGTTTTTGTAGACGAAGGGCGTCGGCGCGATGCCGTTCGAGGAAAACAGCAACGTATAGCCGTCGGGCGCCGCCGCGATCAGCGAACGCACGGCGATGGTGCCGTTGGCGCCGAGCTTGTTCTCGACGAAGAACTGCTGCCCGAGATCGGTGGAGAGCTGCGCGGCGATCGTGCGCGCCTGGATGTCGGGGCCGCTGCCGGCGGCGTAACCGACCAGCACCTTGACCGGGCGGGTTGGATAATCGTCCGCATGCGCGGCGGCGGGCGCCAGCGCGAGAGCAAGCGCCAGAGACCAGATTACTCGGAGCATGGTGTTTCCTTCCCGCTTATTTTTATGCGCGGCATTCGATAGCCAATTGACTGCTTTGGCAAGCAACGGCGGCGCGAAACATGGCTGCCCCGCTCCCGACGCGGCCCCGCCATTGAATACGGCCCGCCTTCGAATAATGTGCGGGTCAAGCCGGGAAAACGTCAGGAGGAAAAGATGTCGGGAACCAAGCGGTGGCGCGAGCAGCGCTGGCTGATCGATAACGTCATTCTGGCGAACGGCATCGACTGGGACCAGCCGCGCTCGAATTATATCGCGTTGCCGGGCGGCCCGGAATCCGCCGGCGACATGATCGGCATCCGCGCACGCATCAAGAAATATGCCGACGCCGCGCCGGCCTTCGAAGCGGCGGCGAAGCGGCGCGAGGCGCGCGCCGTCGAATTCGAACGCAACGGCGAGATGGTCAGCGCGCGCGAGAATTATTTCATCGCGGCGACGCAATGGGGCGCGGCGCAATGGCCGATCGACGAAACCAACGAGCAGAACGTCACCTACAACACGCGCAAACGCGAATGCTATCGCGCCTACGCGCGGCTCGCCGACCACAAGGTCGAGGAGGTCTGGGTGCCGCTCGGTTCCCAAAAGTTGCCGGCCTGGCTGCATCTGCCATACGGCTATAGCGACGGCCGCGTACCGGCTGTCATCAGCGTGCCGGGCATGGACAGTTACAAGGAGATCGGCGTCGCCATGTATGGCGACCGCTGGCTCAACCGCGGCATCGCCGTGCTGGCGCTCGACGGGCCGGGGCAATATGAGAGCGCGGTGACCGGCGTTTATTTCTCGGTCGACGCCTGGAAGAAAACCGGCACCGCCGCTTATGAATTTCTGGCGGCGCGGCCGGAGATCGACGCGGCCAAGATCGGCATCAGCGGCAATAGCTTCGGCTCGTTCTTTTCCACCATCGCCGCGTCCAGCGAGCCGCGCCTCGCCGCGGTGGCGGTGACGGCGACCAATCTGGAGCCCGGCGCGCACACGATTTTTCAGGAGGCCTCGCCGACCTTCAAGACGCGGTTCATGTGGATGTCGAATTTCACCGACGAGGAGAAGTTCGACGAATTTCGCAGGACCATCACCTGGGAAGGCAGCGCCGAGAAAATCAAGGCGCCCTATCTGGCAATGGCGGGCGAAGCCGACGAACTGTGTCCGATCAAGTTTACCGAACTGATGTTCTCCAAGATGAGCGGCCCGCGCCAGTTTGTCATCTACCAGGACTGCCGCCATGCGCTCGGCGGCGTGCCCTCGGTGACGCTGGGGCCGCATCCGGCGACTTATGTCGCCAACTGGATGGCGGCGCGACTCAACGGGCAGCCGATGAGTTCGGAGCGCTGGTTTGTCGATACGGCCGGGCGGGTGACCAAAACACCGCTTTAACGGCGGCGGATTTGGCGATATGACCTTGCCATGCAGAACGATAAGCCGATCATTGCGATTGCCACCGGCGATCCCGCCGGCATCGGGCCTGAGATCAGCATGAAGGCGGCGCTCGATGAAAGCGTGCGCGCCCTGTGCCGGCCGGTTCTGGTCGGCGATCCGGGAGTGGTGAGGCGGCACGCGCAGGCGTGCGGAATCGGCGAGAGCATTCATGTGGTCGCGCGCATGGCGGATGCGCAATCGAACGGCGCGCTCTCGCTGCTCGCCTGCCAGACGACGGAGAATATCGCGTTCAGCGAGAACAGCGCGGCGAGCGGGCGCGCGTCATTGGCGGCGGCGAGCGCCGCAATCAAAGCGGCGCTCAAAGGTGAAGCCGACGCGGTCGTGGCGGCGCCGCAGAACCAGACTTCCATCGCGATGGCGGGTATCGAGTTCGACGGCTATCCGTCCTTTGTCGCGCGCGAGACCGGGCTCGGCCGCGACGACGTCTATTTGATGCTGTGCTTCGGCGAGGTGAAGATCGTGCATTGCACGCTGCATGTCGGCGTGCGCGAGGCGATTGCGCTGATCACGCGCGAGCGCGTCTTGCACACGATTAAGACCGCCGACCGCACGCTCAAGCGTCTCGGCATCGCCGCGCCGCGCATCAAAGTCGGAGGGCTCAATCCGCATGCCGGCGAAGGCGGCATGTTCGGCTCGGAAGAGATCGACATCATCAAGCCGGCGATCGCCGACGCCGTGCAAGCCGGCATCAATGCCGCCGGCCCGTTCGGCGCCGACACCATGTTTCACAAGACCGATTGCGACGCCTTCATCGTGATGCTGCACGACCAGGGCCACATCACCGCCAAGCTGTTGGCGCGCAACGCCACCGCGGGGCTGGCCATCGGCAGTCCGATTTTGTTTTCGTCGGTGGCGCATGGCAGCGGCCATGACATCGTCGGCAAGGGGCTAGCCTCGCCGACCGCGATGATCGAGGCGGTGACAAGGCTGGCGAAAGCGGGGCGAGTCGGCACTGCCGCATAGACATACTCCGCTCATTCCCGCGACCCGCCTACGCTCACTTCGTGAGCTTCGGCGCGCTGTGAGTCCGCCGAAGCGCGGAGCGCGAAGGCGGAAGCCGGGAATCCAGACTTTGCCAAAGAACTGGGTCCCCTAAGTTTTCGCGGGGGCAAACGGATAGAGTTACACTTCAATAAACACCGCGCCGTCCTCGACCCGAACCGGATAAGTCTTCACCGGCTCCATACATGGCGGGCCCGCGACCGCGCCGGTGCGGACGTTGAATTGGCCGCCGTGGAAATTGCACTCGATGATTTCGCCGTAGAGTTCGCCCTCGCCGAGCGAACCGGGCCCATGCGTGCAGGCATCTTCGGTGACATAGTATGCGCCGTTGACGTTATAGACCGCGTAAGCGCGCTCGCCCGTTTCCACCTTGAGCACGCAGCCTTCCAATACGTGGTCGATAGCGCAGAGGCGCAGCATGGTTGGCCGATCGGTCATTGATCGAGGTTGCGGCTGGAGTAAGATGCGCGGCTTTCGAGTTCCGGCCGACGTGACACCATAGCCTGCCGGCCGGGTCAACTCTTTCGCTTTTGCGCGGAGCCGCCACATGCTGAAAAAAGAACAGAGCGACCTGATCACGCTCACCGGACCCGGCACGCCGGGCGGGCGGCTGTTCCGCAGCTACTGGATCCCGGCGCTCTTGTCGTCCGAACTGCCGGAGAACGATTGCCCCCCGGTGCGTGTGAAATTGCTGTCGGAGCGGCTCGTCGCCTTTCGCGATAGTAAAGGCCGGCTCGGGCTGATCGACGAGTTCTGCGCCCACCGCGGGGTCTCGCTCTGGTTCGGCCGCAACGAGGAAAGCGGGCTGCGCTGCCCCTATCACGGCTGGAAATACGACCACACCGGGCAATGCATCGAGGTGCCTTCGGAGCCCATCGAAAGCGGCTTCTGCAACAAGATCAAACTGAAGTCCTATCCGCTCATCGAAATGGGCGGCGTGCTGTGGACCTACATGGGGCCGGCCGACAAGCGCCCGCCGTTGCCGGAGTGGGAATTCGCAAAAGTACCGTCGTCGCACTGCTTCATGTCCAAGCGCATCCAGGAATCGAACTGGTTGCAGGCGATGGAAGGCGGCATCGATTCCAGCCACGTCTCGTTCCTGCATCGCGGCGATCTGAATTCCGATCCGCTGTTCCGCGGCGCCAAGGCCAATCAATATAATCTTAAAGATTCGCGGCCGGTGTTCGAAGTGGTCGAGAGCCCCGGCGGGCTTTATATCGGCGCGCGCCGCAATGCCGACGACGGCAATTATTACTGGCGCATCACGCCGTGGGTGATGCCGTCTTTCACCATGATCCCGCCGCGCGGCAACCACCCGGTGCACGGGCATTTCTGGATTCCGATCGACGACGAGTACTGCTGGACCTGGAGCTTCGACTACCGGCCCGACCGCGCGCTCACCAAAGAAGAGCGGCAGGCGATGGAAGACGGCAAAGGCATCCATGTGAAGTACGAGTCGGGCACGTTCCGGCCGCTCGCCAACAAGGACAACGACTATCTGATCGACCGCGCCGGCCAGAAAGCCGGCAAGACCTTCTCGGGCGTCGAGGGCATCGCCATGCAGGACGCTTCGTTGCAGGAGAGCATGGGACCGATTGTCGACCGCACCAAAGAGAACCTCGTGTCGACCGACAACGGTATTATCATGGCGCGGCATCGCCTGATCCGCGCGACGAAGGCGCTGATGGACAAGGATATCGTGCCGCCCGGCGTCGCCATCGCGCACCAGACGGTGCGTTCCGCCGCCGTGGTGCTGCCGCCGGATCAACCGTTCATGGAAGCGGCGAAGGAAGCGCTCAGCGTGCGCGAGGGGACAGCACATGCTTCGGTCTAGGGAACGCGCTCATGCAAAGTGAATCGGCGCGCGCGGCGAGCGCCGCCGAGGCGCGCTATCGCATCGACGCGCCCAATTCGAAGGCCCGCGCCATCAAAGTGATCGCGCTCGACCCGGCGAGCGAAGCGACGGTCAAGGAACTTGCAAAACGGGACTGGGCGCAGGCGACGTTTCTCACCACCTTAAGCGCGCCGCCGCGCGGCGAGCCGTTCTCGATGAGTGGCTGGCTCGGCGATCTTGCCGGCCACACCAAGAGCCTGGTGGACGAGATCGACAGCGCCGACCTCGTCGTGATGATCGCTAGCGCCGGCGAAAATGCCGAGGCCGCCACCATCATCGGTGAAGCATGCAGCCTCAAGCGCGTGATGACGACCGCGCTGGTGGTGGCGCCCGGCAGCGTTTCCGACGCGGCGCTGTCGCACACGCTCGCCGCGTTGCGACCCTGGGCGCTGATGCTGGTGGTGGCGGGCGCGGAGGATTACATCGCCGACATGCTGACCGCATTGCGGGCGTAAATTTGCAAGCCGTGAATCGGGGTTGGTGGCTTCGCCGCGCTGGTATAATGTCGGCCCGATAATATAAAAAGCGGGGCGCGCGGCCGATCCAAAGACCGCATCGGGAGGATAAAAATGAAGCGCATATTTTTCGCCGTGCTGGCCGCGGCCGCGTTAACCGCCAGCGCCGCCTCGGCGCAGGATGTTGCCAATTATCCGAACCGGCCGATCAAGATCATCGTCAGCGTGCCGGCCGGCGGCGGCGTCGATACGGTCACCCGCTTTGTCGCCGACGGCTTGAGCAAGAAGCTCGGCCAGCCGGTGGTGGTGGAAAACAAGGCCGGCGCCGCCGGCAACATCGCCGCCGACTTCGTGTTTCATTCCGATCCCGACGGCTACACGCTGATGGCGGCGCAGCCAGCGCCACTCACCGTCAATCCGCTGCTCTACAAGAAAATGTCTTTCGACCCGACGCAATTCGAGCCGGTCGCGATCATGACCTCGATCGCCAATGTGCTGATGGTGCGGCCAGGCTTTCCTGCCAAGACCGCGAAGGAGTTCATCGCCTACGCCAAGGCCAATCCCGGCAAGGTCAATTATGCATCGCAGGGCATCGGCACCACCTCGCATCTGACCGCGGCGCTGTTCGAGAAGGACACCGGCATCCAGATGGTGCATGTGCCGTTCAAGGGCACGGCGCCGGCGCTCAACGCGTTGATCGGCGATCATGTCGACATGATCTTCATGGAGCTTGCCTCGGCGATTAAGCAGCACGAATCCGGGCACGCCCGAATCCTGGCGGTGGCGACGACGCACCGCATCGAAAACCTGCCGAACATCCCGACGCTCGACGAAATCGGCGTGAAGAATTTTGAATCGGGCACCTGGAACGCCATCGTCGCACCGCCGAAGACGCCGGCCGCGATCGTCGCCAAGCTCAACAAGGCGGTGGAAGAGGTGCTGCAAAGCCCCGAGGGCAAGGCGCACTTCGCCAAGCTCAATCTGCACGCCGCCGGCGGCACGCCGGCGCAGGCCAAGGCCTTCATCCAATCGGAGACCAAGGTATGGGGCGACGTGATCAAGGAAGCGCACGTCCCGGCGCATTAAGGCCGCGCCTTCGACGCCGTTGACGTTTGGCGCGCTCACCCCGGGCGCGCCAAATTCCTTTTCGGAACGCGAAAAGCAGGCCGGATGCTGCATAGCACGCGCCGCCACATTGCAGTTGCGATAATGGCAAAGAGACTTTAACCAAGTGGCAGGCCGGTTGACGCGTGGCCGTGTGGAGTAAGTCTGGCCTGTCATGAAAGCAGCCCCGTTCGATTATTGCCGCGCCGAAAACATCGACCAAGCCTGCGCTTTGCTGGCCGCCGACGACGGCGCGCGCGTGATCGCCGGCGGGCAAACGCTGGTGCCAATGATGGCGATGCGGCTGGCGCGGCCGACCAAATTGATCGACATCGCGCGTATTGCCGATCTCTCTTATATCCGAGAGGAAGCAGGCAGCGTGGCGATCGGCGCCACCACGCGGCAATGCCTGGTCGAGCGCAGCGCGCTGGTCGCCGCACAATTGCCGCTGCTGGCGCGCGCGATTCCGTGGATCGGGCATTCCGCCACACGCGCGCGCGGCACCGTCGGCGGTTCGCTCGCCAATGCGGACCCGGCCGCCGAACTGCCGCTGATCGCGATGACGCTGGACGCCGTGTTGATCGCGCGCGCCGGCGGCGAAAACGCGGAAATTCCGGCAGCGGATTTTTTCATCGGACCGATGATCACGGCGATGCCGATCGGCGGCGTGCTGACCGCCGTGCGCTTTCCGGTGTGGAAGGGCAAAGTCGGCGTCGGCTTTCATGAGATCAATGCGCGCTCCAGCGATTTTGCTTTCGTGTCGGCGGCGGCGCAGGTCGAACTTGACGACGCGGGCAAATGCAAACGCATCGCGGTTGGCGTCGGCGCGGCGACCGATTTTCCCATGCGGCTCGAAAGCGCCGAACGGCAATTGGCCGGCAGCGCGCTCGACGAAGCGGCGATCAAGAATGCCGTGGCGGCCGCGCTCGCCGACATCGACGCGCTCGACGATCTGCACGCCAGCGCCGCCTATCGCGCCCGCGTCGCGGTCAAGCTCGCCACCCGCGCCATTATCGATGCGCGCGACCATGCGCTGGGGAAGAAACCGCATGCACATTGAGCTCAACGTCAATGGCGAAACCCGCACGCTCGACGTCGAGCCGCGCACCACGCTGCTCGACTGCCTGCGCGATGAATTGCGGCTGACCGGCGCGCATGCCGGCTGCGAGCATGGCGTCTGCGGCGCCTGCACGGTGTTATTCGACGGTGTCGCGGCGCGCTCGTGCCTGATGTTCGGTGCGCAGGCGGAAGGCTCCACGATCACGACCATCGAAGGCGTGACGCCCGGTCCCGGCGAATTATCGCCCATTCAGGACGCCTTCTGCGAAACGCATGGCATGCAATGCGGCTATTGCACGCCGGCGATGATCCTGGTCGCGCATGCGCTGTTGAAGGACAATCCCAACCCGACGCGCGAGCAAATAGTCGACGCCATCTCCGGCAATATCTGCCGCTGCACCGGCTATGCGCAGATCGTGGAGGCGATCGCGCTCGCGGCCGAGCGGCTGCGCGGCGTCAACCGCCCGGCGGAGCTGGCCGAATGAGCGAAGCCCCGCGCCAGTTTCGTTACGTCTCGTCGGGCACGCGCCGCGTGCGCGAGGATCGACGTTTCGTGGTCGGCAAGGGCAACTTTGTCGGCGACATCGCGCGGCCTAACGCCAAGCATGTCGCGCTGGTAAACTGCCCCTATCCGGCCGCCCGTATCGTGAGCATCGACAAAAGCGCGGCGCTCGCCATGCCGGGCGTGCATTATATCCTGGACGGCGCGGAGCTGGCCGAGGGCATACAGCCGCTCGCCGCCGGGCTCGATACGCCGAAAGTGCCGCGCTATCCGCTCGCGGTCGGCCACGCCCGCTATGCCGGCGAATGGGTGGCGGCCGTCGTTGCCGACACGCGCGCGCTCGCCGAGGACGCCGCCGAAAAGGTGCGCGTCGAATATGAGCGCCTCCCCTTTGTGCTCGACGCTGAAGAAGCTTATTCCGGCAAAGGCGCGCTGGTGCATCCGGCGCACGGCACCAACACGCTGATCGACCGCACCTTCGTGTGGGGTGAGGTCGAAAAGGATTTCAAGGACAGCCCCTGTCGTTTTTCGCTGCAAGTGAAATGGGGCCGCAGCGCGACCGTGCCGATCGAAACCTTCGGCGTGGTGGCGAGCTGGGACCCGTGGCGCGAAATCCTCGACATTTGGGCCTCGATCCAGATGCCGAAATATTCCGACCAGACCGCGGCCGCGCTCAAGCTGCCGGCCTCGAACGTGCGCGTGCATTATGACGTGGATGTCGGCGGCTCCTATGGCGTCAAGCGCGGCATCAAGCAGACCGTGCTGGTGAGTTATTTGTCGCGCCGGCTCGGCTTTCCGGTGCGGCTGATCGAGGACCGCCTCGACAACATGCGCGGCGGCGACGCGCATGGGCCGGAGCGGCTGTTCGATATCGAGGTGGCGTTTTCCCGCGACGGCATTATCCGATCGATGAAGATGCGCGCGCTCGACAATGTCGGCGCCTATGCGGGGCGCTCGCCGTTCCAGCTTGGCAAACCTATCGGCGCCATTGTCGGGCCCTACAAAATCAACAGCGTGCAGTATCAGGCGATCGCAGTGCTGAGCAACAAGACGGTGCAGGAAGCCGTGCGCGCCTTCGGCCAGTCGCCGACCAATTACGCCATCGAGTCGATGATGGATGCTGTGGCGAACGAACTCGGCATGGACCGGCTCGAATTGCGCCAGCGCAACATGATCCGGCATCACGAATTTCCTTATCTTATTCCGAGCGGCACCACTTACGACAGCGGCAATTTCGAGACCGTGATCGAAAAGGTGTTCGCCAAGGAAGGCTATGAGAGCCTGATCGCCAAGCGCAACGCGCTGCGCGCGCAAGGCAAGCTCGCCGGCATCGGCATCGCGGCTTGTCTCGAGCCGAACGGCGGCAATTCGTCGTTCGAGCCGCTGCTCAATCCGAGAAACGAAACCACGACCTGGATGGAGTCGATGCAGATCAACGTCGATCTGACCGGCGCCATCACCGCGACCATGCACACCACCTCGGCCGGCCAGGGGCACGAGACGTTGGTGGCGACCGTGCTCGGCGAGGGGCTGGAAATCGATCCCGATAAAATCCGCGTCGTGCGATCCGACTCGATCAACGCGACGCCGTCGAACAGCCCGGTCGGCAGCCGCATGGCGATCATGCTCGGCGGCGCAAGCTTCCACGCCGCGCAGAAGCTTAAGCAGAAGATGATCGCCATCGCCGCGCACGATCTCGGCATTCCGCTTGAGCGCGCGGTTTATAAAGACGGCGGGGTGAGCGACCGCGACGACGCCAAGACGATGCGCGGCTGGCAGGAGCTGGTGCTGATCGCGCACCGCTATTTCCATCGCCTGCCGGAAGGCCTCGAGCCCGGCCTGTCGGTCAGCCACATCATGCAGGTGCCGACCGGCGGCAAGTTGCCGACCAAGGACGGCCGCGTGCAGATGTATCCCTGCTTCTCGTTCGAGTTTCACCTGATCCTCTTGACCATCGATCCCGACCTCGGGCGGCCGGAAATCGTCAAATACAAAGTCGGGCACGACTGCGGCACCGTGATTACGCCGAAGATCGTGCGCGGCATGACCATGGGCGGCATCGCGCATGGCATCGGCGCGGCGCTGTACGAGGAGTTCGCCTATGACGGCGAAGGCCAGTTGATGGCGCAGAGCTTCATGGATTATCTGCTTCCTTCCTCGCACGAAGTGCCGCCCGTCGAGATTTTCCACCACGTCACGCCCTCGCCACATACCGTGCTCGGCCAGAAAGGCTCCGGCGAGAGTGGCTATCTCGGCGCGCCGGCCGCCATTTCGGGCGCGATCAACGACGCGCTCAAGCCGCTCGGCATCAAGATTTACAAGCTGCCGATCAAGATCGCGCAATTGGGCGACATGATCGCAACCGCGCAAGAGAAGAAGGGTTAAAAATGATCGTCGACGCCCACGCCCATCTCGTTCCGCCCGATCTGTTGGCGGCGATCCGCAAGGACAAGGACAAATTCCCGTCGGTGCGGCAGATCGAGGAAGGCGGTAGCCTCGCGGTGTCCTTTGCCGGCGCCAAGCCGACGCGGCCGGTGTCGAAGCCGCTGTCCGACATCGCGGCGCGGCTGGCCTGGATGGACAAGCAGCAAATCGACAAGCAGGTGGTCGGCGGCTGGGTTGATCTGTTCGGCTATGAGATTCCGGGCGCGGAGGGAGAAGCGTGGGCGCGCCTGACCAATGACACGCTGCTTGCCGCCAGCAAATCCGAGCCGCGCTTCGTGGCGCTTGGCACCGTGCCGCTCGGCGACGGCGCGCGCGCCGCAAGCGTGTTAAAAGCCGCGATGAGCGCCGGCCTGAAAGGCGCGATGATCGGTACCCTGCCGCGCGGCGCCGGCTCCACGCTCGACCATGCCGACCTCGATCCGTTCTGGGCCGCGGCCGACGAGACCGGCGCCTTCATTCACATCCATCCGAGTTTCGACGCCGGCGACGTGCGCGTGAACGATTTCGGCCTTGCCAATGGATTGGGCCGCGTCACCGACGCCGTGATCGCCATTGCGCGGCTGATCTCGGCCGGCCACGTGGCGAAATACAGGAACGCGAAAATCTTCGCGCCCATCGGCGCCGCCGCCTTGCCCTTCGTGCTCGGACGCTTGAAGCGCAACCACGCCATCACGCCCGGCATCGGCGATCCGGCCGAGGCGCTGGCGCGCATTTATACCGACACCATCGTGCACGACGTGCGCGTTTTGAAATTCGTGATCGAGATGATGGGCACCGAGCGGTTGATGATGGGCTCCGACATGCCGTTTCCGATCGGCGACACCGAACCGATGAAGATTGTCGCCGATGCGGGACTGACGCCAGCACAGACGGCGTCGATCAATGGCGGCCTGGCGGCCAAGCTGTTCGGATTGTGAGGCGCTGATCCGATGAAGATGGATATTGGCGGCGAGGAAAATTTCGACGTGACGATTGAGGCCCTGTGGACGGCGCTCAACGATCCCGCCGTGCTGAAAATGTGCATTCCCGGCTGCCAGGACATGATCGACCAAGGCAACGATTATTTCCGGCTGGTGCTCAATCTGAAAGTCGCCGCCGTCGGCGGCTCGTTCGAAGGCAAGATTTCGCTGTCGGACAAGCAGCCGCCGTCGCAATGCAAGGTTGCCGTTTCGGGCTCCGGTACGCTCGGCCACGGCGAAGGTGCTGCGACCTTTTCGCTCGCCGCAATTCCGGCAGGCGGCACATCGATGCGCTATAGTGGCGAGGGAGAAATCGGCGGGCTGGTCGCCGGCGTCGGCCAGCGCATTCTCAAGGGCGTCGCCAAGCATCTGATCGGCCAGTTTTTCAAGGTGCTGCGCGCGCAGGTCGCGGCGGCCAAGGCTTAGACGAACGCACAAAACGAAACTTAAAATCAGGGAGGATTGAGATGAAACTTTCTTTTGCTTTGCGGACCGCGCTCGCCGGCGTGGCTGTGCTAGCGCTCACCGCGCTTTCGCCGGTGGCGCCCGCGCAAGCGCAGGCCCCGACCAAGTTGTCCATCGTCGTGTTCGGCTTTCCGTCGCTCGGCGCTTTCATGCCGCCGGTGATCAAGGCGAAGAAATATGACACGGCGAACGGCCTCGATCTCGACTTCGTCGAGCGTCCGCCGACCGCCTATACGACGCAGTTCAATTCCGGCGAGTTCAAGGTCGGCGGCAGCGCGGCGCTGCTCACCGTGGGCCTTGCCGACGAGCGCGGCGTCAAGGTGAAATATCTGTTCAACCTGTTCGATTTTTGGGGCGCGGTTGTCACGTCGCGGCCGGACATCAAGAGCGTGAAAGATCTGGAAGGCCAGGAAGTGGCGGCCGCGCGCGCCACCACCAATTACCAGATGTTCGAATTCTTCGCCAAAAAACTCGGCGCCGACGCCAGCAAGATGAAAGTGGTCAACACGGCGACGCCCGGTCTGGTCGGTTATGCGGTCGCTGACCGCGCCGCCGCCGTGCAATTGTGGGAGCCGGCCTATACGCTGTTGAAGGCGAAGAAGCCCGACATCCGCGCGCTCGACCTGTCGATTGACAAAACCTGGAAGGCCTTCGCCGGCGGTTCGCAAATCCCCTATCTCGGCATCGCCGCGCATACCGACTGGATCGAGGCCAACCAGGCACTGATCCCGAAGCTCTACGCGGCCTACAAGGCGGCGGGCGAGTTCATCGTCAAGAACCCGGAGGAAGCGGCCAAGATCATCGATCCGAAGGGAACGCCGGACAGCCAGAAAGCGCTGGTCTCGTTGATTAAGTCGAACGAGCGGCTCAGCATGAACGTCGCCGGCGCGGCCAGCATGAAGGCGCAGATCGAGGGCGTCTACAAGGCCGGCATCGACGTCGGATATCTCAAGAAGATGCCGTCGGCCGACACCATCTACGACAAGCCGCTGAAATGACCAACTCGCGCGGCATGCGCGTTCTGCAAGCCGCCGCCAGCATGTTGTTGCTGTCGGCGGCGTGGCAGGGCTTGTCTTTTGTGTTTCCGCCGTTTCTGTTTCCGCCGGTGCCGGAGATTATTTCGCGCACCATCGAGATTTTGACTACCGGTTCGCTCTTGTCCGACGTGCTGCTGACCGCCGCGCGTATATTCGTCGGGCTGTTCGGCGCGTTTCTACTTGGCTGCCTCTTGGCGCTGCTGATCGCGCGCTCGAAGACGATGGAAAATTTTCTAACGCCGGCACTGACTTTTTTTCAGGGCATTCCGGCGCTTTCCTGGGTGGTGTTCGCCATCATCTGGTTTCACGGCACCGAATTCCGCGTCGCCTTCATCATGGTGATGACCACGCTGCCCGCTTTCACGTTCCAGATTCTCGACGCCATCCGCTCAATGTCGAAGGACCTGTTTGAGATGACCATGTCGTTCCGGCCGTCGCGCTGGACGCTGTTCCGCTTCCTGATCGTACCGACCATCGTGCCGGGTATTTTGACTGCCTGGAAAGTCAATCTCGGCAATGCCGCGCGCGTGGTGGTGGTGGCCGAACTGGTCGGCGCCACCGGCGGCGTCGGCTATCAACTTCTGCGCCAGCAGCAATTATTCGACATGGCCGGCGCCATGGCCTGGACGCTGCAACTGGTGCTATTTGTGCTGGTGATGCAGCAGACCATCAATGCCATCGAAGCCTACGCCTTGCGCTATCGCGCCGTGTCCGAGCGGGCGATGTGACATGAGCGAGGCCGTCATTCGTTTCGAAAATGTCAGCAAGAATTTCCCTACGCCCGACGGCAAAAGCGAATTCACCGCCGTCGATAAATTATCGTTCGAAATTGCGAGTGGCGAGATCGTCGCTGTGCTGGGCAAGACGGGTTGCGGCAAGTCGACCATGTTCAATATCGTCGCCGGTCTGACCGCGCCGACCTCGGGCGAGGCGCGCGTCGTCGGCCACGATCCGTTCCGCGAATTCGATTTTTTCCGCGGCAAGATCGGCATCGTGTTCCAGAACGACCGCTTGATGCCGTGGCGTTCGGCGCTCGACAATGTATTGCTCGGCTTGCAGGTGCTGGGCGCCGATGCGAAGGCATCGGAGACGACGGCGCGACGCTGGCTGGCGCGTCTTGGCTTGAGCGGCCACGAAAACGACTATCCGCATGCGCTTTCGGGCGGCATGCGCCAGCGCGTCTCGATTGCGCGCGCCTTCGCGGTCAACCCCGATATTCTGTTGTGCGACGAGCCGTTCTCCGCGCTCGACGAAATGACCGCGCGCGACTTACGTGCCGAGTTCGTCAAGCTCGTGCGGCAGAACAACAAGACAGCCGTCTTCATCACGCATCAGATCAACGAGGCAATGGAAATCGGCGACCGCGTGCTGGTGTTTCACCGCCCGGCCCGCATCGCCTATGAAGGGCGGCGCGCCGACGCGCAGGCGCCGGACGCGCGCAAGAAGATGTTCGACGACATCATGCAGGTGCTGGCCATCGACCGCGCGGCGGCGGAATAGTGAGCAACCTCACTCCTGATGCCCGTGCAGGAGAAAATCGGTCAGCAGATCGTTGAAGCGATTGGCCTTCTCGTAATAAGCGAGATGCCCCGCCCCCTTGAACAGATTGAGCCGGCCGTTCGGAAAAACCCTGGCGGTCTCCTCCAGTTCGGGCGCCGGGAACAGCGGGTCGTCGCTGCCGCCGACCACCAGCACGGGGAATTTCACTTGTGCCGCTTCCGCCGCCGTCACCGGGCGCGATTTGAAGCACGGCAAGGTTTCCACTGTCGGCGGGCCGCCGGCATTCGCCATGATTTCGGCATAGAGAAACGTCTGCGCCGGCTGGTCCATGTGCATCGTGGCGCCGACCGGACCATAAGGATGGTAGGCGACGGCAAAGCGCTCATATTCGCCTTCGCTGCGAATCGGCGGCACGCGACCGAGACGTCCGTCACCGCCGAGTTTCGGCTGGCCGGTGGGAAGATTTTTCTGGCGCGCGGTCATGCGGTCAAAGCGCTGCTGCCAGCCCGCGTTGGTCACCGGGGTCGAGACGCCGCCGGTGCCGCAGACCAGCACCAGCTTGTCGATTTGCGCCTGGTGCTCCATGGCGTAATGCAGCGCCGGCGCGGTGCCGAGCGAAGCGCCGACGATGCTGACTTTCTCGCTGTCGAAGCCGGCATGTTCGATCAGCGCCCGCAAGTCGCGATAGAGATTGCCGCCATCGCCAATGTCGTAAGGCCCGTTCGGGCGCGAGCGGCCGTAGCCGCGCTGGTCGTATATCAGGCAGGAGAATTTATGCCGCAAGTCAGCGATCTGTTGCCACCACGACAGATGCGTGCCGCTGGCGCCGTGGATGAAGACCACCGCCGGCCCCTCGCCGTGCAGTTCGTAGTAGAGATCGACGCCGTTGCATTTGAGGAATGACATACGAAATTATCCCGGCTGGACTGAAAACAGGCATCGCGCAACCGCGCGATCAAACGCGGCATTCTCTCGAACCAGTCTCTGCTGCTAAATTCCCTACTAACAGGGAAAAGAACAGGGGTTTTTTCGATTCTGGGGCTGTTTCCAAATCTTAGATCTCCGAAAATTCAATGGTTTCGGATTGACGGATGGGGAATACCGGGACTTGTAAAATCATCCCAGACAACCGGTGCCGCGCTCCTTGGGGTGAACCCGGCACGGAACCGGAACCGCAGATTGGCGTTGTAAGCGTGCGCGTCTCCAAATTTTCGGCGCCAGATCGCCAAAACGTCGAGGCAATTCGTGCGTATCCTTGTCGAACCACCGCCCTCTGCGCGCTGCCAGTTCTGCGGTGGACACTTGCTTTTCAAGTTGCTTAGAGCAGCGAAATTTAATTTCGATTCCGACAGCGAGGTTTTTGTCTGCGAAAAGTGCGGCCGGGAGCAACAGTATAACGTGACGCCGTCTCGCCGAATGCCGGCGGATTCCCGCTAGAGAACCGCTTAGAGAATCAGGGCCAAGACCGAACGACCTGGCCTTTTATGTGGGCCAGATCGTTAGTCGCGAAGAAGCCGGTCGATGGATTTCTTAGCATCCTTTTGAATTTCTTTTAAGTGATCTTCGCTGCGGAAGCTCTCAGCATAAATTTTATATACTTCTTCCGTACCGGAAGGTCGCGCGGCAAACCAACCGCTCTTCGCCAGAACCTTGATGCCCCCGATGGGCTGATTATTGCCGGGCGCTCGCGACATCCTTTTCTCTATCGGCTCGCCGGCCAGTGAGGTTGCTTCAAGCCGGTCTAAATCGATATTGGCGAAGCGCTTTTTTTGTTCGCGTGAAGCGGGCGCGTCTATCCGCTGGTAGAAGGATTTACCGAGATCGCGCGTGACGGCGTCATAGTGTTGCGCTGGGTCATGGCCGGTTCGTGCCGTGATTTCCGCGGCGAGCAGGCCGAGAACGAGGCCATCTTTGTCCGTCGTCCAGACCGAGCCGTCTCGCCGCAGAAATGAAGCGCCGGCGCTCTCTTCCCCGCCGAAGCAAAGCGAACTGTCGAGGAAACCGTCGCTGAACCATTTGAATCCCACCGGAACTTCAACGAGCTTTCGGCCCAGCTTGGCGACCACGCGATCAATCATCCCGCTGGAAACAACCGTCTTGCCAATGCCACTGTCACTTCGCCAGTTCGGCCGGTCCGTGCACAAATAGGAAATGGCAGCGGCGAGGTATTCATTTGGATTCATCAAACCGCGAGATGGACAGACGATGCCGTGCCGGTCGGCATCGGTGTCGTTGGCAAAGGCAACGTCGAATTTATCGCGGACTGTGATCAGCCGTGCCATGGCGTAAGGTGAAGAGCAGTCCATCCGGATCTTCCCGTCCCAATCGGCGGTCATGAAGCGAAATGTCGGATCGACGGCGTCGTTAACAACGCTTGCCTTGATTTTGTAGCGCTCAATGATCGGTTGCCAATATTGAACCGATGCCCCACCCAGAGGATCGATTCCGATCCTCACGTTGGCGGAGCGAATGGCGTCCATATCAACGACATTTTCGAGGTCGCCGACGTAGGAGGAAATGTAGTCGTGCCTATGAACGCAGGCGGCCTTGCGTGCCTGTTCATAGGCGAGACGCCGAACATCGACGAGATTGTTGACAAGAATCTCATTGGCGGTCTTTTCGATCCACCCGGTAATGTCGATGTCCGCGGGTCCGCCATTAGTGGGATTGTATTTAAAGCCGCCCTCGTCCGGCGGATTGTGCGACGGGCTAATGACAATGCCGTCCGCCAGTCCGCTCTTGCGGGTTCGATTGTGGGTCAGAATTGCGTGAGAGATCACCGGCGTCGGCGTGTAGCCGCCATGCTCGTCGATCATCGTCTCAACGCCGTTGGCCGCGAGCACTTCGAGGGCGCTCGCAAAGGCCGACTCCGAAAGCGCATGGGTATCCATGCCAAGAAATAGAGGGCCATCTATTCCTGCCTTCTTGCGATAGAGACAAACGGCGTGACAGATTGCAAGAATGTGGTGCTCATTAAAGCTTCGCTCAAACGCCGCCCCACGATGTCCCGATGTACCAAAAGACACCTTTTCAGAAATGTTCAACGGGTCCGGCTTCTGCGCGAAATACGCCGTCACAAGCCGCGGCACATTGACCAGCATGGCCTGCGTGACCGGATTCCCCGCAAGCGGACTGATTTTTTCGGCCATCAGCCTTGCCCCAAAACAATCTGGACGCTGTGCTGTGCGCCGTCATCGGCCAGTGGAATGGAAGCCTTTTGACTGCCGGTGAGCATCTCGCCATCGAGCTTGACGGCAATCACTCCGCGGCTGACGCCCAGCGGGTTCTGGACCGAGATCTCATAGCGCGCGGAACGATAGCGGAAGGAGATTGAGAATTTCGGCCACGCGCGTGGAATGCAAGGGTCGAGCACGAGGTTGGTGCCTCGCACCCTGAAGCCGAGGAGCCATTCGAGCGCCACGTTGTACATCCAGCCCGCCGAACCGGTGTACCAGGTCCAGCCGCCCCGCCCGACATGCGGCGGCATCGAGTAAACATCCGCGCAAATCACGTAGGGCTCGACCTTGTAGCGCTGAACGCCGGTAGGGCTGCTGGCGTGGTTGATCGGATTTAATATCGACAGCAATTCTCCGACCTTGTCGCCGTCGCCCTGCATTGCGAACGCAAGCGCCGCCCAGATTGCGCCATGCGTATATTGGCCGCCGTTCTCGCGCACACCCGCCGGATAACCCTTGATATAGCCGGGGTCGTGCGAGGGATGCTCGAACGGCGGCGTAAAGAGCAAAGCGAGCTTTTCATCACGACGCACCAGATATTTGTCGACGGCGGCCATGGCGCGCGCGGCGCGTGTTGGATCGGCTGCTCCCGAAATAACGCCCCAAGACTGCGCAATCGAATCAATCCGGCATTCGCTGTTGGAGACCGACCCGAGCGGCGTTTGATCGTCAAAATAGGCGCGGCGATACCAGTCACCATCCCACGCATGCTGCTCAAGAGCGCCCTTCAAGTCTTGTGCATATTTACGCCAGCGTTCGATGCATTCCGGGTGGCCCTTCCGCTCCGCGAGATCGGCGAATGCATTGAGCGTCGAGAGCAGGAACCAGCCCAGCCAAATGCTCTCGCCCTTCCCGTGCTCACCAACCCGGTCCATGCCATCATTCCAGTCGCCGGTTCCCATCAGCGGCAGGCCGTGTGTCCCCGTGGCGAGACTCTTGTCAAGCGCGAGCGCGCAGTGGTCGAACAGACTTGCTTTGCTGCTGGAGACCGACGCTTCAAAGAACGCGTCGCGTTCGTCGTCACGAAGAATTGGGCCTTCAAGAAATGGCACCATCTCATCGAGAACAGCGGTATCTGCGGTCACCTGAACGTAGTGTGCGACCGCATAGGCGAGCCACCCTTTGTCATCGGACACTCGCGTGCGGATGCCGCGCCCCGAATCCGGAAGCCACCAATGCTGAACGTCGCCTTCGACGAACTGCCGCCCTGCCGCTCTCAGAAGGTGCGCGCGCGCGACGTCCGGTCGCGACAGGCACAAGGCCATGACGTCCTGCAATTGATCGCGAAAACCGTAGGCTCCGCTCGCCTGATAGAAACCGGCGCGGCCCCACATCCGGCATGACAGCACCTGGTAGGGCAGCCAGCGATTAAGAAGAATATCGAGGGCGCGGTCTGGTGTCTCAACCTGCACGGTGCCAAGCGTGTGGTCCCACTGCAGGCCCACCTCAATGAACACCGCGTCGAGATCGGCCTTTCGATATTGAGCAATTAACGATCGCGCGGCCGGCCTATCGGCGGCCTGTCCGAGAAAGAAAACAATTTCCGTGGTGGCCGCCGCGGCCAGTCTAATCTGCGTTTGAAGTACACCGCACGGATCCAAGCCACTACCGACCCGGTTGGATAGAGCGACGCCAAGCGTCAGCCCGAGAGGACGATCGAGCGCGCTATCGCGGCCTATAAATTCCGTCCGATCGGCAGTCCATGCCGTCTGCTTACCATTCAGATCGGCGAATGCCACACGCTCAGAGAATTGATCGCTCCACGGGTTGCGCGCAAAGATAGCCCCGGTTGCCGGGTCGATCTCTGTCACGATAAACGGCGCGCTCGAAGCTCGAGAGTTCCCGAGCACCCACTCCACATATGCCGCGACCGATAGGTGGCGCTCGCGGCCTGACTGATTCGTAATTTTCAGCCGCGAGATTTTTATCGAATCATGATTTGGCACATATTGAAGAAGCTCGAGCGCGATCCCGCGCGACGTATTTTCGAAGCGACTATAGCCTTGTCCGTGATGCGCGGAATAAGATGCCGTCTTGTCACGGATTGGAAGCGGCGTTGGGCACCAGACTTCTCCGGTGACCTCATCGCGGACAAAAATGGCCTCGCCGGAAGGATCGCTAACGGGATCGTTCGACCACGGCGTGAGCTGGTTTTGTTGGCTATTCACCGACCAGGTGGATCCGCTACCATCGGTCGACACCTGAAAACCGAATGACGGGTTGGAAATGACATTGATCCACGGCGCTGGGGTGCTTTCGGCGCCATTGAGAACGGTCGAATATTCACGGCCCCGCTGGGTGAAACCGCCAAGACCGTTAAAAAACTCCATAGCGGGGCTGGCCTTAGGCGATTCGGCCGGCGGCGGTGGCGGAATACGTCTTGCGGGCGGTGGCGGACTAGCGGGCACACGCTCGCGGGCGCGGTTAATCTGCTCGGAAAGCGTGCCGCGATTGCCTTGCAGTACAGCACGAGCGGCGGCCAAAAGAAGTCCGAGTACATCCGAAGGCAGCAGATCAGCACGCAGCACGAACACCGAACCGCGCGTGTCGTCGCTTGTAATTTTAGGCATCGACTGATTCATGCGAACCAAAGACGCCAGTTCACCCTGGAGATCCTGAGCATACGAAGACAGACGTTCGTTGAGGATCACGAGGTCGACCGCGATTTGCTTCAATCGCCAGTATTCATGCGCCCGTAAAAGCAGGCGGATAAGTTCCAGATCGTCGTTCTCCTCGATGCGCACGAGAACGATCGGCAAATCCCCCGAAATTCCCTGGGTCCAAAGCGTTGAAACCCTGCGCAGGCCGCGCGCGATGACGTCGGGAGCCGGCCGCAACGTCGGATCGGAATAAAGAATGTGATTGGCCAAGCGCTGGAATAGATGAGCCTCATCGGTGCTGATACCGAGATGATGAAGTTGCATCTGCGCCTGTGTCCAGGCGAGCGTGGTGGCTCGCTCGAATGCCATCGCGTCATGATGCTTATCGGCCAAGTCCAAAACATCGTCGCGCGACGAAGCCGCCAATGTCCAGAATGCTACGCGCGCCGTCGCTCCGCGCGGGATTCGCACGCGATGACGTAAGCTGAAGACCGGATCGAGCACCGCACCCGCCGTGTTCGACAGCGGCCAACCATCCGCGATGGCAGCGGGCGCTCGAATAGCATGCCCGCGCCCCAGAAAGCGAGCCCGGTCGGTCTCAAATTGCACGTCGCCAGACGTTTCGCCTTCGACGACAGCCAAATGCGCGGCCCACACAAGCGGATCGCCCGTTGAGCGTCGCCGTCGCGTTGCCAAAATGGCCCCTAAACTTGCTACAAATTCCGTTTCCACGAACAGTTTTGCGAAAGCGGGGTGGGCAACGTCATCGGACTGGCGCGCCAGCGCGATTTCGGCATAGGACGTAATCTCGATTTCGCGCGTGCGATTTCCGTGGTTGGTGATCGCAACGCGGCGAACTTCGGCGTCGTCCTCCGGAGAAACGGCCACATTCAATGTCGTCGTAATCGAGCCATCGCGGCGGATGATTTCGGCACGGTCTTCGTGAAAAGAAACCTCGTAAAGATCGGGTTCAATCCCGGTCGGCTGGTATCCGGCCGACCAAATCTCCCCGCTGCGAACATCGCGGAGAAAAATATAATTACCCCAGCCGTCGCTGGTTGGGTCTTCGCGCCAACGCGTCACCGCGACGTCATGCCATCGGCTGTAACCAGACCCGACGGCGGTTAACATCGTCGAGTAGCGCCCGTTAGACATAACATGGGTCCGCGGCGCACGTGAGTGCGCGGTCGCGTAGTGGCGTTGGATTTCTGGAACGAGGTTTGCGACCAACGCCGTCGTCTTAACCAACTCAGGCGGCGGCTGTGCGACGGCGACATCCCGCGGCATGCGCTCTTGAAGTAAGAGCTCGGTTGCCTGAATGATCGGTTCGGAATGAAACCGCTCTCGCATTCGGCCGTCATGGAGCGCGTTTGCAATGGCAACGATGATCATCGCCTGGTGATGCGCCATGTAAGCGCGGATCATGGCAACCTTCACGCCTTCCGGGAGGCGCGAGCGCGTAAAATCGAGCGCCTCAATCCATCCGTACTCGCCTCGTGCACCGAGCTCTGTGAGATGCCTGAAGTTGCGGACCACCGACGCGGGATCGACCATGGAAGCGAGGCCGCTCGCATACGGCGCAATAACAATATTCTCGTTCAGGCCCCGTTTGTATCCGAGATCGGGGATTCCGAAGCTCGAATATTGATAGGTCTTTTCGATGTCGCGCACGTTGTATTCGGACTCCGATATGCCCCAAGGGAGACCCAAGCGATTCGCATATTCTTCCTGCCGGCGTACAACTAGCCGATTCGTTTGTTCCAGCAGGCTGCCGGACGGTGCGCGCATCACCAGTGACGGCATCAAATATTCAAACATCGATCCGGACCAAGAAATAAGGCCCGAGCCGCCGTCGATCGGCGTCAGCGTCCGTCCAAGTCTGAACCAATGCTTGGCTGGAAGATCGCCTTTGGCGATTGCGATGAAACTGGCAAGCCGCGCTTCCGACGCCAGCAAATCGTAGAAACTGGGATCGAGGCTCCCGTCGGTATGACGATAGCCGATGGAAAGCAACTGGCGGTCGTGGTCGAACAGAAAGCCAAACTCCATTTCGTTGAATGTCGTATTGGCAAGATCGACCAACGTAACAAGGCGATGCCGGACGAGATTGGCAGCGCTGACCGATTTTCCGAGCGCGTCGACCAGCGCGGCCCAATTGTCATTCGTGCCATTCCTGGCCCGGCGTTGCGTAATGATTTGGAGGCCCGCCTCGCAGTGTCCGGGAAGCTCCTCCAACGATACAATTCGATCTAATACCGCGACAAGCTCGTCGTCACCGGCGACGTGTTCGGAAATATGCCTTGCCCAAGGCATCAGAAAATCGACATCTCGTCGTTGGGCTTGGACGGAGGCCCGCAAAGCCTCGGTCCAAACGATAATTTCTGGCTCGGCGCCAGCAGCATTGGCGGTCCTCACCGTCTGCTCGCATGCGAGACCGGCGATCGATTCCGCCTGACGGAAAAGGTCGGCCAGAAGAACAGCTATTCCAGCGGGATTTGAGGGTGCAGGCTGCAATGAGGCTTCGAAGAAATCTATCGCGGCGAGAAGCCTTGCGTCTTTCGTCTCTTGTCCTCCCTGAGCCGTAACGGACGGATGCAAGGACTCGCGGATCAACTCCAACGCGTCCTTAAGTCCGGATTGCCAACGCGGATCAACAACAGGCGCCGCGATCATCTCGCGGCAGGCATTGCCAAGAGCAATCAAATGACCAGCTAAATTGCCGCTATCGACCGACGAAATGTATTTAGGCTCCAAGGGACGTAAATCGGCGGTGTCGTACCAGTTGAAGAAATGTCCCCTGAATCGCTCCAGCTTGCCCATTGTGGCAAACGTCGCTTCGAGGCGCTCGATAGCGTTGAGCATCCCCAACCAACCAAAATCGCGCGCGGCCGCGACCGATAAAAGGTACAGGCCAAGATTGGTCGGTGACGTACGATTTGCGACGACAGGTTTTGGATCTTCCTGAAAATTGTCGGGAGGCAGCATATTGCTCGCCGCCGTGACGAATTTTTCAAAGAACCGCCATGTCCGCCGCGCAATAAGCCGCAGCGCGAGTGCGTCGGTTGGCGCGACCGATAAATGTCCTGCCGGTCCGGGCGGTAAACTCGCCCATCGCGCGACGAGCGGCGACAACACCCAGAGAAACGCGAAAGGCGCCGCGATCAGAAAGGTTTTCTGGCCAACGAAATAAATAAGCAGCGCTACGCAGGAAGCGAACGCGGCACTCGCTACAATTTGCACGGAGAGACGACGACTATCGAAGTGGTAATCGCTATCTGTCTGCGACGAGGTCACCCATTCAAGCAAACGGCGCCGGCGAACAAAGACGCGGAAGAGCGTGCGACCCACCGCGTCGACCATCATCCACGCCTGATGAGCAAGAAATGTGACAAGGAAGGCGGTTTGTAAGAGTCCCAAGGCAAAATCGCCACGCAGGGCAAGCCAATGACTGCTTAATGAAATGCCGGTCCGGCGCGGCACGATATTGGCGACCGCCGGGAGCAATGGTGGTAGCGCGAGAGCGAAGAGAATAAACGCGGTCCAGGTCTCCGCCGCGGTTGTTGGCTGCAGCCAGGCAACCAGCATCGCCAGCAGGGTCGCGGGCGCGGACAAAGAGCGTCGCAAGTTATCAAGTAACTTCCACCGCCCCATGAGCGGTATCGATGTGATCTTGACGCCGTTGAGTGTCTTACCGCCAAAACCGAATATCCAGGGCAGCAACTGCCAGTCGCCCCGCACCCAACGGTGTTGACGTGCCGCGCTCACATCGTAGCGCGACGGAAATTCTTCGACGACCTCGATATCGGATACGAGGCCAGCTCGGGTAAAAACCCCTTCCAACAGATCGTGGCTAAGCACCGCATTTTCAGGAATTTGACCCGCGAGAGCAGATTCGAAAACATCGACGTCATAGATTCCCTTGCCACAATAGGATCCTTCCCCGAATAGATCCTGATACACGTCGGAGACCGCGAGAGCGTATGGGTCCAGTCCGTTGGGCCCGGAAAACGCGCGCTGGAACAGCGATCCTTCTTGCCCGATGGGCAGCGATGGCGTCACGCGCGGCTGAAGGATGGCATGGCCTTGCACCACAAGGCCGACACGGCGATCGAAGCGCGGGCGGTTGAGCGGGTGCGCGATCTTTCCGACTAGACGCCGCGCGGTCCCGATCGGCAGACGCGTATCGGCATCCAGCGTTATGACGTAGCGAATTCCAGATGGAAGCGTGGGTACATGACCGTCAAGCGTCATGAACGTCGTGTCGGTCGCGCCGCGCAACAGGCGATTTAGCTCATGAAGCTTGCCGCGCTTGCGCTCCCAGCCGATCCATTTTCCTTCGCCTAGGTTCCAGATGCGGCGGCGATGCAGAAGGAAAAACCGCGGGTAGTCGCCCGCAGGACCGTAACGCTTATTCAAGCGCGCGATCGCGGCGACCGCGGCATCGAGACAGGCGTCGTCATCCGCCGAGCGTTCGCAATCCGAATCTTTCCAGTCGGATAGCAGCGCGAAAGAGAAATTGGCGTCCGGATTGGAGAGGTGATGAACCTCCAATTTTTCAACCTGATCTGCAACCTCCGGCATCGTCGTCAGCAGGATCGGCACGGCTATCACGGTGGCCAGATCAGGGGGGATACCGTCGCGAAGCTCGAGACCAGGCAAAAGTGTCGCGCCGATCTGCTGCGTGATCGCGCGGTTCACCACCGCGACAGCGATATCCGACGAAGGAACAAATCCGACGAGCGCGAACAGCACAAGCGGCCAGCCACTCACTCCGGCATACCCGACGCATAACAGCCCGGCAACGAGAACGAGGGCCGTGGCGAAGGCGACGATGCCCACATAGCTCATCACGCCGAGATTTGAATTAAAACGGAGAATCCTCGTCTTGAGCGGGACGTGAAATTTGAGATCTTTTTCAAACGCACGACGACCGTCGGAGATGAGATAATATCCGGGATCGCTTTCGCGGACCTGATCTGCTGCGGCTGCTTTCCTCGCACGCTTTGCCGCCGCTACTGCGCGCCGGGCAACTTCAACCTCGTCGCGATTGGACCCGAGCGCGATATCCTCGATTGCGCGCCGATAGAGATCACGTGTCGGAAAATCCATCGCCGCGAAATCGCTTCCCTCGCGCATGACGGCATCGACCGGGCTGACGCTTTCGAAAAATTCGGCCCAGTTCATCATCGAGACCAAACGCATGCTTGTAATCACGTTGCGAACGGTCACGTTCATTGCGCTCTGTTGCTGAACTTCATCGCGAACGATCTGATCGGTGCTCATTCCCTTGGCTTCGAGCCGTTCGTTCAGCCAACGCAGGGCGGGCGTCGCGTTTGGATCGTGGTCGCGCAGGCGTTGTGCGAGCTGGACGGAGAAAGTCGTCGACCACGGCACCTGATCGAGGCTTTTGAGAATGGCGGATGCCTGCTCGGGACTGCCGTCGTCGACACCTGATATGCGGTCAGCGAGCGTGTCCGCCAGGCGGCTAAGGGTCAGCCGTGCCACGATGGCTTCCGCCAGACGGCGCAGGTTCTCCACCAGCGTGATGCGCAACGTGATTGCGAGAGCCCACAATTCGCCGATCGTCAGGGGCTGGATGCGCTGATAGGCCTCCACAAATCGGGTGAGTTTTTGAATATCGAAGGCGCTGTCGGTATGCGCTACGAGCGCCCACGCAATACCAAAAACACGCGGATATCCTTCCAGTGGCCCGTCGGCTAACTTCGGAAGCTTGCGATAAAAGCCCGGCGGCAGATCGTCCTTGATTTCGCGGATCTGCTCATCAACGACATGAAAATTATCCAGCAGCCACTCCGCCCCCGGCGTAATTGACTGATGCGCATCGACGGCCTTGACGATGGCCCGGTAGGCGTCAGTCAGAACACGGGTATTATCGTAAAGCCGTCGGGTGAGCGGCTGGACGCGCTTGGGTTTCGACGTAATAGATTGTGCTGCTGCAAGGCTTTCCGCATGCTCCTCAAGACGCTCAACGCTAAAGAGTTCGGCCCGAATCGCTGGTTGGGACTGCCGAGATGGCGACTGCCGAAAGGCGGCAAAGTTTGAAGCGTTCAAGATACCTGCCTGGAATATTTTGAAGAATCAGCAAATTAATGCCGCTCTGGTCAGCGGCATCAACGAGTTGGCGCCAAAGACGGACCGAAGCGTCATTAAGACGCGCCCCGAGATATAACGAAACGATAGGATAAAAGTTCCATTACAATGAGTGCGTGCGCAGCCCAATCAGCGCGGATTACCTTTTCGTAATGTGGACGAATTGCACGCAGGTTACCGCATGAGATGAAGGATGGCACGCAACTAGATCAATCGATGAACGTTAGATGCCAGGGGCGTGTAGATCAATCGATGAGCGTCATATGCTAGGGGCGTGTGCATATCGCGTTCAATAAATCTTCGACATCACCGGATTAGTCGAGGAACCCCGTGGAGGGGAAAATGTGCATTTCAACACTTTTCCCGCGAAATTTTGTTCTATCGTCTTGGGAAAGTTATTCGAACGAAAGGCGCGGATGATGACATCGCCTCTTCAAACCAAAGCCCCAAATCTTTCCCGAGGTCCGGACCTTTTGACAGGCGAGACAGCCAAACGAACGAGAGCCCATTTTCAACCGCCTTCGCGTGAGGGTAAGGCGGCAAATAATGAAGCGTCTCAGGGTACGATCGACGAACGATGCATCAACACAATTCGTACCTTGTCGATGGACGCCGTCCAACAAGCAAAGTCCGGACATCCCGGCACGCCAATGGCGCTTGCGCCGGTAATCTACACATTGTGGCAACAATTCCTGCGCTTCGATCCGGACGATGCGACGTGGCCAAACCGCGACCGCTTCGTGCTGTCGAACGGTCATGCGTCGATGCTGCTTTACGCGACGCTTCATCTTGCCGATGTGAAAGCAGCCAATGGCGACACCGCTGTCAGTCTCGACGATATCAAAAAATTCAGGCAGCTCGATAGCAAATGCCCCGGCCACCCCGAGCACGGCGTCACGCCTGGCGTCGAGACCACCACCGGGCCACTCGGCCAGGGTTGCGGTAATAGCGTCGGCATGGCGCTCGCTGGACGCTGGTTGGCGCAACATTTCAATCGGCCGGGATTCAAGATTTTCGATCACAACGTGTACGCATTTTGCAGCGATGGCGACATGATGGAGGGCGTGTCGAGTGAGGCGGCCTCGTTTGCAGGCCACCAGATGCTGGAAAATCTCTGCTGGATCTACGACAGCAATCGCATCACCATCGAAGGCCATACCGATTTAGCTTTTAGCGACGATGTCGCGGAGCGCTTTCTGGCCTATGGCTGGAATGTACAAAAGGTCGGCGATGCGAACGATCGAGATCGTCTGGCGGAAGCCATCGAAGCGTTCTTGCGCAACGACGACGTCCCTACCCTCATCATCGTCGACAGCCATATCGGCTATGGCGCTCCGCATAAACATGACACCAGCGCGGCCCATGGCGAGCCGCTCGGCGAAGAGGAAATTCGTCTTGCCAAGCGAAATTACGGCTGGCCGGAGGATGCTAAATTCCTTGTGCCCGACGGCGTGCGCGAGCATTTCCGCGACGGCATTGGCCAACGCGGCAAAGCCCTGCACGACAATTGGAGCACGTTATTCACCTCCTATCGAGAGAAATTCCCTGACTTGGCAAACCGGCTTGAGCAGATGGGAAGGCGCGAACTTCCCGACGGCTGGGATTCCGATCTTGCCGGATTCTCCGCCGACGCGAAGGGGCTTGCGACCCGCGACTCAGGCGGAAAAGTATTGAACGACATCGCCTCCCATTATCCGTGGCTGATGGGCGGTTCGGCCGATCTCTCGCCCTCCACCAAGACAAATCTCAAATTCGAGAGTGCCGGCAGTCTGGAAACCGCCACACCGGGCGGCCGCAACATGCATTTCGGAATCCGCGAACATGCCATGGGAGCGATCCTTAATGGGATGGCGCTGTCCAATGTACGGCCCTACGGATCGAGTTTTCTGATCTTCTCCGACTACATGAAACCGCCGATTCGTTTGGCCGCGCTGATGAAGCTGCCGGTCATTTATGTCTTTACGCACGATTCAATCGGCGTTGGTGAAGACGGGCCGACGCATCAGCCGGTCGAGCAGCTTGTCGCGCTGAGAAGTATCCCAGGTCTTGTCACCTTGCGCCCTGCCGACGCCAATGAAGTCACGGAGACGTGGCGCGTTGTCATCGGATTTAAGAATAAGCCGGCCTGCCTGGTGCTCACGCGCCAGGCGCTGCCAACCCTTGACCGCGCGCGCTATGCACCGGCGGCAGACTTGGCGCGCGGTGCCTATATTCTCGCCGACGCACCGGACGGCGCCCCGACCGTAATCCTAATCGGTACCGGCAGTGAGGTCGCGCTGTGTATTGACGTGTATGAAAAGCTCAAGACCGAAGGAATTCAGGCGCGCGTCGTCAGTATGCCGTCGTGGGAGCTATTCGAAGAACAGGACCAAGCCTATCGCGATAAAGTTCTTCCACCGCATATTACGGCGCGCGTATCGGTCGAGATGGGCTCGGTTATAGGCTGGGACCGCTATGCCGGCGCGACCGGCGCCAAAGTCGGAATGACAACCTTCGGATCCTCCGCGCCGCTCAAGGATCTGCTTGTCAAATTTGGTTTCACTCCGGCCAGAATTCTCGCCGCCGCCAAGGCGCAGATCGCAAAATCCGAGAGGACGGCATCGTGAACGTGCAACTCAAAACAAAAGCGCCTAGCCCGCTCAAGCGCCTAGGTGACTTTGGACAGGCCGTTTGGCTCGACTTTCTCGCCCGCAGGTTCATCGCCGAAGGCGGCCTCAAGAAGCTCATCGAGAATGATGGGCTCACCGGCGTCACCTCCAATCCCTCGATCTTCGAAAAAGCCATCGCTGGCAGCGACGATTACGACTCTTCCTTGCGGGAATTTGAAAGCAAGAACGATTACGACGTCATGACGCTCTACGAGAAACTGGCGATTGAGGACATCCAAAACGCGGCGGACGCGCTGCGTCCTGTTTACGCCAAGACCGACGGCCGGGATGGCTATGTCAGCCTCGAAGTGTCACCCTATCTTGCGAACGATACCGAGGCGACGATCAAAGAGGCGCGGCGTCTGCGGCGCGCGGTCGGCCGTGACAACGTGATGATCAAGGTGCCGGCGACACAGGCCGGCTTACCGGCCATCAAGCAGCTCACGGGCGAAGGCCTTAGCGTCAACATTACGCTGATGTTCTCGCAAATGGTTTATGAGCAAGTCGTCGAAGCCTATTTGTCCGGACTTGAACATTTCGCATCGCAAGGCGGCGATCTTAGCAAGGTCGCAAGTGTCGCCAGCTTCTTCGTCAGCCGCATCGATGTGTCCGTCGACAAGCTGATCGATGAAAAGCTATCTCAGACGAAAGACGCTGGCCGGCGCGAAGAACTCAAAGGGCTCGCCGGCAAAGTCGCCATCGCGAATGCTAAATTGGCTTATCAGCGCTACAAGTGTCGGTTCTCCGGCGCGCGCTGGGAGCAGCTGAAGGCGAAAGGCGCCCGCGTTCAACGGATGCTGTGGGCCAGCACCGGCACCAAGAACAAAGCCTATAGCGACGTGCTTTATATCGAAGAGCTGATCGCCGCGGACACCATCAACACGATTCCGCCATCGACCATGGACGCCTTCCGCGATCATGGAAAAGTGCGCGCGAGCCTCGAAGAGAATATCGAGCAGGCCGAACAGATCATGACCACACTTGAGAAGGTCGGCATCTCGATCGACGAAGTGACCAAAGAACTGACCGCCGATGGCGTAAAATCGTTCGCCGATGCGTTCGACAAACTGCTGGGCGCTGTCGCCCACAAGCGCGCGGTATTTCTCGGCGACAGGCTCGACAGCCAGACACACAGACTGGCGCCGGACCTCGAGAAGGCTGTCACAGCCTCACTCGAAAAAGGGAGAAGCGATGCGAACGTGCGCCGGCTCTGGGCTGGCGACGCAAAATTATGGACCGACACCGACGAGGCGAATTGGCTCGGCTGGCTCAATATCGTCGAACAGCAACATCAGAGCGCGGGCGACCTTCGCGCGCTGAAAAGCGATATCGCAAAACAAGAATTCTACCACGTCGTGCTGCTCGGCATGGGCGGATCAAGTCTCGGAGCGGAAGTCTTTGCCAAGACATTCGGACGCCAAGAAGGTCATCCCGAGCTTCTGGTGCTGGATTCAACCGACCCGGCACAGATCCGGACGATTGAAAGCAAAATCGATCCGGCCCACACTCTTTTCATCGTGTCGAGCAAGTCCGGCAGCACGCTTGAGCCGACTATCCTGAAACAATACTTCTTCGAATGCGTGACGAAAGCCGTCGGGGCCGACAAGGCTGGATCGCACTTTATCGCGATCACCGATCCCGGGTCGAAACTTCAGGCCATCGCCGAGCGCGACCACTTTCGTCACATTGCGTTCGGGATTCCGAGCATCGGCGGCCGCTATTCAGTGCTGTCGGATTTCGGCATGGTCCCCGCCGCGGCGGCGGGAATCGACACCGACCAGATACTATTGACGGCACAAAATATGGTTCACTCCTGCAGCGCGAACGTGCCGCCAGCCGACAATCCGGGTGTCATGCTCGGCACAATTTTGGGCGTACTGGGGAAATCCGGTCGCGACAAGATCACCATCATCGCCTCACCCGGCATCGCCGACTTCGGGGCTTGGCTTGAACAATTACTGGCGGAATCGACCGGCAAGCAGGGTAAGGGACTCATTCCGGTCGACGCCGAACCGCTTGGCGCCCCGGCGGTCTATGGGCAGGATCGCCTGTTTGTCTATATGCGGCTGAGCAGCGAAGCAGACCCGAAGCAAGATGATGCCCTTGCTGCGATTGAAAAGGCCGGCCATCCAGTCGTGCGCATCGCCGTCACCGACCGCTATCATATCGGCCAGGAATTCTTTCGCTGGGAATTCGCGACCGCGGTCGCGGGGGCGATCCTCGGAATCAATCCCTTCAATCAACCCGACGTTGAGGCGAGCAAAGACAAGACGCGCGAACTCACCACCGCGTATGAGAAGACCGGAAAGCTGCCGCAGGAAACTGCGCTGCTGGAGGATGGCGAACTTTCGCTCTTTGCCGATCCGAAGAGCAGCAAGGTTTTGGGGAACGCCAAAACCCTGACCGACGTTCTCGCGGCGCATTTCGCGCGTATCAAGCCAAACGACTATTGCGCGCTTCTGGCCTATATCGAACGCAACGAGCGTCATCGCGCGGCATTGCAAGACATCCGCGTTCTCATCAGGGATCGCAAACGAGTCGCCACTTGCCTCGGCTTCGGGCCAAGATTCCTCCACTCGACCGGACAGGCCTACAAGGGCGGGCCTAATACCGGCGTATTTCTGCAAATCACCTGCGACGACGCCACCGATCTCGATGTACCAGGGCAAAAATACAGCTTCGGCATCGTCAAGGCGGCGGAAGCCCGCGGCGACTTTCAGGTGCTGGCCGAGCGCGAACGGCGCGTCCTGCGGGTCCACCTCGGCACGCATGTTGCGGCGGGGTTGACGATTCTCAAGAATGCCGTTCGGCAGGCGCTCGCATAAACGAAGGCGGAGGAAGACAAATGCAACTCGGCATGATCGGCTTGGGTCGGATGGGCGGAAACATTGTCCGTCGTCTCACTCGCGGCGGCCATCACTGTGTTGTCTTCGACCAGAACCCGGCCGCGGTCAAAGCGCTTGCCGGCGAACGCGTCACAGGTAGCGCCGATCTCAAGCAACTCGTCAGCCAGATCACCAAACCGCGCGCGGTCTGGGTCATGTTGCCGGCCGGCGAGATTACCGAGACGACGATAGGACAATTGGGCGCGCTGCTGGAATCAGGCGACGTCATTATCGACGGCGGTAACGCTTTCTACCAAGACGATATCAAGCGAGCAAAAACGTTAAAGGCCAAAGGTATTCACTATGTCGATTGCGGCACCAGCGGCGGCGTGTGGGGTCTGGAGCGCGGCTACTCTCTGATGATCGGCGGCGAAAAGGGATCTGTCGAGCGGTTGGATCCTATCTTCAAAACTTTGGCTCCCGGCGCCGGTGATATTGCGTCCACACCCGACCGCCAGGGCCGCGATCCGCGCGTCGAGCAAGGATATATGCACTGCGGTCCCTGTGGCTCTGGCCGTTTCGTCAAGATGATCCACAACGGCATCGAATATGGCCTCATGCAGGCCTATGCCGAGGGTTTCAATATTTTACGCGGTGCCGCCTCCGAAGACTTACCGGAAGATCGGCGTTTTCAGCTCGACCTGCCCGACATAGCGGAAGTTTGGCGCCGCGGCAGCGTTATCGGTTCGTGGCTGCTCGACCTCACCGCGATGGCTTTAGCGCAAGATCCGAAGCTTTCGCAATATTCGGGCGTCGTCGAGGATTCCGGCGAAGGCCGCTGGACGGTGAACGCTGCGATCGAAGAGGCCGTACCGGCCGATGTGCTCTCGGCGGCGCTCTATGCCCGTTTTCGGTCCCGCGAGAAGGAGAGTTTCTCCGACAAGATGCTGTCCGCGATGAGAAACAAGTTCGGCGGTCACGTCGAACCTAAAACGGCCGGGTGAAATGGATCCACAGACATTACCCGCCGGCCCCTGCATCCTCGTGATCTTCGGCGCTACTGGCGATCTTACCAAGCGCCTGTTGGTTCCGGCGCTCTACAACCTTCGCAAAGCCGGATTGCTGCCGGAGAAGTTCGCCATCGTTGGCGTCTCCCGAAGCAACAGCGACAATGAGACCTTCCGCCGCGAGGTTTGCCCTAAATCGGCGGTAGATGCCGACTGGAAATGGCTCTGCGAACGCATGTTCTATTTTCAGGGCGAATTCGATAACGCGGAGACTTATACCAAACTCAAACAATTCCTGACCAAGATCGACGCGGAGCACCACACCGGCGGCAACTGCCTGTTTTATCTGGCAACGCCACCGAAGATATTTTCCATGATCGTGAAACAGCTGGGCGGTGCCGGGTTGGCCCACGAGGAGGAAAATCAATGGCGCCGCGTAATCGTAGAGAAGCCGTTCGGCACCGACCTGCCGTCCGCGCAGGCGCTCAATCACGAACTTCTCGGTGTGCTGGCCGAAAATCAGATTTATCGCATTGATCATTATCTTGGGAAAGAAACGGTTCAGAACATCATGGTGTTCCGTTTCGCCAACGGCATCTTCGAGCCGCTCTGGAATCGCGATCATATCGACCATGTGCAGATCACCGTCGCAGAGACCGTTGACGTCGAGCGGCGCGGGAAGTTCTACGACGCGACCGGGGCGTTGCGCGATATGGTGCCGAACCACTTGTTCCAGCTTCTCACACTCACTGCGATGGAGCCGCCCGCCCGGTTTGACGCGGAAGCGGTTCGTTCGGAAAAGTCGAAAGTCTTGGACTCCATTCATTCATTCGATTCCGACAAGGCGCGCCGCAACGCCGTGCGCGCGCAATACGGCGCCGGTACAGTCGAGGGGAAAAAGGTCGACGCTTATCCGCACTCAGCCGACGTCTCGCCGGATTCGACGACGGAAACCTATGTCGCGCTCAAGCTCGTGATCGATAACTGGCGTTGGGCCGGCGTGCCGTTCTATTTGCGTACCGGAAAAGCGCTATCCGTGCGCCGAACCGAGATCGCCATTCAGTTTAAGCAGGCGCCGTTTGCACTTTTTCAGGACACGCCGATCGAGCGGCTCACGCCCAACGACCTGATCCTCCAGATCCAACCCGAGGAAGGCATGATTCTCCATTTCAGCGGGAAAGTCCCAGGACCGAATATGCGCATGGGCGGGGTCGAGATGAAATTCAATTACAACGATTATTTCAAGGAAACGCCGAACACCGGCTACGAGACATTGATCTACGACTGCATGAAGGGGGATCCGACGTTATTCCAGCGCGCCGATAATATCGAGGGAGGGTGGCGCGTCGTGCAGCCCGTACTCGATGCGTGGGAAAAGGACCGCGTAGACGCGCTGCCGAGCTACGTCGCCGGCAGTTCAGGCCCCAGCGAGGCCGACGAATTGCTGGCGCGCGATGGCCGGCGCTGGCGCCCAATCCATGGCAATGGCCATGAACAGTCATCATGACCCCTACACGATCAGGGCCGTTCAAATGCTCCGCCGTGATCTCGGATGTCGACGGCACGTTGGTGACGAGTCATGACAAGAGCTTGACCGAGCGCGCAGCGGCCGCGGTGACGGCGTTGCGCCAGCATGGAATTATTTTCACGATCATCAGCAGCCGCCCGCCCAATGGCTTGCGCAAGTTGAGCGGACCGCTCGGAATAACGACGCCGATGGGTTGTTTCAACGGCGGGGCGCTGGTCGGCCCCGACCTCAACGTCATCGCCGAACATCTGTTGTCGCCTGAGGTTGCCCGGCGCGCGGTCGCCATGCTCGGCAATCGCGGGGTGCAAGCCTGGGTTTTCAGTGGACAAGATTGGCTGGTGCGTGACCTTCATGCGCCTTACGTCGGCCACGAGGAGCTCACGCTGGGATTCGCCCCAAAAAAAATCGACGATTTTGGGCGCGCGCTCGATACCGCCGCCAAGATCGTTGGCGTCAGCCAGGACTTTGCGCTGCTGGCGCGCTGTGAAACAGAAGGCCGCGCGCTTCTCGCCGGCCAGGCGTCGGTCGCCCGCTCGCAGCAATACTACCTCGACATCACCGATCCGCTCGCTAATAAAGGAACCGCGCTGTCACAGATCGCGACGCTGCTCGGCGTTCCGCTGGCGGAAATCGCGGTCATCGGCGATGGCGGCAACGATGTGGCGATGTTCAAGCTCGGCGGGCTCAGTATTGCCATGGGCAATGCCAGCCCCGAGGTGCAGGCACAGGCCGATTGCGTCACTGAGTCTTGCGACAATGAAGGCTTCGCCAATGCGATCGAGCGATACATCTTATGCCGCGCGGGCTCGGCCACAACGAGGGTATCGTGAAACCAATCATTGTCGCACCCTCGATTCTTGCCGCCGATTTGCGGCGGATTGGTGAAGAAGTCCGCGCCGTCGATGAGGCTGGCGCCGATTGGATTCATATCGACGTCATGGACGGAAGGTTCGTGCCGAACATCTCCTTCGGCCCCGCGATCGTCAACGCAGTGCGACGATCGACAGCAAAGCCGCTCAATGTGCACCTGATGGTTGTCGAACCTGAACGCTATCTTGACGATTTTGCCGAAGCAGGCGCCGACCATCTGTTGATTCAGGCTGAGCCATCGTCAACGACGCATCTCCATCATGCACTATCGCGCATACGGAAGCTGGGCAAAAAGGCCGGCGTCGTGCTCGACCCCGCCGTTCCCGCGGCGTTTATCGAGGACGTGCTCCCGCTTTGCGCTGTCGTTCTGGTGATGACGGTCAATCCCGGCTTCGGCGGCCAAAAATTTCTGCCGGAAATGCTGCCGAAAATCCGTGACTTGCGCCAGCTTTGCGCCTTAAAGCGGCTCGACCCGTGGATAGAAGTCGACGGCGGGCAGAACGGCGAAAACGCCGCATTGGCCATCGCCGCAGGCGCTGATGCAATTGTCGCCGGTTCTGCAATATTCCATTCAGACGATTATGCAGCAGCCATCGCGCAAATTCGAAACAGTTCATCTCGACAGAAGGCCTGGGTACAATGACCACGCCTGTACCGGCTGAAAATCACATCTTTGAAAGCGGCGAATCGCTCGCACGCCATGCAGCGGAATGGCTTTGCGCTCTAGCCAATGCGGGTGACCGCGCCTTCGCGGTTTGCCTATCGGGCGGATCGACGCCCCGGCGCCTGTATGATTATCTTGCTGATCCGACCTTTGCCTCGCGTTTTCCGTGGGGCCGCGCGCACTGGTTCTGGGGCGACGAGCGCTTTGTGCCGCACGATCATCGCGACAGCAATTTCCGGATGGCACGCGAGGCGTTTCTGTCGCGCGTTCCGATTCCCGCCGAAAATATCCATCCAATTCCGACCGAATATCTGACTCCTGATCAGTCCGCTGCCGAATACGAAACGACACTGAAGCGTTTCTACGGCGCGGACACCCTGAAATCCAGTCGGCCGTTGTTCGACGTGACGTTGCTGGGGATTGGAGAAGACGGGCACACCGCGTCGTTATTTCCCGGTCAGCCGGCCCTAAGGGAGGTGCGCAGATGGGCAGTGCCGGTCATCGGAGCAAAGGCGGAGCCGCGTATCACGCTGACCTACCCCGTTCTCGATAGCAGCGGCGATGCCGCGTTCTTGGCCGTCGGTGGCGACAAAAGCAACATCGTGACCCGCGCGCAACGTGGAGATCGGACAATACCCGCCGCCATGATTCGTCCCGTCGGGCGGCTGCATTGGTTTATGGATTGCGCCACCGCATCCTGAGGAGCTAGTCAATGTCTCTGGAAAACAAGTCAGCCGATGGCGCCCGCATTTCGTCTGCGATGGCAATAGTCATCGTCATGGGCGTCTCGGGATGCGGGAAGTCGACTATCGGATCGTTGCTCGCACGGCATCTTGAATGGGAGTTCGAGGATGCCGATTGGTTTCATCCGGATTCCAATATCGACAAGATGCATAAGGGCATTCCGCTCACCGATGATGATCGCAAGCCGTGGTTGGATGCGATCGCCGCGTGGATCGACAAGACCTGTCGCGCGAACGGACACGGCGTCATTGCCTGCTCCGCGTTAAAGCGCCGCTACCGCGATGTTCTGATCGGTGACCGTCGGGCCGTCCGCCTCGTCTATCTCAAAGGCGACGAGAATCTGATCGCACGCCGTATCGCCACGCGGCACGAGCATTTCATGCCGCAAAGTTTGCTCCATAGCCAATTCGAGGCACTCGAAGAACCGGGATCGGACGAAAATCCCGTCACAATCTCGATCGAACCGAAGCCAATTGAGATTGTAATGCGAATTTTGTCAGCGCTGAACCTCGGCAACGAGACAAAGTGGACCTAATGGTGAACACTCACCCTCCTCAACGTCCGCACGATCCCATCGAGGCGAAACTCAGCCCGGCGGACGATCGTGTTCGCCTGAACGACTGGTTGCCGCCCCAGGTTGGCGTGGTGCCCAAGATCAGGATTGGGAAGCGTTGGATTAACGTGCTGTGGGCACTGCCGCTCGGTTTTGTGTTGTTGGTTATCGGCGTGGCCATAGCCCAGGCGTTGCGGGAACTGCCAGCGGTGCAGGATTTTCTCGTGCGCTATCCCGGCGTCCCACAATCGGCACAGGCCGTCATCAGCGGATTCCCGGCGTGGCTGCGTGTGCAGCACTTCCTGAACATTCTTTTCATGGCATTCATCGTCCGCTCCGGCATCCAGGTTCTCGCGGACCATCCACGCCTGTATTGGAAACGCGACTGCACGCCCGGCACCGAGTGGTTCCGCTTTCAGAAAGCCGTCCCAATGGGGCGAATTTGGACCGCGAAAGATGATTCCGTGACCCTGCCGGGCTGGCTGGGTATTCCCGGCATCCGGCATTCCATCGGGCTGGCCCGCTGGTGGCATTTCTCGTTCGGCCTGCTGTGGATCATCAACGGCATTGTCGTTTATGCGCTGCTGTTCTGGACGGACCAATGGCAGAGGCTGGTGCCGACCACATGGGAGGTTTTGCCGAACGCAGTATCGACGGCACTGCAATACCTGTCGCTGACCTTCCCCGCCGATGCAAGCTGGACCCGCTACAACAGCCTCCAGCAACTGGCCTACTTCATCACCGTGTTTGTTGCCGCGCCCACGTCGATCCTTACGGGCTTCATGCAGGGACCCGCAATCTCAAATCATCTGGGCTGGTTCGGCAAAGTATTGAACCGCCAACGGGCACGCTCAATCCATTTCCTCGCAATGTGGTGGTTCCTGTTTTTCATCCTGATCCACGTGACCTTGGTGTTTATCACCGGCGCGCGGGTCAATCTGAACATGATGTTTGCAGGCGTGTATGACAGTTCCTGGAGCGGCTTTAATATTTTCGTCCCGGCCATGGTGCTGGTGGCTGTGACCTGGTGGCTCGCATCGCCGTTCACCATCCGGCATGCGCGCGTCGTTCAGAAGATCGGCGAATTCATGATGTGGCCATTCAACGCCCTGACCGAATGGTGGGATCCGAACAGCCTGTTGACGGAAAAAGACATCTCGCCGCATTTCTGGCCAAACGGTACCATGCCGAATTCGGCTGAGTTCGATGCGCTGGTGGCTGAAGGCTTTAAAAGCTTTGTTCTGCGGGTTGGCGGTTTGGTGGAAGCGCCCAAGGTGTTCTCCTACGTCGAGTTGAAGGCGATGCCGAAACAAGAACAGATCACCACCCATTTTTGCATTCAGGGCTGGTCCGGCGTCGCAAAGTGGGGCGGCGTTCCGATGCGCCACATCCTCGACTTGGTGCGTCCGACCTCCGACGCCCGCTACGCTGTCTTTTACTCGCTGGCCGACGGCAGCGACCGCGGCCGTTACTATGACGTGCATAGAATATCGAATATGCGCCACGATCTGACCATTCTCGCTTATGAAATGAACGGAGCGCCCGTGAGTGTGCTGCACGGCGCACCGCTGCGGCTACGCTGCGAGAATGAGCTCGGTTTCAAGATGGTGAAATGGATCGCAGCAATCGAGTTCGTCCATGATTTCGCTGACCTTGGCGCTGGTCAGGGCGGCTATAACGAAGATCATGAATTCTACGGTTACCGAATGCCTATCTAAGAAGCTTGCTCAGGCGAACCGTTGGGCATCTGGCGTTATATGCCCGAGATGAGGGCCTGACATGCGTAACAGGACTGAGCCATGGTCAAGACGTTCAAGGTTGGCGATCACGTAAGTTGGAATTCGGAAGCCGGCCGGGTGCGCGGGACAATTATCAAAGTGCATCGACGTAACGTTACCTACAAAGGTTACGTTCACCATGCCAGCCCGGATGAGCCGCAGTTTGAAATTAAAAGCGATAAAACCGATCATGTCGCCTTGCACAAAGCCGCGGTACTGAGACGCCTCGACTAATCGCTGGGGGTAAATCTTATAAGATGGCGGCAGGAATGGCTCTCACGTTCTTCACCATCGGTCATTCAACGCGCTCGATCGGCGAGTTCATTGAATTGCTTGCTGCTTCGGAAATCGGTCTCGTGGTCGATGTGCGCACGGTCCCGCGCTCGCGGACAAATCCGCAATATAATCGCGAGGCGCTTCCCGTTTCATTGTCCGGTTCTCAGATCGCCTATGAGCATATTGCTGAACTCGGTGGCCTCCGGCCGCGCTCCAGGGATATCGCACCCAGCGTCAACGGCTTCTGGGAAAATCGGAGCTTTCACAACTACGCCGATTACGCGATGAGCGCCGGCTTTCAGGCGGGCTTGGCCCGGTTGCGCGAGATCGGCAACACGCGTCACTGCGTCGTGATGTGCGCGGAGGCGGTTTGGTGGCGGTGTCATCGCCGGATCATTGCCGACTACTTGCTCGCGGCGGGCGAGCAGGTCTTTCATATTCTTGGACCGAAAAAGATCGTGTCAGCAAGCCTGACGAAGGTTGCCACGCCACAGCCGGACGGAACGCTGACCTACCCCGCTGAAATTGTAAAAGCGAATAACATGGACGACTCGATGTTGCGACCTTAAAAATCTAAGCGCGGCGACTACCGCCGGCTTATCCAGATTACGGGCGTGCCCCGATAGCGGATATGGACTTGCTTCCAACGCCCACGATTTCAGGAAACCTCTGGTAGCTCGAGACTGCGTGGTGGCGGACGCCAGTCCCTTTCGAACCAGTCTCCGCTGCTAAATTCCCTGCTAACAGGGAAAAGAACGGGAATTTTTTCGATTCTGGGTCTGTTTCAAAATCTTAGGTCCCCGAAATTCAATCGTTTCGGATGGTTAGAGCCAAATTCCCTGCTCATCGGAGCAGGGAATTTCTGAGAAAGAACAGGGAATTTCCGGAGACGATCATGGAATTTCTGCCACGCCGTAATCCCGTGGACACCAAGCGCATCTATCCCTGAATCAATTTGCGCAGGCGGCCCGCGATTCCACCGCGTCGCCATTTCACAGTTCGTCATTTTAGATCGCGTTACTCTTTTCTAAACGAGAGCGATTAGTGCTTTCGTGGATATCTTCCTGCCATTGAATAAAATCATTCCCTAATCTAGCTGGCAGCCCAACTACGGGAGGGAAGGAAGAATGACAGAAAATGAAGCCAAGAAGCCTGTCAAACTAACTCGGGACGAATTGTACAAACAGGTTTGTGCGAATTAACCGCGCCGGTCTGGTGCATCTTGGCGCCGGAAACGTAGACGCCCTTGTCGTCGCGCTTGACCACGCGCAGAAAGAGATCCTGATCGCTCTGCTGGTGCGGCGCCTTGGAGTGGTCGTCCTTCGGATCGGTCATGGCGCCGCCGATCACCACATTGGCGGCCTAAGCGCGCCGCAAGAATTCAAGAAAGCGCTCGTGGTATTTGGTGCCGTTCTTGGCGTCGATGTCGAAGGTAACTGAATGGCAGTGCCGATGGCATCGAGCCCGACGCAGCGCTGGAAGCAGGTGCCGGTGCGCCGGCCGAGCTCGCGCTGCATCTCGTGCTTGGTAACGAGATCGCCCGGATTGACCGGCACGTGCAAGAAACGATTGACCGACTGCCGCGCGATCTCGGAGCGCACGGTGCCGAGCTCCGGACGCTCGCTGGCGAGCCGAAAGGTCTCGGCCATGGCGTTGATCGAGGGCCGGATCACTGGATTATCGGCCGGATCGAGAACGCGCTCGCCCATGAAAAACACGTTCATGCGACGCCCGCGCAGCGAGGCGATGTAGTCGTCCGCGTTCGCGATCGGCTTCTTGAAGTCAGCCCAGAGCGCCTCGACAGAGTCCATGACGTTTCTCCCGGCTACGCTTTCAGTGTTTCCTTGAGCTTGTAGCGGATGATCTTTCCCGATCCGGTGCGCGGAATTTCGGCAATCAGGTGCACCGCATGCGGAATCTTGTAAGCCGAGAGACGAGTCTTGCAATACGCTATAACCGCCTCGGCTTCGACGTTCTGATCCGGCCGCGCCACCACGAACAGGGCCGGAACCTCGCCGAGATGCTCGTGCGACACCCCAACCACGGCGCAATCGAGCACCGGCGGGAAGGTGTTCACCACCTCTTCGATCTCGGCCGGCGCGATGTTCTGGCCGCCGCGGATAATGAGTTCCTTCAGTCGCCCGGTAATGGTGAGGAAGCCGTTCTCGTCGCTCCTGGCGAGATCGCCGGTGTGATACCAGCCCGCGCGCAGCGCCGCGCGCGTCTCCTCCGGCTTGTTGTGATAGCCGGGCATCACGTTCGGTCCGCGCACGATCAGCTCGCCTTCCTGCCCAAGCGCCACGTCTTGCCCGCTCGCCGGATCGACGATCCGCACCGCGAGGCCCGGCAGCGGCAAGCCGCAGGAGCCGAGCGTGCGCCCACCATACGGCCAGTTCATCGTCACCATGGTCGAGGTTTCGGTGATGCCGTAGCCATCGAGCAGCGGCACTCCGAAATGCGCCTCAAATTCGCGGTTGAGAGTCGCCGGCATGATCGCTCCGGCGGAGGCGCACAGCCGCAGGCCGGGGATCTTGAGGTTCTTCTCGTCCTTGGTCGCCTGCAATAGATAGTGAAACATCGTCGGCACACCGGGGAAGTAAGTAAACTCCCCGGTCTTGAGCAAACGCACCGTCTCGCTGGTGGAGAAGCGCTCCATGATGTGTTCGGTCGCGCCGGCGGCCAGAATCGAGAGCACCGAAAGATTGAGTGCGTAGGAATGGAACAGCGGCAGCGGCGAGAGCACCGTGTCACTCTCGCAAAGACCCGTGATCGGCCCCCAGCACGACGCCGCGACCCACAACATGCCGTGCACGGTGAGCTTGACGCCCTTGGCGCGGCCGGTGGTGCCTGACGTATAGAGAATGTAGGACGGCTCGCGCATCAACGGCGGATCGCGCGGCGCCGATTTCGCCGCCTTGCCAATCAGTTCCGCGTAGCGCAGCGCCTTCGCACTCGATGAGCCGCGATCGGTGAAAATCAGAGTTTTGAGATTGGGTGCATCCTTTTGTAACTTGACGAAAAGGTTGGCGCGCTCGGCGGTAGTGAAAACCACCTTGCAGTTCGCGTCGGCGAGGCGGTAGGCAATTTCCGGTTCGGAGGAATCGTAACTGATCGGCACGCCGAGCGCGCCCGCCCGCGTGATGCCGAAGCAAGCTTCCACCCATTGCACTGAATTCGGCAGCATGATCGCGACCGTGTCGCCGGGTTCGACGCCGTTGTCGGCGAGATGACCGGCGATCCTGGCCGTGCGGTCGAGCAGTTCCGCGTAAGTGACTTGCGACTGCGCGTCGCGATAAGCGATCTTCGCCCCACGCTCCTTGGCATGGCGGTGCAACAGCTCCGGGACCGGGGCAATCAGTTCGGTTTGCAGCATCGATCCTTCTCCATCACACCATGCTGAAGCCGCCGCTGATGCTCAGCGTCTGGCCCGTGATCCAGCCACTCTTCGGCGACACCAGCAGCGCGATCATCGGGGCGACGTCACCGGCCTGGCCGAGCCGACGCACCGGATAAAGCTTCACCAGTTTCTCACGGTTGGCCTCGACCCATTCCTTGTCATGGTCGGTCTCGACCAGCCCAAGCGAGACGGTGTTGGCGGTTGTGCCGTTGCGACCGAGCTCGCGCGCCAGCGATTTCATTAGCGCCACCACGCCGGCGCGCGCGGCGGCGACAATTGCAAGGCCGGATTCGCCGACGCGCGAGGAATCGCCGATCACGCTGACGATACGGCCGTTACCGGCCCTCTCGAAATGCGGCGCGGCTGCGTAGCAGCAGTGAATCGCACCATAGAGACAGGCGTCGATCTGTTTCTTCCAATCCTCCGGCGTAGTTTCGACGAAGCGTTTGCGCAGCGCGAGCCCGGCATTGTTAACTAGAATGTCGAAGCCACCGAAATCCTTAGCCACCGCCTCGATCATCGCCTTGACCGCGGCAAAATCGGCGACATCGGCAGCGTAAGCCCTGGCCTTGCCACCCTTGCCGGCGATCTCAGCCACCAGTGCCTCGGCGTCCTTGGCCGAGCTTCGATAATTGACCGCGACCGCCGCGCCTTCGGCGGCCAGACTCAACGCGATCTCGCGCCCGACGCCGCGACCTGCTCCGGTGACCAGTGCAATTTTGTCCTTCAATCCCAAATCCATTGTTCAACTCGCTATTGTTTGCCCGACGTCCGCGCCGTCTCGATCAGGCGGAACAAGCGCTCAGGCGTTACGGGAAGTTCATTGATCTCAATACCGAGCGGCTTGAGCGCATCCGCGACCGCATTGGCGACCGCCGCCGGCGCACCAATTGTGCCGCCTTCGCCCATTCCACGAAAACCGCCGAGCGTGGTCGGCGATTCCAATTCAAGATGGATGACTTTCATCGGCGGAATTTCACAAGCCGAGGGAACCAGATAGTCCACGAGGCTCGCGGTGTGGATCTGACCCTGATCGTCATAGACCACCTGCTCATAGAGCGCGGCGCCGATGCCTTGGGCGACGCCGCCATGTACCTGACCGTCCACGATCAGCGGATTGACCAGCTTGCCGCAATCTTCCGCCACGACGAAGCGCTCGACGCGAACCTCATAGGTTTGCGGATCGATATCGACGGTGGCGATGTGGCAAGCCGACGATGTGGTGCCGAATATCGGATCGTAGGTCTTGGTTGCAGCAAGCTCCTCGCGCGCCTCGACCGGCAGACGACCCATCTCCGAATAGACCGCGCGTGCGACCTCGCGGAATGTGACCGAACGGTCGGTGCCAGCGACCGACACCTTGCCGTTTTCGGCGGTGAGATCAGAGGGCGCCGCTTCAAGCAGATGCGAGGCGGCGTTGAATACCTTCTCGCGCACGGCCTGCGCCGCGAGCGTCGCTGCGCCACCCGCCAGCACCAGGCTGCGGCTCGCGTAAGTGCCGGTGCCGCCGGCAACAGCGGCGCTGTCACCCTGCACAATGCGGATGTCCTCGAAGCGCGCGCCAAGATGCTCGGCGACAATTTGCGCTAAAGTCGTCTCCAGTCCTTGCCCGTGCGAGGCGATACCGAAGGCGGCCGTCACCGCGCCGGTCGAATCGATGCGAATGATCGCGGTTTCCGTGCCGGTGTTGATCGGCATACCGGGTGCGGCCGAAATGCGCGAGCCGATGCCGGTCAATTCGGCGTAACTCGCTATGCCGATGCCAGACCAGCGGCCGGCGGCGCGCGCCTCTTCCTGATTCACGCGCAATGCGTCGTAGCCGATCGCCTTGCTAGCGACGTCGAGACACTCCTTGAAGCCGGATTTGTCCCATACGATGCCGGACGCTACCTTGTAGGGAAACTCCTTGTCATCCACGAGGTTACGTTCACGCAGCTCTTTTGGGTCGATGCGCATCTTGGCGGCGGCCATGTCGATCAACCGTTCCATCACGAAGGTCGAGATCGGGCGCCCGACGCCGCGATAGGGCCCGGTCGGCGCCTTCGAGGTGGCGACGCCGCGCACGCGGCCGCGATAGTGTTCAATACGGTAAGGTCCCGGCAGGAAGCTTACGACCTGCACCGGTTCGAGCGCCGCCGTCCACGGATAGATCGAATAAGCGCCGATGTCGCCGATCACGTCGGCGCTTAAAGCGAGTGCGTGGCCCTCGGCGTCGAGGCCGAGCTCGGCATCGACGATCTCGTCGAAGGCTTGGCTGGTAGACATCAAGTCTTCCATGCGGTCGCTGGTCCATTTGACCGAACGGCCGAGCAGCCGCGCCGCCGCGCAAACGAAAATCTCTTCTGGATAGAGCGAGCCCTTGCCGCCGAAGCCGCCGCCAACATCGGCGGCGACCACACGCACCTCGTTGCCGGATATGCCGAGCGCAGTAGCGAGCGCGTCCCGCACAATCCCGGGCACCTGCGTCGCCGAATGCAGCGTGAGCGCGCGGCGGCCGGCATCGTATTCGGCGAGACAGGCGCGCGGTTCGATCGCTACCGCTGTCTTGCGGTGCATGCGGAAGCGTCCTTTGACCCGCACCGGCGCGGCCGCCAGCGCGGCATCGACATCGCCACGCTTGAACTCGCGGCTGACGAGGATGTTGCCGCCGGCTTCCTCGTGCAGGCGCGGCGCATCGTCCTTCACCGCTTCGAGCGGATCGGTGACAACCGGCAGTGGCTCGTATTCGATGCCGATTAATTCGAGCGCGTCCTCGGCGTGATAACGGCTCTCCGCCACGATGCCGACCACCGGCTCACCGACATAGCGCACCTTGCCGCGCGCGAGCGGCAAGATTGGCGTGGCGTGGTAGCCCTTCATACGCGAAGTTGCCAGCAGCGGCGTGACGGTTGCGGCGAGATCCGCGGCGGTGAACACCGCGACCACGCCCGCGGCCTTGCGCGCAGCGGCACAGTCGATCGACTTGATGCGCGCGTGCGAATGCTCACTGCGGCGAAATGCTACATGCAGAACGCGCGGCGCTTGGCGGTCGTCGGCGAAAACGCCAGTGCCGCTCAAGAGCCGAGGGTCCTCGGTGCGCTTGATGCGCGCGCCGATCATCTTCGGCCGGGCGTGGATTTCGGCACTGTCAGTCATAGGCCTCGGGGCCCTTGCGCAACGTGTCCCATTGTGCGGCGTCGTGACCGCAGATGATCGTGGCGCCGCTCTTTTCAATGCGGCCAACCTCGGCAAGCGATTTCGCTAGCGCCTCTGCGTTCCAGGTGTTGCGCGGGATGACGCCGGTATCGAGCGTCATGCGCAGGCTCACTGTGTCGGACGCCAAAAAGAATGTGCCGCTCTTCTCAAGCGCAACCAGCGCGCCGGTGGTGCCGGACGTGTGGCCGGGCAGCGGAACAAGCACGATGCGGTTGTCGCCGAACAGGTCACGCTCGCCGCCGATGGTGTCGATCTTCATCGGCAGATCCCATTCTTGCGCGAGATAGCCAGATTTCTCGGCCTCGGGCGTGCGCGCAGCCGCGACCTCCTTTTCGTGGATGACGAAGGTCGCGCGCTTGAAGAAGGCGTTGCAGCCGCAATGGTCGGGATGCAGATGCGAACAGATCACGACATCGATGTCGTCGGGCTCAACACCGATCGCCTTGAGGCCGTGCACCACGTGCTCTCCCTGCGGCATAATCGGCGTCATCAGACGCGCAAGCGCGCCCCAGCGCGCCTCCGGATTTTCCGCGACCAAAGGGTGGCAGCCGGTGTCGAACAGCACATTGCCCTCGGCGTGACGCAGCAGCACACAGGAGACCGGCAACTCGATGGTTTCCTCGCGGCTGGCGGTCGGATCGTAAATCGTCTTGCGCATGCGCACGCGTCCGCCGGACAGAAAATGCATCATCATGTTCATGTTTTTGGCTCGGCCTTAGCCTTGGCAGCACGCACCGCATCAACGATGTGCTGGTAGCCGGTGCAACGGCACAGATTCCCCGAAAGCCCTTCGCGGATCGCGTCGTCGCTTTCGAGTGGATATTTTTTCAACATGTCGGTCGCGGTCATCAGCATGCCGGGCGTGCAGAAGCCACATTGCAGCGCGTGATGCTCGTGAAAAGCCACCTGCAGTGCATTCATTTGGCCCGGCGCCGAGAGCCCTTCCACCGTCTCCACCCGGTAGCCGTCGGCCTGCACCGCAAACATCAGGCAGGAGCGCACGCTGTCGCCTTCGACCATCACCGTGCAGGCACCGCAGACGCCGTGCTCGCAGCCAACATGCGTACCGGTGAGGCCGAGTTCGCCGCGCAGGAAATCGGCGAGCAACAGCCGCGGCTCTACCGCGCGCTGACAGACAGCGCCATTGACAGTCATGGTGATCTCGCGCGTCTTGCTCATACGGCACTCTCATTCGCGCGGCGCCAGGCGGCGGACACTGCCCGATCCGCCAGCACGCCAGCGAGATGACGCCGGTAATCCGAAGAAGCATGCAGATCGGTGTCCGGCTTGATAGCGGCGCGGACAGCATCGACCACACGGCCGGTCAGACCCGGTTCGAGCGCGTGGCCGACCAACAGCGCTTCAGCTTCTGCGGCGCGCAATGCGGTGGGGCCGACGCCGGTCAAAGCGATGCGGGCTTGCGCAATGGCGCCCGCAGACACCGTCAAGGTCGCCGCTACCGCGGCGAGCGCGAAATCGCCGCTGCGGCGGGCGACTTCCTCGAACCCCCAGCCGGTTTTCGGCGGCAATTTTGGCAGTACGATCTCGGTGACGATGTCGCCACCTGCGAGATCGACCGTCAGCGTGTCCAGAAAGAAATCGCGCGCGGCGATCGTCCGTTTGCTGGAGGCCGAGGCGATGTGAAGCTCAGCATCAAGCAGCAGCGCTATCATCGGCAGTTCGGCGGCCGGATCGGCATGCGACAGGCTGCCACCAATGGTCCCGCGATTGCGGATGGCGAGATGCGCCACATGCGTCATGGCGCAGGCGAGAACCGGCAGATGTCGAGCGACCACCGGCGAGGTTTCGAGCTGATAATGGCGCGTCAGCGCGCCGACGCGGATGTTCTTTCCGGCCTCCTCGATGAAGGCTATGCCGTCGATCCGGTTGATATCGACGAGAATTGACGGGCGCAGCAGGCGGAAATTGAGCATCGGAACGAGGCTTTGTCCGCCCGCGATAATCTTCGCGTCGCCGCCGGCTTCGGCCAACGATGCGACCGCCATGTCGATGCTATCGGCAACCACGTAGTCGAACGCTGCAGGCTTCATGGCTGTTGGAAGACCTCGACCGTCACGCTGCTAATGACTTTCATAATTAGACTATGTAGGCTATCGTCAAGTCAAGAAGCCGCGCGCGCGGGTGCGCGGCAAAGCCGAGGCGCAAGGGCAAACCCCGCGCCGATGCGGAGTGGCGGTTGAGTCAGGTCGTGAGTTTTCGGCGCCGTTCGCCGGCGCAACGCGGCGCGCGCCCGGTACGGGCGAAGCCGGTGCGCGTCATTCACGAGCGCAACTGCTCGGTCGGCCGCACAGTCGCCATCCTAAGCGACAGCTGGGCGTTTCTCGTGCTGCGCGAAAGCTATTTCGCCGCCACCCGTTTCGAGACGTTTCAATCGGCGCTCGGAATTCCGCGCGCGACGCTGACGCAGCGCCTGCGCATGCTCACCACGCAGGGCCTGCTCCGGCGCGTGCAATATTCGCAGCGCCCGACGCGCTTCGAATACCGCCTTACCGCGATGGGCATGGACCTTTATCCGGTGATGATGGCGCTCCTCGTCTTCGGCGACAAATGGCTGAAGAAGACAGCCAAACCGCCGATCTACCTTGTCCACAATCTCTGCTGTGAAGTCTGCCGGCCGATGGTGGCCTGCTCGCAATGCAAGGAGGAGGTCAATGTCAAAACCGTTGCGTACCGTGATGGGCCGGGCGCCGGGGTCACGTCCGTCTTCGACGCCAAGCGCAACCGCCGGCCTTCCGATCCGACTGTGCTTGACCGCGGCCGGCCGAGCTCGGTCGCGCAAACGCTGAAGGTGATCGGCGACCGCTGGAGCTTCATGGTAATCCGCGAAGGCTTCTTTGGCATCCGCCGCTTTGACGACTTGCAAAGCAAGCTCGGCATCGCGCCGAATATCCTGACGGACCGCCTCGATCGACTGGTGGCGGAAGGAATCTTCAAGCGCCGCAAATACCAGGACCTGCCAGAACGCTACGAATATCCGCTCACCGACAAGGGCAAAGACCTTTACGGCCCGCTGATCGCGATGTTGCGCTGGGGCGATAACTGGCTCGCGCGCGGCGAAGTTCCGCTGATCCTCCAGCACAACGATTGCGGCAAAGACTTCAACCCAGCGGTAGTCTGCGACCATTGCCGCAAGCCGCTCAAGGCCAAGGACATGAGTTACCGCCTCAACTACCGCCCGCGCCGCGACAGCCGGCCGCTCAAGCCCGGACGGCCGATCGCGCTTGAGGAAAACTGAACGGACCCTATGCGGCGGAAATGCCGAGACTGCGGGGCGCTATTGACATGCACTACTAGACTGACTGATCATTCGAGCAACAATAAAAGGGTGCCGGGGGAGGACGGACGATGCAGATCAAGCGCACGCTCGCGTTCGTTGACGATGCCGCGATCGAAGCCGGGCAGACCGTGAGCCCGCCGCTGCGCAAGGTCGCGGTCGTCGCCATCATCGACAATCCGTTCGCCGGAAAATTCGAGAAGGATCTCAGCCCGCTCACCAAAGCGAGCGAGGAGATAGGCCGCCACATGAGCAAGATGGCGATGGCACTCCTCGCCCCGCACAAGCCCGAAAGTTACGGCAAGGGCGCAGTCATCGGCATGAACGGCGAACAGGAGCACGGTGTTGCCATGCTTACCACCGTGTTCGGCAATGTGATGCGCGAGGCGGCCGGGGGCGGCAAAGCGTGGATTTCCTCGCTGACCAAGCGCGCGGCGCCGGGCGCGAGTATCGACATCCCGCTCGCTCACAAGGACGCCCTGTATGTACGTTCGCACTATGACGGCATCACCGTCACGCTACACGACGCGCCGCTGCCGGACGAAATCGCCCTGATCTGCGCGTTTGCCAATCGCGGTCGCCCCAACCACCGCGTTGGCGGACCGAAGGCGAGCGAGATCAGAGGCGTCGACGGCCTGACATGACGCAGGCAAGAACAGCACTGCGCGCGTAACTCTCGGAGCAGGCCATGACGAGTTGCAAGACTGGTGCAGAACACATCAAATCTCTCAAGGACGGCCGCACGGTCTATATTGACGGCAAGCTTGTTGCAGACGTCACCGAGCATCCCGCGTTCCGAAATTCCGTGAAGTCGGCCGCGATGCTCTACGACTTCCAAGCTAAGCCGGAAAACAGCGAGCTGATGACGTTCGTCCCGAACGGCTCGAACCGGCGCGTCAACCGCGCCTGGCAGATGCCCCGCAATTACAGCGAAATGGTGCAGCGGCGCAAAGCCATGCAGGCCTGGGCCTCCCTCTCCTACGGCTTCATGGGTCGCTCGCCCGATCACCTTGCCTCCGCGCTTGTCGGGCAGCGGATGGGCATCGAGGTTTTCGAGAAGCATGGGGCAGATCGCGCCAAGGCGCTGCGCGATTATTTCGAGGAAGCTAGCCGCAACGACTACTTCCTCACCTACGTCATCATCAATCCGCAGGCGGAGCGCGCCAAGGCCTGGGGCGAGCAGGAGGAAGAGCTCGTCGCGCGCATCGTCGATGAGGATTCCGGCGGCATCACCATCCGCGGCGCCAAGACGCTTGGGACGAGCTCGATCATGGCCAACGAGGTTTTCGTTGCCAACCTGCAGCCGCTAAAGCCGGGTGAAGAAGACTTCGCTTTCTCCTGCGCGCTGCCGATGAATGCCAAGGGCATACGTGTGCTCTCGCGCAAATCCTACGAGGCAGCCGCCGTTTCCATTTTCGACAATCCGATCTCGTCGCGCTTCGACGAGAACGACGCCCTGATCTATTTCGAGGACGTCAAGGTGCCGTGGGAGCGTGTGTTCGTGCACCGCGATACCGACATGTGTCGCGCCCAATTCCACGATACGCCGGGGCACACCTATCAGAATTACCAATCGCAGATACGCCTGTCGGTGAAGATCAAGTTTCTCGCCGGTCTCGCGCACCGTCTCACCGAGGCGATCGGTACCACCAATATTCCTTCGGTCCGCGAACAGCTCGGCTATCTCGCGGCGCAGGCCAGCATGGTCAACGCCATGATGGCCGGCATGGAAGCGGAAGGCTCAATGCGCGGCGAATGGTACGTACCGAACAAGCACTTCATGTATTCCGCACAGGTGCTCACTCAGGATCTCTATCCGCGCATCGTCAACACGCTACGCGATCTCTCGGGCGGCGCGCTAATCATGCTGCCGTCGTCGATCCATGACTTCGCGAACCCGCAGATCAAGAAGATCATCGACGTGACACAACGCGCGGCAAAGATGGGGCCGGAGGAGAAGGTCAAATTCCTCAAGGCCGCGTGGGACGCCATCGGCTCGGAATTCGGCTCGCGCCATACGCAATACGAGATGTTCTACGCGGGCGCGCGCTTCGTCACCAGCGGTCACAGCTACCGTACGTTCGACTGGGATGGCGCTACCGGCATGGTCGACGGGCTCATGGATACCTATCAGCTCGCGGACGAATTCGGCCGCAAAACAAATTGACAGAACAATACGGCAGCCCATGAAAGTCGCCATCACCAATCTCGGTCAGATCGTTACCGGAAACTGGCGTGAGCCGTTCGCATCTGGTGACACAATTATCATCGACGGTGAGCGCATTGCATCCATCGGCAGCGGGCCGACCGACGCTGTGAGCAGCGCCGACGTTGTGATCGACGCCGACGGCATGACGGCGATCCCCGGCCTGATCGACTCGCATGTCCACGTCACGTTCGGCGACTACACACCGCGCCAACGCACCGTCGGCTATCTCGAAAGTTATCTACACGGCGGCACCACGACCGCCATCTCCGCGTCCGAGGTGCATGTTCCGGGACGACCACGCGACGTCGAAGGCGTCAAGGCGCTGGCGTTGGCCGCTCAACGCTGCTTTGCGGATTACCGGCCGGGCGGTATGCGCGTCATCGCCGGCTCAGTCATTCTCGAGCCCGGCCTCAAGCGCGCAGACTTCAACGAGCTTAAGCAGAATGGCGTTCGGCTGGCGAAAGCGGGATTCGGCGCGGTCAAGAGTTCATACGATTACGTCCCGCTGGTCGCCGACGCCAAGGCGGCGGGCCTGATCACTACCTGCCACACCGGCGGATCGTCGATTCCGGGCTCCGGCGCCATCACCGGCGACCATCTGCTCAAGATGCATCCGCATGTGTCGTTCCACATCAATGGCGGGCCGACCGCCATGCCGGATGCCGATTTCGAGCGCGTCATCAAGGAATCCAAGATCGCGCTGCAGGTTTGCACCGCCGGAAACCTGCGCACGACGCTGCTGTGCGCGCAGCTTGCCGACGCCAATGGCGCCTTCGACCGCTTCATCATCGCGACCGACACGCCGACCGGCAGCGGCATCATGCCGCTCGGCATGCTCTATACGATCGCACATCTTTCGAGCCTGACTGACCTGCCGCCGGAGCGTTTCATCTGCGCAGCCACCGGCAACAATGCAAAAGTTTACGACCTGGACAGCGGCTTGCTCGCATCCGGAAAGGCCGCCGATCTTGTGCTGATCGACGCGCCGGACGGCGGCACACAAAAGACCGCACTCACCGCCATCAAGCACGGCGACATCGCCGCGATCGGCGCGGTGGTGACTGCCGGCGTGCCGCGTTTCGTCGGGCGCAGCCGCAACACGCCGGCAACCACACGCAAGGCGCGGGTTGCGTCTTCGCGCGTGACGCAAGACTTCGCCGCAGCGGCACATTAGGGCGGGACCGGCATGGCAAAGAGATCCCGCAAGACCAAGATCGCCACCCGCTGGGGCGCCGTCGTCATCGCGATGCTGGCGGCCGTGATCGCTGCCGGCCATGTCGGAAAATTGCCGCCGGCGCCGCCGTCGATCCGCGCCGAGTTCGGTCTCAACATTCTTGCCGCCGGCTGGTTTGCGTCCATTTTCAGCATCACCGGGATGCTGAGCGCGATCGTGTTCGGTGCCGTCGCCAGCCGGTTCAATCCGTGGCGCACGGCGATTGCGGGGCTTGCGCTGATGGCCGCTTCCAGCGCACAGCTTTTCGTCAGCCGGTTTCTCGAAGGCCTCGGCTTTCTCGCAGTCGTGGTGGCGGCGCCCTCGCTGATCGCGGCGGCAACCAGCCGCCGTGAGCGCGACATGGCGCTCCGTTTCTTTGCCGCATATATGCCGGTCGGTGTTTCGATAATGATACCCGCCGCACCGGTCGCACTTGATCTCGACGGATGGCGATTGCTGTGGGTCGCGGTCGTCTCGCTTGCCACCGCCGGTGCGCTGCTGATGACCGCGACCAGCCGTAGCCAAGACATCCCGTCGCAGCAGCGCTCGGTGCCGTGGAGCGCGATCGGAAAGGCACTGGCGCAGCCCGGCCCCTGGCTGATGGCCGGATGTTTTTTGCTCTACGGCACGCAGCTTTACGCCCTCATCACCTGGATGCCGACCTTCATGATCGAGGAGCGAGGCGCGGATCCAGCCGCGGCCTCAGTGCTGACCGCGCTGATCGTCGTCGTTAACGGCATTTGCAGCTTCTTTGGCGGTTGGCTGTTGCATCGCGGCGCGGCGCCCTGGGCGACGATCGTGACGGCCGGGGCAGCGATGGCGATTTCTGCCTACGCGGCATTCTCCGGCGCGATGCCCGACGCCGTACGTTATCTCGCCAGCCTTACACTTTGCGGCGCGGGCGGCGTCGTTGCGGTGGCTTCATATGCATCCGCGCCGATATTTACGGCAACGTCGGGACAGACTGGCGAACTCAACGGGCTCATCGTGCAGCCTTCCAACCTCGCGCAGTTCGTCGGTCCAACCGCGTTGGCGGCCGGCGTGTCGCGTTCGGGACGATGGGAAAGTGCGCTGTGGCTCATGGTGGGCGTCAACGCGGCGATGATGGCGCTCGCACTGCTGGTACGCCGCGAAGAAAAACTGGTCGCGGGATGATGCGATGAGAATCTGTGCTTACACGTCTGCCCTATGCGATGCCGCTCCTGCGGCAATGCATTCGTTTCCGGGCACGGACCGCGCCATAATGCGCGCGGGATCGAGGTCGTCATGATTTATCAGCAACTGATAAACGGCCTGATGCTCGGCGCTTCCTATGCACTGGTGGCGATTGGCTACACGCTAATCTTCGGCGTACTCAACCTGCTTTATTTCGCGCACGGCGAAGTGTTCATGATCGGCGCCTTTGCCGGCCTGTTTATGGTGGCCTATGTCGGCGCCAATATCTACGGCGCGCTGCTTGGCGCCATGGTGATCTGCGGCATCGTCGGCGTGATCGCGGTGTTCGTCGCGATTCGCCCGGTGCGCAAGGACCGCCCGCTGGCGCCGCTGATCAGCACCATCGGCCTCACCATCATTATCCAGAATCTTGCGGTCTATCTGATCGGTGGTCAGCAGCTCGCCTTCCCCGAAACCATCGCGCAGCAGCTTTATCACTTCGGGCCCGTCACCATCAGCCTGGCGCAGCTTTTCATTCTCGGCGTGGCGTTGGCGCTGATGGTGCTGCTCTGGCTGTTCATCAGATCGG
>Ga0207933_1000256_pt1 | contig 55850 bp, 56 predicted proteins | sample NGESurdeep092012_4_FD_184488 | JGI IMG/M metagenome (GOLD analysis project Ga0207933, IMG submission 184488) | Arctic peat soil microbial communities from Barrow, Alaska - NGEE Surface sample F53-3 deep-092012 (SPAdes) | ecosystem: Environmental > Terrestrial > Soil > Wetlands > Peat ...
GGGGCCCCGTAGCCTTAGCCCTCGATAAATCTCTCCACATGACTTCCTCCTTTTCGAACTGCATTAGAGGAAATCTTGAGCGATCGCAGGGCCGCAGGATTATGTTAAAAACTTTCGGGCGATCACCGCCAGCACCAAGGGCCCTCGAAGGGCATTCAACATAATCCGGGACGCAACATAATACTGGAAACCCTTCTACTACCTCCTCGAAGAGGTGGACCTACGAGGTCACGCTCGTCAATGTCCAGCACGTGAAGAATCCGCTCGGTCGGAAGACCGACTTCTCGGATGCGGCGTTGTTGACACAACTCGGTGCCCGCGGCCCACGGCGAGCTTCGTTCGTACCACCCGAGCCAATTCGCCAACTACGTGACTTCATACGCCTGCGCACCACGATTATCCGTGAACACACCCGTGAGATCCAGCGCTTGGCGAAGTTGATGGGGGACACCGGGGTGAAGCTCTCGTCGATCGCCACGGAAATGCACCGCGTCTCGTTTCACATCATTCTCAAAAACCTTCGTAGCCGGCGAGCGCGATACGAGGGCTCTCGCCGACATGGCCGAGGGAAGGCTTCGAAACAAGATTCCCGAGTTGACCGAGGCCCTCAACGACCGCTTCAGCGAATACCACAGGTTCTTGGTGCAGATTAAATTGGTCCCAATCGAACAACGCGCCACAGCGATTGACGAAATCACGGCGCGCATCCAGGTGGTGATCGAACCTTTTCGAAGAGCCCGACATCTGATTTCGACGATCCCGGTAATCTCAGCGAGAGTGTCAGACGTGATCATCAACGAAGCCGGCGCTGACATGAGCGCGTTTCCCACCGCGGGTCACTTCGCCTCGTTGGCGCGTGTGTGTCCCGGTTTCAATGAGTTCGCGGGCCGGGTAAAGTCAACACGTACTCGTCCGGGGAATGTCTACCTCAAGTGCGCCCTAGGGATTGCGGCCACGAGCGCGGTGCGCTCTCACGACATCGAGTACACGGCAAAGCATCGGGGAATCGCATCATGTCGAGTACCCGACAAGGTTGTGGTAGCGATCGAACACACCGTGCTCATAACTTGGAACATGTTGCGGACTGGAGAGACCTTCAACGATCCCGGTGAAAACTTCTACGCCAGTCGCAACCACAAACAAGCTAAGCATCGTGCCGTCGACCAACTTCGAAACTTGGGCTGCACCTGACTTTGGATTCAACCGCTGCGTGAACTAGACCCATCTTCGCATCAGCTCCAAGTCCAATAAGATTCCCAGGTGAGAAATTTCGAACTTGTTATTTTCGACTGTGATGGCGTGCTCGTTGACAGTGAGCGATTGTGCGTGCGTACAGAAGCCCTAATCCTGGCGGATCTTGGTTGGCAACTTTCAGAATCTGAGATCATTTCTCGGTTTTCAGGCCGATCGCCCGCCGATATGCACCGAGAGGTCGAAGCACATATCGGAAGTGAGGTGGACTGGGATGAGGTGTTCGAAGTTCGCTACAAGGAGGTCTTCGACAAAGAGTTGGTTGCAGTCCCTGGAATTGTGAAGGCGCTCGACGCCATCCAAATATTGACATGCGTCGCATCTAGTTCGACCCACGCAGGAATTCAATACAGGCTCGCAAAAACTGGACTGCTCACCAAATTTGAAGATCGAATCTTCAGCGCTGAGGATGTTGCGCGTGGAAAACCCGCTCCAGATGTCTTCCTGTACGCAGCTCAAGCCATGGGCGTGGATCCTCGAGTTTGCGCCGTTGTCGAAGACAGTGTGTTCGGCGTCGTTGCAGGGATCGAAGCAAAGATGACCGTCTTTGGCTACTCCGGCTCAGTGACCAGCTCAGAAATGCTCACCTTGGCAGGCGCAATCGCCTTCGACGAAATGGGCGAACTGCCTGATCTCCTGCTCGGCCATTGATTAAGTGAATGTTTGATTGGGCCCTGGTTTAGTGGCGGCTCTGACCTGCTCTCGGTGACCAAGACCCTATTTCAGATGCCAACTTCCATATTTCATATCTTCAACTGGTCATCAAACTCGTCGGCTGGAGAGCGACTCAGCCGAACTACTCCAGCGCAGTTCCAAGGCGTTCGTGCCCGCTCAATTGAACTGCGCGTAACTACCAATATGCAAAGGTGACGTTGCTCAAACAGAATTGACGGCGGAATGGATCGGCTTTGCACACATGACGTTGAGTTCGCGACGTCGAAGCCCTTTGCGCAACTCGATGCTCAAGCGATTATCGCTCACGATTCCATCGAACTCACTCAAAGGTGATATTACAAGAGGAGCTACGCGACCAAATTTAGTGGCGTCCAGGACAAGGTACCGACGTAAACTCTTTGCGATCATTACTCTCTTGACTGCAACTTCCGCATCGTCATAGTCAGTTGGACCTTCCGCCAATGCGCATCCAGACGCGCTGATGAAAGCTAGGGTTGCCCTTCGCTCTGAAAGCATTCTCTCCGCCACAGGACCAACAAAGGCAACTTCTCTGCGCTTTATTTCGCCTCCGGTCCCAATAACAGTCAAACCATCAGATTGCGAGAGCATTTCCAGGACCGGAAGTGAATTACTCAAGACGGTTATCCCGCTGCGTCCAATTAGTTGACGCGCGATTTCCAAACAGGTCGTCCCCGCGTCGATAATCACGGTATCGCCCTGATTTACCAACTTTGCGGCATCTCGTCCAATAGCCCTTTTCTCTGAATATGATTCGACAATTCTCTCGTCAATGCTTCGCTCACCTCCTCTCCCAAGGTCCAGCATTGCTCCACCATGAGTTCGAAGCACGATCTTCTCTTGCTCGAGTCGATCGAGATCACGCCGAACAGTCATTTGCGACACGTCGAGCTTGCGCGCAAGAGCCTCCACCGCCACGTAGCCGTCCTCGGCCAACTCGTTAAGAATTGCCTCACGCCGCACATTCACATCCATTAAGCCTCATCCCGTCGTTTAACAAACCAGTGCTCGTCAGCCCAAATCGCGATTCGCTTCGCGAGCATTCGCTTGTTGTCCGCTTGCCCCCTTGTAGTTGACCTCGCAACATGTGGGGAGAGCACAACGTCTGTGCGACGAAGTAGAGCGTTCTTCTGATCTAATGGCTCGCTCCAAAATACATCAAGAGCCCCACCACCTAATTGGCCAAAATCTAATGGCCCAATGAGCGCCACTTCGTTCACGATTTCTGCTCTCGCAGTGTTAGCCAGCCACGCCCCGCGCTTCATCCTCCTCAAAACTCTTCTTCTCCGGTCAAGAAGCGGGTCTCCCAGGTCAGTCGAGCATGAAGAGAGACTACGTCGGATTGCCACTTCATTCTTTCGCGGCAACTCTTTGGACATTTGCTTCTTGAAGATCCTCTTCGCGAGCGAAGGGATCGAAGTCTAAGACGACTGGGTTGAATCCAGAAGGCATCCGAACCAAGTGACGTCCCTCATTGCCGAAGCGAATCAATCAATCGTGATCTCCCGAACGTTGGCAGTCCGACCCGCCGACTTAACAGCATCCGTCCAACCTTTCAAACGAAAAGCCTCATCATTCCATGTGACCCTTCGAATTGCATCAATAATCAACGCTGCAGCGAAGTCCAAAATAGCGTCAGACTCTCGTCCAGGATTTTTGATTACTTCAATTCCCTTCGACGAAATAGTCATGGCAATGTGTTCACTACCTGCTTGGAATGTGGCGACGACCTCGATATCAGGTGCGAGGCCGCCAATTTCATCTGTGATCCGAAAGGTGTGCTTAACAACATTGTTCCTCCTTAAGCGCTGCCTTCCAGTTTCGTGGTACTGAGATGGACTCGCCCGTCTCCAAAGCAAATGCCGCGCCTGCAAAGTCCTTCGTCCCGGCATCCCAGTCGAAGGACACAACCTCGACCCGCTCGCCGAGCGATAATCGCAAGGCTCGCTTTGTGGCAATTGCCGGTTCCACAGCGTCGCCAATGACTACGATTTTCGACCGTCCCGTCAAATTCCACACCTTTCTGAATTCTGATCCGCGGTTCGGTGCCAGTACGGACGTAGGTGCTCCGACAAACTGAGGTAATTCTGATAACCCTGCTCGTATTGTTGCGAGTTTTTAAAGTCTGGTTGAGCAGCATCGATTTGGAGGGTCATCTCTCGTACGGCATCGCTCTCGTCGGAAAAATCGCCAACGGCGACTGCGATCAACATCGCAACGCCGAGTAGTGAAGCCTCAGGGCACGCGATCCGCCGTATCGGCAAGCCACAAACATCAGCCTTGATCTGTCGCCAAACGTCGTTCGCGGCAGCGCCACCCAATGACACGATTTCGTCGGGTCGCACACCCACTTCTGCCATACGCTCAATAGCTTGACGAAGACTATATGCAACCGCCTCAAGCGCTGCTCTCACGATGTGGGCCCTACCATGTCGTAACGTTAGGCCCACAATTGCTGCCCTTGCCTGCAAATCAAATTCGGGAAACGCTTCACCAGCAAGGTGGGGAATAAAGGTCACGCCTTCTGCACCAGGTGGAACAGATGCAGCTTCTGAAACAAGAGCGTTATAGTCGACGGGCTCAGATCCAGCCGGTCGGAGCGCCTTCTGTAGCCATTGAAGCACCGCTCCCCCGGTCTGAATATAGGGAAGGGCACAATACCGACCAGGCGACGTATGAAGGAAGATGGGGAGTCCCGCGGAATGGGAAGGAAACTCGCCCTCAATGGTGGTGGCAAGAGCCAGAACAGTGCCAGTCATTTCAGTAATAGAACCAGGACATATATTTCCCGCACCCAAAGCGGCTGCTACTTGGTCCAATGTCCCCGCAATAACGGGAATACCTTCGGGCAAGTCAAGTTCAATCGCTGCTCTTTGTGTTAACCCACCAAGACGTTCCCCCGTCGCTACAAGAGGAGCCAACCGCGTGGCATCGATACCGACCACTGACAAAACGTCGGGCCACCATTCGCGCTTTCGTATATCGAGGAGCAGAGAACTCGACTGCAGACTAATTTCGGCTCCAAGGGTACCTGACAATCGCGAAGCTATCCAGTCACCGAGTAATACAAAATGGCTTGTTTTTTGGAATCGCTTGAAGTCGTGATTTCTAAGCCAAAGGATCTTTGCAGCAGGCCATGTTGCAATCGATTCTATCTGTCCAGTGCGAGCGTAGATTTCGTCCGCTGGAATCGCGTAGCCAATCAGTTTCGCCTCAGCTTCAGCCCTATTGTCGAGCCAGACAATTGCATTCCCAATCGGTTCGCCCTCATTGTCAAGACACAACATTGTCTCACCTTGACAGCAGAGACCGAGACCGGCAACATCGATTCTTGAGTTGTCTCGGATTTGAGCCATCTGAACAGCCAGTCGAATCGCTTCTACACAGGCGGTCCAGTAATCTTGAGGTCGCGCTTCAACACTGTTATCTGCAAGGTACAAGAGCTCATAATCCATGGAGCCGGCACCCAACATTGACCCGGTCTGATCAATAATCGCAGCCTTTACGGATGATGTTCCTAAATCCAACGCAAGATAATTAGGCATACCCACGGTCCCAGTCTCGATCTGCCACGCCGAAGATCGTGGCCCAATAACTCCTACGGCATGGCTGACGAAAGACTCGTCCAGCCACTGCCCATACGTAGAATTCTTCTGCCAGTTTCATCCTCATCTATATGACCCATATATCCATAATTCTCACAACCTCCCCAACGACATCCATCAGAGATTACTTCCAGTGATGTTCAAACGCATAATTTACATGTTTGATATCTACCACCTCGTCTTTGGTCTCGGGCTTCCGGTTAGGTTGACAGCCATTACCGCCCTTTTGAAGCATGCCTTCTGTTTGCCAAAATGACCTAGATTTCGATTCCTCGATGGAAACGAAAAGACATCGAGGTGGACAACCAGTCAAGTGGGGCTTCTTTGACGGACCTCTTTTCTGGCGATGGGTTCAGCCAGGTCTCAAGTTCCGATGCCTGCCATCGTGACCTATTGTGCGTGCCTCAATGGCGTTGCCTTCCAACAGGGGAAACTTATGTCTGGATCCAAGGAAAACGACGAGTCAGTTCTCTACCAATTACCTTTTTTTGCGGTGAAGCCCCCGTCAACAAGAAGTGTCTCGCCTGTAATAAATGACGCAGCATCGGACAAGAGAAAGATTGCAGCGGCAGCAATCTCACTTGGCTCCGCATACCGATTCAAGGCGTGATACGGTCTCATGTCTTCAGTCAGGAGACCCGCCGCCTCAGCGTTTTGTACCATCGCCGTGTTCACGTAACCCGGAGCAACTGCGTTTACTCGAATGCCAAGTTCACTCCATTCAACCGCGAGAGTGCGCGTCAACGCCGAGATCCCAGCTTTTGCAACTGCATAAGGCAATCTCGCGGGCCATGCAAAGTTCTCGGCAACAGATGAGAAATTGACAATGGAACCCGATCGATTTTTCATCATTTGACGAGCCGCCGACTGGCACGCAAAAAAGGTTCCATCCAGATGCACCGAAAGAATCTCGTGCCATTCCTTCGCCGTCAATTCCAAACTTGAGACTTTTGAATGATTTCCGGCGCAAGCCAGTAGGTGCGTCACGCCGTGTCCCGCCCAAAGTTCTGCCGAGTCAAAAGAACTGACGATGTCAGAACCGTTTGAGACATCTGTGACAAGTATCAATACTCGATCTCTTCCGTACTCTTCTTGAAGCCCCATTGCTCCTTCGACACGCCTATCCATAAGAACAAGTTGGGTCGTCGGCCAATCCGCGGCCAGTTTCTGCGCGCAGGCCAATCCGATTCCAGACGCTGCACCGGTTATAGCTACCAAAGGTGTTCGGCCCAATGAGCAACCGGTCACGGCCCACCCCATGCACCAACAATCGCAGTTGCTTCAATCTCTACGACAAGTTCGGGAAGAAGCAACCGATTTACTTCAACAAAGGTCGATGCCGGGCGAGTGGTTGCAAAAATTTCCCCATGGGCTCTTCCCACATCTTCCCAATTAGCAATGTTCGTTAGATACGCACGCGTCCTCACGATATCCTCGACTTTTCCGCCGAGTTCAATCACTGCTTCACTAATAACCTTCAGGATGTGCTGGGTTTGCTTATACGCATTCATTGGCGCAATGACCTCACCAGTTATAAGGGTCGCACTCGTACCGCCGACCTCGATCACGTCTCCGACTCGTACGGCTCTGCTATAGCCGATCAAATCCGACCATGGTCGCTTTGCATCAACTGTCCGAAAAGGCATCGCTAAGTCTCACTAGGAGAATCGGAGAGCCATCGAGTAGCGCTGTCAGGAGGGGCATAAACCCAAAGAATTGTGAGGGGGCCCTCGTTCCCTGCTTTGGTTCGGTGCTCAAGACCTGATGGTGTCGAGACAACATCACCCTCCCGCACGGTGATCGATCGATCTTCGATTTGAATTTCGCCGACGCCCGACAAAACTATTGCGAGTTCCTCGGAAACATGCGAATGCGTTGGCGTTGAACTTCCTTCAGAAAGAGCGCTAACGCCTACTGCCATATGCCTCAGGTCGCTGTTGGGATCTGTCAATAGGCCTACGACGCGACCACCGATCCAGCGTCCAAGTTTGGGACTGTCGGAGAGAAGATCGGCCTTCAGTTGTTTCGAAAGTTCAGGAATACTCCATTTCTCGTCAATGGAGTTACCGATTGGGTCTTGCATCCGCTGGCTTCCTTTCACATTTCTCATTCTCATTCGGAGCTGAAGAAACTCATCAGCACGACAACTACTAAAGAACTTACAATCGATCCCAAGAATCCAACGTAACCATTGCGAAGTGATGTGTCAAATTCGATCGAAGGCGTAGGTAGGTGGCGACGATGTGAATCACGCCGCATGAATTTAGGTTCATTGTGACTTACAGAATTGAAGTCCAATTCCGATTCCGCCTGACCTCATCGCTTTCGATCAAGTAAGTAGCACTAGGGAGAAAGAACATGGTTCAAATCTATGAAGCAATTGTGTGTACTACTGAAACCTTCACGCTTGGCGAGTGTTGTCGCTGGGATGAGGAGCGCGCGGAGTTATGTTGGATAGATGTCCCGTCAGGACGTTTCTTTCGCGCACGGGCCGATGGCACCCAGATTGACATACTCAATCAATACGATGTTGGGCCATACCTGACGGCGATTGCTCCGCTTGAAAACCGCAGCGACGGTTGGATAGTAGCAACGAATCAGTCGCTTTCATTGCTCACCGAATCGGGTGAGATCACTGAAATTGCTAGACCAGAGGGCCACAACGCACCGGACGTACGCACAAACGATGGGTCGGCAGACCCTTGGGGGTACTTCTGGATCGGTTCAATGGCGTTCAACGCTGAGTTGGGACGCGGAAGTCTCTATCGGTATCACGAAATCTCAGGCGTCGAACGCAGGGCATCGGGAATAACCATCTCCAATGGGATTGGCTGGAGCAAAGATCGTCAAAGCATGTACTACGTTGACAGCGGACCAGGCACAATCCATAAGTTCGATGTCGATGACTGCGGCGACATTCATAACCAGAGAACGTTCATCCAGTTTGATGTTGAGCGTGATGGCACTCCCGACGGACTATGCATTGATGAAAATGACGCAATATGGGTGGCAATGTGGGGAGGGTATGAGGTTCGTCAATTGTCACCTGACGGCGGCACAATCTCTCGTGTCAAATTGCCGACAGCTCAACCATCTTGCTGCACGATTGGCGGTGAGCACGGAACGACGTTGTACGTGACGACGGCAAGAGAAGATCTCAGCGAAGAAATCCTTGAGTCCGAACCCGATGCTGGACGATTGTTTTGCGCGGAGGTGGGTGTACGTGGCCTACCCTTAAATCCATACCGTCGAACTCCACGTCGCATGATTTGAAATGTGATTTTTTCCAACATGATCAGCGTGGCCGAATCCAAGTGAACTGAGCCAAGTGGCTCAGGAATCGGCCAAGCGAGAGAACTTATAGGCCGTCCCGGCCAAATCCCAGTCCCGATTGAGTTTCGAAGTGGCTGAAATCTGGTGTCTTAATGGCCTCTGAGTGCGTGAGTGAATCGGTCCAGGTATTCCGGAGACTTTGATTTGCACCGATTCAAGTTGTGCAGAGTGGCTTCAGAGATACCGAAGTCCCTCGCGATCTGGTTGATAGGTGCCTCGTTCTTTCGAGCGGCGCGAACAACGTCGTCTCGGAACTCGGCGGGATAAACCTTAGCCACGGTTGTCATGCTTCTGTGACGGCAATCCTCACAAGTTAGGTGACAAGCAATCCTTCAGCAGCTCCAACATACGAATCAGCCGTGCCCGGTGATGGTCTTGACTTGGTCTCCTACACAGATTCGAAATGCCTCCAAACTTTCGATCCTCACACTCCCAAGTGGTTGCAACTTCGAAACGAAGGAATCCTTTCTGCCTTCCAATTTCACGCTACCTTGATGGCTTTGCGAATTGCCTGCGGAGATGACAGTCGGTTGCACAATATTCAAGTCGCGTCGCACATGACCATCTTGACTCGGGAATATGATTCGACGCGGTGTAAGCCATAAAGGAGGTGGCCTCTCGACCAGTTCAAGGCTCTCGGGCTCGTCGGCTTCGATAATGAGATTGAAATCTGGGTGAACCAACTGGCACACAGTTCTTCCGGATTCTGATGCGTCCCAAAGTGGTCCGACCAGTCGAATATCACCTCGAAGCAACGGCCAACCGAACACCTCCCTGCCCCAAGCCATGTAGCGATCGTCGTCGGTCCACATAAAGGCCGAATATTCTCCGTCAACGCCAGCCATGGATCCTTTGAAAGCGATAACTGCTTCGCGAAAGTTGCCACTGCCGTTGGCTCGAGTTCGATCATCTCCGTCTCGAGGCTCGTAGTACACATCGTAGAAGCGCAAGCGAGTGGGCACTCCCCTAGCAGTCTTCATAGGGGAAAAAGAGGGGCTTACAAGCTCTGATACGGCGAATGTGTCAACCTCGAACCAAGCCGTAATATGGTTCCCCGACATTATCCACGGGGGATCTGACCAAAGGACTTGCGGGGCGGGCCAAGGATCGTCGAATTCACCGAATTTTGTCATTATATGAGACCTCCAACTTGTCGTTTTTCACAGTTAGCGATGTGGATAGTTCAGCGGCGCGCCGGAAAGAGTTGTTCCAATTTCCGAAAGATGCCAACCACCAAAGTTTGAAACCACAAGCCGATCGAGCTCCGGACCAATAAAGGCCAGGTTCGTCGGTGCTGTCAAATCCTCACCCGTCCAGTCGTTAGCGATCTCCACAAGTTCAGAATCGGCCCACAGAAAGACTGCGTCGGGCCGCCAGCACCCGATGAGCAAATGTCCATTAGCGGTGAACGCTAAGCCGTCCGGCACCGTTCTTGGCATTTCGACAACAATTTCGACCTTGCCCAATCCTTGAGGCGTCAATTCAATTCTTGAAATTTGCGGTTGTTCAGACTCGACGACATATAAGAAGTCTTGGCCAGGATCAATTGCCAAACCATTACTAAACGCTGGCGCATCAGTAGAGACAATCTCAGTCCGCCCATCTGGCCAAAGGCATAGAATTCGACCATCCCTCTTTCCCCAGATACCCGAATCTGTAAAAAAGAGCCTCCCATCACTGTGAAAGACTGCGTAATTCGGCGCACGTAATGCTCCAGATCCAAAACAAGAGTGCGATGTGAGATCTGAGATTAATCCGGTCGCTGTATCTATGTGCAAAATCGCCCTACGACCTATGTCACATGCATATAAGTTGTCATCGGCGTCAAAAGCGATTCCAAGAACACATCCTCCTGTCGTCGCAATGATCTCTGGTTGTCTTGACTCAAGGCCAACACGGTAGATTTGACCGGCCTCTCCACCACAGGCGATCCAGCCCGTTGGCGACCAGGCAATACCCTCGGGATGATCAAATCCAATAGCCAATACGGAGACTGTCACGATTCGGTTTTTAGTAGCAAGTCACGGTTAAACCACCGTCAACCACAATCGATTGACCGGTGATGAATGAAGACAGAGAAGACGCAACAAAGAGAGCAGTTTGGGCTATTTCCTTTGGCGCGGCAATTCGGTTCATCGGATACTCCATCTCTATCTTGGCCCTAGCCTCAATCGGATCATCGAACAAGTCGAAGTACTCCCGTACAAGTGGAGTGTCAATATCTCCCGGACAAATTTCATTCACCCGAAAACCTCTGTCTGAATATTGCACCGCTGCCGCACGCGTTAATCCGAGAACTCCTCCCCTGACAGTACGGTAAGCCGCAAGCATGCCATCAGCAACAATGCCCAATATCGATGCGATGTTGATAATCGAACCACCACCGGTCTCGATCATTGCTCGAACCGCGTGTTTCGTTCCGTAAAATGGACCTTTTAGGTTGACGGCAAGAATTCGATCCAAGTATTCTGCATTCGTATTAACAAGTTCCTCGTTTACAGAGATTGCAGCGTCGTTTATAATGACGTCGATCTTGCCAGTGTTTCGAACCACTCCCCTTATGAGTGACTCAATCTCAACTTCCTTAGAAACATCAGCGTGAACGTATGTTGCACCAATTGATTCAATATTTCGTTGGACTGTCTCATCATTGATGTCACAGCCGAACATAGTCGCACCCACGCCGTAGAATTCGGCTTCGAGAGTGAATCCAAGCCCTGATGACACGCCAGTAATAGCTACAGATTTGCCTTCGAAATTCATAATGGACGCCCTTCATTGTCGAATCCGTTGACGGTCTCTTGACCATCAAATGCAATTATGTGGACTTCCGTTTCAACGCACTCTCCAGGAGCAAGTACTCGCGCCTGGCCAACGGCTATCGCTTCGTCCAGTCTTGCGGGATAACCTGACCAAGGTTCCACAACGGCACATCGGATTCCTCGCCATCCGCCATCAACAACCCAGAGGTGCACGCTTGGAAAATCTTTGAGCGAGAATGTCATTCCGAATCCTGCGCCCGTGACATCATCAGTAACTGCCAACCAACCCTGTCGCACATCTGTTAGATAAAGGTGATGCCAGTTTCCTGATGGCAGTTCCGATATCTCAGTCACCGAATCAAACGGCCAGCTGATTGAAGCGCCAGACCCAATTTTGGTATCACTATTTCCAATTTTCAACGTCCCATCGCCATACAAGCCCTTTGTTGCCGGTACATGAATTCGAGTCCGCCTACCAATTGGAACTGCAGGATGGATACCCCACAAGTACGGGAAGCTCTCAGTTCCCACATTCTCAAGCGTGTAGTTGACACTCAAGTACCTATCATCATGATTCAAAGTCATCGTTCGTGAAAGTCGAAACGGAGTGATGACGCCAAACCTGGTGAATTTGACACTGCAAGGAGAGACTTGTTCCCACTGCCAAGCCATTGACCAAACTTCTCCCAAAAACGGGAGTTCTTCTCCATCAATCACACATGGATGCCCAGTTGGAAATGCGTCATCGATACCTCCACTCCACCAATTGTCAACGTTGCTCCCAAAATGTGACGTCCGTAATTCAACTCTTGGGTGGTGATAAAGCAGATCCAAGTCAAGACGCTTGTCTATCAATTGAAAAATCTTGGCACCCAGTGTTGGGAGCACCGCTGCCCTCAGGTGCTGGTTTTCCAGCATGATAACGTCAAAGCCCTGGAATTTCCAATCTTTTGAGATGGTTCCGCGTTGATTTCTTGTCATGACTTCCTTCAGCTACTAGAGTGTGGAAACTCTGAAACTTCGGGCTTCGGACCAGCAAATGCAGCCTTCAATTTCTCAGTTGGCACAAGAACGTACACCAACAAACAGTACGCCAGCCCAAACACAAGCACGTTCTTGCCCGATGCCCAACTTAAGCCCAAAAGAGCTTGAAAAAAAGACTGAATCGCGTAGATAATCAACATCAAGCCGCCAATTGGTACGACGCCGTGGAGGAGCCAGTTAAATTTTCTGTTTCGCCTGTGGTGCAAGAAAGATGACACACGTACGAAAAAGTAAGTGCTGAGTGCGAAAAACGCGATGCTTCCGGCCCACCAATCAAACACCGAGTTTGGGTTCTTCAGCCAGAGACTAACAACCACAGTCGCAGCAGCCATCGTGGCGGCCCAAATTAAATGAAGAGCGTTTATGGGAACCTGATTCGTGCTTCGAGTTTCGCCGAACAATGCCGAGAGAGTTCCATGCCGGCCCTGAGCGAAAGTAATGCGTGAAGCATCAACGACGCACGCGATAACTGCGCCTGCCAGAGCCGTCATACCCAGGATCGTAAGACCGAGAAGCCCTAGCGATCCTGACTTTATCCTCCGTCTTTGGTCAGTAAGGCTAATTCCATCCCCCTCAATTGAAACCCTCAGATTTGGTCAATCGATTGAGTATCAACGCACTCTATCAATAAGTTCCTGTCAATTCATTTCGAAAAATTGTCTTGTAAATTTGAGAACCATCCAATACGTGAGCTACATCAAAAACAATCGCCGAGAACTAGCGCAAGCCCTTAACGATTACTTTCCATTCAGAAATTTGCTCGTCACATATTTCCGAGGCGTTGCCAATGTAATCGGCAACGGTCAAAGGCCATGGGGTTACTAGAAGTGCAATATCGGGATATAAACGAAACAGTGCATCATGCAGCGAAATTTCTAATGAACGAGCATTACCGGACGCTTCATAGACCAAATCATGTGAGTGCTCACGGCCTAAGGTTTTGGCTAGTTCAATCATGTATGCCTCGGCGAGAATGAGGCCTTGATCAGCTGAGAGATTTGCCAACATTCGATTCGAATCAATGTAGATCTGATGGACCAATGCGCTCGCAAGACTCAAAGTGGAAGCCGCTGCCGACATCACTTCGGGAAGTACCTTCCATTCCAATTGCCATTCACCGGCTGCCCTTTCATGTTGTGATTCCGCAGCGCGAGACATTATCGAAGCCATTCCGACAGTAAATAATCCCATTCCTATCACTGCCTCTGAGGTAATCGGATTGCGCTTTTGTGGCATTGTCGAAGACGCTCCTCGGTGCCATCCCTCTGCTTCCGACACCTCCGCTATCTCAGTTCGAGATAATTCCACAATCTCGCGTGCGAGTCGCACAAGCGTCGTGCAAATCATTGAACAGCTAAACACAAACTCCAAAATGGAATCGCGACTGACGTGCCAGGGCACTGGCGCATCTTGAAGATCGAGCTTCCGAGCCAAGGACCTTCTGATCTCAGCTGCATTGACACCAAGGGCTGCCGACGTACCGGCCGCGCCAAACAAAGAGACTTTCGCGCAACCATCCAGAGCAAACTTGAGTCTTCTTGCATGTCTAGATACTTCAGCCAAGTAGACAGCGCACTTCAAGCCAAAGGTGGTTGGAGTTGCGTGTTGGGCGTGCGTCCTCCCCGGCATAACCGTTCGGTCATGTTCTTCAACCAATTTTGCAAGTCCATCACCGACAATTGTGACTTTTCTTAGCAATATCTCTCCAACGGCCTTGATTTGAATGGCCAAAGCCGAGTCCATAATGTCCTGCGTTGTAGCTCCTAGATGCAGAACGCCGCGGTGCTCGATCGGCAGTCTTTGATTCATCAAAGCGACAAGCTCAAAAATTGGATAGCCAACATTCCTTGTTGCGGCAAGGAATTCGTCTGGTTCAGGAAGCGGCATGTTTTGCAACTCACGTATGGCAGACATGCATTCTAAATTGATCCGTCCTAGATCAAATTGTGTCTCAGCCAAAGAGATCTCAACTCGAATCCAGGTTCGAAATGTCGATTCGAAAGAGAGAATCGTAGACACTTCATGGTCCGAGTAAAGCCAATCCAAGAGATTGAACGTGTTCGAAGGGCCGACAATCACGAATCCATTCCTCCCTAAACGGCGCGAAATACCCACCGTCCTTGTTTGGCTTCAAGGTACGGCTTCATTAAAGTACTCTATCGATTGACCAATCGCAACCATGTGATTGCAAAGTTCGGAATGGTTGGAAGAATCCCTGTGTCGATTCCAGATGCCCAGTTGAGTAGACGTAGTAGTCGAGTCACGGGCGCCCAGGTTGCGCGTGAAGTTGGGGTGGATCCAGCTGTCGTGTCCAAGCTGCTCAAAGGGGACCCCAACTTCCGAGTGAGCGCAGAAACTCGTGCACGAGTCATGGAGGCCGTCGAACGACTTCGATACAGACCTAACTTCGCCGCACAGCGATTGCGCAGCACACGTGTCGGAGCGGTTGGACTAATTATTCCAAGCTTCAGTAATCCAGCATTTGCCGAGATTGTCCATGGGGCGGAAAGCATGTCTCACGACAAAGGTGTGGCGCTCTTTGTCGCATCAATGTGTGAAGCATCGTCCGCCGTCAAGTTAGTTGAGGATTTGGTTTCGTCGGAGCGCATCGATGGTTTACTCGTGGCTGGCGGTGACACCCGTGAGACACACGACATCAACGAGTTTCTTTCAGACAAGGATATTCCATACTTGTTTCTTAACCGCAAGACGAATACCCGTATGAGATCACTGTTCCTTGACGACGAGTACGCAATCAGATTATTAGTAGATCATCTCGTTGGATTGGGACATTCCAATATTTACAACATCGCCGGAATGGACACAATGGAAACTGGTCGACGCCGGCAAGCTGGTTTTCAGGTTGCCATGAAGCGTTCGCGACTTCCTTTTCGAAAGTCGTTAATTGCGGAAGGAAATTACACAATCGCTGGTGGCCAGGAAGCATTTTTCAAGGTGATGGCACGGGATCCTAAGCCGACAGCACTGGTGGTGTCTGAGTTCGTTATGGGTATTGGAACAATCAGCGCCGCGCGGGACATGGGTCTCCTAGTTCCGGATGATCTCTCCGTAGCCGTGCTCAACAATCTCGAGATTGCTTCGTACTTGAATCCCATGCTGACCACCGTCGGACTCCAACTTCGTCATCTGGGTGCCGAAGGTCTGGAGCTGCTCTTGTCGCGTTCGCCCGATGAGGAGATAAATCTGACGGTTTCAATGCGGGCCCAGTTATTTCCACGTGAGTCCACATCTCCTCCGCAAAGTTTGAGAAAGACAGGACGACACGCCAGATGAAGCCAATAGATCTTGAAATGCTTGGCCTACACGAGAGTTGGATTGAGCACCGTGTTGTACTTTTCTCCGATACGTTTGGTCGAAAAATTCGTCAAGACCCAATAACACAATTGGGGGTGCCAACACAGTATCTTGCGATGCTTGCACTTCAGCGACGAGATGTTGAGTCGGCCGCTGATCTCGCAAGATACATGAGACAAGAAAGCGACTTCATTTTTGACTCAATGATGACGTTGTGGTTGCAAGAGTTGCTTGATTACGCACGTACGAACATCGGCCTTAACAAATTCGACACGCTTTTACGAGTTCCCAAGTCACATATCTGGGCAAGTTTTCAGAAGGTCGGAAATGACTTCGTTGACGACGCACTTGAAGCATTAGGTCAAGGCGATTCGGGCGGCTTCGATATGGGCTTAAGCCATGCACGACGCGTATATAAGACGATGGGAGATGAGGTCGTAAAATTTGTCCAAGACATCTTGACCGAGGTCGCCAATTTTGAAGGCGAAGATGGACCGATTGAGGCGTTGCGAGCACCCTACGATCACATTTGGCGGAAGCGATACGAAAAGTGGGAATCACTTACGGGCGAAGAAAGACTTCAGCTTTCTTGCGAGGGTATGCGTGCGCACTTTGGCGGACCTTCGCGACAGGGCGAATTCCGAGTCGTCGATGAGGTTCTTCGCTATCGAATGACTTTCTCAGGCTGTGGCACTGGAGGCGTCCTTAGACGCGGGGATCTCGAAACAGGCGAGGGCCCATACGCGACGACCGGGGTAATTTCCGAATCGAAGGCGTACTCATGGGGCAAAGTTGACATCCCATGGTATTGCGTTCATTGCAACCTCTACCTTGAGCATTGGCCAGCTCAAGACGTCGGCATCAATAGACGACCAGTCATTTACGTTGACGATCCTTCGTCGCCGATCACTACCGAATGGCTCGTTTACAAAGATCTTGCCGACACCAGTGAAGATGACTACAGGCGAATTGGACTGACTCGACCAGTCAGAAAGGGAAGGGCCTAATGACAAACTTGACAGAAAAGATTTGCATCATTACAGGTGCGGGTCGTGGTATCGGAGCGACCGCTGGTTCAGCACTTCTCGAAGCTGGTCACACCGTCTATTTCACCGATGTCGACGTCAAAAGAGTAGATCAACATTTAACAGCTCTTCCTCAATTCAAAGAGAATGCATTTTCGCTGCATCTCGATGTTTCGTCCGACGAATCTGTTCAGACCGCTATTGATCACGTTGGTTCAAGACATGGTCGTATCGATTTACTGATCAACAATGCAGGAACGGTCAATCAGCAGCCAACGCAACTCGTCATATCTGAGGACTGGAATAGATTGATTGACATCCACCTGGGAGGAACTTTTCGATGCTGCAGAGCGGCTTTCCCCTATCTTTGCTCAGCTGGTGAATCTGCAATCGTCAATGTTTCCTCGATTGCAGGTCGGTTCGGATTGCCAATCCGGGCATCTTATTGTGCGGCAAAGGCAGGCATCGAAGGTTTCACTCGCTCTCTTGCGACAGAGTGGGCTGAATTTGGAATACGTGTAAACGCCGTGGCACCCGGCTGGGTGATGACCGAGCTCATTCACAAGGACCTGGATTCTGGTTTGGTTTCCACGGAGACATTGCAAACTCGAATTAGCTTAAAACGTCTTGCGGAGCCACGTGAGATTTCAGACGTAATGATGTTTCTTGCAGGTTCATCTTCGTCATATATTACGGGCCAGGTCATCAGCGTCGATGGTGGTCTATCGATTGATCTAAATCCTGGCAACACGTCCGCGGCAACCACTCACGATTGATTACCCAATTACTAAAAGGAGAGCACTCACTAAGCGCCACAAGCTGATTGACAACTACATGGTCACCCGTTTCCCAATTTCAACCCCATGCTTAAGGTGCGTTAACGCCATTTCTTAACGCGGATAAGTGGTCGACATAGAATTCAAATTGATGTTGGTGAAAGGAAGCCGGATTGTCAAAGTACTACTACACGGCGACTTTTGAAGATCCGGCCGTGTACCACAGCAGCCAACAGTGCGAAGAGGGCAAGAAAATCGAGACGAATAGCCGAGTCAATACCGACTATCTTCCTTCCGACCGACGTCTTTGCCAAGTGTGCTGATCGATCATCATGTTGCAGAACCAACTTGCCAGCCCTGGCTGTCGAGTGTGACTGTCTTCGATCCCCTAACTGTCAGCCCCGAGTGAGACACCCGCTGGCAAATTCAATTCCATAAGGCCTTATCCAATAACCCCCTTCAAAGGGTGGGCGCTGCAGGACTCGAACCTGCGACTTCAGCCGTGTGAAAGTGTTAACACACTTTTCACCAGACGACGCGACACGACGACATAGCACTTGACGAGGAACAATGACAGCGCGAGACGACGTGAGAAAACTGCACGCGACGCGATTTGTGGAGCATTTTGTGGGGCAAGATGAACGCAGCCCGTAATCGGCTGAGGTCGCACGACTGCCTCGTACAACCTTCAGGGAGGCTCTAAGGCGCTGCGACTTAGCATTAGGCCCGTGTCTTTTTTTCGGCGACTTGTTCCCTCTCTCACCGCCGCAGCTGGCACCGGAGCAGCTCTTGCACTTCATAGCCCGTTCGACGCCGCCGCATTTCTTGGAACCGGACTTGGCCAACTCACAGACCGATTCGTACCAGTTGATCGTCCTCGATCACTCGTAGTCGACGACGAAGCCAACCGTGCGAGTCGAGCGCGCGGTCAATTGGCAGCCGCGCTGTCTAGGGCATCACTCGATCGCCAATCATTGGTGGACGAATCCACAAGGAGCCATCGAACGCGTATTAAGTAGCTCCCTTGTGCGAACAGTAACCCGTGCCGTATTAACCGATGAATCGATAGTGGCGCTTAAGACGACGACAGAGGCGAGCGACGATGCGAACCATTCCATCGGCTCTAGCGTCACACATCTTCGCGGAGTTACCGCTAACCAACATACGGACGTTCACGCTTAAGCTCCTCGCGAGCAATCGTCCTGCGGTGGACCGCGTCAGGGCCATCGACGATGCGCAGACTTCTGGCCCACGCGTAGAAATACGCGAGTGGCGTGTCATCGCTGACGCCGGCAGCACCAAATACCTCGATCGCCCGATCGATCACAGCGGTCGCCATCGCAGGTGCCGCTACTTTGATGGCAGCAATCTCCGTACGTGCGCCTTTAGCACCAAACTTGTCGATCAGCCACGCGGTCCTATACACCAAGAGGCGGGTCTGATCAATTTCGATGCGAGATTGCGATATCAATTCTTGAACGACGCCCTGCTCGGATAGATGCTTCCCAAACGCTACCCTTGACGTTGCCCGATCAACCATCAGTCCCAGGGCACGTTCGGCCATACCAATGGCCCGCATCGCGTGATGAATTCGACCCGGACCGAGTCTCGCTTGAGCGATCATGAATCCGTCCCCTCGACCGGCCAGCATGTTTGTTGCCGGCACCCTAACGTCTCGAAACACAATCTCCGAGTGGCCGTGCTGGTCTTGATATCCAAAGATTGGAACGTGGCGCTCCACGGAGATTCCGGGTGTATCCCGAGGAACGAGAATCATCGACTGCTGCCGATGCGTTTCGGCCGTCGAATCGGTCTTACCCATCACTATGAAAACTCGACATCGTTCGTCAGCTGCTCCGCTGATCCACCACTTTCGTCCGTTGATCACGTAGTCGTCGCCGTCGCGAACGATTTGAGTAAAAATGTTTGTCGCATCCGATGAAGCCACGTCAGGTTCGGTCATGGCAAAGGCTGAACGGATCTCGCCAGTGAGCAACGGTTCGAGCCACTGCTGCTTCTGGTCCGGCGTCGCAAAGAGATGCAGCGTTTCAATGTTGCCGCTGTCGGGAGCCTGACAGTTAATTGCCTCGGGTGCAATTATGGGTGACCACCCCGAAATCTCAGCTACACCGGAATACTCAAGGTTTGATAAGCCTGATATCTCCGGCAAAAAGAGATTCCAGAGACCTCGAAGTTTGGCCGACGACTTCAATTGTTCAATCACCGGAGGATGGGCGTGCGGATCATTAACTGAGCGCCATTGTTCATACGTCTTCTCTGCAGGAAACACCTCTTCCAACATGAATTCCCACATTCGTGCGCATACTTCCTCTGATTTCGGCGACGGCGTGAAATCCATTCCCTAACCCTTCTGTCTGAGCCTGAGGATGCCCTCTTCGGCGATCATTCGGACTTCTTCATCAAGGTCCCCGAAATGCTGACCCGCCATAGCGTCGGTTGCGACTCTTGCAATGATGCCTCGTCAATTAGCGAGCAAGCCAATCAATGACAGCACCGCACTTCGGCGATTCCGACAAAGTCGAGATTATCCACTCGCTACCGAAGGGGTCGACGCGTCGCGCAGTTCGGGGACTTCGACGCCCGTCGGTGTGCCGTTTGCACGCACCAGAGCCATCGTGATCATGGTGCCGGCGAGTACGACGACGCCCAACCACTGCGAGATGGTCAGTACGGAATGAAGGGCCAGATAATCCACGATCAACGCCGTCAGCGGGAACGCCAGTTCACCGATCGTCGCAGCCGAGGCTGGCGTCCCTCGAAGGCCACGGTAGTAGTAAAGGAGCGCGAAGAGTCCAGGCACGAGAGCGAGGGCCACGAGCGCCGCGGAGGACTCGCCTCCGAGGTGGAAGAGGTAATGTCCGTTGCCTCAACGATCACCACGACACTCGCCGCGATGAGTCCGAAAAACAGTCGCAACCCTGTCAACTCCGCAAAGGACAGCTTCGCCCCAAGGCGTCGGCCTAAGACCGTCCCGGTACCCCACAGCCCTGCCGCTCCAACCGCTAGGAGCGCCGGCATCCAACCACGAACGCTGACATCATTCGGTTGAGGGAAGGCAATGAGGTAGGCGCCCGCGAGTCCGCCGAGAAGATACGCCCAAAATTTGTGCTGTAGTTTTTCTCTCAGCACGAGACGCGCACCCACCACGGCGAAGAGCGGTTGGATCTGTTGTAATAGGACCGGCGTGGTCGGAACCCCGTACGTGAAGGCCTGAGTGAATAGCAGCGTCGCGAGCGCGGAAGCCCCGCAACCCAAGACGACGATCGACACCCAGTCGCCCGGCGAGAAACTCTGACGCACCTTGCGAAGGCCACTCACGATGAAAGGGGCGACGAGCACAGCGGGCAGTAGTTGTTCGACCAAGACAATGACTGAGGCAGGTAGTTGCAGCGCAAGCCATTGACGAAAGAGCGGATCCGTGCCCCAGAGCGCCGCTCCCAACACCACCAAGGAAAAGCTGCCCGCACTCGTTGGTTGCCAAAGACTCGCAGAACGCTTGGTATCACTTTGTGGACTCGAACTAAACATGTCTCCCACTCTCCTCACTCAAGCGACGACTCTCCCAATTCGTCATCACGCTCTCCCCTCAAGATGCAAGGCATCAAGAATTCTTTTCGCGGCGATGACGGGATCCTGCTTGCCAGTCTCGACGTCGCGAACGATTGCCTGTCCCTCTCTCGATAATTGATGCAACGCGACTCGGCGGCGTAGCTCTGCTGCGACACGCTCGGTCACCTCGTTGCGTAGGCTTCGCGCCCGACGCACTCATCCCTCGCCGCTCTCATCCAAGAAGTGCTGATGTTGGCCGATCGCATTCCATACTGCGTCGATGCCCTGTTCTTGGTTGGCGACGGTGGTGAGCAATGGAGTCGACCACTCCTTCGGCGCTCCAAGATGCAACATTGCCTGCAGGTCTCGAACGGCCCGGTCCGCACCGGCCAGGTCGGCCTTGTTCACAACGAAAATGTCCGCCATCTCCAACAATCCGGTTTTGTTGGCTTGGATTTCATCTCCCGAGTCGGGATTCACAACCACGACGGTCGTGTCAGCCTGCGCCGCCACCGCCAACTCCGACTGACCTACACTTACCGTTTCGACGAGTATCATCGGCCAGCCCGCTGCGTCGATCGCTCGAAGCGCTCCGGGAACCACGGCAGCCAATCCACCCAACGCACCGCGACTCGCGAACGAGCGCATGAAGACGCCGTCGTCCGACGAGAGGGCGGAGCGAAGCTTCACTCGGTCACCCAATATGGCGCCTGCGCTCAACGGAGAAGAAGGGTCGACCGCAATCACGGCTACCCTCTCATTGCGCGCTCTCGCCGAGGCTACCAAAGCGTCGACGAGCGTTGACTTTCCAGAACCCGGGGCGCCCGTCAGACCGAGGACATAACTGGGCTCGCTGGCGCGCGCCCTCAGCTGAGCCACGAGTTCGAGCATCTCGTCGGGTCCTTGCGTGTGGCGAGGACGTGAGACTTTCGGAAGTTCTCGCCACTCCCGAGCCTTGATGCTCGAACAACCTTTTGGAACTGTGCGACAAGGCTGTATGGAATCAGGATCGCGCCGTCTTCGTCCGGCGCGGGGAGATCTTCTGATTCGATCCCAAGTGCCCAATCCTTCTCGAGACTGGCAAGTTCCTGTTCTTGTTCCGGCCGGTAGTTCTTGAACGAAAATCCGAGAATGGCGGGCAACCAATTGAACAGGTCTCGAACGGAGGGAGCAAGTAGTGCCATCTCGGCGGGCCGGTCGCACACCTCAACAGTTCGACAGCTTTGGCGTATAGCCCAGCAAGCACCGGTCCCGTTGCGCCGAGCGTGAAGAGCTTTTCGATGCGCGAACGTTGTTGGTCGGTCAGGTCAACTCCACCGGACTGAGCGGGCCGAGACAGCGGCTGGGCATCTCGTATTGGTTCGTCTTCGGCTAACGACACTGTTGGTCAATCTGGTTGAACATGTTCGTCAACCGTGACTCAGAGGTGCTGTAGCGCACTACTCACGCGCTCCTCGGTTGCGCAAGTTAACTGACTCGTGCAAGGTGCTGAACTGGCCGCCCCGAACTTGAGTCATTTGGCATCTCAACGCCGATTACAAGGTGACCTCCGAAGGCCGATGCGATTTTGCGCAGACTTTCGGCGGTCGGAGCGTGTTGACCACTTTCGAGACGAGAGATTGCCGTCTTGCTGGTCCCGACACGCGAAGCGAGAGCCTCTTGGGTGAGGTTGTAATCGATTCTCAGGCGGATCACCATGCGCGCCAGATCTTCGTAGGGCGCGAGACGAGCTTGCTCGTCTCGATACTCAGCGCTTTCGCGCGCTCGGCGCCTACGGGCCTGCGAGGCGCTGTTTCCGATTGGGCTTCGAACTGTCATGGTGTCTATAGTATCAATATTGATAACCAAATGCAAGCAGATTTATGGGGCGTCATGTCCGGCCGCGCGAGGAGGCCTACGCTGAACCGCATTCATTCGCGTCACGTAGTCATCCCATCGCCGTCTGGCAATCGCCTTCTCACTCTCAGGAATCGCCCCAGTTCGCTTTTCGAAAGCGTGCAGCAAGACAAATAGTGCTCGGGACCTGCGATAAAAGACTCGGTACAGCGTGTTTCCATAATGGCATCGAAGTTCCCGGAGTTCCCCTTCGACCTGACTGCTGTAGGGGAAGGGCAGCGGCGGATCGGAAGTCCTCAATATGTTCAATCGGTCCACTTGGTTATCGACCGCGACCTGAGCAGAAACTGGTGTGAGCAGGTCGATGAAATCTGATACAGGCTCGTTCCCATTGGGATCGCGATAGTAGACAGCCTGCATCTGGGTCAAAGCGCTTCCCCAACTTTCACCACGGCGGACGAACGTGAATATCTGATTTCTCCGTCACCCCAGTGATTTGGCCCTACAAGGATGAGCCACCCTACACCGATGCCGACCGAACTTGCAGAACCGGATTGCCTCAACTCCGATTTGCACATTTACGCAGACAACAAAGGAACTCGCGTCGTAAGGTCTATGGGCCCGGTTCGACAGCGACACGCATTTAGAAGAGCCGACACCTGCGGCGTTATTTGCCCGGGCCAGGTGGGTCGACGATCTACTGGGTCAAGAAACGCGGAAAGTCTTGCGGCTGACCTGCGATGTAAAACGTGATGGGTCGGTCGAGCACCGCGTGAGCGATCACGCTTACTACGCCCCCAACTAGCGCCTTCTCGAGCTTGCCGCCGGTTGCGGCGAGACCCAGAAGCGTCCCAATGATGCCAGCAACGACGTGCCCCGCTGCCTCTTGCTTCTTGTTCGGTTGATTATTCATCGTCTTCCTCTTGGCTCTTTCGGGGGCCACTAACAGCGTACGGCGCACTCACAAACCGAATCAACGCGCCAACCCACCAAGATCGGAAGTTCACAAAGCGCGCAGGTCAAACTGACCCATTGCCAAGAAACAACCAATGGGAGTTCTCTATGCCGCCGCGCGAAATGCGCGGGCCTCGCGCATGCTCTGGAAACGTCGACGGTACTGGAGGACGAGGAAGGGCCCGCAAAGTACAAAGTAGATAAGGATGTTTATGATGAAGGGCATCGCGCTTTCCGGGTGGTGATTTGCGACCACGGCGGTTGCGATGAGCAGCGCAATCGATAGCGGACTCACAATCATCGCGTTAGCCGTGGCGCCCGCCCGCAAGACCGTGGCCGAGGAACCGCTGCGACGAAGAACTCCCTTAGGCGAATCGATCTTTTCGGATCGCGCCACCAAGCGCTCGGCCAACCAACGCTCGTGAGGCATCAAGCGATAGGTCCTGCCCGAAGTACCGACGAGTGTTACGTCCACGACCCATCCTTCCTCGGGCTTAACGGCGGTGTCGCCGCGTTCTGTCAACTCCTCGCGCTGGCGTAACACACGTGGTCTGGACTGCGACTGGCGGCTGAACCACGTGAGCCGATTCCACCACGTGGCGCACCAATATCGCTCTTCGGTCTGGGGCCAGATCGCCGGCACCACTCCCACACAAACTTCACGACCGTTGCGAGCCGCCAGACTGGCGTCGCCGCCAGCTCTACGTTCGGGGCCGGCACCACACCTGCACCTCTCAGCTGGAGCAACCTCTGACGACTGATGCCGAGCAACTGGCCGAGTTCACGACTACCGAAGATATCGGTGTCGGTTGCGAGATTCTCGACGTCATCAATACTCTTCGAAGTAACGGCACCAGCCGGAAGTTCGAGCGCTCGCACGCACTCTTCAATCAGGCGCAAGCCCAACTCTTGCGCGTCGGCGATGAAGTGGACTTGCGAGTCGAAACTCATGAGACTCTTTCTTGGATAGGTCTCGGCGTCCCGACATCTCCGTCGGGAGCGTTTCCATTGGTTTGGCAACGACCAACATATGTTGAGCGAGTGAAGCATTTTGCACGACTGCACTTACGAAAGTTGCAGAATCCGGGACATTTAATAGTCCGCCATTTGACGTGTGGACCTCGCGCGTCAGAGCGCCGATCCCGTTTCTATGATCACTCAGGATTTTTGAACTTGCCAGGAATTGGGTACGCGGATTCGTGGCTCCAATCGTTTCTTGACGAATCGCCCTTTGAACAGCATTTATGCCACTTGTGAACTCCGCAAGTTGCGGCGCAGTTTCTGTGAATTCTGCAAATTGAATCGGTGCGGTTGAAGCATCGTCTGTCGCCGAGTCATTTTTGTCGACATTCTGCAATCCATCGAAGCTCGCCATCCAGGTAAGTTAATCAGCTTGAATGCGTGTCTAGTCGAAGCTTTCCCTAGTTGCGAAAGGACGCATCGTGGATTGATGATGGCTGATAGGGGTTTCAGTGACCTCTTTCACAATCCGCAAAGGCGCGTGCAATCTTCAGAAGATTGTCAAAGTCGATGAGCAGTTTTGATTGACCCTTTCCACGATTTGAAAGGGGTCAGCCTTATCAAATCCTTTAGCAACGCCGGCAACTCCGCGCACTCACGCACGGACATCGGCGAATTCAAACGCCCTTGATTCACTACGCGTGCGACCACGAGCAGATACCTGCGAACTGGAAAAGTCGGCATGGCATGCAAGGGGTCAGAGTAGATAAATTGCGGGATTCGGAGAGAAAAGGTAGGCTACTACCCTGTCCGGAATGGGTGAATGAACCCGCCGAGAGGCCACTCGGGTTTACACCAGTCCCCCATCCCACACGGATCATCAATTTGGCCAGTTTGACACTGATCATAACGACGAGTCCCCAACCAAATAGACGTGATCCCACATAAAGGCAGCACCGGCTCGATACCCGTTTGGGGATGTAATCAATCTGTACTAATTCGGAAAAGGAAATCGGCATTTCAACGGACGTCGAGTTGAACAGGAGTTCGAACATCAAGGCCAAGAACGCGGCCCCGAAGTCACGATCTATTTGCTCCGGCCCCTGACGGTACGCCGCACCTCAACCAAAGGCCCCCGCTGCCTGCAGGTCACGCTGTTGATCGGCTGAGATCCCCCACCTCGACAGACCCTCCAGCGTTCCGGCGCCAGCCTGACGTGGAGGGCCCGTGATGGCTCCCGGCGTCTTCGAGAACCGAGGCGCTGGTTGTGGTTGAACAACGTCGGACGTCGAGAAGACGTGTCGGTCTGCGTTGTAACGGTGATGCACTGCCTCGCGTGGCGATAACACGGGCGTGACGCACGCATCAACGTTCTCAAAGATGGCCGTCCACTCATCACGAGTCTTGGACTCGAAGATCTCCGCAAAGTTCGCTCTCACGCTCGGCCACTGCTGGCGCTCCATCTGCGCGGGCAACTCATCAAGCGAGATCCCCAGGCCTCGCACTAGCTCCTCGTAAAACTTGGGCTCAATGGCCCCAACGGCAATGTACCGACTATCTTTCGTACGATAGACGTTGTAAAAGGGTGCGCCCGTATCGAGGAAATTCATACCGCGTTCTTCAATCCACGTGCCCGAATTCAAGAATGCGTGCGTCATCGTCATCAGCGACGCGGTCCCGTCAACCATTGCAGCGTCGACCACCTGACCTTCTCCGGTTGACCTCGCCCACAGCACTGCGGCCAAGACGCCAAAGACCAGGAACATCGCGCCGCCACCAAAGTCGCCGAGCAGATTTAGTGGCGGCACGGGGGCCTCGCCGGCGCGTCCGATTGGCCACAGCGCGCCCGAGATGGCAATGTAGTTAATATCGTGGCCAGCCCGTCCCGACAGTGGGCCTTCTTGGCCAAACCCGGTCATTCGCCCGTATACGAGCCGCGGATTCCTCGCCAAGGTGTCCTCTGGGCCCAGTCCCAAACGTTCGGTAACACCGGGTCGGAATCCTTCAATCAAGACGTCAGCCTGCTCGACCAGATTGAGGACCAACTCGCGACCTGCGTCACTCTTCAGATTCAGCGCCACGGACGGCCGAGAGCGGTGGAGCAGGTCGGAGATGACCCTGGGATCGGCATTGGGGTCACCACGTTCAAGACGCAGAACATCGGCGCCAAGGTCGGCCAAGAGCATGCACGCGTAAGGACCCGGACCGATCCCGGCCAGTTCAATTACTTTCAGGCCACTCAGCGGTCCACCCACACGTCCAGTATAGAGGTCAACAACTATTCGCTTTTGGCGACGCCGCACTCATGAGTCGGGGAACGATTCGTCGCTTCTTCTCGCGCAAGCCACGCGTAACACGAGAGCGATCGAGTGCGAGCGATTCGTCTCACTTTTCTTCGTAACGAGCGCGCAGGTATGATGCGCGCGTCGTTCCGTCATCACACCCGACGGTCCTCGGGCCAACTTACCGAATCCACGTCTGACGATCTACATGGTCAACCGACTCCACCCGACGGCTGATTCATCGTTCCCCCATCGATCACCATGGTCTGTCCGGTGATCCAAGAGCCCCGCCTTGACAACAGCAGCAACGCCATCGGAGCAATGTCATCTACTTCACCGATACGGCCCAATGGTATGTGTGAAGCGACCTCCGCCTCACGCCCTTCCCAGATCGCCCGAGCCAAATCAGTTCGCACGACACCAGGAGCAATCGCATTGACGCGGACATTCGGCGCGAGCTCCCACGAGAGCTGGCGCGTGAGGTGAATGACGGCGGCCTTCGTCGCGTTGTACCAACCAATACCGGGTTCGACGCCGAGTCCACCGATCGAGGCGATGTTGAGAATCACTCCGCCATGATCACGCATCCAAGCGTTCCATGCCGCTCGTGACCACACGACGACGCTCATTTGATTCGTCTCAACCGTCTTTCTCATTCGGACGTCGTCGATATCCACCAGTGGTCCCATATACGGATTCGTCCCGGCATTGTTCACCAACGCGTCGAGCGACCCAAACCGCTCGACCGCCGCTTTGACTGCGGCCTCCGCTTGGTCCGAGCGAGCAACGTGGGCCACCGTCCATGCCACATCGCCACCGAGATTTCGAAGTGACGCCGCAGCGGACTCGAGGTTCTCGGTGCTGCGCGACACCAGCATGACGTTTCCGCCAGCCTCGCAGATGGCCCGGGCGATCGCCAAGCCGATTCCGCGACTCCCTCCGGTCACGAGCGCGGTCATGCCCTTCATCTCAGCGTCCATCTACTCACCCCCAAAACGGAAGACCGCTAAAGACCCGCCGCCACTCTTCCTTTGCATCGCAATTCATCTCACCGAATACCATCTTCTCTCCACCGGCCAAACATGACGCCGCGCCCATTCGACCCGGCAACCTGCACACCTCACCCTGATTTCGGCGACTCGCGGAGGACGGCCCTACGGACTTTTCCCGTAGCCGTCCGCGGCAGGGACTCAACGTAGTCGATGATGCGTGGGTAGGCGTGCCGACCTACGCGCTCGCGAACGATATCTTGCAACTGCTTAGTCAGTTCCTCATCCGGTGGCGCACCAACGGCGCGAACGACGACTGCCCGCACGATGTGTCCACGCTCAGTGTTCAGCATTGCGACCGCAACTGCCTCGGCAACGCCGGAATGCCGCAAGAGAGCTGCCTCCACTTCGGCGGGGCCGACGTTGTAACCCGACGTCACGATGACGTCGTCTTCGCGCCCTACGTAGTGCCACCGACCGGCTTCGTCGATTCGGGCCATATCGCCCGTCATGAACCAGTCATCACTCCAGCGATCTTCCCAGGCTGATTCCTGATTGTCGTAGCCGATCGACAACTGAAACGGGGGACGACGAACCACGATTTGACCGATCTCGCCCTGAGTGACGAGACGGCCGTGCTCATCATGTAACTCGACCTCGAATCCGGGCACGGGACCCGAGAGCGTGCCCGGAATCGGCGGTGACGGCTGGTTAGCGAAGTTCGCCAGAACCATACCGACTTCGGTTAGGCCATAGCCGTCGAGCAATGGACCGCGACCCATCGCTCCCCATGTGCTGGCCGTGTCCTCGTCTAGGGCCTCGCCCGCGCAAGTCGCACCACGAAGAGAGTCAGCGACGTGGTGGCTGGCGGCATAGCGGGCAAGTCCCCGGAACGCGGAGGGCGCCCCGGCCACGAAGGAAGCGTCTTCGTCGTCGATTACTGTCAACCAGTCACGGGGCGAGAAATCCCCCGTGTAGATCAGCCGGGGAAAGCCTAGCGACATCGGAGCCACGCCCGAGGTGTAGAGACCATACGACCAACCGGAGTCACTCGTAGAAAACAACAAGTCCGACGATTTAAGGTCCATGACGGCTCGTACGAAGGGGATGAGCGAGACAAAGCCACCGTGTGGAATCAGGCAACTCTTCGGTGTACTAGTGGTCCCGCTGGTGAACATCAGTGTCGCCGTTTCACTAGCGCTAGTGGCGACGGCTTCGCTCACCGTGCTTATGCGGTCCACCTCGGACCAGAAACTCCAGTCCCCTCGCATCATCCCGACGCCCCGGGGCCCCGCAACGCAGACCACCGCGATATCACGGTTGATCTGACCCAGCGCTTCATCCACGACCGTCCGCGATCGGTAGTCAACGACGACGGTAGTGACATTGGCCTCACTGAGACGCTGGGCGATGGCGTCGCTGCCAAATCCGGTGAAGATCGGAACATAGACGATCCCAGCCCGCCACGCCGCCAGTGCCGTGAGCCACACCTCTCGTTGACGCGAGAGCACGCCCGCGACCCGATCACCTCGCTTGAGACCGGACCTCTTCAACACCTCGGTCACCTGAGCCGACTGCTTAGCCAGCTCGTAGTAGGTCAGGGATTCGCGTTCACCATTCGCGTGGCGGATGATCAGCGCAAGCTTCGATCGATCACCGGTCCAACGCTCACAAGCCTCAACCGCAGTGTTCAGCCCAGTGGCATAGTCACGCGACAACTGGTCCGTCGCCGCACTCCACACATCATTTGTCGCAGTCATAAAGAGACGGTCGCGATTATCGCGCCGTCAACCACCCCCTCCCTCTTCACCGATACCATTGACCGCTCGAACCCCACCGCAAGCTGCTCCTCCGGCCTCTCAGCACGATTCATCAAGCGCCACCCCATGAGTCTGCTCGCGGGAGCCGCGTTGCGGAAGTTGAATCTCACGGCCGTTGACGATCCCACCGGGCAATCTGGTCAGCACCAACAACATGATGAGGCCCAACACGACCAGGCGAGAACCGGGGTGACCGCCAAAGCTCAAACCGAGGAGATGACCTCCATTGTCGAGGGGCAGCAGTAGTTGTTGAAGGATCTGAACAACGGCCACACCCACGACCGCCCCCGTCAGACTAAGGATGCCACCTACGACCAGCATCGCTAGCAGCAAGAACATCATCGGGAGGTAGAAGAACTGAGGGCTCATCGATCCCACTGAGTACACGTAGAGGCCACCGGCCACGGCCATTGTCCCCCCGCTGAGGGTCATCGACAACCACCGGACGAAATTGATGCGAATGCCGCTCGCATTGGCCGCTGGCTCATCCTCGCGAGCGGCCTCCGCGAAGCGAGCCCACTTGGTACGGCGGAAACCATAGGTCAGCCAAATGGCCAGAACGCTCACAGTGAACGCGGGCATCAAACCGAGCACTAAGGGAATATTCCCCACGGCCCCACTCCCACCGGTGAAGCCCACCCACCCGTTCGCGATAGTGTAAATGATCAGGAGAAACATCAGCGAGGCAATCGACGCGGCGAGCCCCCCGAGACGCCAAATCATGAGTCCAAACAGGCCGGCCGATATGACGCCCGCAACCCACGCGATCGGAAGCGCCTCCATAGGGCCGACTCCGATCGTGGCGAGGAAGTGCGGCAAGGCCGGCAAGGCGTAGTGCTTGAGGTCCGGAGGAATCGTCAAAATCATGACGGTGTATCCACCGATTGCCATATAGGCCACGTGACCGAAGGAAAGAATCCCCGTGACGCCGGAATACGTGTAAAGACCGACTACGGCGGTAACCATGATCAGCGCCTCGAGGGTGACGGTACCCAGACCCATCTGTCCCATGATCAAAACGAGCAGCAAGATGATGACCGTGAGGAGCATCGGCGTGCTCCACGTCGGCGACGTCGACAACCATCGAGAGTTCTTCGAGCCGGATCGAAACCGCCGTAAGAAGACTCGAATCCTCGACACGAACTCTCCACCTGCGGTCGTCAACGCCGTGTCATCCACGCCAACAGTAGGCACCTGCTCCTCAGACACGAATCTCAGTGCTCCTCTTCCGGATGAATAGACCCTTCGGCCGCAGCATCAGCAGCAGTAGGACAGTTGTGAACAAGAACGCGTTGAGGAAGATCTGCAGATGCTGAGGGATGAAGATCTGCAGCACCACGGTCAGGGCCCCCAGGAATAGCCCGCCCAGTGCGGCGGCGGGCAGACTGCCCATACCTCCCAACACGACAGCGGTGAATCCGAGGAGCACAGGCATGGCGCCCAGCGTGGGAGTCACGCTGCCCGTCTGCGCCGCCAAGACGTAGCCAATGACGGTCGCAAGCACTCCACTGATCACGAAAGCCATAAGGATTACGCGATTAGCGCGCACTCCCACAATCTGGGCGCACTCGAAATCTTCCGACGCCGCGCGCATCGAAATGCCAATCGCTGTCCGCACAAGGAATAATCGCAGGGCGATCACGATGATCAGTACCGCCGCCACGGTCATGATGCTGTAACCGGCGACGTGCACCGATCCCACTCTGATGAAGACCGCCAGCGACGAACCCACACCCACTTCTCGCGGTGCCGAACCGACCGTCGCCAATGCAAGATTCTGCAATGTGTAGCTCACCGCGAACGAGGCGATCAGCATGGTACTAGGGCTAGCGGTTCGCAACGGTCGAAAGGCGAAGCGCTCGGTCAACACGGAGATCAGCAGTGCGGCGGCGAGCATCCCAATGATTATCACGTAGGTCGGCTGGTTGCGGAGCAAGAATGCAGCGAATACCGAGCCACTGATGATTTCGCCATACGCCAGGTTGACCAAACGCATAACCCCGAATATCAGCCCCAATCCGAGTGCAACGAGGGCGTAGAAACTCCCGGTACTCAGTGAATCGGCCACCGCCTGAAGGAACCTCGTCATCGTGAACTACCCCTCTCCCGACCGCTCACGACCGAAGTACACGTCGGCGAGCTCACCCTTACTAATCGTGGCTCGAGCCTCTTCACCAGTGAGGTCGCGAACGATGCGACCCTTGGACAAGACGTAGACGCGCGACGACACCCTGGCTGCCCTGTGAACGTACTGCTCGACCAGCACCACCCCGACCCCCTCGGCCGCCAGCCGACCGATGATCTGAAAGACGTCACGAACCACCAACGGAGAGAGACCGAGCGACGGTTCATCGAGCAGCAGAAACTGTGGTCGGCCGACGAGGGCACGTGCAATCATCAACTGCTGCTGCTCACCACCCGAGAGCAACGATGCTCGCTGACTGCGACGCGTGACCAGACTTGGAAAGAGCGCCAGGCATTCGCTAATGCGTGCCGCACCAACCGACTTAAACGTCGCCGCCGCCAAACGCATGTTTTCTTCGACCGTCAGGGATGTGAAGACCCGCTTACCTTCCGGAACGAGCGCCACCCCCATCCGGAGGAGCTCTTCGGTCGACCTGCCGGCCACCGGAATGTCGCCGAGAACAACAGCCCCCTCGCTCGGTTCGACAAGCCCGACGACGGCCTTCAGCAAACTCGACTTGCCCGCCCCGTTGGGACCAACGATGGTGGTGATTTTCCCGGCCTCAAAGATCAGCGAAGCGCCCGACACCGCCTCGAGCCGACCGTACCGAACGCCGAGGTTGTCGACGATCAGGTTGCCGTAAGGAAGTGGCCGATTCTCGCTCACGCCATCTCCTCCTCCGCCACGCCTAGATACGCCGCTTGCACCAGCGAGTTCGAAAAGGTCTCCTTCACCGAGCCGTCGAACACGAACTCGCCCTGGACCAAGACGTAGATCCGGTCACACACCGCCTCGACGAAGGCCATGTGGTGTTCGACCACTAGAAGGCCGGCCCCCTCATCACAGGCTCTCCCCACAAGACTGTGGAATTCGTCGGCCTCGAGGTCCGAAAGACCCGAGGCGGGCTCGTCCAGAAGGACGAAACGCGAGTTCGTAGCCAGGGCTCGCGCGAGCACGATGCGCTGGGTAACCCCTTGCGGTAACCCACGACACCGTCGGCCGCGAAAGGGAATCAGATCCAACTGCTTCATGAGATCTTCAGTCCGGGCCGAGGCGGTGTGATGGGTGGCGCCGGCCGAAAGAGCACTCACTTCAATGTTCTCCTCAACACTCAGTGACGCAAAGAGCCGCGAGGCCTGAAAAGTCCGGCAGATGCCACGTCGCGCCAGTCGAGCCGGCGGCAACTTCGTGACGTCCTTACCATCCAACAGGACGGTGCCCCCTTGAGGTTTGAGAAAGCCACTAAGAACATCCAACAGCGTCGTCTTCCCAGCCCCGTTCGGACCAATCAGCCCCACCGCCTCGCCCCGACCCACTCGAAGTGAAGCACCGTTCAATGCGACCACACCTCCGCGGGAGACCATAACCTCCTCGGCACGGAGCTCTTCTACGGCCGCAGCTGCGGTGGTGGCCGACACCGTCTCTTGGGATTGACCACCACCGCGAAACTGAGGCTTCTGCACAGTACTAACTACGGCTTAGGGACGTACGTTGGCGCGTACTCCTGGACGTACTTCTCCTGGCCGTTAGTGATCTGCATGATTCTTAGTTCAACCTTCCCGAGCATTCGAGTGTGTTCGGTAGACGAGTATGTGACCGGACCAACAATCGTCGGCAGATTGCGAAACTTCGACATGGCCGCGGCCAACTTCTTGCCATTCGTTGTGCCCGCTGCCTTGATGCCGGCAACGATCGCCTGGATCGAGGCGTAGCCCGGCAGGAGGAACGACGTGAAGGGAACCGAGCCCATCTTCGCCTTAACCGCGCTCACCACCGCGTTCACCTGCGGGCTCGGGTCATCGCCGAAGATACTTCCATATGCCGGATAGTAGCCATTCGAGAGGGCTCCCGCACCGGACGAACCAAGCCAGTAGGTACCATCCCATGTCACGCTTCCAAGAAGTGGCACGTTAATACCCGCAGCGCGGATTCCGCGGACCGCCGTCTCAAGACCTGGTGCATACGAGCAGATTTCGATCGCCTGATAGTTGCCCTGGGCCGCCAGCATGGCACTCACCTGTGCCTGAACAGAGGTGTCCGAGTTCGAGAAGGTCGACTCACCGGCCACCGTGCCGCCCAAGTGCTTCCAAGCTTCAGCGAAGTAGTTGCACAAGGTCGAGCTGTACGCAATCGACGTGTCCTGCAGCAGGTACACGCTCTTGTAGTGCAACTTGCTGTAGGCGTAGCCCGCCATTGCGGCCGACTCCAGGTTGGTACCGACGCCCATCGAGAAACCCAATGGCAGCACCTTGGCGTTACCCGCCGAGGGAGCACCCGCGCAGAGGTTCATGGCGACAAGACCGTGCTTCTGGGCGATCTGGGTGGCCGGCAACCCGAAGTCAGCGTCACAGTCAACCAGCAGCACCTGGGCGCCCTTAGCAATGACCTGCTGCGCAGCCTGAGCACTTCCCGCAAAGGTCGACTGGGAGTCAACCCACACGAGCCGCAATTTCTTACCGAGCACTCCTCCCTTGACATTTATATCGGCGATGGCCTTCTGGGCCGCGATCATCGCGGGGCCACCGTAGAAGACCTGACTGCCAGTCTTGGCGACCGCGGCCCCGATGGTGATATAGCCACCTGACTTTTTGGCCGCACCAGCCGTCGCTCCCAACGAGCCCCACGCGCCCGCGGTCGTCGCGACCAGAGCGAACGCCATGCTCGCCATCAGAAGCCTGCTCCTGTATGGCCTCCGGCTTATGAATTTCAATTTCATCATGTTCTCCCCCTCATTCATCTTCTGAGCTTTGTGCACCAGATATTTACGGTCAAAAAAGCAACTTCTCTGGACCGAGATCAACGATCGATTCAACTGCGCATCCGGTGTTCCAACCGAACCGTTGTTCCACCAGACTCGCCATCTCCACTAGCCGAGCGTCTTCAAATCGACGGCCGACCAGCATCACGCCGACCGGCAGACCGTCCACACTGGTGGCCGGCAACGTGATGGCGGGATGACCCGTCATGTCGAATGGAGCGCAGTTACCGAGCGGCTCAAACCCACGAAGCACGCGCTCAGCGATGCCCAGGCTTGAATCGTGGGCGTACGCCGGATACGGCGCCGTCGGTAAAAGCAGGAAGTCAAAACGGTCGAGCTGCGCATCGTACGCGGCCCGAAGCCCCGGACGCTGATTTTGCGCCGCGGCGTAGACGGCGCCTCCGTAATCGCGACCCAGGTACTCACCGAGCAAATACACCAATTTGATCTGTGGTGGCAACTCGGCCCCTCGCGACTGCAACCCTCGAGCGATAGCGATCGCGAAATCCGGTGCGTACCGGCCAGACCAGTGGTAGCCATTCCCGCCACCGCGCAACAACGCCGCCATCCCTTCGATAAAGCCGGCAAACGCGATACCACCTGCCGTCAAGTGCTCGGGAACACTGACCTCATCCACCTCTACACCCGCCGTCGCCAAGTTGTTGGCGAACTCACGGACCGCCTGCGACGTTCGAGCTCGCATGTCATCGTCGTCCGAGAAACCTTCTCTTATCACGCCGATGCGAACGCCCTCGAGTCCTCCGACTTTGCCTTGGGCGACGTCGAGCAACGGGGTCACGTCAAAGGGCCCTACCCCATGTTGGCGCGGGTCAGACGGGTCGGGACCCGCGATCGCCGCAAGGAGGCGGGCCAACACCGGAGCCGTTCGCGCCATCGGCCCCGCGTGGTCAAACGTGGCGTCAATCCCAGCAATCCCGGTGTAAGGAACAAGCGAATGAGTCGGCTTCAACCCAAGGACGCCGCACCACGCGGCCGGGAGACGAATACTCCCACCCTGGTCGCAACCAATCGAGGCGTCAATCACCTTTGAGTAGAACAGACTGGCGGCCGAACCGCCGGACGACCCTCCGGTGCTGCGGGAGACATCAAAAGGATTACGGATCAATCCATGAGCGCTCGTGTCGGCGCCGCCGGAAAAGGCGAAACTGTCCATGTTGGTAATCGCCACAATCTCACCGCCGGCCCGTAGGACGCGCTCCGCGACGACGCTGTCTTTACCCGGGGCGAACTCTCCGATCACCGAAGATCCCAACGTCATCGGGACACCTGCAATAGAAATCGCGTCCTTGAAGGCGATCCGCAGACCGTTGAGCTCGCCAGATGACGTCGGGTCCTTCACGTTGCACCAGCGGACAATTGCGTTCAGGGGATCCTCGCCATCGCGAGGATTGCGTCCCGGGTTACGTTGCACCGCAGTGTCGCTACCGCGACTGCTAGAGATGACCTCACCGTCGCGAGGATCACCAACCTCATCCAGCAGGTCAAGAACCGCTGAGGTCAGCGTCACGTACTGCTCAACTTCAGCCTCGGTCAGAGAGAACCAACCAACCTGCTCGGCCAGCGTCGTGATGTCTTTCTTGTTAAGTCTGCGCAACGTCACTGCTTTTCTCCTTTTTACGTTTGACTTACAGGCTGGGGGCGCGGCAGAGGATTTGATGCGCCAAGGGGATTACTTCCTCACCAAATCTCTGGACCAGCTCCAGGTACTCGTCGAACGTTCCGGAGCGAGCCTCGAGGTGAACCGTGCACCGGGAGTAGCCAGCCTGGGCGAACCGCTCGATGTCGCTCGCGACCTGATCCGGCGTGCCGGTCAAGACGCGCCGTGTCTTCGCCGTCGACATCGGGTTGTCGGCGTCTGTCGGTAACGCTGAGACCATCACCGATAATTCGAAGTTGTCATAACTGCGGCCGCTGGCCTCCAACTCCTTCTTCAACGACTCGTGAAGGTCGCTGTAGCGGAAGGGGTCGGCATATGGGTCGAGGAAGAGGAGGTAGAGCCCGCTGCCCCACTTGGCGGCACGCCGAGCTCCGGCCCGTGACGCGGCTCCGAAAACGAGAGGTGGTGGCTGCTGGATGGGCTTGGGATCCATCGACACGTCACGAAACTTGTAGAACTCGCCGTCGTAAGTCACCCAGTCATCGAGCCAAGACTTCAGGTAGATCTCGACGCACTCGTTGAGCATCCGCCCACGAGACTCAAACGGAATCCCGATGGCGTCGAACTCCTCTTTCATCCAGCCGGCGCCAACGCCCGCAATCAGTCGACCGTTCGAGAGCACGTCGACCGAAGCCAGTTGGCGAGCATCGCTAAGTGGGTGGCGATAGGGACTGATCAGCACACTGGGGGCCAAACGTATCCGCGAGGTCACCGCAGCGGCGACCCCCATGCCGACCATCGCGTCCACCATGTACGCACGTCCCGGGTAGGCGCGCTCTCCGGACCAGTTCGCCGGGTGCCCCGAGTCAGTGGTACGGGCCATGCAAACGTGGTCTGAAAACCACAGCGAGTGGTAGTCAAACTTCTCCGCCAGCCGTGCCACCTGGGCAACGTCAACGTTTCGATCCGGCACGGCCAAGAACGCGTTGGATTCATCACGGAAGAGAAGACCATGCGTTGGCATCATGAGTGATATTTCCATCGTGCTACCTCCAAATCTCAGCAAATTGACTCAGTACGACCAGTCGTAGTTCCATTGAGAACATATTTCTCAACCGACCTGTCGCAGACGAAAATCAAATCGGGTGTGGACGTCGAGATGCGCAATCTGCCAAACACCATTGGTGCACCGATACTGGTGCGTGTAGACCGCCGTCATGAGTTTCGCCTCGTCATCGTGCTGGCGATATGGATCGTCGACCAACTTCATCGTGACGATCGTGTTCCAACGACCAATCGCGCGCTCGAGGGGGACCAACACTTCGACCTCTGGAGACATCACGATGTGATGCGCATAAACGATTTGTGAGGACACACCTGCAAAGAAGGCCCTAATAGCGTCATTGCCTGTGTACACGCCGAAGTCCGACGTACCATTCTCCGACGTGGAAGCCCACACGGCGTCGTCAGTGAAGAGTGGCGCAAGCAGGTCGGGGTCGTATCCGAGATCGCAGACATCAGCGTAGGTTCTCACCAGTCGCTCAATTGCCCGTTCGTCAGCATCCGGGGCGTCGCCCACTAATCCTGGAACGGTATCGCCAAAACCTTGATTCGTCACTGCCCCCCCTTACTTTGTCCGGCTTCGCCGACTCGATACAACTCCAACCGACCAGCCATTTCTAACGAACGGTCGGTATAATTCCTAACTGCTGATTATCATAGGTTCCCGGCCGAGTCAAGCCACTTCGTGATCTCTTTCATGAGCCTCGCGCCCGTTGCCCAATTCCGCCGTCACAGGCGCTCGATGATTGTCGCGTTGGCCATGCCGCCCGCCTCACACATCGTCTGCAGACCTAATCGCGCACCATGGGCTTCCAGGATCTCGACGAGCGTTCCCATGATTCGTGCCCCGCTCGCCCCTAGCGGGTGTCCGAGCGCAATCGCCCCACCGTGGGCGTTGAGACGGTCGCCATCTATCTCAAGCTCTTTCTGCCAGGCCAATGGAACGCACGCAAACGCCTCGTTGACCTCGAAGAAGTCGATTTGATCAACGCTTAGTCCAGCCCGATGTAAGACTCTTCTGGTCGCCGGCACTACCCCCATCAGCATCAGCATTGGGTCGTCGCCCATCACTGCCGTAGTATGCACGCGAGCTCGGGGACGAAGGCCTAATTGTTGTGCACGGTCGGCGCTCATCATCAGCACCCCCGCCGCCCCATCCGTCAGCGGTGAGGAGTTACCAGCGGTGATCTTCCAGCCAATCTCCGGGAACCTTTCTTCCACGGCGGTGTCATAGAAGACCGGCTTCAACTGAGACAAACCCTCCACGGTTGTCGCAGGCCGCACGGTCTCGTCGGCCTCAATCAGGGCATCACCAGGGTTTACGGCGCGCACGGGCACTACGTCACGCCGGAAGGCGCCGGCCACGGTTGCCCCGACGGCCCTCTGATGGGAGCGGAACGAAAACTCGTCAAGTTCCTCGCGCGTCAGTCCCCAGCGTGCGCACACCAATTCCGCCGAAATCCCTTGGTCAAGTAGTCCGCCCGGAAACCGCTGTGCTAACAGGTCTCCGTATCGATCAGCCGCACCCACATTCGAAAACATTGGTGCGCGACTCATTGACTCAACACCACAGGCCAGGACAATGTCCGCCGCGCCTGCCTCAATCTGGTGAGCTGCAAAATGTATTGCCTGCTGACTCGAACCACATTGGCGGTCGACGGTCGTCGCGGGCACAGAAACCGGCAACCCGGCGGCGAGAACCGCGTGCCGGGTCACATTGGCCGACTGTTGACCGGCTTGGGTAACGCAACCTCCTATGATGTCATCAATCTCACTAGGATCGAAGGGATTACGGTTGACCAGCGCCTGAAGAACGCCGGCGAGCAGATCGACTGGGTGGGCATGACTCAACGCGCCCCCAGATTTCCCTTTTCCGCTCGGGGTTCTGACGACGTCGACGATGACCGCGTCAGGCATGGCGGATCTCCCGTCCCTCGTCCGCAAACTGGTAACCAGCTAGCATCTCCTGGGCCACCACCCGATACTGGATCGTAGGCGGACCCTCCTCAAGCCAGTTCAGTCGCGCGTCCCGATAAAGCCGTTCGATCGGATGTCGACGCGTGTAACCAATACCGCCAAAAATGAGCAACGCCCGATCAGTCACCCGACCAACTGCCTCTAACCCAAACTGCTTGCACATCGACGCCTCAGCTGGGATTCGCAATCCACGATCCCACTTGGCGGCCGCATCGGCCAGCATGAGCCGAAGGGCGTAGATATCGATTGCCATTTCACATAGATAGCGCTGGATAGCCTGACGTGTTCCAATGGGCTTGCCAAACGTCACGCGCGTCTTGGCGTACTCGCAAGCAAGATCGAACGCACGCTCGGCGGTGCCCAATGACGACGCCGCAATGAAGACGCGACTGACCTCCAACGCCCGCTCCAAATGCAACTCGCCATCACCCTCACGGCCAACGAGCGCGGTCGCTGGAATGCGAACGTCGGTCAACGTGATCTCGCCATGTTCGCCACCCTTGCAGCCCATGGTTTCCGGAAGCGCCTTAACCGAGAGCCCCGGAGCGCTGCGTTCCACAATGAACAGAGAAACTTCTTTGGGTCTCGTCTTGGCAAAGACCATGAAATGGCTAGCGATATTGGAATTGGTAATGAGCCACTTGCGTCCGTTGATGACGTAACTATCACCATCACGGGTGGCAACGCTGCCGAGGTCCACTCCCGTGCCAAAGTCTGGCTCAGTAAGCGCGAAAGAAATTGAATGCTTCCCGGAGACGGTATCGGGCAGAATCGTCTCGCACTGCTCGGAATTGCCCATTTCGGACAGCGCGTGCGCGAACGAGTTGTGTACATGGACGATTACGCGCAAACCACCCTGAATTTTGGCGAACTCTGAGATGATCGGCAAATACTGTGTCACCGTCAGACCCGAACCACCATGTTCTTCGGAAACCAGCAGACCGAGCGCGCCAATTCTACTCAGAATGGGCATCACTACTTCATAGGGAATCTGCTCCTCGTCTTCAATCTGTTCTTCGAGGGGATCCAACTCCTCCCATATCGCCCGAAAGATCGCGTCGCGGAGCGTCGCGTACTTGAGGTCATTCATGACAAACCACCCTTCATCATTGACAACGAGAATTCGGGCAAGTATACCGACCGAACGGTATACTTTCAATAGCTTCCAGAAGTAGTCCAAGTTCACCGAGTTTGATGATTGAATTCATAAGATCAACTTATTCACCAAAATTGATGAACCCTCCCGCTCGAGGGTTCGAATAACTTCCTGTCGTTGGAGGGCAACGGTTGACTACAGACATTGAACCGAAAGCCAATGACTCCGAATCCACTCGTGACCGCATCTTGCGAGTTGCGGCAGAGATATTCGCCGAGAAGGGTTACCACGGCACCAGCGTTGCAGAGATCGGTGAAGCGGCCCAGATCAAACGAGGTGGGCTCTACTACCACATCGGATCGAAGGAAGAATTGCTTTACGACCTTTCAAAGCGACACGTGGAAGAGGCACTGGAAAATTGTCGAAAGGTAGTGGAGACCGACCTCCACCCCGTCGAAAAATTGCGCGCACTGGCGCACGAGCACCTCAGGGCTCTGGTTCGACGACGGGCTGAGGTGACTGTCGTTCTTCGAGAGATGAATTCTCTCACCGGCAAACGAGCCGAGCAGCTTCGGGAATTGCGCCACCAGCACCAGGATCTTTTTCGTCAAGTGTTGGAGGAGGGTGTGCAACAGAAGGTCTTTCGAACATCAGATTCCATAGCCGTGCTCGGTATCTTAGGGATGTACAACTGGAGTTATATCTGGTTCGACGCAGGAAGCGGCTCAATGGATATCGGGGAGATTGCCGACCGACTTACAGACATAATCATCTACGGGGTACTTGAAAAGGGTCAAAAGGGAACCGTCGCGAAGCCTCGCGCGAAGCGCTAACGGGAATGCAATCACTCGCGAGTTCGAAGCCCTCGAGCCGGTGCGGGCCTTCGGCGCGAGCAACCTGCTGATCACCGAGGCCAGCGGCTTGATCCCTGTGACCTGGAATAACGATAGCCCAGCCAGCGGTTACTTCTGCACCGTGATGTGCGGGTTCCAAACGCAGCCCGCTCAAGGTGCAGACCACTTCGACGAGCTGCACCTTTAACCGACACATCGGGTATCAGCGAGGTGTGACCGTGGTGAGCAGTGACTGCTGGGCTTGCCTGCGTAGAGCAGCCCACTGCGTTTTACCTTCAAAGTGAGGGTCGCCCGGCTGAACGTCCGTGACTAAGCCCTCGGGCCCCCATGCTGGGTAGAGACGGTCAGGCAAAGAAGGCTGAGCGCTCCAAAAACGGTCGAACCATCCGAAAGTGGCGTCGGCGAGGTCAAATTGTTCGGACATTAGGGCCGCTAGACCAACTTGGGCGGTCGGGTAGATCAACTGTCGTCTTGTGCGTCGGCGCTCGGGTCGCTCCCGGTACGCCCCGCCAGTGTCCCAGTTCATCAGGGGCCGACGCTATTCATGATGGCCAGCGCTGTGTCACGTCGCTCGATCAGCCATGCGCCTTGGGGCAGGATGGCAAGAGCAAGAGGATGGTTGCAGCACTTCGCGACAAACTGATCGCGCGGACCTCCTTCGCGAAGATCGCCCTCTGGGGGTCAGCGCTTCGCGCCCAGCCCAGGACAGTACCGTCGCCGCCTCGCCACGCAACCCGACGTGGGCCAACGTCCACGGCAGCCAGTACCACCCGTTTCGTTGCTGACTGTCCACTGGTCGCCCGCTCTCGTCAATTTGCGCCAGCAACCACTGGATTCTTCGCGCCTTCACTTGGCCGAGTTAATCGAGTGCGACCTCACGCTCCTCGGTCGACGGTGCATTACTGTTCGTCACGCTGCCGCCCATGCTCTGGTTCGAGAGATTGTGCGATCTCGCGTAAGCGGAACTTCTGAATCTTCCCGGTCCCGGTCTTTGGCAGGGCGCTAAAGACAATTCGGTCGGGCACCTTGAACCTTGCCAGAACCCGTCTCACGTGGTCGCAGATCTCTCTTTCGGTCACTTGGTGACCGTCTCGTACAACGACGAAGGCGATAGGTCGTTCACCCCAGTGCTCGTGTGGCACGGCCACGACGGCAACTTCGAGAACCGCCGGGTGTGAAGCGATGGCGGCCTCAACTTCGACTGACGAAATGTTCTCGCCGCCGGAGACGATGATGTCTTTCGCACGGTCGCGGATCTCGATGTAAGAGTCCGGATGCATGACGGCGAGGTCTCCGGTATGGAACCATCCGCCGAAGAAGGCATGCTCCGTCGCCAAGGGATCATTGAAGTACCCCAACATAACGTTGTTACCTCGTATCACGATTTCGCCGATGGTTGCGCCGTCGCGGGGGACATCGTCCATATCGAGGGTGACGACACGAAGATTCTGCGAGATGACGTTGCCGACACCTTGGCGGGCACGGTGGCGCGAGCGCTCGATTAAAGGGAGATCGTCCCATTCGGCCTTCCAGTCGCAAATCGCGACGGGGCCGAAGGTTTCCGTAAGACCGTAGAGGTGGGTCACGTCAAGCCCCAGGCGCTCGCAGGTCTGAATCAGGGCAGGTGATGGCGGAGCGCCGCCCACCGCGACCTGAAGGCTGTGGCCGGCAATCGGTCGGGCGTCGGGGCTGGCGGCCAGCATCAGCAGAACGGTGGGCGCGGCGCAAAAGTGAGTGACGCTGACTTCGTCGATCATGCGCCACGCGGCGGCGGTGTCCATCTCAGGCAGACACACGTGGACACCGCCAGCCGCGGTTACTGCCCACGTGAAGCACCAGCCGTTGCAGTGGAACATCGGCAAGGTCCATAGGTAGACCGACGAACTGTCCAGGTCGAAGTGTCGGGTCATGGCCAACGACTGGAGATAGGCCCCTCGGTGGTGGTACATGACGCCTTTCGGAGTGCCCGTCGTCCCACTCGTGTAATTGAGGGCCAGAAGGCCCCGCTCGTCTAACACCAATTCGTGAAGGAACGGACCATCGGCGAGTTGGCGTTCGTACTCATCGTCGGCCAACAACAGGTGCAGAGACGTGTCAGCAAGGGCACAGACATCGCGACCCATCTTCTCGAAATGGGGGTCGCAGACCAACACTCGACTACCGGAATGTCCGACGATGTATGCCAGCTCGGCCGCTGCGAGTCGCGTATTCAGGGCAACGATGGCCGCCCCGCAATAGGGAACCCCGTAGTGAGACTCGAGGAGGACGTGGTTGTTGGGTGCGAGGACCGCCACTTGGTCGCCTCGCTGGACTCCCGACTCGCGTAGCAGTCGGGCCAGTCGGCGGGCCCGATCAAAGAACTGGGAGTAAGTGAGTGTGAACTTCCCATCAACGATGGCGACGTGATTGCCGTAGACCTCAGCCGAGCGCTCGAGGAACGACGTCGGACTGAGCGGCTCGAATGAGGCGGAAGTGGTTGGCCCGTCGGTCATCTCGTTCTGTCTCCCTCCCAGCCCGCCACCGTTGTCTTTGCGCTCGTCGACCGGCCGACGAAGTGTTTAGAGGATAACACCCATATCAGAGCAGGCTAATCGAAATTCGCCTCGACGGTGTTCGCTTGTGGCCTTTACTAATAGTCAAGTCACCACCTCTTCGCATAGTTCTGCGTCATTAGCGGCCGATCTACCAGAGTTGCCTTTGAGGCAGCATACAAATTTGTTCGAGGTTGGCAAGGGAAACTTTTCACTTCCGATGGCGAACCGCAAGCGCATGAATCGGCGCGAACTCTAGACATTACGACCCTCAAGTCGAGAGAGTCCACCAGTTCTTGCGGCAAGTCGGTATTTGACGCCACGAACTGGCAAGCAAACTTGCAGCGTCCCTTCCTTAATAGGTCTTGGCCGGGAATGTTCAGAGAACGTGTCATCAACTTGTTTCCAAATTGAGGACTTGAACGGCAATCGGCCAGTTCGGTCAGAGCTTGGAACCTAGCAGTCGGAGTGCCATTTCGCAGTAGTCCTGCGCTATCTCGTCGAGGGAGAGTGTTCCATCGACCCGATACCACTGCGCAATGCCAATCCCCATCTCCAACAGGGCGTAGGTGGCCATCTTTGACGACCTCACCGTGAAGTCTCCCTCGCGGATACCATCGTCGATCAGCGACTGCCATTTCCGGCGATATTCGTCTCTGAGTCCGAGGACGATGGTGCGCGACGGCTCTACCAAGCTAGGGATCTCGCGATTACCAATCCGAGCTTCCAATTGATGCAACGCGTGATACCTGGCGTGGGCGTCCATGACACACCGGAACTTGATCTCGTTTGAACCGATAATCGTCGCCCGATCGAAGTTGGCCAGGAGTTCCTCCATGGTGGTCGTCATGATGTCAACGAGCAAACTCTGCTTCGAATCGATGTGCTTGTAGAGACTCGACGCGCGAACGCCGACGAGTTCGGCGATATCTTCCATGCTCGCTCCGTAGTATCCGCGTTCCGCCATAAGGCGCAGGGCGGCAGCGCGAATCTGAATGTGACGGCGCTCGGTGTTCGTCATTTTGTTGCCATTGCTCGCATTGTGACCAGGGGAATCCGATCTATCACCTCGGGCGTCAGTAGACATCCACTTATGATGGCATATGTCTTGACAAAACCGTGGGAAAGCCAGGCCGTCAAAGGTCCCTCGTCCGACTGGCCGAGCGAGTATTGCTCATTGCCACAGCTGATTGCTTGGCGGGAAACGTGAGTCCATGCAGGGAAGAGCAACGTGAAGCCAAGATCGCACCTAGACGGGTATCGCCCATCTTTGATGGAGCCCTGCAAGGTGATGTGGGTTCCGCGATTGGCCTCCATGCTCTCCGTCTAATTGTGCAACTGACGAAGGCCGCTCACACCGGGTTCCTGGTCTTCTGATTTAGTCGTTCATAGGGGATATGCCGCCCAGGAGATCACGACATCTTGTTGAGTCAAAGTTCGGCTACTGGGCACGTTTTCGCCCGGATTCGGTCGAATACCCCACCATTCACGCCCGATATCAACTGGAACGAGTTCGACCTCACGTTGAAGTGGACCAAGAAAGCCGTCGAGAGGATTTGAGAGCAAAGTCGAGAGATTTCGACCAATGTCAGGGATCAACCGCCGCTACAGGCTGTACGATTCAGTTTCAAGGTGAACAGCCATTAGCCAGTGCACTTAAGGACTGATCAGCAATAAGGAAGAGGGAGCTATGCCGCTCAAGACCCCATTGGAGTACGTCGAGAGCCTAAAGGCGATGAAGATCCGCGCCTACGTCGGCGGAGAGCTCGTCGACAACGTCGTCGACCACCCGTCCGTCGCACCGCATATCAACACCGTGGCCAAGACCTACGAACTGGCCCACGACCCCAGACACCTGGACGTGATGACCGCCGTCAGCCACCTCTCAGGTGAGCGGATCCATCGCTATACCCATATCTTTCAGAGCGTGGACGATCTAGTCAAGAAGATCCAGATGCTCCGCCTCCTCGGTCAGGTCACCGGTACGTGCTTTCAGCGATGCGTCGGGCTTGACGCGCTGAACGCCATGTACGCCGTCTCCTTTGAGGTCGACGCTGACAAGGGAACGGACTACCACGCTCGATTCAACGACTATCTCGCCTATGTCCAGCGCGAGGATCTGATGCTGGCCGGAGCAATGACCGACCCCAAAGGCCATCGGGCGAAGAAGCCGTCGGAGCAGGATGACCCCGACCAGTTCGTGCGCGTAGTCGAGCAACGCCCCGACGGCGTGGTGATCCGCGGTGCGAAACTCCACAACACGGGCGGCATCAACTCCCACGAGATCCTGGTGCTGCCCGGGACCGGACTTGTGGCCGGCGAAGAGCAGTACGCGATCGCGTGCGCAGTGCCCGCCGACGCCGAAGGCGTCGTGTTCATCTTCGGACGCCAGTCGAACGACACGCGCAAGCTGGAAGAGGGCTGCGACATCGGCAACACCCGGTTCGGGGTCGTGGGGGGCGAGGCCATGGTCGTCTTTGACGACGTGTTCGTGCCGACCGAGAGGGTCTTCCTCAACGGCGAGATCGAGCACTGTGCGACGCTGGTCAACTACTTCGCCACCTGGCACCGTGCGAACTACGGCGGCTGCAAGGGGGGGAACGCCGACGTGCTGATCGGGGCGACCGCCAAGATGACCCGGATACTCGGGACCGATCGCAACGCGATCGTGAAGGACAAACTTGTCGAGATGATCCACCGCAACGAGACCACCTATGCATCGGCCATCGGCTCGAGCGCCCTCGGGTACGAGCTCCCATGCGGTTCATTCATGGTTGATCCGATGCTGGCCAATACGGTAAAGCAAAACATCACCCGTAATGTCTACGAGATTGGCCGTCTCAGCCACGACCTCGCAGGCGGATTCTTGGCAACGATGCCAGATTCAAAATCATTCGAGAATCCCGACATAGCAGATTGGGTTCGCAAGTACTACGGTGCCAACCCGGAATACGACGTTATGGAGCGCATTCGTTTCGGACGCTATATCGAGAACATGACGAGCGTTACCACCATGGTCGAAGCGATGCACGGGGCAGGCTCTCCTCAGGCCCAGCGAATTTCCATGCTCAGCCAGGCAGCGATCGAGGACAAGATCCGACTAGCAAATGAGGTGATCTACGGAACCGACGATGTTCCGGGGTTGCCTCTGCCGTTGACGAGCCCTGCTCCCACTAATGACGACAAAACCAAATAGCGACGGAAGTTCAGTGACTCGTCTATCGCCTCTCAGCGGCAGAACACCAGACCCCGTCCACGTAAGTCCTGTTGGTTGTGTTCAGGAGGGATACTACCGAGGAAGAGCGCAAGCGCGATGTCTTGAAGGTGAGAACGCCCAACTCAACGTGGCGCACTCAAGCGCGCGGGTGTGGCCGGGCGAATGCAGACTTTCTTCATTGTCTACGCGTCCTACCACGTCTATCGTTTAATTGTTCTATTAACAGATTTGAACTAAGGAGTCATCATGTCGCGCAGCGTCATTATTTCTGGATCTCGAACGCCGATTGGGAAGTTTTCGGGCGTTTTCACACCGCTGAGCGCACAAGACCTGGGAGGCGTCGCCATCAAGGGTGCGCTCGACCGTACGGGTGTGGCGCCCGAACTCGTCGATCTCGTGCTCATGGGTCAGGTCATTCAAGCAGGCCAGGGTCAAGTTACGGCGCGCCAAGCCGCCGCGAAGGCCGGAATTCCAATGACCGTCAACGCGACCACTATCAACAAGGCCTGTCTCTCCAGTTTGCAGGCGATCTATCTGGCCCACCTTATGATTCGCGCGGACGAAGCAGAGATTGTCGTGGCCGGTGGCATGGAGTCCATGACGAACGCGCCGTACCTACTGCTAAACGCGCGCACCGGTTATCGCATTGGTGATCAGCAGGTTGATGATTCATTAATGCACGACGGTCTCACATGCGCTTTCGATAATTGCGCAATGGGGTTATCCACTGAGCGCTATAACGCGGGCCGTATCACCCGCCAGCGTCAGGACGAGTTCTCCGCGCGCAGCCATCAACTCGCTGCCGCTGCTATGGCATCCGGAAAATTCGCCGAGGAAATCATGGGCGTCTCGGTGCCCGCGCGCAAAGGTACCCCGACACTCGTTGAGACCGATGAGGGCGTACGAATTGAAACAACGATGGAGTCCCTGGGTGCGCTACGAGCTGCTTTCGAAGAGAACGGCACGATAACAGCCGGGAACTCGTCACAGATCTCCGACGGTGCCTCCGCCGTTATCGTGATGTCCGCTGATCGCGCACGAGATCTGGGCTTGGAGCCGATCGGTGAACTCGTGAGCTACGGTCAAGTCGCTGGACCGGGCACATCACTGTTGTCCCAGCCCTCGCGCGCCATCGCTCTCGCCGCCTCGAAGGCCGGTCTCGATGTCAAGAGCCTTGATCTCTTCGAAATAAATGAAGCCTTTGCCGCTGTTGCGCTCACCTCTGCCGACGAACTCGGAATTGATGAAGAAATAATCAATGTCAATGGCGGTGCTATCGCCCTGGGGCACCCGGTGGGTATGTCAGGAGCTCGGTTGGCTCTTACCGCGCTGCTCGAGTTACGCCGTCGCGGCGGCGGAGTTGCGGCCGTCGGCCTTTGTGGTGGTGGTGGACAAGGTGACGCAGCAATTTTGCGCACGCTTTAGTACTGCGACACGAGATTCATGACGGGTCTATGGAGACGATGTTCCATTGGTTTCTTGTCGCGCCATACGAAATCAGCTCACAAATTCACTTGGGAGCCTTATTGCAGCGGACGCCAAGGCACAGACACGGCGGATCAGTCGTAGCTACCTAGTAGCCGGTGGAAGGTTTCTTCCCGAGCCGATCACTATTGTTCACTCCGACTCCGCAATCCTCTCCATCGCGGCACGGGTCGCTGGGATTCCCTTCAGACAGCCTGGGTTCCAAGGGCCTTTCTTGCGACTACGTTTTCCTCGTCAACTTCGACGATAGGTTTCTGATTCCTAAGAGTGGTCTAACTGACGAATGTGTGAACAAATTCCTCGTTGCGTTGACCAGGTCGCGTAAGAAAACTTTCATTTTTAGTCAACCATTGTCCGAACCAACGTTTGTCTCGTGGATCGATCCGGAGAGAAAGTCAACGACATTAAAAGCAAGATGAACTCTCTCATCTTCTTGCAACCGCAAGAACATATCCCCAAAACCAACTCTGTGCCTCCCGAGAAGCTCACAAGACGTGAACATATGACGAGCGGACTCCTCCAACGCGGCTGATGCAACGCGCGCCGTGAAGGAGGTCCAGCTGAAACTCCCATGGAGATTCTCGCTTTGGTGTTTCGCTGGCATTACTCCCAAAGATGGACTCTCCAGTCGAAGATTATGTTGGTCGGGTCGCCAACTTGAACCCATCTTCAATTCACACATTTCGTAAGCTACGGCGACGATTATGAAAGCATTGCGTCGAACCTTGATGAACCAAGACCCAAGCAATTGAGCACACACTGGCCACCCGTGGACCTCAGCGAATCAACCTAGGCGACATGGTACGCAACTCGACGTACCAGATCCCTCTTCTTTCGGATCAGACCACCGCGGTTGCCACTTGAGCTTCGACCAGCGGCTCTTGCAGCGGGAAATGGCACGCTGCGTGGTGACCGCTACCGAACAGGCGTAACTCCGGTTCGACCTCGGAGCAAACGTCCTGTGCAAAAGGACAGCGGGTTCGAAAGCGGCAACCTGACGGTGGGTCGATCGCGGAAGGCAACTCTCCCTTAACGAATTGCCCTTTCTTTGCCCGGGCGAGCCGCGGCTCAGCGACTGGAATGGTGTTAATGAGTCCTGAAGTGTAAGGGTGTGCTGCCTTTTCGTAGATTGCCTGCGCGGGCCCGACCTCGACGAGCTTGCCAAGGTACATGACGCCAATCCGGTCTGCCAGGTACTTCACCACGGCAAGGTCGTGGGAGATGACGATGTAGGAGAGTTGGTGCGCTTCCTGGAGTGCCTTCATCATGTTCAGGAGTTGTGCCTGGATCGATACGTCGAGGGCCGAGACCGGTTCGTCGGCAATGATCAACCTGGGCTGAAGAATGAGCGCTCGCGCGAAGCCGATCCTCTGACGCTGTCCTCCGGAGAATTCGTGAGGGTAGAGATAAGCGGACTGTGGCGGCAAACCAACCTCTGAAAGTATTTCTGCAACTCGAGCATTCTGCTCTGCACGGTCACCAATTCCCTGTGCGATGAGCGGCTCACGAAGAATCCTGCCGACTCGCATTCGCGGGTCGAGAGACGCGTAGGGATCCTGGAACATGAGTTGTAGGTCTCGGCGCTGGTGCCGCATGGTGGCGCCACTCATGGCGGTGATGTCCTTCCCGTCGAACTGAATCGAACCAGGGTTCGGTTTCTCGAGTCCGACGATGAGACGACCGATGGTCGTCTTTCCACAGCCCGATTCTCCGACGAGTCCGAACGTCTCCCCCTCGCGGACCGTGAAACTGACATCGGACACGGCCTTGACGGTGCCCAGCTTGCGATGGAGAACAGCGCCATTGGATATAGGGAAATCCTTCACGAGGTGATTGATCACGAGGATCGGATCGCGCTGCGCCAGTTGGTTGATTCGAATCTCGGCACGATCGAGCGCAGCGCGACGTTCCTCGGCGGTGGACACCCGCTGGATCGACAAATCTTCTTTGCCGTCAGAGCCGACCGGGTGGAAGCAAGCAAAAAGATGTGTCGAATCACTCGGCTCTGGTGTGAGGGGAGGCTCTTCAGTCCTACAGCGGTCAGTTGCATTCTGGCATCTCGGATTGAAGAGGCAGTTTCCGGGCCGCTCCGAAAGGTTTGGAGGAACGCCCGGGATGTTATAGAGCCGCTGAGTCGAGTCCTGGTCCAACTTCGGGATTGATTGGAGCAGCGCCGATGAGTAAGGGTGCCTCACCCGGTGGTACAACTCGTTGGTCCCTGCTCCTTCGACTATTTTCCCGCCGTACATGACGAGCACGCGGTCCGTGCGCCCCGCGATCACTCCCATGTCGTGAGTAATGAGGATGATTGCCATGTTGAGCCGCTCACGCAATTCGTCCAGAAGGTTCAGGATCTGAGCCTGAATGGTGACGTCGAGCGCAGTAGTGGGCTCATCAGCGATGAGGAGTTTCGGGTCACACGCGAGGGCGATGGCGATGACCACGCGCTGGCGCAAGCCCCCAGACAGTTGATGGGGGTAATAATGTAAGCGCTCGGCGGGCCGCGGCATGCCGACGGTGGTGAGGATCTCAAGGGCTCGATCCATCGCCTCCTTTTTTGACGCGCCGCGATGGATACGAACGCCTTGGGCGATCTGGCGCCCAATCGTCATCGTCGGATTAAGAGAAGTCATCGGATCCTGGAAGATCATCGAGACTTCGTTGCCCCTGACAACTTGCATCTCCGTCTCGTGAAGCGGCACAAGATCACGGCCGTTCAGGCGGATGGTGCCGCCGGCCACGTGGCCGACGTTGGGGAGAAGCTTCATGATTGAAAGTCCGGTCGTGCTCTTTCCGCACCCGGACTCGCCGACAATTCCAACGCATTCGCCTTCACCGACGGTGAACGAGATGTCGTCGATTGCAACAACATTCGAATTCCGGAGGTGGTACTCAGTGCGGAGGTGTTCAACTTCGAGGATGTTCGACAAGTGCGACCCCTATTGTTTTGACGTTGGGTTACCCAAGACTACATTGGCGGCGGACGAAGAGCGCCGTAACCACTCTCACAGACACGTAAAAATTGGCGCGACGCTGCATGCTCACGACGGCAGTTTGGGATGACGTTTGCACCGGGTAGAAGTTGGTCGCGTCGCTAGATCGGTCGCTCGCTTACGAAGAGGGCATTTCTCGACCTGCGGTAGGTGTGCGCCAAATATCTTGACTAACGCGGAACGACCTGTTAAGGTCGTCTGACAGTATGTCTGACAATGGATGGAGGCGCCCATGCAGTCTTCAGTTGCGACAATCGTTGGAGAGAAGGACGCAGCGGTTTTCATGGAGGGCGACGAGCTCTGTCGAGAGTATCTACGCGAACCTCGAATGTGGTTCGGCACCTCGGCGCTGCAGCCTGGCGAGCACGGGGCTATTGACCCTGGTCACGGACACTCTGTCGAAGTCTTCTATTGCTGCTCGGGCCGCGTCAGACTAAATGATGGGAATCGGGACTACGAGCTCTCGGCGGGAGATGCGGCCATAATTCCCGAAGGATTGCCCCATGCGCTTACGAACATAGGAGATGTTCCTGCTTTGCTCGTGTGGGCCGGAGCTCCCGGTGGAAGTTAGAGCAGCTCCGCTGCTCCTAGGCATCGACGTCGGAACGAGCGCCATCAAAGGTGGTATACACAGGTTGGACGGATCCGTGCTTGCGACTGCGTCGGTTGAGTATCAACTACTCTCGCCGGGGCCAGGTCGAGTCGAGGTGGCCGTTTCAACCTACTGGGCCGCTTTTACTTCCGTTGTTCATACGCTCTTGCGCACTTGCGGAGATGATCGGCGATGGATCTCGTCGATAGGCATCTCCGCTCAGGGCGAGACTCTCTTGGTTGTGGATGTCGAGGGGCAGCCACTACGCGACGCAATCGTGTGGCTGGACAATCGCGCGAACGAAGAGTCGTCTGAACTGGATAGCCACTTCAGCCCGGAAGTCGTCTATGGGGTGACAGGACAACCTGGAATGCTTCCAACCTGGCCAGCCGCCAAGATACTCTGGCTCGCACATCACGAGCCGAAACTATTTGCCGGAGTTCATAAGTTCCTCCTCCTCGAGGACTACTTCATCGCCCGCCTCACGGGCCACTACGTCTGCGAAGGCTCGATGGTGACCTCGACCTGCTACTGGGATTTTCGTCAGAAGCGATGGTGGCCTGAGATGCTCGATGCACTCGGTGTTGCCGAAGATCAACTCCCAGCCTTAGTCGAACCTGGCACAGCCATCGGCAAGATTCTCCCCGCAGTGGCTCGCGAACTGGGACTATCCGAGGAAACCGTGGTGTGCACCGGCGCACTTGATCAAGCGTGCGGCGCTATAGGTGTCGGCAATGTGCGTCCGGGTATCCTCAGCGAGAACACCGGCACCGCAGTCGCACTCTGTGCCACTCTCGATGGCCCCCGTCTGGATCCCGAATTACGAATGCCGTGCCACTATCACGGAATCCCCGACACCTACATGTTTCACACCTTCACCAGTGGTGGCTTGGCACTGAAATGGTTTCGAGACGAGTTTTACAGAACCGAGTTGGCAAGCGCCCACGCAGCTGGCGTCGATGTCTATGATCTGATGGGGCAAGAGGCTGCCAGCGTCTCCGCTGGGTCCAACGGGTTGGTCGTACTTCCCCACTTGCAAGGCGCCATGGCTCCAGATGCCAATCCAACCGCTCGGGGAGCCCTGATTGGACTCACGTTGGAACATGGGCGCGGCCACGTGGCGCGGGCAATACTTGAGTCTGTCGCTTTCGTCATCCGCCGAAATGTGGAGGTACTGGAGGAACTTGGCGTTGAGGTTGAGTCGATCCGAGCCTCGGGTGGTGGTGCCAGGAGTCGGCTCTGGAAACAGATCGAGGCAGACGTGACGAAACGGCCGGTGGTGATCACAGAGCAGTCAGACGCCGCGACGCTTGGTGCGTGCATCTTGGCCGGGGCGGGTGTAGGCCTATACGGCAGTATTGCCGAAGCGGCAGAAGCGATGGTGAACATGACGGACATCTTCGAGCCGGCTGCGGAGAATTCGGCGCGCTACGACGACTCATATGCGGAGTATCGCGAGGCCGCAGATGCCCTCGCTCCCCTCTTCAAGACCTTGGCAACGTCTCATGGGTGAGCCGATCGTGGACAAGACAACGTCGACCTGGTCAATTCCTTCCGTGTCGCGTAAGGGAGCTCGCGGCAGCCTGACGAACTCGTGTGTTGAAGCGCTCACCGAGGCAATTGGGAGTGGCGTATACGCACCAGGTAACCCGTTGCCGTCGGAGACAGAGCTCGCGGCTTCGCTCGACGTTTCGCGGGCGACGCTGCGAGAGGCACTGCGTACTCTGGAGGATCAGCGGCTCATCATTCGTCGCCACGGTCGGGGGACGTTCGTCAGCGAAGTCTCCATCATGAAGGATCTTCAGAGAAACTTCGGGATCACGGCGATGATCCGCGCCGCCGGCTACCGTCCGGGGACGGCAAATCAGACCCTGGAGAGAACGATGGCGACACGAGAGATTGTCGAGAAACTGGGAGTTCGACTGGATTCTCCTGTCATACAACTGCGCCGTCTGCGCCTCGCTGACAAGCGTCCAGTGGTTCTCTCGACGGAGATACTTCCCGGTCATATCTTGAGCGACCAGGACATCAATCTGCTGAGCAATGATCATCAGTCAATTTATACATTGCTCCGCCACAAGGGCATCGTCGTCGACCGGGGTCGGGCCGAACTCACACCAGTGAAGGCAACCGCAGTGATGGCTGAAGCACTTGAGGTTAAGCGCGGCAGTGTTTTGCTCTGCATTAGTCAGGTCGACTTCGACGACAAGGGACGGGCGGTCATGTACTCGATCGAACAACACGTGGCTGACTGGGTGCGCTTCACCATCGAACGAATCGGACCGGGGGGTTCAGTCGATGACTAGATCTCCGGTGGTTATGAGCCCGCTCTGGCACTCGTCCTTCCCCGACATGTAAATCTGGCGACGAAGTTCATCGAATCCCCAGTCGTCACAGTTGCCCGTCATCCATTTGGCGAACAATCTCACTTAAAACTCGCTTTCGTATTTTGCCCTTTGACGTTTTAGGAAGCGGCCCGAATACAACATGTCGAGGAACCTTGAAATGTTCCAAGCGCTCGCGAACAAAGAGGATCACCTCCCCCTCAGTAATGTTCGCGTCTAACTGCTTCAGCGTTACGAACGCCACAGGAACCTCTCCCCACTTGGGATCAGGTTTTGCAACCACTGCAGTTTCGAGAACCATCGGATTACCGTCAATCACTTGCTCAACCTCCAGGGATGAAATGTTTTCTCCCACCGAGACGTGTACGAAAACTCCGGATTGGGTCCGAAAACTCCGGAATACGCACGGGGCACATAACCCCCAAGTCTCCAGTCCGAAAACCTCCGTTAAGTGTGGCGGCTGCAGTCGCGTCGGGATCTTCGCCAAATCAGTCGGCCCCGCATCGATGGGGTCATTGTTTTCCAGGCGCCGAACTCGAACGCCTGGCGAGCGGCGAGAACCGCCCGGTCTATGTCCTCTTTGCCAGCACTCGCAACTTCAGTCAGCACTTCACCCGTAGCCAGATTCGGTGCTTCGAAAGTCTCACCGGAATATGCGTCAACCCAGTTCCCTCCGATGAACAACTGATGCGGCACGTTGAGCCGTGCGCCTTGTGTCTTCCCATCACTAATTGTCATAACCATCTCCTAACTCAAACATCACTTGATGCATTTTCCGACGGTTGTTGTACACCCATTCCGATTGAAGTTGTACACCGATTCCGACGTAGTTGTACACCCCGGAAGGTCGTGACGCTGGCTTTGGCGTGAGCGAGAGGGCACCGACAACGCTCTTTGATTAGTCCAATAATCAGAGGAGTCG
>Ga0207933_1000257_pt1 | contig 55693 bp, 46 predicted proteins | sample NGESurdeep092012_4_FD_184488 | JGI IMG/M metagenome (GOLD analysis project Ga0207933, IMG submission 184488) | Arctic peat soil microbial communities from Barrow, Alaska - NGEE Surface sample F53-3 deep-092012 (SPAdes) | ecosystem: Environmental > Terrestrial > Soil > Wetlands > Peat ...
TTTCATTGCGTGTCCATCAGTGACGGATCGCGCCACGTCGACGAGGGTGAACGAGTGTCGGCGCGGCGAAGCGTCGGACGTCGCGGCCATGATGAAGTGGTAGCGATTGACCACGTCAACTAACTAGAGGAGCGAAGACGTCGTGCCCTCGGGTGGAACGAAGCGTTCTACTTAGCCTGGCCGCCGGTCGATTTGCCCGTGCCGGGTTCAGGGCCAAGTGCCGTGAGGGCAGCGCTGCGCGTCGCGGCGGCCCGGATGATGGCAGCTTCGTAGACCTGGCGCGCCGCACTTCGTTGCGCCGAGGTGGTGGCAATCGCGAGCGAACTCTGGTACGTCATTTTTGCCTGCTTGACGTTGTTTCGAAAGTCGACCTGAATAGTGTGGCGGGCCGCTAGGTAAAGGGCGTCGCTCTCGTGGATGCCCTTGGACGTCAACGAAACTTGGCGGGGCGAACCGGCGGACGCGAGCACGGGCGCGCTCAACCCCAACGTGGCGACAATGCCTAACGCGATAATTCCTCTTGGAGCCCACTCCCTCATGGTCAAAGGGTACCGAAATAATGTAAGAAAGAGCTATGAAGTCCCTGTTGAAACGTTGTGAACTACTCCCTTAGGGCCTCCGGAGGCACCGCGCAACACAGTACGCTCGCCCTATGGCGGTTCGCGCGTGACGACGATTTTGATCATTGACGACGAACCCGGGGTCCGTGATCTGCTGCAAGACGCGTTGGGTAACGCCGGTTACCAGGTCCAATGCGCCACGAACGGCGCCGATGGCCTTGACCAGTTGCGACGTCGCAGTGCGGATTTGTGCATCGTGGACATCAACATGCCCACGATGAACGGATTCGAGTTCCTCGAGAAACTGCGAGCTCACGACGCGAAGACGCCCGTCTTGATGCTCACCGCGCGTGACTCTGGTGACGACGTCGAACGAGGGCTTCGCGTGGGTGCGGATGATTACGTGCGAAAGCCCTTCAGTCTCGACGAGTTGCTGCTTCGAGTCGCCGCCATCCTTCGCCGCACGGGCATCGAGGAGGATGACGACCACGTTCTCGTGTGCGGGCCGCTCACCATGAACATCGACCGACACGTCGTGACCCTCGACACGAAGGAGGTCGAACTCTCGGCGACGGAGTTCCGTCTCCTGGAAGTTCTGCTCGAACACCAGGACCGCGTCGTCACCCGTGAACAGTTGTTGCGCCAGGTCTGGAACATCGACTTCGACTCCGAAACCTCTGTGCTCGACACCTACATCTCGTACGTGCGACGCAAAATCCATCACGACGATTTCGCACCCATAACCACGATTCGAGGTGTGGGCTTCAAGTTGGTGGATCAGGCCGCTCGCCAGTGAGGATTGCGACACGCCTGACCCTTCTCTTCTTCTTGCTCACGTTGTTGGTGTCCTTTACCGTGGGCTCGTTCGCGGTAGCGCAGAGTTCGAAGGCGCAGTACGCGGCGCTCGACAGTTCGATCAACTCCGTCGTCGATAGTGGTCTGCGTAATCCGAACACTGCACTGAACAACGCGCTCTACGTCGTGCAGCGGGAGGGATACTCGTTGACGCTCGACGTCATCGACCCGACCGGCGGGATCACGCAGGTGAACACGCCGACGGACCCGCTGAAACGTAACCCGACGATTGACAACGTCAAAGCCTCGCTCACGGGCGTGGTGAGCGTCGAAAACTTGCCCGGATTCCAGATCCGTTCACTCAACATCGGAGGAGGCGATTATCTCGTCGTCGCGGGCTCGACGTCCGGGATCAGGAAACAGGATCAGCACTTGGCCCTGCTCGTGGCGAGCGCCGCCGTGGTGGTCGCCCTCCTCGGACTGGTACTGGCGCGTGAGGTGATGCGCCGGGACCTTCGAACAATGGCACGGCTCATCGACTACGCAGGGGACGTCGCGGGCGGTGACGAAACTGGCCCCGCGCCAGCGAGCGAAGGAAGCCGAGACCTGAAGGAGCTTCGTGAGGCCCTGGTGATCATGGTGGACGCATTACGAGAGCGCGTCGCGCTCGAAGCGCAGAACGCAAACGTCATGCAGCAGTTCATCGACGACGCGTCGCACGAACTGCGTACGCCACTCACTGTCGTCAAGGGCTACAACGAACTGCTGGCGAGCGGGCGTGCGAGTGAGGAACAACAGGCTCGCGCGGTTAACCGGATGCGAAGCGAGGTCGAGAGGATGGAAGAACTCGTGCGCGACCTCCTACTCCTCGCCGAACTTCGCGAAGCCCCCCATCACGCCGAGCAGTTGGTCGACGTCAGCGCGCTCCTCAGCACTCGGGTCAGCGAATTCGCCGTTGACCACCCCGAACGTGCGCTCACCAGTGTGATCGAAGCCGGGGTGACCCTTCGTGCTCGCGCCGACCTCGTCGATCGCCTCGTCAGCAACGCCTTCAACAACGTGCTGCGTCACACGAAGCGTGACGCGGGCGTTCGCGTCACGCTTGGCGTCAGTGATCACGAGGCGACACTCGTCATCGAAGACGGGGGAGCGGGGCTGCCCTTCTACGGTGTTCGGCCCCAGCGTTTCCAACGATTCGACGACTCGCGGTCGCGTGAGACGGGCGGCTCCGGGCTCGGGATGAGCATCATGGCCGACGTGGCTGAGTCGCTCGGGGGCACCATGACGACGGCACCGAGTTCTCTCGGGGGTCTAGCCCTTCACTTCGTCGTGCCGCTCGAGGTAGTGTCAGCGCCGAACTAGGAAACTGCGCTCGCGGCGCGCACGTAGGCCTGTTGCACCTCTGCCAGCGCGCTGCGGTAGAGCTCAACGTGTTCGCCGAGTCGTTCCCCACCGGCGCCCACCATCGCGACCAGCGTGTCGATGACGAGTGCTGCTCCTTCGAGGTCCGGTGGCGTCGCGGCGAGGCGTAGGGCCGCCACCTGGATCAGGACGAAAAGGTGGTTGGCGAGTATCGCCTCGACCGGGGTGGCGCGCAAGTACGCAACCTCGTCGTCTTCGTTGAACTCTGTCTCGGTTGGTTCGTCGCTCACGCGAACCAACGTAGCGTTTCGCCGGTGATCCAGGACTTCCTGGTTCCGGCGCGCACGTTCCCTTTGAGACCGAGCAGCATCGTCACCAACGCAGCGACGAAGGCCCAGCGACGGTCCGGACGCCCGTCTGGTAACGTAGTTGGGCAGTTCAGCAAGCGAGGTTGGCTAGGCCAACGTCCACCTGGCCACCTACGTGCGTCCGGGTTCCAGGAGTTTCGCGCCTCGCTTGCCGTGGCGACACCATAGTGGTGTCGCGAAGAGCAAGGAGTGAGTTATCGCAACAGTGCCTGGAGACCACCGCGTCAATGACCGTATCCGCGTCGACACCGTTCGTCTGATTGACCAAGAGGGAAATCAGCGCGGCGTGATGGCAACGCGCGACGCGTTGGCGTTGGCAAGAAGCCTCGATTTGGACTTGGTGGAGATTGCGCCGACTGCGCAGCCACCCGTCTGCCGGATCATGGATTACGGCAAGTTCAAGTTCGACGAGGCCCAAAAAGCCAAGGAGTCTCGACGAAAGACTCTCAACGTGGGCGTCAAGGAGATGAAGTACCGCCCGAAGATCGGCGCGGGCGACTTCGACACCAAGACGCGACTCGTCGAGAAGTTCCTCGGCGAAGGTCACAAGGTCAAGGTCACCATCATGTTTCGAGGTCGCGAGTCGGCCCACCCCGAGTTGGGCAAGAAAATCCTCGACCGTATCGTCGAGAAGCTCGAGGACGTGGCGAAGGTGGAGTCCGCACCCAAGCTCGACGGTCGCAACATGATCATGGTGCTCGGTCCCGATAAGAAGTCGAAGGCCAAGGTCGTGGAGAGTTCGAAAGTAGTTGTAGGTCCAGAAGAGTCGCCGGTAGGCGCAGAAGTTTCGCTAGAGGAGGGCTGAAATGCCAAAGATGAAGACAGACAGTGGTGCGAAGAAGCGCATCAAGGTCACGGGCAGTGGCAAGCTGCGTCGCCGCAAGGCCTTCCGTGGGCACATCATGGAAAAGAAGTCGTCGGTACGCGCGCGCCGTCTAGGTCGCGACACCGAGATCGCTCCGGGTTCCGTGAAGCACGTCAAGCGCATGTTGGGTTTGTAGAGAGAACGAGTTAGGAAAGAGGAAGTGCCATGGCACGAGTAAAGAGGGCCGTCAACGCCAAGAAGCACCACAAGGCAGTTCTCGAAGAGGCGAAGGGGTACTACGGCGACCGCAGTCGTACCTTTCGCAGTGCGAACCAGGCCGTGCAGCACGCCGGGGTCTACGCGTTTCGAGACCGTCGTGCGCGCAAGGGTGAGATGCGCAAGCTGTGGATTCAGCGCATCAACGCCGGTACCCGGTCACACGGCATGAGTTACAGCCGCTTCATCGCCGGGCTCAACGCAGCGGGTATCGAAGTCGACCGTCGTATGTTGGCGGACCTGGCCGTGAACGACGCGGGTGCCTTCGGCGCCATCGTCGCCCAGGCCAACGCCGCACTCACCAAGTAGCACGCTGATCGAGGCCTTGGGGTCGTCACACCAACGAGTGCGTCGACTCCGACGCCTCGTCCAGAAGCGCTCCCTTCGCTGGAGTGAGGGGATTTGCGTCCTCGAGGGACCCGATCTGGTGCTCGCGGCCCTCGCGGCCTCCGTCGAGTTCGAGGCGATCTACGTCGACCCGACGCGTTCATCGAGCTCGGCACTGGCGGAACTTGAATCGCTCGCCACAGCGAAGGGCGTGCGGGTCTTCGCCCTAGCGCCGGGCGTGCTCGAGCGCGTCGCCGACGCCGCGACACCCCAACCCGTCCTCGGTGCCGTGCGCCTACCGCTCGTCGACGTCGAAGCGATTCCCTGCCAGGGACTCTTGCTGGTACTACACGGTGTGCGAGATCCGGGTAACGCCGGCACGCTCATTCGCTCAGCGGACGGCGCCGGAGCGAGCGGCGTCATCTTCACCGGTCACTCGGTCGACCCCTTCAACCCCAAGACCCTTCGAGCGAGCGCCGGGTCGATCTTTCACGTGCCGGTCGCGCTCGACACGTTGAGCACGACACTCGACTCCTTCGCCTCACGAGGCGCCTTGTCGTACGCCACGGTGGTGCGCGGGGGAGAGAGCCACCGGCTCGTCGACTTCACGAAGCCCACCGTCGTCGTCATCGGCAACGAAGCGGACGGATTGGACGAAGCATCGATCGCCCTCTGCGACGGTGCGATCACGATCGAGATGGCCGGCGCCAGTGAGTCGCTCAACGCGGGCGTCGCGGGCTCACTCATCGCGTTCGAGGCGCTGTGGCAGCGCGAAGGCACGTCCTCAGCGCCCCCAACACCTAGCCTTTAGAGGTTATGACCACCTCACCACTCGCGAATCTCAACGAGCAGACGACCGAGCTTCTCTCCACCATCGAAGGGCTGACCTCGCTCGACGCGCTACGCGAGGCCGAGCCCTCGCTCATCGGCAAACGATCGATTCTCGTTGGCTTGCAGAAGACACTCGGTAGCCTCGAGCCCGAGGAGCGAAAGGCCGCGGGAGCGCAACTCCAAGAAGCTCGTCGCGTGGTCGAGTCGGCACTCGTCGAGCGTCGGACGTTGCTCCTTAAGGACGCTCGCTTGGCGACCATCGAAGCCGATCGCCTCGATCTCGGTGACGTCGTCACGGGTCACGTGCGATGGCCTCTGTCGATCGGTCACCCGGGACTCGTCGCGCTGACTCAGCGAGAGCTCGAAGACGTGTTCGTGGGCATGGGCTTCACGGTCTCCGACGGTCCCGAGGTCGAAAGCGATTGGTTCAATTTCGAAGCCTTGAATATTCCTCCCGCCCACCCGGCCAGGGGAATGTGGGACACCTTCTACGTCGACCTCGGCGAGCCCGAGACCGTGGTGCTGCGCACCCACACGTCGCCAACTCAGATTCACCTGATGGAGCACGCGGTCGCGACGGATACCTTGCCCATCCATTCGGTGATGCCGGGGCGCTGCTACCGGCGCGACACGCCCGACGCGCGTCACTTGATGGGTTTTCACCAGATCGAAGGACTCGTCGTCGATCGCGGCATCTCCTTCGCTGACCTCGCGGGCGTGATCGAAACGTTCACCCGTGCCTACTTCGGTCCCGACATCGCTTCGCGTCTTCGTCCGGGGTACTTCCCGTTCACGGAACCGTCGGCCGAGTTCGAGGTGACGTGCACGATCTGTAGGGGCGACGGGTGTCGTACGTGCTCGTTCACGGGTTGGATCGAACTCGGGGGATGTGGAATGTTGGACCCTGCGGTGCTGGCGGCGGTGGGTATCGACGCTGACGAGTGGAGCGGTTTTGCCTTCGGCTTCGGGATCGACCGCTGCGCGCAGATGCGCCACCAACTCGGCGACATGCGCGCACTCATCGAGAACGACACGCGTTTCTTGGAGCAACTCTCATGAAGATATCGCTGAACTGGCTCCGGGAGTTCGTCGAACTCCCGGAGCCTCTCGACGAACTGCGATTGCTCCTCGATGACCTCGGTCTCGTGGTCGAGAACGTGGAACACGTCGGTGAGGGCCTGAGTGACGTCGTGGTCGCGCGCGTGGACGAGATTCGCGCCATTGAAGGTGCGGATCGCATTCGACTCGTCGTCGTCGACGCGGGCAACGGGCCTCTCGAAATCGTCTGTGGGGCCATGAACTTCGTGGTGGGCAACTTCGTGCCACTCGCCCCCGTCGGGGCCGTCCTGCCGGGCGGGTTCGCGATCGCGCAGCGCACGATGCGCGGCGTGACGTCGCACGGGATGCTCTGCTCGTCACGCGAGTTGGGCCTCGATGAAGATCACGAGGGCCTCATGGTGCTCGACGACCTCATCGTTCCCCAGGTCGGTGAGAAGTTGCTCGACGCCCTGAAGATCACCTCCGACGTCATCTTCGACCTCTCGATCGAGATCAATCGTCCCGACGCGTGGTCGGTAGAGGGCGTGGCGCGCGATCTCGCGACGCGACTGGGTCGTCCCCTTCGCGAACCCTCGCTCGCTGTCCCCAACGACCCGACACCATCGGCGTCGGTCGCCGGCGCGGGCATCGATGACCCCGACCTCTGTGGGCGCCTCAGCGTGTCGGTCCTTCGTAACGTCACGATTGGTCCGTCACCCGCGTGGGTCGCCCACCGATTGCAGAACGCTGGCATGCGTCCGATCTCCAACGTCGTGGACGCCTCGAACTTGGTGATGTTGGAACTCGGCCAACCCACCCACCCCTACGACGCCGCGCACGTGGCGAAGCGAGTGCTGCGGGCGCGTCGCGCCCGAGCGGGCGAGACCCTGACGACCCTGGACGGCGTGGAGCGTTCGTTGGCGAGGGCCGGTCGCGGACTCGGCGACACGGGCGAAGACTGCGTCATCGTCGACGGTGACGATCGAGTCTTGGGTCTCGCGGGCGTCATGGGCGGCGCGGCCAGTGAGATCAGCCCCGAGACCACCGAGGTCTTGCTCGAAGCGGCCTTCTTCGATCCAATGACGATCGCACGCTCCTCCAAGCGCCACGGACTTCGCAGCGAGGCGTCGAATCGATTCGAACGGGGCGTGGATCCCCAGTTGGCCCTTCGCGCCGCCGCGCGATTCGTCCAGATCCTCTCTCAGAGCGTGCCCAACCTCCTCTGGCTTTCGAACCCCCTCGACGTCTGGGGCAACGTGCCAACGCCACCCACGATCTCGGTGCGCGACGCCGACGTCGAGCGCCTCTTGGGCGTAGCCATCGACCGTGACGACGTCGCTCGCCTGTTGCGAGGATTGGGCTTCACCGTGAAGGAAAAGAAGCAACACCTGAAGGTCACGGCGCCGAGTGCGCGCCTCGATGTGCGTGACGGCGACCTCGGTCGTGCCGACGTCATCGAAGAGGTCGCGCGCCTCTACAGCTACCGACGCCTCCCGCGCCGTAGTCCCACGTGGCCCGAACTGGGCTCTCTGACGTCGCGTCAACACCAGCGTCGACACGTGCGCGACGTCGTCGTCGACCTCGGCGTCACGGAAGCGTGGACGCCCACGCTCGGCAGTGAGGACGACTTCGAGCTCCTGCACCCGGACGCCGCGCGCGTGCGCGTCACGAATCCGCTGTCCGCCGACGAGTCGGTCCTTCGCGCGACCATGCTCACCGGCCTGGTGCGCGCGTGGGCGAAGAACTTTGAACGCGGGACCGGCGACGTGATGCTCGGCGAGTTCGGCGTGGTCTTTCAACACCCGAGCGTCGCGAAGACGCCGCGCGTGACGCGCGGCGGGGCCGGAGGGACGTTGACGCTGGCACTGCCAGAGGAGAACGAACGTCTCACCATCGTGCTGGCACGACACGACGATGACGCCCGTAGTGCGGTGGCGCTGTGGGATGTCCTCGCGCACCGACTGGGACTTGCTGACGTCGTCGTCCGTTCGTCGAACGAGCCACCTCGAGGCTTTCACCCGAGCAGGACGGCGTCACTCGTCGACCGCGCGTCGGGGGCGCTCCTCGGTTACGTGGGCGAGATCGACGCCGAGCTCGTGAGCGCGATCACCGCCGTGCCTCCGGTGCGACGCCTCGGCGTCGTTGACGTCGACCTCGACGCGATCGCGGACGCGACGCGCGCGACGCGGGCCTCGTCGTTCGTGCGCGTTCCCAGTCGGTACCCGAGCGCCGTCATTGACCTCGCGTTCGTGACGCCCCGGCCCGTGAACGCGAGCGACTTGGCACACGCCCTCGCCAGGGCCAGCGACCTCGTCGAAGAGGTCACCCTCTTCGACGTCTACGAGGGAGCGGGGCTTCGCGAAGGGACGCGCAGTTTGGCCTACAACGTTCGATTGAACTCTGAGGAACGCACGCTCAGCGACGACGAGATCACGAAGGCTCGGTCCGCCCTCATCGAGATCGCCGCGTCACTAGGCGCGGTGCTTCGCTAGGAGGACGTCATCGACCACGCCGAGACCGAATTCGTCCCGCTCAGTGATGAAGGACGGCGCTTTGCCAAGGAGTTTCGCGTTCGCCTGAGTGACGCCGACGGTGAAGGACGCTTGCGGCTCGACGGCGTGGCGCGCTACCTCCAGGACGTGGGAACGGACGACTGGATCGAGACGGGCGCCTCGTCGGATATCATCTGGATCGTTCGTCGCACGTCGATGCGACACGTCGATGGTGCGCGGTGGCCGCGGTACCTCGACGACGTGACCTTGACGACGTGGTGTGGGGGCGTGGGGGCGGCGTGGGCCGAGCGGAGGACCAACGTCGCGTACGAAGGTGAACTCCTGCTCGAGGTCGCGGCTTTGTGGGTTCCGACCAACGCGAGTGGTCACCCCGTACGTGTGCGACGAGACTTCCACGACGTCTACGGCGAAGCGTGTCGTGGCCGGAAGATCTCGGGTCGGGTGACGACGCCCGCGATCCCCGACGACGCCAGTTTCCGGCCGTGGCCGCTTCGCGTGGCGGACTACGACATCGTGGGCCACGTGAACAACGCCGCCGTGTGGCTTGCCGTCACCGAAGTGCTGACGAATCCCGTGCGCTACGTGAGCGTCACTCACCACAGTGCGCTCGAACGCGGCGTCGACGTCGTGCTCGCCGCGGCGCCCGGGCGGCTGTGGCTGCTCGTCGACGGCGTCGTACGCGTGTCGGTCGAGTACAGCGAGCGCTAGGAAACGAGTACCGGCTCGCGACTGCTGGTGGCGAACACGCAGCCAACGATCACGAGAGGGAAGCCGACGAGTATGCCCGCCGTCAGGGGTTCGTGGAGACCCACGATGCCCAAGACCACGGCGATCGCGGTGTTGACGTAGGTCACCACCGTGGCGCGCGTCGAGCCGACTTCTTTCACGAGTTCGAAGAAGACGAGGAACGCTGCCGCCGTGCACACGACCGACAGAATCGCGACACTGCTCCAGGTCTCCGCGGAGACGTGTGTGGGCAGGTGGAAGAGGTCCCACGGTGTCCAACACAGCGCGATGAAGGCCGTAGCGCCACCGGCGACGGTGGGACCTGGTACGTGCTTTAGTTTCGTCGCGAGCAGGAGCGGCCCGAGGGTGTAGCCCACGCAGACGACCATCATGAAGGCGATCCACGTGATCGTGCCACCGCGTAAGTCGAGGCCGACGAGGAACGCGACGCCGAGCGCGCCGACGCCGAGGCCGAGGTAGCGCCGCGGTGCGATGTGACCTTCGGTACGTCGGATCCGCTGAGCAACGACGGAGAAGAGTGGTACGCAACAGATCAGCAGACTGGTGAGCGAACTGGTGATGTGTCGTTCCGCCGTCGCCATGAGGTACCAGGGCACGCCGAATTCGACGACTCCAAAGATGGCGATCCACTTGAAGTTCTCGCGAAGGGTCGGAAGTTGCTTCTGGATGATGACGAGGGGGAAGAGGAGTAGCGCCGCGGGGGCCGTTCGCGCGAAGACGAGGACCCCGGGATCGAGCTGGCGGACCGCGACTCGAATGAGCAGGTACGGGATGCCCCAGATGACCGCCATTGCGAGAAAGTACGTCCAACCTCTTCGAGACATGGGTAGAGCCTAGCCCGAGGCACGAGAACTTGCATTTTTGCTCTCCCGTGTGCATAAAATGACATATGCGAGTAGGAGTCATGGGAGCGACCGGGTACGCCGGCACCGAGGTGCTTCGCCTCGCCGCGTCGCATCGCGACCTCGACGTGATCGTGGCGACCGGATCGTCGAGCGTCGGTAAGCGCGTGGCTGAACATACGCCCGCTCTCGCCGCTGCGTACCCGGCGTTGATGGTCGAATCCTCCGAGCGAGTCCTCGAGAGCGAACTCGACGTCGTGTTCTTGGCGTTACCCCACGGCGAGAGTCAGGCCTTCGTTCCCCAGCTGCTCGAGCGCGGCGTGCAAGTCGTGGACCTCGGCGCCGACTTTCGCTTGAAGGACGCCGACGAGTACGTGCGATGGTACGGACACGAACACGTGGCGAAGGATCTCTTAGCGGGTGCGGTCTACGGCTTGGTCGAGCGTCACCGCAAGGATCTCCGTGGTGCCAAGTTGATCGCGGTGCCCGGCTGTTATCCGACGGCGAGTGCGCTCGCGCTCGGTCCCTTCTGCGACGAAGGCCTGGTCGAACTCGTGAACATCGTCGTGAACGCGCTGAGTGGCGCGTCGGGGGCCGGTAGGGCGACGAGCGATCGACTGCACTTTTCGCGCCTCGCGGGCAACGCCGAAGCGTACGGCCTCCTTACGCACCGCCACACGCCCGAGATCCAACAAGAGATCGGCGCGACGCTTCTCTTTACGCCGCACCTCGTTCCCGTGAGCCGCGGCATGCTGGTGAGCGCCTACGCGCGCGTGACGTCATCGTCGTTCACGACGGACGACGCACTCGCTCTGCTGCGATCAACCTACGCGGACGATCCCTTCGTCGTCGTCACGGATGAGCCGCCGACGCTGAAGGATCCCCTGGGTAGCAACCTCTGTTTCGTGAGCGCGCGCGTTGACGAGCGAACGGGATGGTTGCTCGCGATGAGTTCGCTCGACAATCTCACCAAGGGTGCCGCCGGCCAGGCCGTCCAGGCTTGGAACGTCGCGACGGGCCGTGAAGAGACGCTCGGCCTTCCACTCGTAGGACTGACGCCGTGACGAGCTACGTGGTGAAGATCGGTGGCCACGCCCTCGACACGCTGCGTCCGGATTCGGAAGTGCTCGTAGCGCTCGCGAGTGACGTCGCAGCACTACTCGACGACTCGACTCACGTCGTCGTCGTGCACGGCGGGGGCCCCCAGATTCAATCGTTGCTCGACGCGGTCGGTCTCCAGAGTCGATTCCACGAAGGACTTCGCGTCACTGATGAGGCGACGATGGAGATCGTCGCGATGGCTCTCGCGCAGGTCAATCTTCATCTCGTCGCCGCCCTGAATAGGGCCGGCCTCGCGAGCGTGGGTCTCAACGGCGCGGACGACTCGCTCATGACCGCGACGGCACTCGGACCACCGTGGGGTCGCGCCGCGTCGCTGCCCATGGTGAACAGTCACGTCATCGAGACGCTCTGGGCGAGTGGTGTCACGCCGGTCGTCAGCTCGGTCGTGACGGACGAACACGGTGAACTTGTCAACTGCAACGCGGACGCGGCGGCGGGCGCTCTTGCCGGAGCGTTACGCGCCGACGCCCTCGTGCTCTTGAGTGACGTCGATCAGCTTCGCCGTGATCCCTTCGATGAGGAAAGCTCCATAAAGCGGGTGACGCGCGACGAAGTGTTGGGCATGATCGAAGACGGCTCGATCCTCGAAGGCATGCGGCCCAAGATGACGGCCGCCCTCGACGCCCTCGAAGGAGGCGCTGGTCGCGTCTTCATGGCGAACGGTACGACGCCGCATGCTCTTCGCGACGCGCTCGCGGGTTCGAGTAAACGGACGGAGGTCGTGCGATGACGCGCCATTTCACCGCGATTGATCAACTAAGCGACGCGGAGTTGTCCTCGATTTACTCTCTCGCGACGTCGCCCTTCGATGACGAGACCTTGAAGGGTCAGGGCGTCGCCCTCATCTTCGAGCGCCCCAGTCTTCGTACTCGGGCGTCTAGTTCATCGGCCGTGCACGAACTGGGCGGCTACGCCACCTTCTTCGGCGACGTGGAGATCGGTCTCGATCGCCGCGAGTCGGCGGAGGACGTCGCTCGCACGATCGCCGAGATGTACACCATCGCGGCACTGCGAATTCGCCAACACGGTGTCTTCGAGCGAATGCGCACGGCGACCCAGGAGCGGCTCTCGCTCATCAATCTCTTGAGTGACGTGGCGCACCCCACGCAGGCCGTCGCGGACGTACTCACCATCGCGGAGGAGTTCACGAACGGTGACGTCAACGCGCTCGCGGACCTGACGGTCGCCTACGTCGGTGACGCGACGAACGTCACGCGCTCCCTGGCCGTCGCGCTTCTTCGTTTGGGCGTCAACGTCAACGTGGGCGCGCCCGAGGGCTACCAACTCGCCGCGGGGGGCGCCGAAGACCCAACCGCCGTGAGTGGTCTGGGGGTGTTGCGTCGCACCGACAGCGCGCACGACGCCGTCGTGGGCGCGAACGTCGTCTACACCGACGCGTGGGTCTCGATGGGCTTCGAAGAGGAGTCGGCGCGTCGACGTTTCGACCTGGCCGACTTTCAGGTGAACGCGCCCTTGATGAGTTTGGCGGACGAACACGCGATCTTGATGCACTGTTTGCCGGCGCATCGAGGCGACGAAGTAACGAACGATGTACTGGACAGCGAGCAGTCGCGCGTCTGGCGTCAGGTCTTTCATCGCCGCTCGGCGATGATGGGCGTGTTGCGCTGGATTAAAGGAGAGTCATGACCAAGACCCAACGACAACACCGCATCGGCGAACTGATCGATCACGACGTCATCTCCACGGCCGCCCAGATCGTGGCGCGACTGCGCGACGAAGGCATCGCCGCGACGCAGGCGACGGTGACGCGCGACCTGCAAGAGCTCGGTACCGTGAAGATCCGTGACGAGCACGGCGCGCGGCGCATCGTCATGGCCGCCTCGCCGAAGCTCGCGCCCGCGCCGCACGATCACCTTCGCAGGATGATGGGCGAGTGGGTGGTCTCGGTCGAGAGTTCCGCCAACCTCGTCGTGGTGCGAACGCCGCCCGGTTGCGCGCACGTCGTGGCGTCGGCCCTCGATCGCAGCGCACAGCGTGGCGTCCTCGGTTCGGTCGCGGGTGACGACACGATCTTGGTGATCGCCGCGGAAGAGCACGGCGGGAGCTCGTTGGCGAACGAGTTTCGCGTGCTGGCAGGATTGAGTGAGGTTCTAGACGAGCAAGTGAAGGGAAAGTAAAGATGGCCAAGCGAGTCGTACTTGCGTACAGCGGAGGCCTCGACACCTCGGTAGCCGTGCGCTGGATGATCCAAGAGTGGGGCGTGGAAGTCGTGTGCGTGCTCGTCGACGTCGGCCAAGACGTCGAAAGCTCCGAGAGCTTCGACGACATAAAGGCCCGAGCGCTCGCGGCCGGCGCTCTCGACTGCGTCGTCGTCGACGCCAAGCGTGAGATGGCGGAGGAGTTCTGCGCGAAGGCCATCGCCGCGAACGCCCGCTACGAGGGCAAGTACCCGTTGGTGTCCGCTCTCTCTCGCCCCGTCATCGTGCGCCACCTCGTCGACCAAGCGCGAAAGTTCAACGCGCAAGCCGTCGCGCACGGCTGCACCGGCAAGGGCAACGATCAAGTCCGTTTCGAAGTGGGCACGCACGCGTTGGCCCCCGACCTCGAAGTACTGGCCCCCGCTCGCAATTGGGGAATGACCCGTGCCGATTCCGTGGACTTCGCTCAGAAGTGGGAGATTCCGATCAAGGCCACGAAGGACAAGATCTACTCGATCGACGAGAACCTCTGGGGCCGGGCAATCGAATGTGGCGCCATCGAGGACCCCTGGGCGGCACCACCCGAAGAGCCCTACACCTTGACGCGCGTGACGAATGAGGAGCCGTTCGAGCTGATCGTCCACTTCAACGAGGGCGTGCCTACGGGTCTCGACGGGGTGTCGATGGAGCTCGCCGATCTCATCGCACGACTGAACGTACTTGCCGGGTCGACGGGTTACGGTCGCCTCGACATGGTGGAGAATCGGCGAGTCGGTATCAAGAGTCGTGAAGTGTACGAATGCCCGGCGGCGTTGGCGCTCATCGCAGCCCACTCGGAACTCGAAGACATGGTCCTCGAACGCGACGTGGCGCACGAGAAGGCGCGGATCGAGACGCGCTGGGCCGAACTCGTCTACGACGGAATGTGGTTCTCACCCCTGAAAGAAGCGCTCGACGCCTTCATGGCCGAGACCCAACGCCACGTCACCGGCGACGTCCGACTCCGCTTCGAGGCGCCTGGACTCCTTCGCGTCGTGGGACGACGGAGCCCCAAGGCCCTCTACGACTACGGACTCGCCACCTACGACGCGGCGGACACGTTCCGTCACGCCGACGCGGAGGGCTACGTGCACGTCTACGGACTCGGCGTGAAGACCTGGGCCGCGCGTCAGGGCGCAAAGAACGCTACGCCGCCGACGTCATGACGCTCTGGGCCGGTCGCTTCTCGGCCTCGATGGACGAGACGCTGTGGCACCTTTCGGAGAGTTACTCCTTCGATCACGTCCTCTTCGAACACGACCTGCGCGGGAGCGCGGCGCACGTGCAAGCTCTGGCGGCGGTAGGGCTCTTGAGTGAAATTGAGTGCGCGACGCTGCTCGCGACGCTCGAAGAGATCCGCGTCGAGTTCGAAAGCGGCACGTTCGTTCGTGCACCCAGCGACGAAGACGTCCACACGGCGATCGAACGGCGCGCCACCGAGCTCGCCGGCGACGTTGGCGCCAAGCTCCACACGGGACGAAGTCGCAACGACCAAGTCGCCACCACGTTGCGACTCTTCACCCGTGACGCGCTCGGTGAGATCGTTCGCGCGGGGCTCACGCTCGTCGACGTCCTCGTAGGGATCGGCGAAGAGAACGAACACGCCTATCTGCCGGGCTACACCCACCTCCAACGAGCCCAACCCGTGCTCTTGAGCCATCACCTGAACGCCCACGCGTTCTCGCTCCTTCGAGACGTCGATCGTCTCCTCGACGCGCGCGACCGCTTGAACGTCTCGCCTCTTGGCGCGGGCGCACTCGCCGGGACGTCGCTTCCGCTCGATCCCGCGGTGGCAGCAAAGATTCTCAGTTTCGACGCACCGTTCGCGAACTCGATGGACGCGGTGAGTGACCGCGATTTCGTCGCGGAGTCGCTCTTCGACGTCGCACTGATGGGGGTGCACCTCTCTCGCATGGGTGAGGAACTCGTGCTGTGGACGTCGAGTGAGTTCAACTTCGCCTCGTTGGGCGATGAGTTCACGACGGGCTCGTCGATGTTGCCCCAGAAGAAGAACAGTGACGTCGCCGAACTCGCTCGCGCAAAGAGCGGGCGACTCATTGGCAACTTGACGGGCCTCCTCGTCGTACTGAAAGGTCTGCCCCTCTCGTACAACCGGGACCTTCAAGAGGACAAGGAGCCTCTCTTCGACTCGGTACGTCAGATTCTCCTCGTGCTTCGCGCGATGAGTGGCGCGTACGGCTCGATGACCTTTCACGACGTCGTCGCGAAGGCCGCCGCAAATGACCAGTTCTTGGTGGCGATCGATCTCGCGGAGGAACTCGTCGCCGAAGGTCTTCCCTTTCGCCAAGCACACGAGAAAGTCGGAAAACTCGTCGCGGAGGCCGTGGCGTCACGTCGACCATTTCGTGACGTCGTGGCCGCGACGCCCGACGTTCATCAGTTCACGCACCTGTTTGACGACGGTGTGGCGCTTAACCGCCGACGTTCACCAGGGGCGTCGGGTCCCGGAACGAGCGCGGAGCAGGCGAGTCGACTTCGCGTCGAGATCCAAGTGGCCATCGAACGCCTTTAAATCGTCGCCGGTCTGTCACAGCACTTCGTCAGAGTATGGGAGTGCCACTAAACGCAAAGCGCAAAACCTACAGTGAGAGTGCATGGCCGAGCGACTCCTAACTCCATCAAAGATCACGGCGTGGTTGGAGTGCTCGCACTTTCTCTCCTTGAGGAACCGCGCCGACACCGGTCAACTGGACGTCGCCACGAAACCGCTCGGCTCTCTCGCTGACCTGTTGATCGCGAAGGGCGCCACGCACGAACGCGACTGTCTCACGGACCTCGAGAATCAGGGACGCTCGGTGTACCAGGTACCCGGGCGAAACCCGGACGAGACCTTCTCGCAGTGGGTGTCGCGTATTGGCAACCCACTCGAGCGGGGCTTCGACGTCGTGTACCAAATGCCCTTCGTCCACGAGGGTATCCGGGGCATCGCCGACTTCTTGGTTCGCGTTGATGAGCCGGAAGATGGTTTCTGCGAGTACGAGCCGATCGACGCGAAGCTCACGCGAACCGAGGGCAAACCCGGACACGTGCTCCAACTCTGCTTCTACGCGGACGCTCTCGAAGCATTGACGGGCTGCGCCCCTCGCCAGATGCACCTCTGGCTTGGCTCGGGGGACGAGGAGACCTTGCTCGTCGATCAGTATCGGCCCTACTGGCGACGACTACGTCGCCAACTGACCATTCTGTTGAATCAAGACGAGATCGCCGACACCCGGCCGCTGCCGTGTGACCACTGTGGGTACTGCGAGTTTCAAGACCGTTGTGAGCGGCAGTGGCGAACGGAGGACTCCCTCGTCTTCGTCGCCAATCTCCGGCCCAACGACCGTGACGCGCTCGAGACCGTGGGCGTGCGGACGATCGTCGAACTCTCGACGCGCGCGGAACCCGTCGCCAACGTGAACGATGAGAGCCTGTCGCGCCTCGCTCGTCAGGCGTCCTTGCAGATCGGTTCGCGCGACGACCCTGAGGCGCCGCCGGTCTTCGAACTCGTGGAGGTCGGTGACGACCCCCTGTACGGCCACGGTTTTAGCCTGCTGCCAGAACCTGACGAGGGCGACGTCTTCTTCGACTTCGAAGGTCATCCTTTCTGGACGGCGCAACACGACCTCTTCTTCTTGGCGGGGCTGTACTTGCGAGGTGATGACGGGGAGTGGGCCTACGACGCACGTTGGGCGCACGATCTCGCCGAACAGAGCGCGATGATCAAGGCGCTCGTCGAGTTCTTAGCGAAACGGCGAGCGTCGTTCCCTTTGATGCACGTGTATCACTACAACCACACCGAGCGCTCGTCGCTCGAGCGACTGACGAGGGGGACCGAGACCGAAGGTCTCTTCACCTCGCTCGTCGACACGGGGCTCTTCGTCGACCTCTTCGTCGTGGCGAGAAACGCGTTGCGCGTGGGTACGGAGTCCTACGGCCTCAAGTATCTCGAGCGCCTGCCACGTTTCGTCCGTCGCGGCGGCATCGAACAAGGTGCGGGTGCGGTCGTTCAGTACGAGCAGTACATGGCGACGAAGATCCCCGAGTTGCTCGATGACATTGCGCGCTACAACGAGGACGACGTCGCGGCGACGCTGGCGCTTCGCGATTGGCTCGTGGAACACCGTCCCGACGACCTACCTTGGCGCGACGCCGTCATCGAGGTCGAAGAGTTCGGTCTCGATACCGACGAACTCGTCGAAGGACTGAAACAGTTCGGCGAACACAGCTCCCAACACCTCTTGGGTGATCTCCTCAACTACTGGCGCCGCGAACGCTCTGCCAACACCACCCCAAAATTCGCGCAAGCCGCGTCGGAGTTCGCGTCGCTCTACGACGATCGTGACTACATAGCGAACTTGCGGTTCTTGGGCTTCGAAGAGTCGGAGAACGCGAAGGGCGTCGTCACCAAAAACGCACGGTTCTCCTTTCCTGCGCAAAACGTGGACGTTAAGTTCACGCGACAGAGCAGCGTCCTCTTTACGGGTGTGGGCGTCGAGCAGGGCTACGGCTACTTGCCCGAGGTCGACCTCGCCAATCGGGTACTGACGATGCGCTGGCGCGAGCGCTACGACGAACAAGGCGGCATGCCGTCGGTGATGACCTTGGACGACTACGTGTCACCCCGGGAGAAGCCCGCGGTCTTGTTCCACCTGGCGGAGCAGATCCTCAGCCCGAATGAAGCCGATCCTCCGAGTCGCGTGTCGCTGTCGTTGTTGGGTCGTGAGCGCCCGCGCTTTAGCGAGGGGAGAGGACCTGCTGGGGGTCTCTTCAGTGACGACTTGGCCTCGACGTTGTCGTGGGTTAGCCATCTCGACGACAGTTACGTCGCGATTCAAGGTCCGCCCGGTACGGGCAAGACGTACAGCGGCTCGCACGTCATCTATGAACTCATCAAGGTTGGCAAGCGCGTGGGCATTACCGCGATGAGTCACGGGGCGATCGACAACCTCTTGGTCGCGACGTACAACGTGTTCGAGGAGTACGGCGACCTCGATCTCCTTAGAACCTTCCGCGGCGCGAAGAAGCCAGTTAGCGGTGCTCTGGAGGGTGTTCGCTACTCAACCGCGAGTGGCGAAGCCGAGGACGACTCCTACAACCTCGTCGCCGGCACGACGTGGCTCTTTTCGAGAGCTGGTATGCGAGCGCACCCCGTGGACGTGCTCATCATTGACGAAGCTGGGCAACTCGCTTTGGCCGACGCCGTCGCGTCGGCGAACGCGGCGAAGAATTTGATCTTGTTGGGCGACCCCTTGCAACTCAGTCAGGTCTCTCAGGCCGAGCATCCAGGGAACTCGGGCGCGAGCGTGCTGGAGCACGTGCTCGGCGAACATCCGACGATTCCCGCGAACGAAGGCGTGTTCATTTCTGAGACGCGCCGTATGCATCCCGACGTCTGTCGCTTCATCTCGGAGCAGATCTACGAAGCTCGCCTGACGAGTCACGTCTCGTGCGCGCAACAGACGACGGCGTTCGGCACGGGGCTTCGCTGGCTGGAAGTCGCTCACGAGGGCCGTGCCACCGAGTCAGAAGAAGAGGCACGCGTCGTTGCCCACCAGATCGTCACGATGCTCGGAACGCCGTGGACGAACCAACGGGGAGAGACGTCGCCGTTACGAAGCGAGGATTTCATGGTCGTGGCACCCTACAACGACCAGGTTCGACTCCTTCGCCAGTACTTTGACGCGACGCCTGGTCTCAAAGACGTCCAGGTGGGAACGGTCGACAAGTTTCAGGGCCGCGAAGCGCCCGTCGTGTTCTTCACGATGACGACGTCCTCGGCGAAGGACATGCCTCGCGGACCGGAGTTTCTCTTCTCGAGGAATCGCCTCAACGTCGCTGTGAGTCGCGCTCGCTGTTTGGCGTACCTCGTGTGCACGGAAGCGCTCTTGAACTCTCGTGCTCGAACCATTGAAGAGATGCGCCTCATCGGCACGCTCAGTGCGTTCGTCGAGTTCGCAGACGAGTTATCGTCACGTCAGAACTGAGCGAAGGTGGACACGTTGACGCTTCGTTTCGACCCGTCACGGGGCGGGCTATCGGGCGACCGTCTGGGCTTCATGGCCGCGACGTCCGAGCGAGAGGACGGGGTCAATATTCCTCTTGTGAGGAGTGTCGCAAAGTGACTCGGTCACCCCGCGTGAACTGCTAACATGGTCTTCCTGCTCCTAGCGAGAACGGCACGAGACTTGCGTCTCCGGGCCACTCGCTGGTAGGGTGGGCATCCCTATCACCGGGGAAACTTGGTGATGGATTCGACGGAGAGATCCCGAGATGGTGTACTTCATACCTCCGACTTCGGTCGTGTGTGATGTCGCTCCTTGAAAACGGAAGAACGAGAGCCAAAAGCCAGTACGGGCGACGATGGACTGATCTAACAGGACGCGTCGTTCGTCAAAAGAAGTACTGCAGTAGGCAGAGGTTGCACCCCGTGCAGTCTCTGTTGTCAGATGAGTATTAGAGTCACTCGTCTGGCTCTCTGTTTTCTTAGAGAACTTCGGTTCTTGAAGTGAACTTGATGGAGAGTTTGATTCTGGCTCAGAATGAACGCTGGCGGCGTGCTTAACACATGCAAGTCGAACGGAATCCAAGGAGCTTGCTCTGGAAGATTTAGTGGCGAACGGGTGAGTATCACGTGAGCAACCTGCCCCGAAGATTGGGATAACACCGGGAAACCGGTGCTAATACCGAATACCCTCCACATGTCGCATGACAAGTAGAGGAAATGTTTTTCGCTTCGGGAGGGGCTCGCGGTCCATCAGCTTGTTGGAGGGGTAACGGCCCACCAAGGCTACGACGGATAGCTGGTCTGAGAGGACGATCAGCCACACTGGAACTGAGACACGGTCCAGACTCCTACGGGAGGCAGCAGTGGGGAATCTTGCGCAATGGGCGAAAGCCTGACGCAGCAACGCCGCGTGAGGGACGAAGGCTTTCTGAGTTGTAAACCTCTTTCGACAGGAACGATTGTGACGGTACCTGTAGAAGAAGCACCGGCCAACTATGTGCCAGCAGCCGCGGTGATACATAGGGTGCAAGCGTTATTCGGATTTATTGGGCGTAAAGAGCTCGTAGGCGGTTCAACAAGTCGGGTGTTAAACCCCCAGGCTCAACCTGGGGCCGCCACTCGAAACTGTTGTGACTAGAGTTTGGTAGGGGATCACGGAATTCCTGGTGTAGCGGTGGAATGCGCAGATATCAGGAGGAACACCAGTAGCGAAGGCGGTGATCTGGGCCAATACTGACGCTGAGGAGCGAAAGCGTGGGGAGCGAACAGGATTAGATACCCTGGTAGTCCACGCCGTAAACGGTGGGCACTAGGTGTGGGGACTTTTCAACGGTTTCCGCGCCGCAGCTAACGCATTAAGTGCCCCGCCTGGGGAGTACGGTCGCAAGACTAAAACTCAAAGAAATTGACGGGGGCCCGCACAAGCAGCGGAGCATGTGGCTTAATTCGATGCAACGCGAAAAACCTTACCTAGATTTGACATGTTGGGAAAAGCCACAGAGATGTGGTGTCCTTCGGGGCCCATCACAGGTGGTGCATGGCTGTCGTCAGCTCGTGTCGTGAGATGTTGGGTTAAGTCCCGCAACGAGCGCAACCCTTGTTCTATGTTGCCAGCACGTAATGGTGGGGACTCGTAGAAGACTGCCGGGGTCAACTCGGAGGAAGGTGGGGACGACGTCAAGTCATCATGCCCCTTACGTCTAGGGCTGCACACATGCTACAATGGGCGGTACAGAGGGCTGCTAAACCGCGAGGTGGAGCCAATCCCTAAAACCGCTCTCAGTTCAGATTGCAGGCTGCAACTCGCCTGCATGAAGTTGGAGTTGCTAGTAATCCCGGATCAGCACTGCCGGGGTGAATACGTTCCCGGGCCTTGTACACACCGCCCGTCAAACCACGAAAGTTGGCAACACCCGAAGCCGGTGGCCTAACCGCAAGGAAGGAGCCGTCGAAGGTGGGGTCAGTGATTGGGGTTAAGTCGTAACAAGGTAGCCGTACCGGAAGGTGCGGCTGGATCACCTCCTTTCTAAGGAGCACATCTGTCCACTAGGGACAGACAGCTACCGAGTTGAATGCTGGCTAGTTGGCTGAATGGTTTAGCCACCGCGGAATATCCCTCGCACTTGTGTGTCGGTGATCCGGTCAGGTGACGGCCATCCAGGCTGACTCTCGTCTTCCGTTTTGGAGGGGCGACCCTTCGAATGATGCCCTTTGGGGCCGCTCATTCCTCGACGTTCCCGACGCAACAGAGGTCTTGGTTGCTAAAGGTAGAGCGTCGACGCGTTGATCTTTGAGAATTCTAGAACGAGCACGAGCATCTATATTTTAAACAAATATCAATTTTTCCAAGCTACAAAGAGTCAACGGTGAATGCCTTGGCGTCTAAAGCCGATGAAGGACGTGGGTGACTGCGATAAACCATGGGGAGCTGTCTACCGAGCTTTGATCCATGGGTGTCCGAATGGGAAAACCTTGCACCCGTCATGGGGTGCAACTCCCGCCTGAATATATAGGGCGGGTAGAGGGAACCGGGTGAATTGAAACATCTCAGTAACCCGAGGAGAGGAAAACAAAAGTGACTCCCTGAGTAGCGGCGAGCGAAACGGGAAGAGCCTAAACCGAGCTGGTGTTAAAGCACTGGGCGTTGCCAGTTCGGGGTTGTGGGATTTACTGGAAGGAACCAGCAACCTTCACAGAGTTACAAAATTGATTCGTAGCAGAAGTACCTGGAAAGGTACGCCAAAGAGGGTAACGGCCCCGTACGCGAAACGATGAGATCTCTGAGTGAACTCCCGAGTAACGCCGGATCCGGGAAAGCCGGCGTGAATCTGTCAGGACCATCTGATAAGGCTAAGTACTCATAGACGACCGATAGTGAACAAGTACCGTGAGGGAAAGGTGAAAAGTACCCCGGGAGGGGAGTGAAATAGAACCTGAAACCGTTGATTTACAATCAGTTAGAGAGTCGTCATAGCGTTACGACGCTATGGCCTCGATAGCGTGCCTTTTGAAGAATGAGCCAGCGAGTTGTGGTACGTGGCGAGGTTAACCCGAGAGGGGTAGCCGAAGCGAAAGCGAGTCTGAATAGGGCGTTCAGTCGCGTGCTGCAGACCCGAAGCCGAGTGAGCTTGCCATGGGCAGGTTGAAGCGGGGGTAAAACCCCGTGGAGGACCGAACCCACCTCAGTTGAAAATGAGGGGGATGACCTGTGGTAAGGGGTGAAAGGCCAATCAAACTCGGTGATAGCTGGTTCTCCCCGAAATGCATTTAGGTGCAGCGTCAGTCGTTCAGCATCGGAGGTAGAGCACTGGATGGGCTAGGGGGCCTACAAGCTTACTGACCCCAACCAAACTCCGAATGCCGATGCTCCAGAGACTGGCAGTGAGACCACGGGGGATGAGCTTCGTTGGTCGAGAGGGAAACAGCCCAGATCTACAGCTAAGGCCCCAAATTCTGGACTAAGTGGAAAACGATGTGAGAACGCTCAGACAGCCAGAAGGTTGGCTTAGAAGCAGCCATCCTTTAAAGAGTGCGTAATAGCTCACTGGTCGAGTGGTCTTGCGCGGATAATGTAACGGGGCTCAAGTCCAGAGCCGAAGCTTAGAATTGCGTCTTTTAGACGTAGTGGTAGGGGAGCGTCGAACTTGCAGTGAAGCGAAGGTGTAAACCTACGTGGAGCGTGTTCGAGTGAGAATGCTGGTATGAGTAGCGAGAGAGGGGTGAGAAACCCCTCCGCCGTAAACCCAAGGGTTCCTGGGGAAGGCTAATCCCCCCAGGGTCAGTCGGGAGCTAAGGCGAGGCCGAGAGGCGTAGTCGATGCACAACAGGTTGATATTCCTGTACCACCGTGTCCACGCCCATTCCAATATGGGGGTACTAAGGGGCTGACCTTCGGGTCGAACCGACCAACCCTGTGGCGGAAAGCGAAGGAGGGACGGAGGAGGATAGGTGAGCCCAGGCGTTGGTTGTCCTGGGGTAAGTGCGTAGGGCGAGGTGTAGGCAAATCCGCACCTCATATGCCTGAGACACGATGCCGAGCCATTAGGCGAAGTCACTGATTCCATGCTCCCAAGAAAATCTTCTAGCGAGTTGACACGGTGCCCGTACCCCAAACCGACACAGGTGGGTGGGTAGAGAATACCAAGGCGATCGGGAGAACTGTAGTTAAGGAACTCGGCAAAATGCATCCGTAACTTCGGGAGAAGGATGGCCTTACTAGCGTGTAGGACTTCGCGTCCGAAGCGCGAGAAGGTCGCAGAGAATTGTGGGAAGCGACTGTTTACCAAAAACACAGGAGCGTGCTAAGTCGTAAGACGCCGTATACGCTCTGACGCCTGCCCGGTGCTGGAAGGTTACGGGGATCGGTTAGCTTTCGAGCGAAGCTGAGAACCTAAGCCCCAGTAAACGGCGGCCGTAACTATAACGGTCCTAAGGTAGCGAAATTCCTTGTCGGGTAAGTTCCGACCTGCACGAATGGCGTAACGACTTCCCAACTGTCTCAACTACAGACCCGGCGAAATTGAATTACGAGTAAAGATGCTCGTTAGCTGCATCAGGACGGAAAGACCCCGTGCACCTTTACTACAACTTGATGTTGGGTTTTGGTTCAGTTTGTGTAGGATAGCTGGGAGACTTTGAAGCGTCGGCGCTAGTCGACGTGGAGTCAATGTTGAAATACCAGCCTTTCTGCGCCGGAACCCTAACCTTGGTCCGTAATCCGGATCAGGAACAGCGTCAGGCGGGTAGTTTGACTGGGGCGGTCGCCTCCTAAAATGTAACGGAGGCGCCCAAAGGTTCTCTCAGGCTGGTTGGCAATCAGCTGTTGAGTGCAATGACACAAGAGAGCTTGACTGCGAGACCTACAGGTCGAGCAGGTACGAAAGTAGGGCATAGTGATCCGGCGGTTGCTTGTGGAAGCGCCGTCGCTCAACGGATAAAAGGTACGCCGGGGATAACAGGCTTATCTTCCCCAAGAGTCCATATCGACGGGAAGGTTTGGCACCTCGATGTCGGCTCGTCGCATCCTGGGGCTGAAGCCGGTCCCAAGGGTTGGGCTGTTCGCCCATTAAAGCGGTACGCGAGCTGGGTTCAGAACGTCGTGAGACAGTTCGGTCCCTATCCGATGCAGCCGTAAGAGATTTGAGAAAGGTTGTCCCTAGTACGAGAGGACCGGGACGAACGCAGCTCTCGTGTGACAGTTGTCCTGCCAAGGGCATGGCTGTTTTGCGACCTGCGGGTGGGATAAGCGCTGAAAGCATCTAAGTGCGAAGCCCGTTTCAAGATTAAATCTCTCACTGGGTTAACCAGGTAAGGCCCGTGGCCAGACGACCACGTTGATAGGCCGGAAGTGTAAGTGCGGTAACGCATTCAGCTGACCGGTACTAATCGGCCGAGGGCTTGGAATTTGATGTTCGTGCTCGTTCTAGGACGCTCAGGGAGCTGGCTGACGCCAGTTCGGACCACGAAAGTGGTCGAGCGCAAGATTTCCGGTGGTTATGGCGGTGGAGATATACCTGTTCCCATTCCGAACACAGCAGTCAAGCCCACCTGCGCCGATGGTACTTGGGGGTTCCTCCCTGGGAGAGTAGGTCGCCGCCGGGATTTCTAGAAAGACCCCACCGAGAGGTGGGGTCTTTCGCTTGACGTCTGCGTGCCGAAGTGCATGGACGCCGGTGTGAGTAACCCGATGCGCGAGTGCCGATGCACGTGGTGGTAGTGATCGAAGAAGATGTCGCAGAACGCACGCGCGCCTTCAATGCAGCCCGGTGCACGCGCGTTCAATCGCGGATTTGACGTCTGAACTACGTTGGCGCGGAACCTCGCCGTTTCGCCACGTTGAACTCGTGGGTACTTGTCGCGTATCAGGTAGACTGATACGCTGCAGCTCTACTCGTGGAGTTCTCAGGGATGTCGACGAAGGGGAAGAGGGGTGAGCCGTTGGCTCGCCTCGAAAAGGGAAGTACTCTTCGCCGCGACGATTTGAGATGAGCCGCTCGGACGTGAAGGAGTCCACATGACATCGAAGGCGAGTGCAACAACAGAGAGTCGGTCACTCGGAGAGTGGAGCACGGTTCTCGCGGACGTTGATGGTGACGGCATCGCGTGGGTGACGCTGAATCGTCCCGAAAAACGTAACGCGATGAACCCGAAACTTAACGAAGAGATGCTCGAGGTGCTCGACGTCATTGAGAGTGATGACAGCGCGAGGGTCCTCGTACTTACGGGAGCCGGCGAGTCCTTCTGTGCGGGGATGGACCTGAAGGAGTATTTCCGTGAGATCGACGCCGGTGGGCCGATTGCGCGAATCCGTTCTCGACGGAACTCCAATGAGTGGCAGTACCGCCGCCTCATGTTCTTCGCCAAGCCAACGATCGCCATGGTGAATGGTTGGTGCTTCGGCGGCGCCTTTACGCCACTGGTGGCCTGCGATCTCGCGATAACCGCAGAAGACGCGATCTTCGGTCTTTCGGAGGTTAACTGGGGAATCCCCCCTGGTTCGGTGGTGTCGCGGTCACTAGCGGAAATGATTCCGGCTCGGGACGCGATCTACTACATCATGACGGGGAAAACGTTCACTGGTGTCGAGGCTGCGGCAATGCGACTGGTCAACGAGGTGGTGCCGAGGGGGGAACTGAGGGCGCGTACCGCGGAACTGGCGAAACACGTCGGGTCAATGAACCGGACCGTTCTCGAGGCGGCGAAGACTGGCTTCAAGCGAGCGCGCTCGATGGAGTGGGAGACGTCGGAGGAGTATCTCTACGCCAAACTTGACCAGTCGATCGCAAATGACCCCGAACACGGGCGCGAGAAGGGAATGAGCCAGTTTCTCGACGACAAAACGTTCAGGCCGGGCTTGGGTGCGTACCGGCGTGAGTGAGGCATCGCCCGAATCACCCAGGATCTCCCAAGGAGCGATAAAGCGTCTGCTCTACCCGAGTTCCGTCGCGATTGTTGGAGCGTCCGACGTACCAGAGTCAATCGGTGGCGCGCCGATTGCCCTCATTGAACGTTTTGGCTTCGTGGGCGACGTGTACTGCGTTAGTCGTACTCGTACCCAGATCAATGGGCGAGCGTGCGTCGAGTCGATCGACGATCTCCCGTACGGATTGGACGCAGTGGTCCTCGCTATCCCCAAGACGGGCGTCCTCGACGCCGTTCAAGCAGCGGGGCGTCGAGGAATAGGGGGCGCTGTCGTTTTTTCTTCTGGTTACGGGGAAGTCGATAGTGAGGGCGCCGCCCAGCAGGCAGAGCTCGCGTCCCTGGCCACGACCTTGGACCTTGCACTCGCGGGTCCGAACTGTTTAGGTCTCGTCAATTTCGCGGCGTCCGCCCCCTTGACCTTCGGCGACGTCTCACCAAATCGCCGCGTGGGTGGGGCGAGTCTCGCGATCATTTCGCAAAGCGGTGCAATGTCGTTGGCCCTCACGTACGCGGCAATGACCCAAGACATTCCTATGAGCTACACCATCTCCACCGGCAATGAGGCGGTGCTCGGCGTCGAAGACTATCTCGCCGTGATCCTCGGCGACGAGCGCGTCCGTGCGGTGGCGCTGCTTATCGAACAGATTCGACGGCCGGCTGCATTTCTCGAACTGGCCCGTGTCGCTCGCCAGCGTGGTACCGCACTCTGCATTCTTCACACCGGCCGCAGTGTTCGTGCGCAGGCAGCATCGCTCTCGCACACCGGTGCCATCGCCGGGGACCAAGAGGTGATGCGGGCCATCCTCCAACGAGAAGGCGTTGTGTTTATCGATTCTCTCGACGAGCTCATCGATACGGCGTGCGTCTTAGTGAAGTGCTCAACGCCTCGGGCGGATGGCGTAGCCTTCATGACTGACTCGGGTGCGGCCAAGACGTACGCCATCGACGTGAGCGACGACCTCGGTCTCTTGCTCCCCACACTGTCGCCGTCCACCCTTATGAAGCTGGCGGAAGAGTTGCCGGCGTACGCGCTTGCCAGTAACCCCGTGGACATCACGGCAATGGGACTCAACGATCCAAGTCTCTACGGTCGCGTCGCATCGACGCTTCTCGGCGACGAGGAGGTTGGCTGTCTGGTGGTCTCTTCGATGCCGGGATCAGTTGCGCAAGGCACCCAGCAAGTGGAGGCGCTTCTGCCGGTGCTCGCAGTCGCCGACAAGCCGGTCATCTACACCATCATGGGGGGCGAGTCGCCGCTGCCCTTGGAGAACACGCTCAAAATTTTCGACGCCGGCTTGCCCTTGTTTCGCTCTCCCGAACGAGCACTTCGCGCCGCGCACAACGTGATCAAACGCTCACGTGCTTGCCGCGAGGCAGAGGCGCGAATCCCACCAGGTGACTCTACGGCCCTACGTCTTGACGCGCGAAGTCCGCTGACTGAATACGGTGCCAAGGCACTACTTTCCCGGTCGGGACTGCGAGTTCCAGCGGGAGATTTGGCGACCGACGTGCGCGCGGCCGAAGCGGCAGCGGAGAAAGTGGGCTACCCCGTCGTGATGAAGATCGCCTCTCAGCAGATCCCCCACAAGAGCGACGTCGGTGGCGTCATCGTCGCTGCGAACCAAGAAGAACTCGGCCGATGCTATGAGCAGATGCTCGCGCGTATTCTTGCATCTCACCCCGACGCCGTTATTGACGGTGTTCTCGTAGAAGAAGTCATAAGTGGGGGAGTCGAAGTCATTGTCGGGGCGCGTCGAGACGCCGCCTGGGGAGAGACCGTTCTCATCGGCCTCGGTGGCGTCTGGACGGAAGTTTTCAACGACGCGGTGATCGTGGCGGCGGATGCCGACCGACGCGAAATTCTCACCGCGATCGATTCACTGCGCGGCGCCGCCACGTTACGCGGCATTCGAGGTGCGGCAGTGTCGGATCTCGACGCTCTGGTGAGTGCGATCGAGCTTCTTGGAGGCATTCTTCGCGCGACACCCCAGTGCGCGGAAATTGAGGTGAACCCGCTTCTAGTTCTGCCCCGCGGCGAAGGTGTCGTGGCGCTCGACGCGCTTGTCGTCGCGCGGGCGTAGCTTGCCTACGCTCCGAAGGCCACGTGCGACGCCGACGACGGCCCGAGTGAGCAAATCGCGGGGTATCCCAGCTCGTCGGCGCCAACGTCCGGTGCGTTAGGGGTGCGACGAGAGATTACGAATGCAGCGATTCAACGAGCGTTGTAGTTCCAAGGGTTCCCTTCCGTGGAAACCTTCGAACATCTGACTTTCGAGTTGATCGACGGCGCCATCACAGGACCTAAGAAGCACCAGTCCCTCGTCGGTGAGATTGATGCGGAGAATTCTGCGATTGAAACTGTCGGGCTTTCGTTCGATGTAGCCCCGAGTTTCGAGTTCAGTAACTATTTGATGCGCGGATTGGGGCGTAATGAACGACCGAACGGCAAGTTGTGCGGACGACATCCCCGGCCGTATCCGCAACACACTTAGTGCGGTGTACTGAGTCGTCGTCACGCCGTTGTCGCGACAGATCGTGTCGAGTCGCGCTCGAACGGCCAATTCCAGTTGCTTTACGACGTAGATGGCCCTTGGTGAGACGGAGATCATCGTCTTGTCCACTTCCTCTTAGGCACGAGAATATTCTCTTAATCGAATCAGTTTACCTGATACCTCAAAATCCGAAGTCACGATACGCGCTTGTGTCATTACCCGAGTGCGTGAAAAATGACGCACCTCGGGTGGGAGATTCTTTGCGAGACTCAGGGTCTGCTCGACGCTGTACGTCGCGCAGACCCGATCGAGACTCACCGCGTCAAGACGTGCGTTGCTTCACTTCAGCGCGGGGGCGTAGTGCCTTACTTCCAACGGAAGCTCTCGCGAGTGATTCTCGTTACAGTGGTGAGTTGTAACACATTAGGTAGTTCACGGTCGAGGGGAGGGGTGTGGCGGTAGATCAGGGTAAGCCGGTGGGTCACGTGCGGCGCCAGCGCGACCCCGAGCGCACGAAGTTAGAGATTCTCGCCGTGGCCACCCAGGAGTTCGCCGATCGAGGCTTCGCCGGTGCGCGCGTGGATGAGATCGCCGCTCAGACGCGAACCACGAAGCGGATGATCTACTACTACTTTGGCTCCAAGGAACTCCTCTACATCGCCGCTCTTGAACGGGCCTACGAAGCGATCCGCATTACCGAACAGAGTGTGGACATCGACAATCTCGATCCCGCCGCCGCGGTGCGCAAGCTCGCCGAGCTGACCTTCGACCGCCACGAAGCGAACCCCAGCTTCAGTCGCCTCGTCAGTCACGAGAATATGGAACGCGCGCAGTTCATTAAGGCAGACGGAGGCTTCCCTGGTCTCGACCGTCCCGTCATCAAGATGCTGCAACGGGCCCTTGAACAGGGCCGCTTCGAGGGGGTCTTTCGCCGCGACATCGACGTCTTTGACGTGCACATGCTGATCAGCTCGTTCTGCTTCTTTCGAATCAACAACCAGTACACGTTCGCCGCGAACTTCGGTCGTAATCTCGTTGAGTCGAGTCGTCGATCAATGTATCGCCAAATGATTGGTGACGTGGTTGTTCAGTACTTGCAGAGCTCGCCCGACTAAGTCTCGTTCAATTCGTGACGGTCTCGAGTTGTCGTTGCAACGAGCCCAACGTTTCGTAGCAACTGAGCACCGAGTTGATCGACGAGTTCGGCTCTTCACCGGAGCGTATCGCTCGCAGAAACTCACGGTCCTGGAGTTCGATGCCGTCCATCGACACGGCCACGTGAGAGACGTCCACCACGTCGTCCGCGCCCGTCGTGAGATCGTCGTAGCGCGCGACGTAGGTGCCGGTGTCACCGATGTAGCGAAAGAACGACCCGAAGGGACCCTCATTGTTGAAGCTGAGCGAAAGCGTACAAATCTGACCGCCCGCACTACGCAGTTGAATGGACATGTCCATTGGGATGCCGAGCAGGTCGTTGATGGGCCCGGCGAGCACGTTCGCCGAGGTGATGGGCTCGCCGCACTGGTACGCAAAAAGATCAATGGTGTGCGCGGCGTGGTGCCACAAGAGATTGTCCGTCCAACTTCGCGGAGCGCCGAGGGCGTTCTTGTTCGTACGACGAAAGAAGTACGTCTGGACGTCCATCTGTTGAATTGCGAGTTCACCGGCATTGACGCGCTGGTGTATCCACTGATGAGAGGGATTGAATCGCCGCGTGTGACCGACCATGCAGACCAAGTCGTGGTTGTTGGCGACGCGCGCGACGGCCCTCGCGTCGTCCCAGCTATCGGCAAGCGGAATCTCGACGAGGACGTGCTTGCCCGCCTCTAAGGTTGCGATGGTCTGTTCGGCGTGGAGTTGCGTAGGTGTGCACAAGATGACCGCGTCCACCGCGGGATTGACGAGCACGTCGTTGAGGTCGATCGTCGCCTGGTTCGCGCCGTAGACGCCGGCAATTTCTCGGGCTTGGTCGATGGTGCGACTGACGATCGAGACGACGTTGACGTCGTCGATGCGGGCGAGGGCGTCGAGGTGCTTGACGCCAAAGGCACCCGCACCGGCCAGGGCGATTCGCATAAGAAAGGACTCCTAGTTCGCTTTGAGCACGAGGTGTCCCACGGCGGTATTGGACGCGGGTACGTGATAGAAGCGATGCAGGACTTCGACAGCGTCGCCCAAGGCGCCGCGCATGATGAGCCACATCACCAGTTCGATGCCTTCAGAACCCGCTTCTCGGAGGTACTCCAAGTGGGGTATCTTCCGCAAGATCTCGGGACTGTCGACGATGTTGTCGAGAAAGGTGTTGTCGAAGGGTTGATTGATGAGGCCCGCACGCGGACCCTGGAGTTGATGGCTCATACCTCCCGTGCCCCACACCTGGACGTTGAGATTTTCGTCAAAGCTCTCGACTGCTCGCCGGATTGCTTGGCCGAGTTTGAAGCAACGCTCACCCGTCGGTGGCGGATACTGGATGACGTTCACGACGATAGGCACCACCTGGACGGGCCACGAGGATGCTTGACCGAACAGCAACGACATCGGGACCGACAGCCCGTGATCGACTTTCATCTGATTAATGACGGTCATGTCAAACTCGTCCAGAATGAGCGACTGGGCCATGTGGCACGCCAGGGCGGCGTGTCCCCGTACGGGGGGTACGGGTCGAGGTCCGTAGCCCTCGTCGGCGATGGGATACTCATCCGCACACCCAATAGCGAAGGTGGGGATCACTTCGAGTGAGAAGGCGGACGCGTGGTCGTTGTAGACGAGCACGATGACGTCGGGCTCCTCTTCGGCGATCCACTTCTTCGACCACTCGTAGCCCGCGAAAAGTGGTGCCCAGTAGTCGGAGTCTTGAGTGCCGAGATCGAGGGCGGCCCCAATGGCTGGAACGTGGCTGGTGGTGACGCCGGCGGTGATACGGGCCATGACTAGCGGCCTTCTTTGATGGAGCGCACACCCTCAGGAGAGCGACCGCCGTGGCGCATCATCGCCGCGTACTCGTCCTCGGACATGTTCGTCATTGACGCCGCCGCGCTTTGAAAACTGATGCCGTCCGAGGCGAAGATCTTCGCGAGGAAGTAGATATTGCCGCCGTTGGCAATCATGACGTTGTAGTCGCGTTTGATCACGGAGTCTTTCTGCGCCGTTGTCAGCGACCACTCGTCAAGGTAGGTGCTCTCGTCGTTCTTGAAGCGTTCTCGATTCTCTGGCTTCATCAAACTCATACAGAACTGATTGAGCTGGAACCCTTGGTGCGAACGCTCGGCGGTGAAGACCGTCGTACCGGGAATGTCGTCGAACTCTTGGTTGTCGACCATGTTTAGTGCTCCTTCCAGTAGAGACGCGTCGGATTGTCCACGAGCAACTGGTGTTGTTGCTCTCGAGTCTGGGCGATGCGCGGGATGAAGTCAACGAGTTTTCCGTCGTCGGGCATGGAGCCCTTCAGGTTCGGGTGGGGCCAGTCGGTTCCCCACAGCACTCGATTGGGAAACCGTTCGATGACCCTTCTCGCGAAAGGGACGGTGTCGTCGTAGTTCGGAGGCCCGGAGTACGAGAGTCGCTCGGGACAGGTCACCTTGGACCAGACGTTCTCGTTCTCTTCCATTAATCGAAGAAAGCGGCCGAACTCTGGGCCGTCGAGCGGAAGGGCGACGTCGGGGCGACCCATGTGGTCCACCACCACCGTTGTTTCGAGCGAGGTGAAGAAGTCCCAGCGTTCGGCCAAATCAGCTGCTTCGAAGTACACCACGACGTGCCACCCGAGTGGCGCAATCTTCTCCACGATTCGGTAGTAGTAGTCGTCGGGTTCGGGATCAACCAGGCGACGAACGTAATTGAAGCGCACTGCTCGAACACCGCGCTCGTTCATCTCGAGCAGTTCGTGAACACTCACGTCGGGTGTTATCGCGGCGACGCCCCGACAGCGGTCGTTGGCCGCGTCGAGAACGTCGAGCATGGCCGCGTTGTCAGTACCGTGGCACGTGGCCTGGACGACGACGTTGCGCTCGAAGCCCAGTACGTCGCGCAGTGCGAACAGTTGATCTTTGCTCGCGTCACAGGGGGTGTACTTGCGTTCGGGTGCGAAGGGAAACGCGCTGCCGGGTCCAAAGACGTGACAGTGCGCGTCGACCGCACCAGCGGGTAAGTGGAACGTCGGCTTGCTCGGTGAGGGGTCGAAGGAGAGCCAGTCGGCGTCCATGGTGTACGTGGCCGTCACGTGAGCTCTCGATCGTTAAGGAGGTCGTCGAGGCGGGGAAAGATTCTTCGGGCGTTCGCACCGTAGACCTTATCTAGTTTCTCGCTCGAAAGGTTGAGCGCGTCCACGTAGCGCTTCGTGTCGTCGAAATAGTGTCCCGTTTCGGGATCGACGCCGCGCACGGCCCCCATCATCTCGGAGCCGAAGAGGATGTTGTCCACGTCGATGACGTCAAAGAGGAGATCGATGCCGGGTTGGTGATAGACGCAGGTATCGAAGAACACGTTATTCATAAGGTGCTCGGCGAGTGGTGGCTTGTGCAACATGTCCGCCAGGCCGCGGTAGCGCCCCCAGTGGTAGGGCACCGCGCCACCGCCGTGAGGAATAATGAGACGCAGGTCGGGAAAGTCAGAAAAGAGGTCGCCCTGGAGCAGTTGCATGAAAGCTGTCGTGTCAGCGTTCATGTAGTAGGCGCCGGTCGAATGAAAGTTGGTGTTGCAACTCGCCGACACGTGAATCATCGCCGGAACATTGAGTTCGACCATCTTTTCGTACATGGGATACCACGACGAGTCCGTGAGAGGGAGTCCTTGCCACCACCCACCGCTGGGGTCGGGATTCAGGTTCAACCCCACGAATCCCAACTCCACGACACATCGCTCGAGCTCTTGGATCGAGTTCTTAATTGGCACACCGGGCGATTGGGGGAGCTGACAGACGCCGGCGAAGTAGTTGGGAAACAGCGCCACCACCCGAGCGATCAGGTCATTACAGACACGGGCCCACTCCTGACTGACGCACTCGTCGCCAACGTGCTGCTCCATGGCGGAGGCGCGCGGAGAAAAAATGGTCATGTCCGAACCGCGTTCACGCAATAGCCGAAGCTGATTGTTCTCGATGGAGTCAACAATTTCGTCGTCAGAGATTACGGGGTACGACGGGAAGGGCCCACCGGCGTCAAAGGCCGCGACTTCGCTTCTTCGCCAGAGACTGAGAGCGTCGGGAGCCGTTGTGTAGTGGCCGTGACAGTCGATGATCACGAGTCGGTCCACTTTGACTCTGGCACGAAGACCTCGCCACGCATAAGGAGCCGCGCGGTGCGCAGTAGCGCCGCCGAGGAGACAACGATCCCGTTGTTCGAGCGATCGACGACCATCGAAACGCTGAAGTAGCCGGTGGGATGTTCAATGTCCAAGACTTCCGGTGAAGCCGAGGAGACGTCGGCGACGTCGCTCGCGACCGAACCTGGAATAAGGCACGCGGTGGCCACCGAGACCGCGCCAAAGACGCCGATGGCCTCGTGAACTCGCGCTGGAATGAAGGTTCGCGTCATCACCGCGCCACCGTGTTTTGCTGGCGCGAGGAGGCTCACCTTGGGAACCGTGGCGTCGCGAACGTCGCCGAGATTCATGAGAACGCCCGCGGCGAGGCGAATTCGTTCGACCTGCTCACATACGCCGACGTTGGCTTCAATCTCGGACGGATCTTCGTAACCGGTGAGTCCGAAGTCCTCGGCTTTCACGCACACCACCGGCATACCGTTGTCGATCAGGGTTGCGCGAAAGTTTTCCACGACGTCGACGACGTTCCCGCTCGGCAACAAACTGCCACAACTCGATCCGGCAATGTCGAGAAACTCAATTGTTATGGGCGCGCTGGTGCCCGGCACGCCGTCAATATGCGCGTTACCGCCGTAACGCACCGATCCCCCGGGGGTCTCCACGCTCGCGAGGGCGATCGTCGCGGTGTTTTCCATAAAGATGCGTACCTTCGTTATCGGACCATTCGAAGATACGAGACCCTCTTCGATGGCGAACGGACCGACGCCGGCGAGCAGGTTGCCGCAGTTCTGACTGTCCGAGACCTCGGCACGATCTGGCCAGACCTGAAGAAAGAGGTAGTCGACGTCAACGTTCGGTCGCGATGACGCCTTCACGATTGCCACCTTGGACGTCAACGGATGACCACCACCCATGCCGTCAATCTCACGGACGTCGGGCGAACCGAGGGCCGCGAGCAAAACAGCGTCGCGTGTTGCCGTCTCCGAAGGAAGATCCGCCGCGTGAAAGTAAAGTCCCTTCGAGGTTCCGCCGCGAATCACCGAGCACGGTAGCGAGATCTGGTCGCTCACGCGGGCGCCTCGTCGTGGTAGCGCAGTCCGCGTTCAGCGAGTTTGGCTCGCATGTTGTACATGTCCAGGCCCAACTCGCCAGCCGCGAGACGCGAACGTTTCTCATCTTCATTGTCTTCTCGTTGTCGACAGGATTGGAGCACGCGTTCGACTTCCTCGAGACGCACGACCACCACCCCGTCGTCGTCAGCCACGATGACGTCGCCGGGACGAACGTACGTGTCCGCACACACGATCGGCGTTTGCACGTTACCCGGTGTTTCTTTCACGGTTCCTTGCGCGCAGATGGTCTTGGACCAGACGGGAAACGACATGGTCGTCAGCGCCGCGACGTCGCGAACTCCCGCGTCGATTACGAGCCCGCGTACGCCATGGGCGATGAGACTGGTGGCCAAGAGTTCGCCGAAGTACCCGTCGTCACAGGGACTGGTTGGTGTCACCACGACGACGTCGCCAGGTTGCGCTTCTTCGACGGCGACGTGAATCGACCAGTTGTCACCCGGGGCCACCTCACAGGTGAGCGCGTTTCCTGCGACGTGAATCGGTCGAAAGATCGGGCGAAGTCGAGCGGCCATAAGGCCGCGACGGCCCTGCGCTTCATGGATAGTCGCGACGCCGAAGGTGCCCAACGCATCGATGAGTTCGAGGTCGCATCGTGGCGTGCGACGGGCAACGACGGCCATGTATTCCTCCAGCGAGCGAACGCGGTCCTTGGTAGTTTTCGTGTTCCACGTTCTTGAGTACTAAGGGTAATTAACTGAACAGTACACTATACCCGCACGCGGCTCACTGAATCTTGAGGGAAAGGGTGGATCGCGAATTAGTGCCAAAGGAGATGTCGGTGAGAGAACTGCGAACCCAGGTAGCGATCATCGGCGCGGGCCCCGCGGGACTTTTACTTGGACAACTTTTGACCCGCGAGGGCATCGACAATATTGTCCTCGAGCGACGCAGTCGTTCCTATGTTGAAAAACGCACCCGCGCCGGCGTCATTGAATACGGCACGGCCAAACTTCTCGAAGCGGCTGGTGCGGGCGAACGCATGCGGCGTGAGGGACTCACGCATCACGGCGTGGAGTTTCGAGTGGAGCGCCACGCCTACCGCATTCCTTTGAGTGAGCTGGCCGAGGGCAGGTCCATCACCGTCTACGGGCAGCAGGAAGTCGTCAAGGATCTCATCGACCTTCGACTACGCGCGGGCGCTGCGCTCTACTTCGAGGCAGAAGTCACCTCGATAGAGTCGCTCACGACGGACGCTCCGGTGGTGGAAGTCCTCTCCAACGACGGTCCGATGCGCGTGACCTGTTCCTTCGTCGCGGGATGCGATGGAAGCTTTGGGGTCTCGAACCGTGCGATGCCAGCGAACGTCGCGCGTCACTACGAACGGACGTTCCCCTTTTCTTGGTTGGGAATCTTGGCCGAGGCATCCCCGACGACCGAGGAACTCATCTACTGTCGCCACGACCTCGGTTTCGCGCTCTATTCGATGCGCTCATCGACGCTGAGCCGGCTCTACCTCGGGGTGCGCCCCGATGAGGAACTCGATGCTTGGTCCGACGAACGGATCTGGAGCGAGCTCAACGATCGTCTTTCTACCGAGGAGATGCCAGAGATCAACCAGGGGCCCATTCTCGAGCGCGGCATTACCGCCATGCGCAGTGTCGTCATCGAACCTATGCGCTACGCGCGACTCTTTCTCGCGGGAGACGCCGCGCACATTGTGCCGCCTACTGGAGCGAAGGGGATGAACCTTGCTTTGGCCGACGTGCGCGAACTTTTCCGAGCCTTTGTCGCGAAGATCAAAGAGGGCAGCGATACCCTGCTCGACACCTACTCCGCGACGTGCCTCGAGCGAGTATGGCGCGCCGAAGAGTTTTCGAACTACATGACCCAGATGTTGCACCCGCACTACGACGATCACTTCGAAAATGGTGTGCAGTTGGCCCGACTACGTCAACTCGTCACGTCCAAAGAAGCGACCGCCGTGTTCGCGCGCAACTACGTCGACCTCAACAGTCTCTAGAACGGGTAGATCGGCATTTCGCTTTGCGCGGTAACCCACTGCGTCTCGGTGTACGCGTCGAGATTCGCCATGCCCCCCATTCGAGATCCGTTACCGGAACTCCCGGTACCCCCAAAGGGGATGACCGCTTCGTCGGCCACGGTCTGATCGTTGATGTGGATAGCGCCAGTGGGAATCCGACTCGCGAGTTCGAGCGCACGCAGTCCGTCGTTAGAGAGAATGCCGAGTGAGAGGCCGTAGGGACTCGCCGAGGCCAACGACACCGCTTCGTCCAGCGACGAGTAAGACACGATGGGTGCTACTGGCCCAAAGACCTCCTCGCAGTAAGCCCGCGCTCCCGGGTCCACGTTCGTCAAGACCGTGGGCCGATAGAAGAGCTCTTCGTAAGTCCCACCAGCGAGCAGCGTGGCTCCCGCGGAGACTGTCTCGGTGACCATGGCGTGCACACGATCACGTTGCTTCGCGTCGATGAGTGGACCCAGGGCAACTTGGCCACTCTTCGGATCGCCCACCGGAAGGTGATTGGCGTGTTCGGCGAGAAGATTCGCGTAGTCATCGGCGATGGCGGCGTCGACGACGTGCCGGCCAGTTGTCATGCAGATCTGACCTTGGTGCATGAACGAACCAAAGGCGCCTACCGAAACAGCCTTCTCTAAGTCGACATCGCCCATCACGATGAGCGCCGAGTTACCTCCAAGCTCGAGATGCACCCGCTTGAGGTGCTGCGCGGCGAGTGCGCCGACGCTTCGTCCGGCCGCCGTTGAACCCGTAAAAGCAATCACTCGAACGCGAGGATCAATCACCAGGGATTCGCCGACGTCTGCACCTCCGGGGAGCATCGAGAAGACGCCGCGGGGGAGACCGGCCTCTTCGAAGACGCGAGCCAGCACCACGCCTCCGCAGACGGCAGTGCGGGGGTCGGGTTTTAAGATGACCGCGTTGCCCAGCGCCAGAGCAGGCGCGACAGAGCGAATTGAGAGGATGAGTGGGAAGTTAAAAGGAGCGATGACGCCGACGACGCCCGCCGGGACACGACGCGAGAAACTCAATCGAGGAAACTCACTTCGAAGTATCTCGCCGGTAGGGTGCGACGCCAGCGCGGCGGCTTCGAAGCACTCTTCAGCCGCGGTTTGAATTTCAAGTCCGGCCTTGGGGCCAATGCCGCCTGATTCGCGCACGATCCACTCCGAGAGTTCCTCGGCGTTATCCAAGAACAACTGACCGGCCTTGCGCAACACGGCACTGCGACCGGTGAATGGAAGATCGGCCCACGCCCTTTGAGACGAGGCCGCCACCGACGACGCGTCCGCCACATCGTTCACGCTCGCTCGGCCACTGCGCCCGAGTACCTCGCCAGTCGCGGGTTCAACTACGGGGGCGTCGCCATCGCCACCTTTTCGCCAGCCGTCCAGTGAAATATTGCCCTGCCACGCGGCACCGTCAAGAAAGGTCATATGTACTCCCTAGTTCAAAGTTCCTTGATTACTTATAACAGGTTTGGTAGTTTCAAGGACGCGTCGCGGATTGTTTTGCTGAGACGATGACGTACGACGCACTTTCCATTCGTTGGGAGCATCATGTATTTGCGAAACAATTGGTACGTAGCGGCGCAAAGTCGGGAACTCGACACGAAGCCCCTGTCACGCCAGATTCTTGGCGAACACGTGGCGCTGTTTCGCGGTGAATCTGGTCAAATCATCGCGCTCGCCGACCAGTGTTCCCACCGTGGATACCCACTTTCGCTTGGTACGGTCGTGGGCGAGCAGCTGGTCTGTGGCTATCACGGTTTCACCTTTGACAGTGCAGGAACGTGCGTCGCCGTGCCCGGGCAAGATCGCGTGCCGGGACGTTCCAATGTGCGCGCGTATCCGGTGGTTGAACAGGGACTGTTCGTATGGATCTGGATGGGCCACGGCGAGGCTGACTCCACAAAACTCCCCGACACCCCCTGGTTGAGAGCGACCGAGCAGTGGTCGGCCGTCTCAGGGATGGCCAAGATCAACGCTTCCTTCGATCTCTTGGTGGACAATCTTCTCGATCTTTCGCACGAATCGTTTCTACATAATGGATCGATCGGGACACCGGAAGTGGCGACCACGCCTATCGAAGTCGAGGTGGACCACGACGCCCAAGTGGTGAGGGTCTATCGACACATGAACGGAGTGGAAAGTCCGCCGTTTTACTCGCGCACCACCGGTCTTGAAGGAAAAGTCGATCGATGGCAAGACATTGAGTACACCCCACCGGGTTACTACTTGTTACACGCGCGCATCGCCGCGGTGGGTGAGCCGCCTCGTCCGGATGGCTCCGACGACCACGCTTTTCACATGAAGATCTTCTACGGCCTCACCCCGTCGAGCAAGGGCAAGGTTTTCGATTTTTGGGCGCTCGCGCGAGATTTTTGCGTCGGCGACAGCGAAATCGATCAGTTTCTCGAAAAAATGCAGCGGGGTGTCGTGCAAGAAGACGTCGACGCCCTTAATGTTCTGCAGATGCGAGCTGACGAACGCATGGAGGAAAGTGAAGTCAGCGTGAAGATTGACCGAGGTGGTCTCGCGGCTCGAAGGATGCTTCGCACGATGGATGAAGCGGAGTCGACCAACTAAGGCACGTTGTTGATTTACTTACAATTAAACAGGTGTGAGAAGATCTCAGTTATGTACGGAATAGTGTGTTAAGAATCACTCAAACGTTATCGGGGGGACAATAAATGACAGAAGAACAGAAGACCGGTAGTACGGGCGGCATGCCAGGCTGGGGCGGATACGAGTTCGGACGACGTCTCGGTTTGAAGGCCGCTGGCGCGATGGCGGCGTCGGGTGCGCTGTTGACACTTGGCGAAGTGTCCGACGCGTACGCCGCAAGAAAATCGCAAACCATCAAGATTGGTTTCGTTTCACCACGCACCGGTGCGCTAGCGGACTTCGCCGGTCCCGACTCGTACGTGCTTAGCCTGATTCGCAAGTCGAGTTACTTCGCCAAGGGCATCACCATTGGCAAGACAAAGTATCGCATCGAAATCACCGAGAAGGACACCCAGTCGTTGGGCAACGTCGCGGTGCAGGTCACCCAAGAGCTGATCAACTCTGGCGTCGACCTCATTCTGGTCAGTTCAGCGCCCGAGACCACCATTCCCGTCGCCACCACGTGTGAACAGTACAAGGTTCCCTGCTTGTCGACCGTGGTCCCCTGGGAGTCGTACTGGGGTGGCTTCTCAGGAGCGACCATCTCTCCTGAGGGTGGCGCGACTGGCACAGGTCCGAAGTACAACGCAACGTTCTTTTTCGGCATGTCTCAATTCGTGGGAACGTTCGTTCCGATGTGGCAACGCGTGCAAAAGTCAACGAAGTGCAACACCAACGTGGCCGAGATGTTCCCCAACGATGCTGACGGCAACGCTTTCCGCGCGGCCTGGGCGCCGACGGTGGGGGCTATTTACCCAACCGGTGGTTTTGCCTTCGTCGATGGAGGGGCCTACACTGACCTCGCGACGGACTACACGTCGATGATTCAGACCTTCAAGACTGGGGGTAAGGGCGGAGCGTCGTGCGACCTGTTCGTCAACTGTCCGTTGCCGCCCGACTTCCAGACTTTTTGGACTCAGGCATCTCAGCAGAAGTACAACCCGGTACTCGCCACTGTCGCCAAGGTCATGTTGTTCCCGACCGACGCCTACGCGCTCGGTGCGCTGTCGAACAACATCGCCACTGACGCCTGGTTCACGCCGTACGCGCCGTATAAGTCTTCGCTCACGGGAATGTCGGCGTACGCGTTCTGTGCCGGGTACCAAAGGACCGGGCACGGTCAGTGGGTCCAGTCCATGGGTTCGACGTATTCGCTGTTCGAGATTGCTATCCAGGGACTGAAGAAGGTGACCAACCCTCACAATCGGCTCGCGCTCGCAAAGGCGCTGCAGATTGTGAACTACGACGGTATGTGCGGTCCGATCAATATGAACTCGAAAAGCAAAAATCCGATGTTGGCGAGTCCCGCGAAAGGCATCGGCATTATTTCACCAGTCGGTGTTCAGTGGAAGCCGGGTTCGACGGACTTGGTTGGCCACAAGAAGTACCCGTGGTCGCAGGTCGTCGTGGACAACTCTCTTAATAAGCACGTTCCGATCAACGGCACTCTCGAGCCGACCAACGCCTAACTGGTCACTAAGTGTCGCTGCTTCAACTGGAAGACATCTCTAAAAAGTTCGGCCAAGTAGTGGTTGGAGAAGGAATCACCTTCCAGTTGGAGCAGGGCGACGCCTTGGGTATCGTCGGTCCGAACGGCGCCGGTAAGACGTCGCTATTCTCGATGATTTCGGGCGACATTTCACCAGACTCGGGAGCGATTCTCTTCGATGGTTACGACGTCGCGCATTTGACTCCGGCCAAGCGAGCCCGTGCGGGCATCGGGCGCACCTATCAGGTGCCTCGTCCCTTTGAAAACATGACAGTGTTCGAGAACGCTCTTCTCGCCGCGCAACAAGGTGCCCGAGCGAGGGGCCAGAAGAGTTACGACCTCGCGTATGGCGCCCTGGAGCGTGCGGGACTCCTCGCACTTGCGAACCGTCCTGCGGGTTCCTTGGCACTGCTCCATCGAAAACGCTTGGAGTTGGCGCGCGCGTTAGCGACGTCACCGCGGGTGTTGTTGTTGGACGAAATTGCCGGAGGGCTCACCGATCTCGAAGTGAATGAACTCACTGTCATCATTCGCGGGCTCCGCAGTGATGGCATTGCAGTTCTCTGGATCGAACACGTCGTTCGCGCACTTCTCACCACCGTCGACCGACTGCTCTGCTTGGCTAGCGGTGTCGTCGTCGCTGATGGTGAGCCCAAGGCGGTCTTGGCCTCGGACGCGGTGCGTTCGGTGTATCTGGGTAGTCGATTCATGGTCGCTGAGGCTCCTCTTGAGTGAAATATTGCTCGAAGTTGAGAACCTCAGCGTCTATCACGGGCAGCTTTGCGCCGTAGACAACGTGAGCTTCTCTCTTCGAGAGGGTGAGATTCTCGCCATGATTGGTGCCAACGGCGCGGGTAAGTCGACGCTGCTTCGCACCATCGCGGGTCTGCATCAGCCGACAACCGGCTCCGTCTCGTTTAAGGGCCTCAATCTCGCAAGCATTACTCCAAATCGTCGCGTTCGCCTCGGACTCTCACTCGTTCCCGAAGGACGTCGCTTGTTCTCCTCGATGTCGCTCGAAGAAAATCTTCTCGTGGGCGCGCACCGGGCCAACGACGGACCCTTCACAATCAAGCGAATCTACGAACTCTTTGACTGGATGCCGAGCCGTCGAAAGCAGTCCGTCTGGCAACTCTCGGGAGGTGAACAACAGGCCGTGGCGATCGGACGTGCGCTCGTGGCGAATCCTAAGGTACTCCTCCTTGATGAGCTGTCGCTCGGTCTCGCACCTATTGTGATTGAGCGAATCTATGGCCTCGTGCCAGAAATAGTGGCCCAGGGCGTGAGCATCTTGATCGTTGAGCAAGACGTCGCTCAGGGCGTCGCCGTCGCCGATCGCGTGCACTGCCTTCTCGAAGGACGAACCTCACTTGTCGGGACGCCCAAGGAGCTAACCCCAGAGCAAATTGATCGTGCGTACTTCGGCGCTGACCTAAGTCATTCGTCCGCCGCGGAAGGTGACGGCGCGTGATTTGGCTCAACGTGATTCTCCAAGGTGTCTTGGTTGGTGGCTTCTACGCGCTCTTTGCGTGTGGCCTTTCGTTGATGTTTGGCGTACTTAAGGTCATCAACTTGGCGCACGGCGACATGGCGGTCGTCGCTGGTTACGTGGCGGTGTTCTTGACTCCGCACCTGCACATCGCTGAGATCTGGTCGTTGCTCGTGGTCGTGCCGCTCTTTGCGTTAGTGGGCTACGTCTTGCAGCGCACGCTGATTCAAAAGAGCATTGACCGCGACCCGTTCACGACGCTGTTAGTAACCTTTGGGTTGTCGGTGGTGATAGAGAATCTCCTGCTCGAGCTCTACACCGCCAATGCCCAGACCGTTAACGTCGGCTCACTGGGCTACAACTCGTGGCATCCGGGATCGATTTTCTACATCTCCTACGTCTCGTTGGGTGTGTTAGGGGCGGCGGTCGCCGTTCTCGCCATTTTGCAACTCTTTCTCTCGCGCACGGGTACGGGACGTCTGATCCGCGCCGTCGCGGACGATCGAGAGGCCGCACAACTCAGCGGAGCGAACTATCGACATATCTTTGGAATCGCTGCCGCGATTGCCTTTGCGACGGTGGCGCTCGCGGGTATCGCGTACGGCATGCAGAACCAATTCGCGCCCACGTCCGGCGGCGTGAACCTCTTATTCGCTTTTGAAGCCGTGGTCATCGGTGGTATTGGTTCGCTGTGGGGCACCTTGATTGGTGGCATCGCCCTCGGCGTGGCGCAGGTCTTCGGTGCGCACTTTAACCCCGAGTACCAACGCCTGGCTGGTGACGTGTTGTTTCTTCTCGTTCTCGCGGTGCGCCCCCAAGGACTCTTTGGCAAGAAGACGGCGCTGTAGTGAGTATCGCCCACTCCCAGCGGCGATCGGGGACGCCCTCGATTCGTCGATCGAGTACTTCACCGATCTACACCTTGATTGGCTCGATTGTCGTGGTCGTCTTTTTGACGCTTGCCCCCTGGATCGTCCCGGCGGAGTGGGCGTCGGTGTTGCTGAACTTTTTCATCCTCGTCATTATGGCGACAATGTGGAATCTCCTCGCCGGCTACGCGGGGATGGTCTCCATCGGTCAGCAAGCGTTTATCGGTCTTGGGGCCTACGCCACCCTCTACTTCGCCTTGAAGGGTGTGAATCCCTTCGTGACGATTCCGTTGGCGACGATCGTTTGCGCCGTGCTGGCGGTGCCGGTGACCTTTTTGCTACTTCGGCTTCGTGGTGGGTACTTCGCCATCGCCACCTGGGTGGTCTCAGACACGGCGTTGTTGGTGATCGGCGCAATCGCGTTCTTTGGTGGCGGCACGGGAAAGTTGATGCCGGGCCTGCAGAACTTGAGTCCGTCCCAAACCGCTCACTACAGTTACCTCGCCACGTGGTTCGTCGCGCTCGTCGTTGTTGTGGGAACCTACCTGCTCTTGCGCAGTCGTCTCGGCCTGGTTCTGGCGTCCATTCGCGACAACGAGGTCGCAGCGCGCAGCGCCGGTGTGAACGTCCAGGCGGCCCGACGAATGATCTACATTGTGGCCGCCGCGGGATGCGGCGCCGCTGGTGCTGTGCTCGCGGTAAGCCAGCCCTTCATCCAACCGTCCAGCGTCTTCAACATTCAATGGGCCGCGGAGATGATTTTCGTCTCGATGATTGGTGGGCTCGGCACCATCGAAGGACCGATCATCGGCTCGATCATTTTCTTTGCGCTTCAACAGACGCTCCAACAGTACGGGGTCTGGTACCTCGTGATCTTTGGCACGTTGGCCGTGGTCATCTCGTTGTGGGAACCTCGTGGCTTGTGGGGCGCCTTTCGCGATCGCTTCCACGGCGAGCTGTTACCGGTTGGCTACTGGCTTGGTGAGAAGAAGTAGACAAGAGGCCGAGCGTGCGTTACGACGAGGTGTTCAAGACGTAGCGCTCGACGGCGTGGGCGAAACCGTTCTCGTCGTTCGACGTCGTCACTCGCGTGGCCGATGACTTCACCTCGTCCGTGGCGTTGCCCATCGCGATGCTGAGGCCCGAGCGATCGAACATGAAGACGTCGTTCGACATGTCTCCGATGGTGGCGATGTGCTTCGCCTCGATCGAGAAGGTTTTGGCGAGAAAGTCGACGACGCGGCCCTTGTTGGCGTCTTCGTGAGTGACGTCGATGTAGTACGTCTGGGAGCTCGTCGCCGACACGTCGAGAGAGAACGCGTCGTTAAGCGCCGCCGTCGCCGTCTCGATGGCGCCGGGGTCGTCGCTCACGCCGACGACCTTGATGACGTTGTCACGAACACCGTCGAAATCCTCCAACTGCGTAGGCATGAACTGACAGACCGCTGCTTCGCGGGCGACGTGGGGGCCGTCGAGGTCGAGGACGAACCAATCCGAACCCTGATAGACCCACACGGAGAGTCCGTGCACGCGAAGTACCTCGATGATGGGACCGACGACCTCGTCGCGGATGACGAGTTCTTGCATCGTCATCAACTCGCGACTCACGATGAGTCCGCCGTTGAAGCCGGCGAGGGGCGTCGTGAGCTCGAGGGGACTAATGAGCATGCGCAGTCCGCGCGGCGGTCGTCCACTGGTGACGGCGAAGAGGATCCCGGCCTCGCGCAAGTGTTCGACGGCACGAACGGTTTCGTCAGTCAACTCCTTCGTCGAGGTGACGAGGGTGCCGTCCACGTCGGCGAGGAGGAGTCGAATGTCGGGATCGCTCATTCGGGAAGCGTCCAGTGATTGGGCGCGACGACCTCGGCGATGGACTTGGGACCCCACGAACCCTTGGGGTACGCCTCGACGGGCGACGGGTGTTCGAGGAGGGGTGCCGCGACCTCCCAGAGTCGCTCGATGCCGTCGGAGCGTGTGAAGAGCGACTGGTTGCCCAACATGACCTCGAGGAGCAGTCGTTCATAGGCCTCGAGGTTGTTCTTCTCCTGGAACGACTCGCGGTAGTGAAAGTGCATCCGGGCCTGGCCGAGGATCATCTCGGGCCCGGGCTGCTTGGCGAGGAAGTACGCGTGAATGGACCCGGGGTCCTTGAAGTCGATGATGATCTTGTTGGCGTCGGGGTGGGCGCCGTTCTTCTGGTCGGGGAAGATCTCCATCACGGGCTCACGAAGTCCGATCGTGATCATCTGGCGACTCTCGGCGAGACACTTGCCGGTGCGCAAGTAAAAGGGCACGCCCATCCAGCGCGCGTTGTCGACCCACGCGCGTAGCGCGATGAAGGTTTCGGTCGTCGAATCCGGGGCGACGCCCGGCTCGTCGAGGTAGCCCTCGTACTGGCCGCGCAGTACTTCCTTCGGGTCGAGGGTGCGTAACGATTCGAAGACCTTGTCGATCTCGTTGCGCAGGGGCCGCGCGGTGAGCGAGGTGGGTTGTTCCATGGCGATGATGCCGAGCACCTGGAAGAGGTGCGTGACGACCATGTCGCGAAAGGCACCCGTGCCCTCGTAGAACGCGCCACGACCTTCGATGGAGAGCGTCTCAGGGACGTCGATTATGACGTACTTCACGTGACTGCGCCGCCACAGTGGCTCGAAGAGCTCGTTCGCGAAGCGTAACGCCAAGATGTTGTCTATCGACTCCTTACCTAAGAAGTGGTCGATGCGAAAGATCTGCGATTCGTCGAAGTACTCGGTGATCTCGGCGTCGAGCTTCACCGCGGAGGCGAGGTCGACGCCGAAGGGCTTCTCGCAGATGATGCGCGCGTTCTTCTCGAGTCCTTTAGCCCCTAGGAGCGCGATGACGCCCTGCATGGCATCGGGCGGAATGGCCAAGTGGTAGAGACGGCGAACGTCGCCACCGATCTCCGCCTCGGCGTTCGCGATGACGGTGGCGAGACTGTTCGGTCCGTCGTCGGGGTCTATGGCGAAGGCCAGGCGCGCGGCGAAGTCGCTCCACTCCGTTCCCGAAGGTTTGTCGGACGCGAACTCACAGACCGCGTCGAAAGCGTACTCGCGGAACTCCTCGACGGTCATTACCGACCGTGGTCGCGCGCACCCGATGATCCGGTAGTCGTCAGGCAAGAGACCAGCGACGGCCAAGTGGTAGAGACCGGGAAGTATCTTGCGTTTGGCGAGGTCGCCACGGATGCCAAAGACCACGATGACGTGGTTGTCGGGACGAGGTCGTCCGTTGAGCTGGGGGGCCGTACTCACGTGGGGGATTCCTCTTTCTTCTGCTGTCGAAAGTAGTTGTTTATGGGGTGACCGCCGCTCGATCGGCCAAGATGAGCGACGAGCCCGCCTTCACGCGACCCGCGGGGATCGACGGGTCACTGTTCAACAGCTTCGCCAACGCCTCGCGCTTGTCGGCGCCACTGATCAGCCAGAGAAGGTGATCAGCACGGGCGAGGGCGGGGTAGGTGAGGGTCATCCGGCGCGTGTCCTGGTAGGGGCCGCTTAGGGCGACGAGTCGGTCCGTGACGTCGAGGACGGGGTCGTTCGGAATGAGCGACGCGCAGTGGCCGTCGGGTCCGAGACCGAGGTGGACGAGGTCGAAACTCGCTGGGAGTTTTGCGGCGTACTGACGACACGCTTCGTCGAGGTCCGGCTCTTCGACGCCCATAGGCTCGATTGGCGCTGACGTACTGGCGAGACTCTCACGAAGATGCTTGAAATTGCGAAGGTCGTTGTCGACGTCGACCACACGCTCGTCCACTTGATAAAACACGGTGTGGTCCCAACGGACGTCCTCGTTGGCGAGGTCGCGCATCATCAACCAAGGACTCGTTCCGCCACTCACCGCGAAGGTAAAGGGCGTACGCCGTGTCCGCACTCGTCGAGCGCGTTCCGCCGCGTACTCGGCCGCCGCACCCGCGAGTGAGGCGTCGTCGTCGAAGACTCGCAGCTCGTGGTGCACTAGGAGGGCTTCTCCACGTGACCACCGAAGCCGGCGCGCATGGCCGAGAGCACCTTGGCGGTGAACTCACCCGCGCCGCGCGATTCGTAGCGTTGCCAGAGCGCGGCACTGATAACGGGCGCGGGGACGGACTCGTTGATGGCGGCCTCGACGGTCCAGCGACCTTCGCCGGAATCCGAGACCCGGCCACTGAACTCCGACAGGTCGGGTGAGCGCGTGAGGGCTTCGGCGGTGAGGTCCACCAACCAGGAGCTGATCACGGAACCGTGACGCCACACCTCGGCGACCTCGGGCAGGTCGAGGTCGTACGTGTAGTACTCGGCGTCCTTCACGGGCGAGGTCTCGGCGTCCGCGGTGACGTCCTGCTTGCCGACGTTCGCGTGTTTGAGGATGCTGAGACCCTCCGCGATCGAGGCCATCATCCCGTACTCGATGCCGTTGTGGACCATCTTGACGAAGTGACCGGCGCCGTTAGGCCCGCAGTGCAGATAGCCGTGTTGCGCCGTACCGCCGTCTTCGCGTCCGGGTGTCGACTCGGTGCCGTCGTCGCCGGGCGCGATGGTCTGAAAGAGCGGGTCGAGGCGGCGGATCACCTCGTCCTCGCCACCGATCATGAGGCTGTAGCCGCGCTCGAGTCCCCAGACGCCGCCACTGGTACCGCAGTCCACGAAGTGCACTCCACGTTCTTTCAGTTCGCGAGCGCGGTCCACGTCATCTTGGTAGTACGAATTACCGCCGTCGATCACCACGTCGTCGGGGTCGAGGAAGGCCACCAGCGCTTCCAGGGTCTCGTGGGTTATCGCGGCGGGCAACATCAGCCAGATCGCGCGCGGCGTCTCGAGTTTGCTCACCAAGTCCTCGAGGGACGACGACCCCGTCACCCGCTCGCCGGCGAGAGACGTGACGGCTGCCTCGTTGACGTCATAGACGACGCACGAGTGCCCGTCCTTTACGACACGGCGCACGATGTTGGAACCCATTCGGCCGAGGCCGACCATTCCGAGCTGCATTGGTTTAGTCGTCGTCATCGTTACGTCCATTCTGCTTGAGTGAGCGGTAGTACGAGATCAGGGCGTTCGTCGAGGAGTCGTGCGCCAGGGAGCCGGTTGTCGCCGCCGTCAGTTCGGGGATGATCCCCGCCGCGAGTTGTTTGCCGAGCTCGACGCCCCACTGATCGAAGGAGTCGATGCCCCAGATGACGCCTTGGACGAAGACGGAGTGTTCGTAGAGTGCGACGAGAAGACCGAGGAGCCTCGGGGAGAGTTCGTTCGCCAAGAGCACGTTCGAGGGGCGGTTGCCCTCCATCACGCGCTGGAGGATCGCGCGCTCGTCGGCACCTTCGTCGCGCAACTCCTGTTCCGTCTTGCCGAAGGCCAGCGCCTGCGCCTGGGCGAAGACGTTTGACATCAAGATGTCGTGATGGTCGCCGAGGGGATTGAGACTGTTGACGAAACCGATGAAGTCCACCGGAACCACCGACGTCCCTTGGTGGATCAACTGGTAGAAGCTGTGCTGGCCGTTCGTGCCCGGCTCACCCCAGTAGATCGGTCCCGTTTCGTAGTCGACGTGGTCGCCGCTCAGGGTGACGTGCTTGCCGTTCGACTCCATCGTGAGTTGTTGGAGGTAGGCGGGAAGGCGGTGGAGGTACTGGTCGTAGGGCATCACGCCCACGCTCGAGAAACCCATGAAGTTGCGGTTCCATACGGCGAGGAGACCGAGCAGCATCGGTAGGTTCTCCTTTACGGGTGTCCGCGCAAAGTGCTCGTCCATGGCGTGCGAGCCGGCGAGCATCTCGTAGAAATTCGCTGGTCCTATCGCGATCATGGTGGAAAGGCCGATGGCGCTTTCCATTGAGTAGCGTCCACCCACCCAGTCCCAGAACTCGAACATGTTCGACACTTCGATGCCGAACGCCGCCACCTTCGCCGCGTTCGTCGACACCGCGACGAAGTGCTTCGCGACGGCGGCCTCGTCGCCCAGGTTGTCCACGAGCCACCGTCGAGCGGACGCGGCGTTCGTGAGCGTTTCGAGCGTGCCAAAGGTCTTCGAGGAGATGATGAAGAGCGTCTCTTGCGCGTCGAGGTCGCGCACCGCCTCCACGAAGTCGGTGGCGTCGACGTTCGAGACGAAGCGAAAGTTGAGGTCACGCTGGGAGTAGTGGCGAAGCGCCTCGTAGCCCATCACCGGACCGAGGTCGGAACCGCCAATGCCGATATTCACGACGTTCTTGATCGGGCGGTTCGTGTGACCACGCCACGCGCCGCTACGGATCCGATCGGCAAAGAGTGCCATTCGTTCGAGAACGGCGTGAACTTCAGCGACCACGTCAACGCCGTCCACGACGAGCGAGGCGCTTTTGGGCACTCGTAGGGCTACGTGTAAGACGGCTCGATCTTCGGACGTGTTGACGTGTTCACCGGCGAACATCGCGTGTCGCCGGCCTTCGACGTCACATTCCTGCGCCAGGCGGGCGAGGAGCTCCACCGTCTCGTCGGTGATGAGGTTCTTCGAGTAGTCAAAATAGAGTCCCTCGACTTCGAGGTGTAGTCGCTCACCCCGTGTTGGATCGTCGTGAAAGATCTCTCGAAGATGCCGTGCTTTCATCGCGCGACCATGCTCCACGAGCGCAATCCAGGCCGGACGTTGGGTTAGGGGTTCGCTGGTCATGGTGTCGTACTCTTCAAGACAAAACTAGCGCGAGGGTGAATTACTCAGTTCTCGAACGGTGTCGACGTGACTCGGTGCGCGCGACCGCGTCGTGACGCCAATGACTGCGCGCGATCGCGATTGGCGTCGTCCTTTCTCTCGCATCGCGTGACGTTGTCGCTCGTCAAGAGGTTTAGGTATTTTCGAGTTCGCGGCAAGTCCGCTCGGCGTTCACAGCGCCGGGGATGCTTCAGCGGGCCAAAAGGTAGACTGGCACGTGACCGCATCGAATCCTCCCGCTCGTCGAGCGCCCCGAGACCGCAAAACTCCCCCGAGTGCTCGGCCCTCGACGAGTTCACGAGCACCCACTCGCGGGCCTAAAAGCTCCTCTGGCCAGGCCAGAGCATCTTCACCCCGAGGTGATCGCGCGACGAAGCCCGTGCGGCGTGAGAGCACGCGACGGGAGGACCCGCGCGCGAGTCAGTCAAGGGCTCCCTACGAGCGCTCACCCAAGAGCGCGGACGGGCGTCCGGCGTCACGATCGACGTCCGGCGCCAAACGGCCCTCGAGAACGGACGGACCTTCGAGAAGTCCACGTGACGCCGAGAGTCGCAGCCCCAGGGAGTCACGTCCCTATCGCAAAACGAGCGACGACACGACGCCACGTCGTTCGTCACCGAGGGGTCCGGCTTCACGGGCCGCCTCACCACGCGCCGCGCGAGAGGACGAAGCCCGTACGTCGAGAGAGCCCCGGACCTATCGAAAGGCGGGCGACGAGGCGTCGCCACGTCGCTCCTCCACGCGAGGCCCTTCGTCCCGCTCAGGTGCGCCGTCGAAGTACGGTCGCGCGCGAACACCCACCCTCACGCCCGAACAACGAAAGCGTCAAGAGGCCGGCGAGCGCGCTCGCGACAAGGGATGGGGGAGCGTCGCTCGAAAGGGAGCGATCAACCTCAACAGCACGGGACAGGAACTCGGTGACGCGAAGAGTCGTACGCGAACGCCCGACCCCCTGGGCGCGTGGGAGTCAGTCGAGAGGCCACCCGCCCGTAGTGCCGCGCCGGCCAAGACCAAGAATCGCGCCAAGTACGCGCTACCCAGTGACGTGGCCGCTGACATTCGCAAGGCCTTCATCGGCACGGCCTACATGCGCGAGAAGATGGTCATCACGTTGACGCGCGCCGCTGAGGCGTACGACCGCCATCGCTACGAAGAGGCGTTGCGACTCGGTCGCGTCGTCGCCGACGCGACGCCCGGCGTCGCCGCGGTGCGCGAACTGGCCGGTCTCGGTGCCTACCGTGCGGAACGCTGGGCCATGGCGAAGATTCACTTGCGGGCGTACTTCACCATTACGGGCGATCCCGAGCACCTCCCGCTCGTCATGGACGCCGACCGCGCCAATCACCGCTACCGCGCGGTGGAAAAGACCTTCGAGGAGCTCCAGGAGAGTGAACCCACGGCCGAAGTCCTCGCTGAGGGTCGTATCGTGCAGGCAGCGACGTGGGCCGACCAGCGTCGCTACGACGAGGCGATCGAACTCCTCACGCGCGCGGGCGCCGCGAAGAATCTGCGCAACCCTTCGTATCGCCACGTACGTCTCTGGTACACCTTGGCGGACGTCTACGACCGCGCGGGTGACACCACGTCGGCTCGCGAGCTGTTCTCGCGCGTCGTCATCGCCGAACCCGACGCGTACGACGCTCGGGACCGACTGGCCGAACTCGGCGCCAGCGTTCCTAAGAAGAATCGCAAGCGTCGCGTCACGCCGACGTCGAAGAAGAAGGTCGACTAACTCATCGCCGCGACCGCGGCGTTGAGAGCGATGACCGGACCTCGCGTATCGCCCACGAGCCCGATCTGCATCTTGTTCATCATGTAGGCGACCGTCAGTCCGAGGTCTTGATCCATGATGACGAACGAGCCGCCGAATCCACCCCAGTAACACGACTTCGGCCCCACGTGCACGGCGCTACTCGCGAGTCCGTACCCCAGCCCGAAGTTGATGTCGAAGTCCAGCACTTCGTCGACGCCGCTCGTCTGCACTTGGAACACGCGGTCGCCCGTCGACTCGTTGAAGAAGCGGTGGCCGTTCGCGTGCCCGTTGTTCGCGATGATCTGTTGGATGAGGGCGACGGAGTGCGCGTTGCCGTGACCGTTCGCGGCGGGGATCTCGGCGCCTCGCCACCAACGATGACGCGGAACGTCGGCCTCGAGCACGGGCGACGTGAGGGTGCGACGGCGAATGGAGTCGCGCTCTGAAGGCACGTGCTCGATCTCGGTGGGAGCGATGACGACGCTGACACGACGTTCCTCAGTTTCGGGCAGTCCAATGTAGAAGTCGGCGCCCAGTACGTCCGTGACCTCGGTCTTCAGGAACTGTCCAATCGTCGTGCCCGTGATACGACGGACGACCTCGCCGATCAAGAAGCCTTGGGTGACCGCGTGATAGCCCGAGCGCGACCGATCGTCCCACCACGGGGCCTGAGCGGCGAGATCGTCGACGCAGAGATCCCAGTTGGCGAGGTCTTCCGCACGAACGGCCTTGCTCCAACCAGGAAGGCCCGCGGTGTGATTCATGAGATGGCGAACTTCGACGTCGCTCTTGCCGTTGGCGGCGAACTCCGGCCAGTACCGCGCGACGGGGGCGCTGAAGTCCAACTCACCTCGGTCCGAAAGCATCAACGCGACGAGGAAGGTCATGGTCTTCGTCGTCGACCACACGTTCACGAGCGTGTCGCGGTCCCACGGGACCGTCTTTGCGGCGTCGCGGTAGCCACCCCAAAGATCACATACCAACTCCTCGTGATGAAAGACCGCGATGGACGCGCCGACGTCGTCGCCGTTCGCGAGACTCGCTTCGAGGTTCTCTCGAAGGACGTCGAACTTCTCGGTCGCTGTTCCCTGAACGAGTGCGATTGCCACCCACCTGCTAGCCGTCAACAAACCTTAGGACGCTGGTTCCTCTCGAAGAAGACGACAGAGGAGCACGCTGGAACGCACGTGAAAGGCTTTGAGTAGTACCTTGTAACATTGGGCGATGGACATTGCCGCACTTCTTGGTGACGAAGCCTCGTCGCTACTTGATCATCAGGCCACCGCGTTTCCGAAGGAACTGCTCCACGTTCCCGGGCCGTCCTTCCTCGACGACGTCTTCACGATCAGTGACCGCTCGCCGACGGTGCTGCGCAACCTCGGCACCCTCTACAACCACGGTCGACTCGGTGGGACGGGCTACCTCTCGATCCTCCCGGTGGATCAAGGCATCGAACACTCCGCCGCCGCCAGTTTCGCGCCCAATCCCGAGTACTTCGATCCCGCGCGACTCATCGACCTCGCCATCGCGAGCGACTGCAGCGCCGTCGCCACCACGCTGGGCACGCTCGGCATCGTGTCGCGTCGCTACGTGCACCGCATTCCCTTCATCGTGAAGATCAACCACAACGACCTCCTGCGTTACCCCAACACCTTCGACCAGCAGTTCTTCGCCTCGGTGCAACAGGCTTCGGACCTCGGCGCCGTCGGCGTGGGCGCGACGGTCTACTTCGGCTCAGAAGGCTCGATCCACCAGATCGAAGAGGTGCGCGCCGCCTTCGCCGAAGCGCATCGCTTGGGCCTCTTCACCGTCCTGTGGTGCTACTTGCGCAACGACGCCTTCGTCAAAGACGGGGTCGACTACCACCTCAGCGCCGACCTCACGGGCCAGGCGAATCATCTGGGCGTGACGTTCGAAGCGGACATCATCAAGCAGAAGCAACCCGTCAACAACGGCGGCTACAACGCGATCAAGTTCGGAAAGACCGACCCTCGGGTCTACTCAGAACTCACGACCGACAACCCCATCGACCTCACGCGCTGGCAGGTCGTCAACTGCTACGCCGGTCGCATCGGTCTCATCAACTCCGGGGGAGAGTCGAAGGGTTCGGACGACTTGGCCGGGGTCGTTCGCACCGCGGTCATCAACAAGCGCGCTGGTGGTCAGGGCCTGATCGTTGGCCGCAAGGCGTTCCAGCGTCCCCTTGACGACGGCGCAGCGCTCGTGCACGCCGTCCAAGACGTCTTCTTGGACACGTCCATCACCGTCGCGTAGTTATACGCTCTCATCGTGAATGAGGATGAGGGGGACGCGGGGTGGTTCACGTGGCCCAACGCCATCACGTTGCTACGTCTCGCGCTGCTGCCCGTCTTCTTCTGGCTGCTCTTCGCCACTAATCACCGCGCCGTCGCGGCGTGGCTCCTCGCCTCGCTCGGAGCGACGGACTGGATCGACGGCTTCGTCGCCCGTCGCTGGCATCAGGTGTCGAACGTCGGAAAGATACTCGACCCGACAGCGGACCGAATCCTGGTGATCGGGGGACTCATCGCGGTCGCGGCGGCGAGCGGGGTGCCGTGGTGGTTCGCCCTCACGACCTTGGCGCGCGAACTGATCGTGTCGGTCCTCACCCTCGCGCTGGCCGCGCTCGGTGCCGCGCGCATCAACGTGTTGTGGTGGGGAAAGGTCTCTACGTTCGCCCTGATGACGAGCTTTCCACTTTTTCTGTTGACGACCAATCCCCACCACGCGTCACTGCAGCCCTGGCAGCACGACGCGCGCGACGCGAGTTGGGTCATTGGCGTGATGGGTCTCACGCTCTCGTGGCTCGTGCTCATCGGTTATGTCCGGCCCGCGTTGGCGGCCCTTCGCACCGGGCGACAAGCCCGGCGAATCTTGTAAGTTGGCCTGCATGCAGATACCCAGCGAACTTCGTTACTCCAGTGATCACGAGTGGGCCCAGCGCGAGGGTGATGACGTGCGCGTCGGCATCTCCGACTACGCGCAAGACGCGCTCGGTGACGTCGTGTTCGTCGAACTACCCAAAGTCGGCGCGACCATCGAGAAGGGTGGCACCCTCGGTGAGGTCGAGTCGACGAAGTCGGTCTCCGAGATCTACGCGCCCGTCGCGGGAACCATCAAGGCAGTGAACGAAGCGCTGCGCACGTCGCCGGAA
>Ga0207933_1000259_pt1 | contig 55434 bp, 42 predicted proteins | sample NGESurdeep092012_4_FD_184488 | JGI IMG/M metagenome (GOLD analysis project Ga0207933, IMG submission 184488) | Arctic peat soil microbial communities from Barrow, Alaska - NGEE Surface sample F53-3 deep-092012 (SPAdes) | ecosystem: Environmental > Terrestrial > Soil > Wetlands > Peat ...
TGGGCCGAGCCTCCTCAGTTTGTTTTGGTTCTTGCTGGAACCCAATTCAACCTATCAGAGGCTTGGCTCTTTTTCGCTTTTCAGCCCTGCTTCACCTACTCCGCTAATTTGGACAGCAATGAGGCCGTCTACGACAATAATCCGACCATCCTTCGCCTCAGCGACGTAAAAAACAGGCAGCGGAATCCGCATCACGCACGATTCGATTAGGCGCGATTGCTTTCCCACATCCCAGAGATAGTCTCTTTGGAAATCAGGATTCAGATCGTACCGATCATTGTTAATCCGCATGACAACATCTCGAACCGTTCGCGCGTCTGTTCGAACGAAGACCGAGTCCAGGGGATAGTCGCCCCAACCCGCAGATTCCGGGGAATCTACGCCCTCTACATCGTCAGCGGGCTCATTGATTATTTCTGAAGTTTCCATTGTTTCCTCGTTCGGCTTAGAGAGGGCAATGCATCTCCGGTACGCCCCCTATCATACGAACATCGAATCTGCGGTTTGGAAGCTGGCACAGCGGCCCTTCGCGCAGCAACCCTGCGGCTGGCCACAAACGGGGTTCCGGGAAGCCAGCGGCCTCACTTTGCCGAGCAGTGCGCACTGTCGAATTGGCTCCCGCGTCACCCGATTCAGCAGGATCGGGAACGGGAAACCCGCCCAGCTACGCGGACAGAACAACCGTTCACCGGCCCCTTTTGGCAATCTCACACCGATTCCGGAGTCGCGCCAGGCACAATCACGGCCACGCCAAATAAAAAACGGCGATCTATCTGCCAGCAAATGAGCATGTTGAAGACACCATCCCACGCCCGCGCCCTCTCATCCGCCCAACCCCATGCTACCTTCCAAATCGAAAGAACCTGGCCGCACCCATTGGCGTGCCGGGGCACTAAACCGCTCAATTCCTCGAGGCGCTGAGCGGCATAACGTCAAAACAATGGCCGGTAGGCGCAGCTGGTTAACCTGCGGCCTCGGTTCCGTCCGAGACACCAAAACGGCTGTTCCGCCTGACAGAAAATCAGGCGGGTGGGGCGCCCCAAAATTTTTTCATCGAAAAGAAAACAAGAGCCGGCCGGCAAACTCCCGAATCTCTATCGTTCGTGCGGATCTTCCAGATACGTGTACCCGTGCAGTCCCTCTTCATAAAACCGCAGCAGACGCCCGGACTCTTCATATCCCAGCCGGCCTTCCCGCACCGCCGCTTCCACGCTTTTGCGCAGCTTCGTCACCAGATTCTCGGCCTTGAACTGCACGTAATTCAGCACTTCCCGCACCGTATCGCCCTGGATCACTTCGTCGAGAATCACTTCTCCCTCGGGGCTCAACCGCACGTGCACCGCGTTCGTATCGCCGAACAAATTATGCAGATCGCCCAGAATCTCCTGGTACGCGCCCACCAGAAACGACCCGATGTAATAGTCGCCCCCGTCGTAATCGTGCAGCGGCAACGTCCGTTTCACGTCCCGGCGGTCGATGAACTGGTCCACCTTCCCGTCCGAGTCGCACGTAATATCGCCCAGCACCGCGTGATGCGTCGGCTTCTCGCCCAGCCGGTGAATGGGCATGATCGGGAACAATTGCTTGATGGCCCAGCTGTCCGGCATGCTCTGGAACAACGAAAAATTGCAGAAATAGGTGTCCGAGAGCAACGCATCCAGCCCTTCCAGCTCTTCGGGGAAAAACTCCATCTCTCCCGCCATTTTCTGGACCTTGCGGCAAATCGCCCAGAAAAGATTTTCCGCAATACAGCGCTGATCGAGCGGCAGATACCCCAGGCTGAACAGATTCAACGCCGAATCGAGCGCCTGCTGCGCATCGTGATACGCCTCCAGCAGATTGCGCGAACTCACCGACTTGAACGTCTCTCCCAGATCGATCAGAGGCTGCTCCGGATCGGGCGGCAGTTCCGGTGGCACTTCCTCTTCCCCCAGACCGGAGACGCCCAGCACATTGAACACCAGCACGCTGTGATACGCGGCAATAGCGCGTCCGCTTTCCGTCACGATCGTCGGATGCGGCACGTTCGATTCGTCGCACACGTTTTGAATGTGATACACAACGTCGTTCGCATACTCCTGCAGCGTGTAGTTGACGCTCGATTCGAAGTCCGTCTGCGAGCCGTCGTAGTCGATTCCGAGTCCACCGCCAACGTCCATGAACTGCAGGCCGGTTGCGCCCGCCCGCCAAAGCTCCGCGTAAATGCGGCCCGCTTCCGTAACCGCCGCTTTCACCTGGCGGATATTCGTGATCTGGCTCCCCAGATGGAAATGCAGCAGCTTGAGGCAATCTTCCATCCCCCAGGTCCGCAATTCCTGCAGCGCGCGCATCACTTCAGTCGTGCTGAGGCCGAACTTCGAGCGATAGCCCCCCGAAGATTTCCAGCGTCCCGAGCCGCGGCTCGCCAGCTTCGCCCGGATTCCGATCGTGGGACGCACGCCCACCCGCTCCGCGTACTTCTGAATCAGAGCCAGTTCGGTATATTTCTCCACCACCGGGATGATCCGCCGCCCGATCTTCTGGGCCAGCATCGCCATCTCGATATACTCGTCATCCTTGAAACCGTTGCAGATGATCGGCGTCTCGTTGTCGCAGAGCGCCATCACCGCCAGCAGTTCCGGCTTCGAGCCCGCTTCCAGGCCGAACTTGAACGGCTTGCTGAACTCGAGGATCTCCTCCACCACCTGGCGCTGCTGGTTCACCTTGATCGGATAAACGCAGCAATACGCGCCGTTGTATTTATGTTCGCGAATCGCCACGTCGAAGGCGTCGTGCAACTCCTGCAGACGATGCTTCAAAATCTCGGCGAACCGGATCAGAATCGGCAGGGAGATGCCGCGCAGCACCAGCGTGTCGATGAGTTTTTTCAGATCGATCGCGCGCGCCGGGTCTTTCTCCGGATGCACGTTGACGTGCCCCTCTTCGTTGATCGAAAAATATCCCTTGCCCCAGCTTGCAACGTCGAACAGTTCACTCGCGTCCAGCGTGGACCAGCGTTCCGTCGGCTCCAGCACGAGGGAGCCTTTCCGTCCATTTTTTTCCAACTTTCAGTTTCCTTCGTATTCGCGGCGGGGGCAAGTGAAAGTTTGTATTGTAATAATCTGGTGCCCTTCACGGACAATACGACTCTCGCGGAACGCCGCGCCCGGGTGGGCGAACGCATCGAAATTGCCTGTGCGCGCGCGCATCGCGATCCCGCATCCGTGCATTTGCTGGCGGTTACGAAGATTTTCGGGCCGGAGGCCATCCGCGAAGCTTACGCGCTCGGGCTGCGCGAGTTCGGCGAAAATTATGTGCAGGAGATGGAACGTAAAGCCCCCATGGTCGCCGGTCTGGAGGGTGCGCGGTTTCATCTGATCGGGCATCTGCAGTCGAACAAGACGAAAAAGGCGGCACAGCTGTTTTCCGCCGTCGATTCCATCGATTCGGCCAAACTGGCCACGCGTCTGGATGCGGAGGCGAAACCGATGAACGTCATGATCGAGGTCAGGCTCTCCGCCGAAGAAGCCAAATCGGGGTCCGATCCGTCGGAACTGGCCGCCATCACCGATGCCATTCGCGCCTCCGGACACCTGAATCTGGTGGGTCTGATGACCGTGCCGCCGTGGTCGGAAGATCCCGAGACCGCGCGCCCATATTTCGCGAAACTGCGCGCTCTTGCCAGTCAATACGCCATCCCGGAGCTCTCGATGGGCATGTCGAACGATCTCGAAGTGGCCATCGAAGAGGGTGCAACCTGGATTCGTGTGGGAACGGCGCTGTTCGGCCGCAGAAAACGGGCGGCGTGACCGTCGGCTATCACGCGCCTCCGCCCGGTTCGCACAGCGGGGTTGCCGATTACGCCGATACCCTGAAAACCGCCTTGCAGCGGCTGGGTTCCGTCACAAGCGACGCGAAAACTGCAGACATTCATCTCTATCACCTCGGGAACAATCGTCTCCACGAAAAAATCTACGCCGACGCGCTGGCAACTCCCGGCGTCGTCGTGCTGCATGACGCCGTGCTGCACCATCTGATGCTCGGCACGCTCTCCGCCACGGAATATCTCGCCGAGTGGGTCTATAACTACGGCGAATGGCGGCGGGATCTGGGCGAGGAATTGTGGCGCGAACGGGCGCGCTCCTCCTCCGATCCCCGATACTTCGAGTTCCCCATGCTGCGCCGCATTCTCGAGCGGTCCCTGTGCGCGATCGTCCACAATCCCGGCGCCGCCGCGATCGCCCGGGCGCAGGGCGCGAAGCATGTCGAAATCGTTCCGCACTTCTGCGAATGGAAGGCCGCCCCGGAAACGGCGGACCTCGCGCGTTTCCGCCAGAGGATCGGCGTGGAACAGGGTGCGGCCCTGTTCGGCGTTTTCGGCTATCTGCGTGAGCCGAAGCGGGTTCTCCCGTGCATTCACGCTTTTTTGCGGCTCCACGCCGTCAGACCCGGGACCGCGCTCCTGCTGGCCGGAGAGGTGGTTTCGCCCGATCTTCGAAGACTTTTACAAAACGAACCCAATCATCCCGCAATCCACCGGCTCCCGCATCTGAGCGAGCGCGATTTCGCAATCGCCGGCGCCGCGGTCGATTGCTGCCTCAACCTCCGGTATCCGGGGGCCGGAGAGACGTCCGGGATTGCCATACGTCTCATGGGAATGGCCACGCCCGTGATGGTTACCGATAACGCCGAAAACTCCGGTTTCCCGGAGACGGCGGTGCTGCGGGTTGCGGCGGGCGTTGCCGAATCCGCTGAATTGTTCGAAAATATGGTATTGGTGACCGAATTTCCGCGGCTCGCGCGGGAGATCGGGAGCGAAGGTCAACTCCATATTCGGCGAAATCATGCGCTGGACCCGGTCGCCCGGAGGTATTGGGAGGTTCTGTGCGCCGCCGCTGCCTCATAGCCGTGCTGTTCGCGTTGCCGCTTGGCGCAGCCTCGCCAGGCTACTTCAACGTGCCCGTCCCCATGCGCGACGGCGTCCGGCTCAGCGCCAATGTCTTCCTCCCGGGCGCGCGTGGCCGCTTTCCCACCATCCTGCTGCGAACGCCTTACAACAAAGGCGATGCCATCACGGCGGGCTATCGGGCGTTTGTGAACCATGGCTATGCCGTGGTCGTCCAGGACGTTCGCGGCCGCTACCGCTCCGGCGGAAAATTCGAACCCATTAACCAGGAGGTCAACGACGGCGACGATACGCTGAACTGGATCGCCGGTCAGTCCTGGTCGGATGGCGGCGTTGGCATGTATGGCGGTTCCTATCTCGGGATTGCGCAATGGAAGGCCGCCATGTCGCAAAATCCCCACCTCAAGGCCATCTTCCCTTACGTTTCCGGCGACGACGATTATCGCGACCGCTTTTATTCCACCGGCGGCGCCATGAAAATCGGCCATCGTCTGCTTTGGTTCGAGGAAAACATGCGCGCCACGGGGTTTGTCCCGCCCGATTTCAAAAGCTATGTCTCCACACTCCCCGTCCGGCAGGCCGTCGCCGCCGCCACGGGGCATCTCCTCGACGACTGGACACTGGTTTCGAACCACCCAACCTATGACAAGTTCTGGCGAGACACCAGCGTCCGCGAACATCTGAAAGACATCCACGTTCCGGTCTATTCCGTTGGCGGCTGGTACGACAATTTTGTCGAAAGCGACCTCGACGCCTTCTCCACTCTGAGCAAACACAGCCATTCGGACCGGATTATGATCGGCCCCTGGCCGCACGTTTTCAGCGCCGTGTTCGAGCCCGTCAGCTACGGAAAAGACTCCCAGGTTCCTCTGCGGACCGAGCAATTGCGGTGGTTCGACCGGTGGCTCAAGGGAATCGGCGTTCCCGAACCCGCGCACCCGGTCCGGATCTTCGTGATGGGCATCGATCGCTGGCGGGACGAAGACGAGTGGCCGCTCGCGCGCGCCCGCAACGAGAAGTTTTATCTGGACCGCAACGGCCGGCTGGGCAGCAGGCCGGAGCGGGAATCGCAGCCCGACTCGTTCGTCTACGATCCGCGCAATCCCGTCCCCACCATGGGCGGCGCGGTCTGCTGCAATCCGCGCGTTTTCCCCTGGGGTCCGATGGACCAGCGAGCGGTGGAAAAACGTGCCGACGTGCTGGTTTATTCCACTCCGCCGCTGTCTGCCGCCACGGAAGTCACCGGGCCGGTCGAGGTGGTGCTCTACGTGTCGTCGAGCGCGCCCGATACGGACTTCACCGCCAAACTGGTGGATGTGTTTCCGAACGGCAGCGCCTGGAACCTTACGGATGGCATCCTGCGGGCAAGGTACCGGGAATCGCTCGAAGTTCCGAAGCCCCTGACACCGGGCGACGTGTACCGGTTGACCATCGATGCGGGCGTAACCAGTAATGTCTTCAAGGCCGGGCACCGCATCCGTGTGGAGATTTCAAGCAGCAATTTCCCCCGCTTCGACCGCAACCCGAATACCGGCGCCAAGGTAGCGGATGAGAAGGGGATGCGGAAAGCGACGCAGACGTTGTACCATAATCATGATCGGCGTTCGTACTTGTTACTGCCGGTTGTTCCTGCTGGCGCGGTAGCCAAGTGGTAAGGCCAGGGTCTGCAAAACCCTTATTCGTCGGTTCGATCCCGACCCGCGCCTCCAAAAAAACTGATTCCCTGTCGCGCCAGGCCCGTATCGCGGGCCCCAATTGAATATTCCCCGGATTGTCATTGCCGGAACCCATAGCGGCGTGGGCAAGACTACCGTCGCAACCGGGATCATGGCCGCGCTGCATAAGCGCGGTCTGCGGGTGCAGGGTTTCAAGGCCGGGCCAGACTTTATCGATCCGACGTTTCATCGCGCCGCGACAGGGAGGCCGGGCCACAACCTCGACGGCTGGATGTTATCGCGCGAAACCAATCTCGAAATCTTCGCGCGCGCCGTCGTGGACGCGGACGTTGCCGTCATCGAAGGAGTCATGGGGCTCTTCGATGGCAAGAGCGCTCCGTCATTGTCGGGCACGACGGCGGAGATTGCCATCTGGCTGGATGCGGCGGTTGTCCTCGTGCTGGATGCGGCGGCCATGGCCGGCAGCGCGGCGGCTGTCGTGCACGGATTCGATACCCTGGTCCCTGAACTCAGGTTGTCCGCGGTGGTCTGCAACCGTGTGGCCGGTCCAAAGCATTACGATTACCTGCGCGACGCGATCGTGGCGCGCTGCCGTCCCGCGCCCATTGGATATCTTCCGCTGGATGCGAGCTTCGCGATACCGGAACGGCACCTCGGCCTTTATCCCGCGCATGAAGCGCTCACGGCGGAACGTGTCGCCCGGCTTGCGGAATGGATCGAATCCCATCTGGATCTTGACCGTCTGCTGACGCCCGGTCCGCGGCCAAAACCCACTGGAACGTTACCGGATAACCCGCCACGCCGGCCCAAACGAGCCCGCATCGGTATCGCTCGCGACGAGGCCTTCTGCTTTTACTATCACGACAATCTCGACCTGCTCAACGCGATGGGCGCGGAACTGATCGACTTCAGCCCCATTGCGGAGCGGGCGCTGCCACGGGATCTCGATGGAATCTACTTCGGCGGCGGCTACCCGGAATTGCACGCGAAAGCCCTGTCGGCGAACGAGCCCATGCGAGCCGCCATCACGGAATTTATCGCGAACGATGCTCCCGTATATGCCGAGTGCGGCGGGTTCATGTATTTGACCCAGGCGATCGTCGACGCGGAAGGCCGCGCCTGGCCAATGGCTGGAATCTTCCCCACCAAAACCCGTATGCGGAAAAATCTGGCCAGGCTCGGCTACATCGAAGTTGAAGGCCGCAAAACGGAAGGCTGGCTGCCCGCGGGCGAGCTTGCGCGAGGGCACGAGTTCCGGTATTCCGTCATCGACCCGATGCCCGAAACGATTTGCCGCGCGTATCGAGATCCGGCGGAAGGCTACCGGGTGCGGTCCGTTCTCGGTAGTTATATTCATCTGCATTTTCGATCCTGCCCGCGCTTCGCGGAGAGATTCGTCGACGCTTGCGCCCGGCGCCGCGGCGACATCGGGGCACTCGCCCCGAAAGGCATATAATGGCACGGTGGTGAAAATATGAAGCGAACAACGTCTCTCGCCGGCCTCGGAGTCATCGCCGCCGCGGCCCTCGCGCTTTTCGGCGCCGAGGATAAAGCCGCGCCGGACAAAACGATCGACAAATCCGGCTCCGTCCAGTTCAGTACTCACGTCATCAGCGACAAGCTGCGCGGCGGCTACTCGGTCGCGATTGCCGATATGAATAAGGACGGCAAGCTCGACATCATCCCTGTCGCGGCGGGGGGGACGGAACTCGCCTGGTATGAAAACCCCGGCTGGGAAAAGCACGTCATCGTGAACGACAAGAAACAGATGCTCTGGGTAGCGCCCAGAGACATCGACGGGGACGGCATTCCCGAGCTCGCCATGCTCAGCGACTTCGGCCAGGACCCCGCCAAAGCCAAGGGGTCCATCTGGGTTCTCAAGAGTCAGGGCGATCCGAAAGATCTCTGGAAATCGTATCCTGTCGATGCCGTGCCGACCGCACATCGCATCGTCTGGGCCGATCTTGACGGCAAAGGCAAACCATCCCTCGTAATGGGTCCGTTCGTCGGCCTCAAAGGATGGGGAACACCGAAGTATCAGGACAAAGTACCGCTTTATTTCTGGCGGACGCCGGCGACACTGGATGGCCCATGGAAGCGGGAACTGCTGGACGGTGACCTGAATGGAATCATTCACCACATACACGCGGTGAAGTGGACGCCTGGCAGGCGCGACGAAGTGCTGACCGCGGGGTTCGATGGAATTGTGCTGCATACTCCCTCGGGCAGCGGCGACAAGATCAAATTCCGGCACCAGGTCCTCGCGAAGGGCGATGAACCGAGAGACGTGCCTGGCGCGGGTGGCATGACGCAGGGCTCGAATGACGTGCACATACTGAATATCAAAGGCAAACGCTTCCTCGCCGCGGGGGAGCCCTGGCACGGAGATGAGATTGTGGTCTACAGCCAGAAGAACGGCAAGTGGGAACGCAACGTGATTTTCAAAGGCCTGATTCAGGGCCACGAAATCGCAGTAGGCGATCTGAACGGCGATGGCCGTGACGATATTGTCGCGGTCGATGTCACCAATCGCGGACGCCCGACGCCCGCCAGCGTTCATATTTTCTATTCCGAAGACGATGCCGGGACCAAGTGGCGCCACGAACTGCTTGACCAGGACCACATGGCCGGCTCGGGCGTGATGGTCGCCGATATCAATGGGGATGGCAAGCCGGACATCGTCGCCATCAGCGGCAGCACCGTGAAGTATTACGAAAATCTTGGTTTGAAGTAGAACAGCCCGCGCGCTTCAGTCCCGGAGGGTATCGAGCACTTCCCGAACCTTCCGGGCTAGCGCGTCCGGCGTAAACGGCTTCGCAAAAAAGACCGCTTCCTGTTGCCCCGCTCCGCGGTGGATAAGTGCATTCGCCGTATAACCCGACGTATACAGCACTTTCATTTCCGGCCGGAATTCCAGCGCTTGCGCGGCGGCTTCCGGTCCGGTCATTTGGGGCAGAATGACGTCCGTAACGAGGAGTGCGATATTTCCCTCATACTCCCCGCAGATCCGCACGGCCTCGGCCGCGTCTCCGGTATCGAGCACCGTATATCCATTGCGAACCAGAACCTGCCGGACCAGGGCGCGCAGCGCGTTCTCATCTTCCAGCACAAGAATCGTCTCGGAACCCAGACGTTTTCGCAGAAAAAACGGCGGAGGTTCGACTGCATCTTCCTCGCCATCTTCGAGTCTGGGCAGATAGATCCTGAATGTGCTTCCCCGCCCCGGCTCGCTGTCAATCTGGATATCGCCGCCGCTCTGCTTGACAATGCCGTAGACCATGGCCAGGCCCAGACCCGTTCCTTTACCCGGATCCTTGGTCGAAAAAAATGGCTCAAAGGCGCGTGCCGCGGTTTCCTTATCCATCCCCGAGCCGTTGTCACTCACGGCCAGCATCACATACGGCCCCGGCTGCGCCATTGCAAAGCGATCCGCCTGACTTTGGTCCAGCCGATTCTGGTCAAGATCGACGTTCGCGGTCTCAATGGTCAGGCAGCCGCCTTTTGTCATGGCGTCGCGGGCGTTCACCGCCAGATTCATGACCACCTGCTCGATCTGTCCGGGATCGGCTCTCACCAGTCCCGGGTCCGCGTTGCGCACGGTTCGCAACTCAACGTCCTCTCCGATCAGGCGCCCGAGCAGCCTCTCCATGCCTGCCACGATCGTGTTGAGATTGACATTCCTGAATTGCAATACCTGGCCCCGGCCGAAAGCCAGCAATTGCCGGGTCATCTCTGCTGCTCGTTCCGCCGCCTCAAGCACCTCCTCCACGTATTCGCGCGACGTTGTCTCGAGCTCGGGCTGCTTCCGGAGCAGATCCCCAAACCCGCAAATGACGGTAAGAAGACTGTTGAAGTCATGGGCCACGCCACCGGCCAACTGGCCGATCGCTTCCATTTTTCCGGTTTGCAGAAGCTGTTCTTCCAGCCGTTTCTGAACCGTTATGTCCTGTGCGGCGCCATAGATTTTCCCGACGGGGCTTTGCTCAACGGAGGTTCCCTGAATCGGACGATCGCGCATGCGAATCCACCGCACCCGATTCTCTTTCGTCACGATACGGATTTCGATGGAATCCGGCTGGCCGGCAAGCAATGTCTCGTAGTGCCGCCGGGAAAGCTCCAGATCGTCGGCATGGTACAAGCTTCTCCAGCCGCGCAAGTTGATTTCCGCGGGAGTGAATCCCGTGATCCTCCCGAAGGGGTCGGTGATCCATTCGCACGTGAGCCCCCCGCCCGGATCGACCCGCAAAGAATAAACGTAGTCGGAACCGATTTCAGACACCAGACGGTAGCGCTCTTCACTTTGCCGGAGCGCCTCGACCGCCCAGGCTCTTTCGCTGCTCAGCCGGCGCTGGCCGATCGCGCGCCGGACGGCTTCGCCCAATCGCGCCAACCGGTCTTTCAGCAGGTAATCGCAGGCTCCCCGCTTCATGGCCTCCACGGCCAGGTCTTCTCCCATTCGCCCCGACACGAGGATGAACGGAATATCCAGACCGCGGCGCCGCAGCAAATCCAGCGCCTCAAATCCGTCGAACAAAGGCAGGCTGGAATCGGATAAGATCACTTCGGGTTCCCGGTCCAGGGCCGACAGGAATTCCGCTTCTGTTTCCACCCGTACCCAATCGGGAGCGAAGCCGGACCGCTGCAGTTCGCGCACCATCAGCCGCGCGTCCAGTGAATCGTCTTCGATAATCAGAACCCGGACCGCGTCACTCATCCTGGCTGCTCGCGGGAAGACGTCAAAACCACCGTCATGGCCTTCAGTGCCCCGCTCTACGCATCGCGATTCCGGCCGGGCACGGGAGAACCCACGGTAAAAAAGAACGCCGCGCCCCGATCCACGCCCGCTTCCGCCCAGATACGGCCTCCGTGTTTGTGAACGATGCGCTGTACGGTGGCCAGACCCACTCCCGTGCCCTCGAAATCCTCACGGCGGTGCAGGCGCTCGAAAACACCGAACAGCTTGTGCGCATACTTCATGTTGAAGCCTACTCCATTGTCCCGCACGAAGATAACGCGCTCTCCTTCGAGCGTCGTTTGTCCGGTCTCTATGACGGCCGGATCGCGCGGCCGGGTGTACTTGACGGCATTGGCGAGAAGGTTGTACAAAACCTGCTTCATAAGGCCCGGATCGCAATCGACCACGGGCAAATGTCCCAGGCGCCACTCAATGTTCCGGCCCTGCGTTTCGGGAGCCAGATCGCGAACCACATCGCGGCAGATCGAGTCGAGTTCCGTGGCGCGCAGGTGTAATTCCTGACGTCCCACGTGCGCCAGACCCAGCAGATCGTTAATCAAACGGTCCATGCGCCTGGTGCTTTCGAGAATGCTGTTCAGATACTTGCGGACATCCGCATCCAGCCGTGCTCCGCAATCCTCTTCGAGCGCCTCGGAAAAGCCCTGTATGTGACGCAGCGGAGCGCGCAAATCGTGCGCGACCGAGTAAGTAAAGGATTCCAGTTCCCTGTTCACGGCTTCGAGTTGCGCCGTTCGCCGCGCCACGCGCTGTTCCAGTTCATCGCGCGCGGCCTGCAGGGCGGTATCGCGCTCCTGAATCTGGCCCAGCATTTCATTGAACGCCACCGTGAGGACGCCAATTTCATCTTCGTTCGGAGCCTCGGGCGCGCGCATGGAATACGTCTTTTCACGGGAAACGGCGCGGGCAGTCTCCGCCAGTTGAACGATCGGCCTCGCCGTGGCCTTCTGCAGGATTGAAGAAAAGACAAAGGCCGCCAGCAGAGAGACCAGCACCACCACGCTGACGATGCCCGCGTATCCGATCAGTCTGTCTCTGAGCGCGGTCAGACCTGACTGAATCTTCACCGTGCCGATCCGCTTGCCCTGAAACTCAATCGCGCGCACCAGCACTAACCCGTCCATCGTGAACCAGTGGGCTTCCGTCCGGCCCGCGGGCGCATCGGGTAGCGGCAGCACGCTTTCAGGCGTGGCCAGGGGCGCGCCCCTGTCCCTCGAATAGGTTGCGAAAGCGACACCGTCCGCGCCATAAACGCCCGCAAACAGAATGTCCGGAGCAGCTTTGAGGGCTGCCAGAGTATTCCTGGCCGAATCCGGATCGTTGAACAGCAGAGCGGACGCGCTGTTGGCGCCCACAATCTGAGCCTGGATGGACAGATTACGCACCAGCGCCACTCGAAAATCTTCCATTTCATAGCCGGCGAATGCGGTGCAGGCCAGCAACAGGGCGGCGCCGCTCACGAGCATGTTCATCCACGTCAGCTTTTGCCGGATGGAGTGGTTCCGAATCCCGATCACTGGCCGGTTCTCCTGACTGCCGTGGCGACTTTGAGAAGCTCGGAACTCATAATCAACCCGGACCGCTGCGCGGCGGAGAGGTTGATCTCAAATCGAACTCTGTCTCCCTCCAGAACGAACTGAATCATGCCGCCCAGTTTCGTGAAGCCGGGCGCATCGCTCACCGTCAGAATGCCGGCAGTCCCCAGGCTCGCGAGGATTGCTTTCACGCGCTCGCTTTTTGACGAACCGATATAAAGGATGCGGCAACCCGACGTATCCTCCGGCCCGGCCACTCTCTTCGCCACCATGGGTGCGCCGAAAATCGTTTCCCCCTTGAGCGCTGCATCGAGAAGCAGGCCGAAGGGGTCAGGGCCGAGCACGCAGACGTTGAACGGCTCGCTGCCGGTAACCTTTGCGCCCGCGGGCCATTCGACGAACCTGCCGAAGTTGGACAAATACGCCGCCTGCACCTCGTATTCGGTCGGTTTGGGCGCCTGAGCACGCAGGTTCGGACCGGCGTTCAATCCATAGAACAGGGCCGTGGCCGCCAGGAAATGAAGCGCGCGGCTGGCGGGTCCTCCACTCATTTTCGGAATGTTATCGATGCCAGAACATTGCGCCTGATTCCCACGAGGAACCGCGGATCGCCGCCATACTCGAAATGGCGGGGCTGCAGCAGATTCTGGCCGGCGACGGAAAATTCGACATGCCGCACGCCCATGGGACGCCACGCGATCCTCGCGTCCCCGGTACTATAGCCGCTGACCAGATAGTAGGGCACCGCGCCGACGTAGCGAAACGTCAGACTGAAGTCCAGGTTGCGAGAGAGGTCGAAGAACGACTGGACGCGTGCCTGGTGATGCGGGCTCGATCCCTCGTCGAGGCCGATGGTTGTTGTATCGAGGCTTCCCGGCGCTGTTCTCAGGTGCATCAGCAGATAAGAATACGAACCCTGCAGGCGCCACCAGGACGTGGGTTTCCAGTCGGGCGCAAGCTCGAATCCGGCAGTCGTCCCCTTTACTCCGTTGCCGTTCGTCTCGGGGTAAATCAGCACCGGAGTGCCCTGATCGTTCTCCGTAAAGGGAGTTTCCGGTTCGAGGCTGAGCAGGTGATCGTAGCTGTTATAAAAGGTCGCCAGGTCCAGCGAAAAGGTTTTGCTCAGGAGACTGCGATAGCCCAATTCGTAGCCGATCAGGGTTTCCGAGGTGAACTTTCCATCGCCCTGGACGACCGTGAACGCAGGCGGACTGGCGGATGTCAGAGTCGTATCCTGCAGAGTATCCTCAATGTCCGAGGGAGTCCTGACGGCGCGGGTAACGGCGGCCCAGACGGTCTGCCGCGACGTGGGAGTCCAGAGTAACCGGACGCTCGGTTCCACATCGAAGCCGGTGAAGCTGCTCCGCAGCAACTTGGCTCCGGCCGTAAACGAGAGCTTGTCCGGGACGAGCGAGATGTCGTCCTGAGCATAGGCAGTATAAACATGATCCGTGCGTTCGTCCGGAGTAAATACGTAACCAGGCACAATCTCCGGAAGGCTGGCAGGACTGAGACGCGCCCCGAATCCCCAGGTGAATTCCTGACGCCGCCACGGCGCGAGCCGATGCACGAAATCCACATCGAACGTATTGCGATACTCCGCCTGATTCGACTGGAGGCGGTTCACCCGGTCATAGTAAGCCTGCAACTGGAAATCGCCCCCTCCAGTCAGCTTTCTCTGCCAGCGTGTCAGCAGATTGCCTCCGGAGAGTTGCGCATTCTTCTCCACGTTCGCGGCGGATGGCGGGGACAGGGTTGTAATCATGACATCCTCTCCCGCAACCCCGTCGTATATGTCGCCCTGAATGGTCAGGCTGTCGCGGGCGTTGATATCCCAATCGGTCCGGAAACCGCCCTGCGCCCGCCGCCAGTCATCGAACTGCTGGTTATCGGCGTGGAACTCGGGGCCTCTGTCAAAGCCTTTCCCATAGATGCGATAGCTGAACCCGCGATCGTTTCCTCCGCCCTGGCGGACGTCGAGGAAGCCCTGGTCCACGTTGCCGCCGCCGGCCGAGACCAGTGTGCCTTTCGTGTCTTTCGCGTTTTTGGTAATGATGTTAATCACGCCGTCGACGGCGTTGGCGCCCCAGATGGTCCCGCCCGGCCCGCGGATGACTTCGATGCGGTCGATGTCCTCGATGAGCGTGTCCTGCACTTCCCAATAGACGCCGTGGAAGAGCGGCGAATAGACGCTGCGGCCGTCAATCAGCACCAGCACCGCGCGCGAGAGCCGGCTCTGGAATCCCCGGATGCCGACCGCCCATTTCACCGAGTCGATCTGCGCGACATCCACGCCCGGCGCCAGGCGCAGGGCTTCCGGCAGACTGGTGACGCCGGCCCGCCGGATATCCTCCTGCGTGATCACGTAGACGGCCGCGGCGGTTTGCGAGAGCTTGACCGGGCTTTTGGAAGCCGTCGTGACTTCGATGTTCCCTAATTCCTCAAGGCTCAGGCCCTTGAGGCGGCCACCCGCTCCCGGGTCCGTTTGTTGAGCAAAGGCAGGCGCTGCCAGTAAAAGCAGAGGGATAATGAGCTTGTTCGTTTCACTCTTATACCACGCGAGAATCCGACGAGCACAATTGCTCTGAAGGCCAACGCCCGCACGCATCGTCCGGATCCCGATCCGGCGACGCCGCTGCTCTACGCGCTGAGTGACGATCTGGAACTTCGCGGGCCGAAATCCGGTTGCGAGCCTGCTGAAACCGGCACCCAGTAACTCCGGATTGCGTAAGATCCGGAGAAGACGGGACCAGGTCATATACTGTTCGGCAGGAGCCAGACGACTTTCGCGACGGCTCGCGTAGACTGCGGAACGAATCGGTAACCGAATTGGACACGCTAACCCGCGCCGAGCGAAGCGAGCGCATGAGCCGGGTGCGCTCGAAGGACACAAAGCCGGAGCTGGCTGTCCGGCGGCTCGTCCACCGGATGGGGTTTCGCTACCGCTTACACGTTCGCGATCTTCCCGGCAATCCGGACATGGTGTTTGCAAGCCGTAGTAAAATCATTTTTGTCCATGGATGTTTTTGGCACCGGCACGGGAAATGCAAGAAGACGCGATGGCCCAAGTCCGGACTGGATTTCTGGCGACCGAAGCTGGAGAGAAATCGCGCGAGGGACAGGGCAATCCGCGGTTCTCTCCGGAAGCTCGGCTGGGACGTAATGGTCGTATGGGAATGCCAGCTAAAGAATCCCGGCAAAACTGCCGAAAAGATAAAAGCATTTCTCACGAGCGAATCATGAAATCGGTCGAACTATTCACGGGTGCGGGCGGCCTTGCTCTCGGGATTGAGCATGCCGGATTCCGTCACGACACGGTCGTCGAGCGCGACAGATACTGCTGTGACACAATTCGTGAAAATCAATCCCGGGGATTCCCGGCCCTGGCGGGCTGGCGGCTGTTTTCAGGAGACGTTCAGAATTTCGATTACCGGACGATACGGGGTGAAGTGGACTTGCTGGCGGGAGGGCCCCCGTGCCAGCCCTTCTCGATCGGTGGCAAGCACAAAGCGCATCGGGACCGGCGCGACATGTTTCCCGAGATGGTCCGCGCCGTTAGGGAACTCCGGCCCCGAGTGGTCCTGGTCGAGAATGTAAAAGGCTTGACCCGGAAAACGTTCGCGGATTATTTCAGCTATATCCTGCTGCAATTAAGTCATCCCGAGATCACGCTGCTCCCCGCGGAAAACTGGATGGAGCACAGAGGCCGCCTGGAGCAGCACCACACAAAGGGCAAATGGCGCGGTCTTGAGTACAATGTGGTGCACCGCCTTGTGAACGCCGCCGATTACGGTGTTCCGCAGAGGCGCGAACGCGTCTTTTTCGTGGGCTTTCGATCTGACCTGGGGATCGAATGGAAGTTCCCGAACGAAACCAACTCGCTTGATTCCCTCCTGATCGATCAGTGGGTGACCGGCTCGTATTGGGATAAGCATAAGATTGCAAAAAAGAATCGAGGCATCGTGCCCCGGAGGTTCGCCGCGCGGGTGAATCGCCTCCGATCGGAAGGTTTGCTGGCATTCTTTGCCATGGAGCCCTGGAAAACCGTGCGCGATGCCATTTGCGATCTGCCCGATCCCGAGCGGGGTGAGAGCGGTGTCGCCAACCATGCGCATAATCCTGGCGCAAGAAGCTATATAGGCCATACGGGAAGCCCGATCGACGAGCCTGCAAAGGTATTGAAAGCCGGCGACCATGGGGTGCCAGGCGGTGAAAATACTGTCCTGTCGCCGGGCGGGCGTCTGCGCTATTTGACGGTGCGCGAATCGGCTCGAATTCAAACTTTTCCCGACGACTATCTATTTCATGGATCGTGGACTGAATCCATGAGGCAACTCGGCAATGCCGTTCCGGTGAAGCTCGCCGCGACCGTCGCGCTCGGCATTGAGCGAAAGCTTGCTCTATTGCGATAATCTCGGGTTAAGCGTGGAATATAACCCTCTCGATAAAGTGAATTTGGGGATCAGCATCCGCGATGCGCTCCTCAAACAGCAGCCCGTGGCCATGGAACCATGGCCCGAAAAATTCAACGGGGCGGGCATCTACACCATCTACTACACGGGCGGATTTCCGGCCTATCGGAAGATCGCCGAACAAAACCGCCGAGGACAGTTCGACCAGCCGATTTATGTTGGCAAAGCTGTCCCGGCAGGGGCACGGAAGGGTGGTATTAGAAAGAACAGCGCTCAGCCTGCCGGTAATTTGCACAGCCGGTTGCGCGAACATGCCAAGTCGATCCGGGCGGCTGAGAATCTTCGCATCGAGGATTTCTGTTTCCGCTACCTGACGGTAGACGATATCTGGATCCCGTTGGGCGAGACGTACATAATCGATAAATTTGAGCCCGTATGGAATAAGATCGTCGAGGGATTCGGCATACACACTCCAGGCAAGCGAAGAAAGGGACAGTACACCTCGCCCTGGGACACGCTTCACCCCGGCCGTGATTTTGTCTCAAAACTCGAGTTGCCACCGAATCCGAAAACAGCAGACGAAATACTTCGGGAAATCGAGCATTATCTCAATTTGCCGCCGGAAGCAAAGGCCAGGCTGCCGGTCAGGGAAGACGGCAGCGAGGACGAGTACGAGTAGCGCCGGTGTACAGGGAAGGGGCGGTCAGGGCAGGATCAGAACGCCAGCAACTGGTCGATAGTCCTCACCAGATCTTCCGTCTGGGGCAGGATCTTCGCTTCAAGTTGCGGATGGTAACCGACCCACGTATCCATCGCGGCCACGCGCTTCACCGGGGCATCCAGGTGCGTGAATAACTCATCGGCGATGCGGGCGGCGATCTCCGCGCCATATCCGAAGCTGAGCGTGTCTTCATGCGCGACAATCACCCGGCTCGTCTTCCGGACGCTCTCCGCAATCGCTTCCCAGTCGTAGGGAGAAAGCGTCCGCAGGTCGATCACCTCAATACTCGCGCCACCGCCGCGGCGTTCCACTTCCTGCGCCGCGAGTATAGCCTTCTGCACCAGTGCGCCATAGGTGACGACGGTCAATGACTCGCCCGGCCTGACCACTTTCGCCTTGCCGAACGGGATCGTGAAATCGGCGCCCGGATGAGGCGAGCGGTTATACATCTCGCGATAGAGTTTCTTGTGTTCCAGGAACAACACGGGGTCATCGCACCGGATGGCCGTCCGCAGCAAGCCGCACGCATCCTCCGCATTCGACGGGAACACCACGCGCAGGCCCGGCAGGTGGGTGAATGTCACCTCGCCACACTGGCTGTGATACACGGCGCCACCGCTCAGATAACCGCCGATCGGCACGCGCAGCACCAGGGGCGCGGAGAAATGGCCGTTCGATCTCCAGCGCATCGACGCCAGTTCGTCGCGTATCTGCATCGTCGCGGGCCAGATGTAATCGAAGAACTGAATCTCCGCAACCGGCTTCAGGCCAACCGTCGCCATCCCGATGGCGCGTCCCACGATCGAAGCCTCGGCAATCGGCGAGTTGTAGCAGCGCTCGCTGCCAAACTCGGTCTGCAATCCGGCAGTCACGCCGAAGACGCCGCCCTTGCCTTTGACCTCGCACAGATTGCCTTCGTGGCTGCAATCGGCGACATCTTCCCCGAACACGATTACGCGCGGGTCGCGCCGCATCTCTTCCTTCAACGTCACGTTGAGAAGATCGACCATCGTCTTCGGTTCACCGCTCGGCTGTGCCGCGGTATCGAATTGAGACGACGTCGGGTCCACTGTCTCGGAATAGAGGTGGGCGAGCACTGTATCCGGTTCCGGCGGAGCAGCGTCCAGGGCACGATGGGTGTCCTGCAGAATCTCATGATCGATCTCGCGAATGGTCTGTTCCAGGGTCGCGGCGTTCATCACGCCTTCTTCGAGGAGAAACCTCGGAAACGTGACCAGCGGATCGCGCAGCGCCTCTTCGTCCCGCTCGTGCTTCGTTTTATAGGCGCGCTCGTCTTCACTGAGAGAGTGCGAATAGGGCCGGGTGCAATGCGCATGCACGAGGGCCGGCCCGTGGCCTTCCCGGCACCACGCGGCGGCTGCGCTCATCGCCCGGTAAGACGAAATCAGGTCGGTGCCATCGACTTCGATCTTCAGGAGGCCGGGAAAACCGGCCAGAAGTTTCGAGATCGATCCGCCCGGTGTCTGAAACTCAACCGGAACAGAGATCGCGTAGCCGTTGTCCTCGATCAGGAACAGCACGGGCAAGCGGCCGAGACACGCCTGATTGATCGACTCCCAGAACTCTCCTTCGCTCGTCGCGCCTTCGCCGGAACTCGCCAGCACGAGCCTGTCTTCGCCGGGAAAGAGCACCCGGCAACCCGCCGCGCAACCCACGGCCTGGACGTATTGCGTACCGGTCGCCGACGAACTGGTCACAATGTTCAGTGCCGGATCGGCCCAGTGGGACGGCATCTGGCGTCCGCCGGAAGAAGGATCGGAGGCCGCGCCGACGGCCTGGAGAAGCATGTCGGAGGGCGTCATGCCCAGGGTCAGGCAAAGCGCGCGGTCACGATAGTAAGGATAAAACCAGTCATAGCCGGGTTTCGCAACGAGGCCCGCCGCCACCTGGATTGCTTCGTGCCCGGCCCCGCTGATTTGAAAGTAGATACGCTGCTGGCGCCGGAGCAGGATCTCGCGATCGTCCAGACGCCGGGAAGTTTGCATGAGGCGAAACGCCTGGATCAGAAGCTCTTCGCCAAGCCCCGCCTCCCGCGCCGTTTTCAACCGTTCCGAACTGACTGGCATGGCGAACGACGTCGTCATAATGAATAGACCTTAATCAATATAGCAAGTTGCCAACGCGCCGGGTGGAGGCACTGAATGCCGATGCTCAGTCCAGCGGATTCAGCCACTTCACTCCGGAAAAGGGGAGAAAATCGGTGTCGGCCGTGTCTTACGATGCCGAGCGGAGTTCGGGCTGGTCCTTTGCAATACGCGCGGTTCCTGCCCAAAGCTCGGTTCCTGCCCAAAGAAGATAGCCGGCGATCGGAAACAGAGTCGCAATGCGGAACGCGGTGGCGTACGCGGATTGGTCGAAGAGCCGCCCCAGCCAGGGCATCGTGAGGGCGACGATAGCTCCCCACGACCCCGCGCCGATACCCGCGAGCAACCCGGAATGGCCGGGCGGAAAGGCGCGCGTCGCATACCCGATCGATAAAACCACAAAGCCCGCCAGCCCGAACATCGTCAGGAACATGTCCGCCAGAACCAGCGGCCCGGATGGAAGCGAATGCATCCACGCCAGAGGCAGGCTGAGGATGAGCGCGGCCGGCATCAACCCATGAAAGCGGGGGCCGATGCGGTCGAGAACCCACCCCCAGACGAAGTAGCCCACTTCCCACCCGAAGGGCGGAATCCACAGCACATACCCAAGCGTTGTCTGGCTCCAGCCGAAGCGGGCGTGCAGATAGAGCGACGCGTCGTAGAGAATGAAGCCGAGCGGCATCGCCCCCACCCCGTAGGCCGCCATGAAAGCCCAGAACGCAGGGTGCGTCCAGAGGCGTGTCAGAGGAAGTTCCGCGGCCGTTACGGGACGATCGACCCCGGTCCCTGCGATCCGCCAGAAGACGAGCCAGGCGGCCCCAAGCAGCCCCGTAAACAGGAATGCTCCATGCCATCCGAACTTCCCCGCAATGGGCGTGACGATCAGAGGCGTAATCATGGCGCCGAGCGAGCCTCCGCTGTAAGCAATCGCGAGACCCCTGCCCCGCCTGGCGGGTGAAAGCGTTTGCGTCACCGTCCGGAGGCCGCCGGGAAAGGTGGCGCCTTCGCCCGCCCCAAGCACGGCGCGAGCGATGCCGAAACTCCAGAATCCGGTGGCCCAGGCATGCGCGGCGGATGCCACGCTCCAGATTCCGACAGCGGTTGTCATGCCCCGGCGGACTCCCCAGCGGTCCAGAATCAGACCCCAGACCGGGTTGCCGATCATGTAGGCGACGGAGAAGCACGAGATGATGAAGCCGTATTGCTCGACGTTCAATCGGGTATCCCGCAGGATCACGGGAGCAAGAATCGCGATGGTGTTGCGATCGATGTAACTGATGAGCGAAATCAGCCACATGGAGACCACGGGCAGCCAGCGATCCGGATAATCGTCACTGCCGGGCTTCGAAAGCAATTCACGATGATACACTGACGGAGATCCTTCATACATGCTGCTTCCCCGGGAGTTCGTAACCTACTTATCCCGCCAGATCGTGCGGCGCCTCACGCCGGGGACGATCGAGACTCACTCGCCGGAGAAAGTGACGGAGTTGATTCACAACCTCATCGCGGACGAACTGGACGCCGAGGACAAGCTGAACGACGAAGTGCGCGACATCCTTGAGGAATACAGCGACTACATGCGGCGCGAGGGCGTCAGCTACCAGGAGATGTTCCGCAAGGCCAAGAATCAGCTGATCCAGAAGAAGAAGATCGTGCGGGCGTCGGGACGGGACACCGGCGACGCGATGAAGTTGTCGCGCGATAAAATCACCGACATTTCCCACAAACTGATCGCGGTTTTGAAGAAATCGCGCGACCTTCGGATGAAGATGGATCCGAACGACACGCGCCTCGAAATCGTAAAGGCCTTCACGGAGATTTTACAGGTGGAAGAGAAAGCGGACCGCGCCTCACGCGATAAAGTCAGGTCCATGAAGCGCGACATTCCCGAAGGCAGCGAAGAGTGGGACATCCTGCAGAAGCGGTATTATGCCGAAGAACTGAAGAAATTCGGTATCGATCCGTCAAAATAAGGCATCGGTTCTATTGACGCGACGGTTACGTTCGGCCTGTCGATTAGAGTAAAGGTGTGGGTCGCATCCGGGTCCTTTCGGACCACGTCGCAAACAAGATTGCGGCGGGCGAGGTCGTGGAGCGGCCGGCGTCCGTCGTCAAGGAACTGCTCGAGAATTCTCTCGATGCGGGCTCAACCGGTATTCGCGTCGAAATAGAGAACGGCGGCAGGCGCCTGATCCGTATCGCGGACGATGGCTGCGGCATGTTGCGTGACGACGCTCTGCTCGCGTTCGAGCGTCATGCGACCAGCAAACTGCACGACGTGAAGGATCTGCTCTCGATCTCGACGCTCGGGTTTCGCGGTGAGGCATTGCCGTCGATTGCATCCGTATCGCGGCTGTTGCTTGAGACGCGCTCGCTCGATGAGCAGACCGGCACGAGGGTCGAGATCGCGGGCGGCAAAATCCTGAACTGCGACGAAATTGCCCGTGGCGGAGGGACCACGATCACGGTGCGGGATCTGTTCTTCAACGTTCCGGCGCGGAAGAAGTTCCTGCGGTCGGAACAGACGGAACTCGCGCACATCGCATCGCTCGTCACCCATTACAGCCTGGCGCACCCGGACAAGACGTTTGAGTTATGGAATGGCGGCGCGACGCTGCTGCATGCGACTCCGGTCGGAACTCTGCGGGAACGGGTGTTTCAGGTCTTCGGCGGCCAGTTGCTCGAAGATCTGATCGAACTCGGAGAGCGCGCCGGAACGATCCCGATGCCGGAGCCGGATGAACCGTCGCGCACTTATACCGTTCATGGTTTCGTTTCGCGTCCGCAGGTGCAGAAGAACAATCGCAACTCCATCTTCGTGTTCGTGAACGGGAGATTGATTCGCGACCGCCTGCTGCTGCACGCGCTTTCCGGCGCCTATCACAACCTGATGCCGCCTGCGTGTTATCCGTTCGCGCTGCTGTTTCTCGATTGCGAGTGCGAAGAGGTGGACGTGAACGTGCATCCTTCGAAGACGGAGGTGCGGTTCCGGCACCAGTCGTGGGTGCACGATTTTGTGCGGGACGCAGTGCGGGAGCAATTGATGTTGTCGCGGCCCGCGCCGTCTTTTACACCCGGCATGCCCAGCCCGCAGCCGGCTGGAGGCCTGCCTTATTCGGAGTTCTCGCAGATGCTGCAAAATCAGACGGGCGGCGCGTCGCTGCCCGTCACCGTACCCGAATACGTTCTGCAGCCACGGCAACAGCCCCCGGCGCGCTTCGATTTTGGCGAGGGCGGTATTGAAGTCAGTCAACCGAAACGGGCGCCAGCCGAAGAACCGCTCAAGCTGAAGGTGCCGGATACGCACGGGCCTTTTCCGTACGACGCCACGCCTTTTGAACACGGCATGACAAGGATTGGCGAACTCCGTCCGCTGGGCCAGCTGCATAACAGCTTCATCATCGCGGCGGGCACGGACGGTCTCTGGATTATCGATCAGCACGTGGCGCACGAGCGAATTCTTTTCGAGCAGGTGCTGGCCCAGCAGGCCGCGGGCCGGGTCGAAGTGCAGCGTCTGCTGATGCCGGTGATTCTTCAGTTGACGCCGGAGCAGCAGATTGAATATGCCCGCATCGCGGATGAGTTGCACAACTCCGGGTTCGAGACGGAGCCCTTCGGACAGCGGACGATCGCGGTGAAAGCAGCGCCCGCGGCCGTGGGCCAGGCGGATCTGGAACGCGTGATTTTCGAAGTGCTCGAAATCGCGGAGAACGAACTGCGCAGCGTATCGCTGCCGGACCTGCGGAGGGGTATTGCAGCGTCCATCGCCTGCCAGGCCGCGATCAAGATCAATACGCCGCTCGATCGGAGCAAGATGGAGTGGATGCTGCGCAGCCTGGCGGCGACGGATTATCCGATGGCTTGTCCGCACGGGCGTCCGGTCGCATTGCAATACAGCATGCGGGATATTCTTAAATCGTTTCACCGGATTTAACCGAATTATTCAGCAGGCCCGTGAAACGAATTCCAGTCTCTGCTCACTTGTTAGACGGTATCGGCTTGCATGGCGCATGAATTCGCCGCAACTGCACGCCGGATTACCGGAGTAAGAGTAAAGGAGACGTTATGGCAGAAAATCCCGCAGCCTCTCGAGCCCTCGGCAACAGTCAACACGGGCTGGCGCCCGGTGCGGCCCGGATCGGTGCGTCCGACCCGAACGAAACGATTTCAGTAACCATCCGCGTGCGGCCACGGCCGGGCGCGCCATCGCAGCCGGACCTGAATGCCCTGGCTGCCACGCCCCTCCGGCAGCGCACTCACCTTTCGCGGGAGGAGTATGCCGCCACTTACGGCTCCGCCCAGGCGGATCTCGATCAGGTGGCGGCTTTTGCCCGAAGCCAGGGGTTGACCGTCGTCGAGACGAGCGCCGCGCGGCGCAGCGTGGTGGTTTCGGGAACGGCCGCACAGCTCAGCCAGGCTTTCGGCGTGGAGTTGCACCGGTATCGCACATCCACTGAAACCTATCGGAGCCACGAAGGCGCGATTCATGTGCCGGAGAACCTGGCGGATGTGGTGGAAAGCGTTCATGGCTTCGACAATCGGCAGGTCGGGAAGCCTCTGTTCAGGGGCGTAGCCACTGCCCAGTCGACCAGCCCGCTCACGCCTCCCGAGGTGGCGAAGCTTTATCAATTCCCGACGGGTTCCGCCGCCGGACAAACAATCGGAATTCTGGAGTTCGGAGGCGGATACAAAATCGCCGACGTGCAGAATTACTTTAACAACGTGGTGCATCTTCCCGTCCCCAACGTCACTTTTGTCGGGGTCGACGGCGTCACGAACAGTCCGGGCGCCGAAGCCGATACCGAGGTCATTCTCGACATTTCGGTAGCCGCCGCCGTGGCTCCAGGCGCGAAAATCGTAGTCTATTTCGCTCCCAACACGCTCGCCGGGTGGCAGGATTGCATCACGACGGCGATTCACGACGCGACCAACAAGCCTTCGGTGCTGTCCGTGAGTTGGGGCGGTTCGGAGAGCGTGCTGCACTCCTCCGGGTTTATTACCCCGATTGAAAACGCGCTTCAGCCGGCCGCCATACTCGGCATCACGGCTTTCTTCTCGTCGGGCGATGGAGGATCGGGAAGTCCGGCGGACGTTCTCTATCCGGCTTCTTCTCCCTCCGTAACCGGCTGCGGCGGCACCACGATCGAGAATGTATCGGGATCGTCGTTCACGCAGGTGGCCTGGGGTGGCAGCGGAGGCGGCGTCAGCAATGTCTTCGCGCGGCCGTACTGGCAAACCTGGGCCGGCATTCCAGCTTCCGTCAACCCGGCCGGCCACGTTGGCAGGGGGGTTCCGGATATCGCAGGCAACGCCGATCCGTCCAGCGGATACATGTTGATTCTGAACGGGGCAACCATCGGTCCCATCGGCGGCACCAGCGCGGTTGCGCCGCTTTATGCGGGCCTGGTTGCGATGCTCAACGCCACTATGGGAGAGACTCTCGGCTACATCAATTACAACGTCTACGCCATGGCCGGGCCCTACGTTTACAACGATGTCACGTCGGGGAGCAACGGGTCTTACCATGCTGCCACCGGATGGGATCCGGTTACCGGCTGGGGCAGCGTGGTGGGCACCGCGCTGGCGACGGCGCTGGCGGGCACCGGCCTGCCGCCCGCGCTTGCGGTATTCAACAGCAAGCTTTACATGGCATGGAAAGGGATCGAATTCGACGATCGCATCTTCTTCAACAGCTTCAACGGCACAACCTGGACGGCGCAACAGCAGGTGGCTGCCGTCGCGACCAGCTCCGGGGTATCGATCGCGGTCTTCGACGGGCAGTTGTACATGGCATGGAAGGGCGAACTCGCGGATCAGGCGATTTACTGGTCGCGGTTCAACGGCACGAGCTGGACGGCGCAGCAGGCGGTAGCGGGTGTCGGCACCAGCACCGGCCCGAGGCTCGCCGTTTTCAACGGCAAGCTCTACATGGCCTGGAAAGGCCTCGAAGGAGATCAGAGGCTGTTCTGGTCGGCGTATAACGGGACAAGCTGGTCGGCGCAGGCGCAGATCGCAGGCGTGGCAAGCAGCGTGGGACCCGCTCTGGCGGTGTTCAACGGCCTGCTCTACGCTGTATGGAAGGGCCAGTACGGAGACCAGGGGATCTACTGGTCCACGTTCAACGGTACGGCCTGGGCGGCGCAGAAACAAATCGCAGGCACCGGCAGCAGCGAAGGTCCGTCGCTCGCGGTGTTCAACAGCCGCCTGTACGCGGCATGGAAGGGTGAATTCTCCGATCAGCGGCTGTTCATCTCTTTCTTCAACGGCACCAGTTGGGCTCCACAGGCGCAGATTCCGGGCGTGGCCAGCAGCGTCGGCCCGAATATCCAGGTGCTCGGCAGCGCGCTGTACGCGGCATGGAAGGGCGCGCTCGGCGATGAGAGGATCTGGTACAGCCACTTCAACGGCACGGTCTGGACCCCGCAGCAGATCGTTCCAGGAGTTGGAACCAGCACGGACCTGGCGGCAGGCGCGGGAGGGTAGAAGTTACCCGGCGCGGCCCGCTGGCGGGTCGCGCCGGATTTATTTCAGCGCGTCTTCGACGAGACGTTTCTGCTCTTCCGCGTGGCGTTTGTGCGAGCCGGCGGCCGGGCTGGCGTTCTTCACGCGGCCGGCATAGTGGATCACGCGATCGAGACCCTTGAAGTCTCCGAATACGAACCGCCAGGCGCCCATGTTTCGGGGCTCTTCCTGGCACCAGATGAGTTCGACGCCGGGGTTGTATCGCGCGAGCACGTTGAGAATGCTCTTTTCCGGAAACGGATAAAGTTCTTCGATGCGGACGAGGGCCACGTCTTCGATTTTCTTCGCCTCGCGGGCGGCCAGAAGATCGTAGTAGACCTTTCCCGTGCAGAAAACTGCCTTGCGTACGCGGGAAGGATCGAGCGAATCCCCAATCACTTCGCGGAACGACCCGTTCGTCAACTCGCTGAAGCTGGAAACGGCGGCGGCCAACCGCAGCAGGCTCTTGGGCGTGAACAGCACCAGCGGTTTAGGCGCGGTGGCCATCTGACGCCGCAAAATATGGAAGTACTGGGCAGGCGTGGAACAGTTCGCCACCCGGATGTTTTCTTCGGCGCACAGGAGCAGAAAGCGCTCCATGCGCGCGCTCGAATGCTCCGGCCCCTGACCTTCATATCCGTGCGGCAAAAGCATGACCAGACCGCTCGTCTGGCTCCACTTCTGCTCGGCCGTGGTGATGAACTGATCGATAATGATCTGCGCGCCATTCGAAAAATCACCGAACTGCGCTTCCCACAGCGTCAACGTCTGCGGTTCGCAGACACTATAGCCATAGTCGAAACCGAGCACTCCGAATTCGCTGAGCGAACTGTCGTAGACATTGAAACGGGCCTGGTTTTCACCCATGTGCTGCAGCGGGATATAGCGGTGCCCGTCTTCGAAATCGTAGAAGGAAAGATGGCGCTGGCTGAAAGTTCCGCGGCCGGAATCCTGCCCGCTCAAACGAACCGGAATGCCGTCCAGAACCAGGCTGCCGAAAGCGATGGCTTCAGCATAGGCCCAGTCCACGCGCCCGTCCTTCGCCAGAGTCTCGCGGCGCTTCTTCACGAACCCGTCGAGTTTGGGATGAATGTGGAACGACGATGGCAGGAAAGTAATGCCATCGACGACACGCTCCAGCATGTCCCGGGAGATAGCCGTTAAAAGGTTGGCTGGCGGATGCGCGATGGCGGGGTTCAGAACCCACGGGCCAGCGGCCTTGTTCGCATCGAAAGCAGCATTCAGGCGGTCGGAAACCCGCTTTCGGCTCGCTTCCACTTCAGCCGCGGTCAGCACCTTCGTTGCGGCGAGATGCTGCCCGTAAAGCACGGCGGCGGAAGCCTGTTCCTTGATCTTGCGATACATAACCGGCTGGGTGTAGGCCGGATCGTCACCTTCGTTATGACCGTGACGCCGGTAGCAGATCATGTCGATCACGACGTCGCGCTTGAATTGCCGGCGATAATCGAACGCCAGGCGCAGGACACGAAGGGCCGCCTCGGGATCGTCCCCGTTGACGTGAAAAATCGGCGCCTGCACCGTGCGCGCTATATCGGTGGCGTAGACGGTGGAGCGCGAATCCTCCGGCAAGGTTGTGAACCCGATCTGGTTATTGATGACGAAGTGCAGGGTGCCGCCGGTGCGATAGCCGTGCAGTTGCGAAAGGTTCAGCGTCTCGGCGACCACGCCCTGGCCGGCAAATGCCGCGTCCCCATGGATCAGAAACGGAATGACGCGCAGGCGTTCCCGATCGCCCAGCCGCTGCTGTTTGGCGCGCACCATGCCTTCCACAACCGGGTTCACCGCTTCCAGATGACTGGGGTTGGCGGCGAGCGAAATAACAACTTCATTCCCCGACGGAGCCTTGTGCACGCCGCTCGCGCCCAGATGGTATTTGACGTCGCCCGAGCCCTGCGCCGAGGCAGGGTCGATATTGCCTTCGAACTCGGAAAAGATCTGGCCGAGCGGCTTGCCGATAATATTGGCGAGAACATTGAGACGGCCTCTGTGGGCCATTCCGATGACTATTTCCTGTACATCGCTGTCAGCGGACAGATTGGCGAGTTCAGCGAGAACGGAGATGGTGGTTTCGGCGCCTTCGAGCGAAAATCTCTTCTGTCCGATGTAGCGGCGGTCAAGGAAGTGTTCAAACTCTTCCGCCTGCAGCATATGGTCGAAAATGCGGATTTTCTCTTCCGTCGACAGCTGGAAGGCGTACTGCGGCGACTCCATGCGCTGCTGCAGCCAGAGTTTTTCCTCGGGCCGCTGGATATACATGTACTCGCAGCCGATCTTGCCGCAGTAGGTCTCGCGCAGGATGTCGACCATCTCGCGTAACGTGGCCTGCTTGCGGTCGCTGAACGCGTGGGCAAGGGAATCGACGTAAAAGTGCCGATCCAGATCCCAGATGGTCAGGCCGTAACTCAGCGGATCGAGCTCGGCGTTCCATGCGGGTTCTTCGCCCAGCGGATCGAGATCGGCCATCAGGTGGCCGCGCACGCGAAACGCGTTGACCAAATGGATGACCGCCGCGTCCTTGACCACTTCGACGGACGGATCGGGCAGCGCGAGAGTGGCGGGCGCGTTGTCCTGAACCCACTTCACGGCGGCATAGGGTACATGCAGGCCTTCGAAGATTTCCGTGTAGAAGTTCTGCTCGCCATCGAGCAGAGACTGCATGGTGCCGAGAAACATGCCGGATTCCGCGCCCTGGATGATGCGGTGATCGTAGGTGCATGTGACCGACATTACTTTGCTGATGCCGAGAGAGGCGATCTTTTCGGGAGCGACGCCACGGTACTCGGCGGGGTAGTCCATTGCACCGACGGCGACGATGGAGCCCTGGCCTGAAACCAGGCGCGGCATGGAGGCCATGGTTCCCACCGTGCCAGGGTTGGTCAGGGAGATGGTGGTGCCCTGGAAATCCTGCACGCCGAGTTTGGCTGCGCGGGCGCGCGCCACCAGATCGTCAAACGCGGCCATGTATTGAGCGAATGACATGGCGCCGGCATTCCTGATATTCGGCACGAGGAGACTGCGGGCGCCATTCTTGCCCGCAACGTCGATCGCGAGGCCGAAGTTGATTTCCTTCTTCACGACACGGAACAACTCACCGGCGCCGTTCGAGGCAAACGCGTGATTCAGCGAGGGATTGGCCTGAACCGACTTTACAATCGCCCAGCCGATCAGGTGCGTATAGGAAACCTTGCTCTTGCCGAGCAACGCGCGATGGTGGTTGATGAGCCGGCGGTTTTCGTCCACGACTTTGACCGGGACGATGCGCTGCGATGTCGCGAGCGGAATAGTCGCGCTGATCGCCATATTCTCGGCGATGCGGGCCGCCGCGCCGCGCAACGGCATCAGCTCTTCCGAACCGGAGAGCATGGGTTCCGCGGCTGCGGCGGTTATAACGGATGCCGGCAGGGAACGCCCGGTGCCATTTCCATTTCCGGCACGGCCATTGCCTGCCACGCCGTTACCCGCCAAAACGACGGCGCCATTCGAAACGCCATTGCCAGGGAGATCATGATCGAAAACGTCTTTCCAATCGGCATCGACTGACGCCCGATCGTGACGATACTGCTGCAGAAGCTCTTCTTCGAGCCACGCGTTTATGCCCAACTGCGGGCCTGGATTTGCTGCCATACGGAGGGATGATTAGTCTCCTCTTATGATACTTGACCCTCCTTTATGGCTCGCCCAATACCGCTGCAAAGAACCCGTCTCCCGGCTCGCGGCCGGGCATTCGCCGCATGATTCCGAGGATGGTTGCGCCCGAACGTTCGACTACGTCCTCATTTTCTTCGCGCTCGAGCGAGCAGGTGGAATAAACCAGCCGTCCCCCGAGGGCGAGTTGCGCGAGCCCGTTGCGCAGAATGGCGATCTGGCGACCCTGCAGGTCGGGAATATCGGCGGGTTTCAAACGCCATTTGATCTCCGGATTGCGCGCCAGCGTGCCCGTGCCGGAGCAGGGGGCGTCGACCAATATGCGATCGAATTTGCGGGCGAAAGGCAGAGGCTTTGCGGCGTCCAGCGTGACTACGGGGATGCCCAGCGGAAGCAACAGCCTGGCGCGGCTCGGATGCAGATCGGCCGCAACCGCGTGGACTCCGGCTTCAAGAGCCTGCGCCGTCTTGTTGCCGGGCGAGGCGCAGAGATCGAGAAAGGTGCAGCCCGGCTGCAAATCGAGCAAAGGCACAACGGCCTGCGAACCGATATCCTGGAAGCGGAAAGCGCCCGGATCGCCGGTAGCGAACTTGTAGCAGCCTGGAATATCCGTGGGTTCAGCGGCATCCGGGGGAGTAGCGTTGCCGACCCGAATGTAGCGCTCCGGAGGCAGCAGACTGGCGTGTCCGATTGCGATGGCCGCGTCTTCGCCGTACCGGGCGATCCACCGTTGCAGCAGCCAGGCAGGCGTGGACAGCGTCTCGGGAACGTCGAGCGGCTCGCGAATGGCGCGGCGCAAAACGGCGTTAACAAAGGCCGCGGCGGAAGACTTCCCCGCCCTGCGCGCCAGTTCCACGGCATCGTTAACCGCGGCGTGGCCAGGTACGCGATCGAGAAAGCGGATCTGGTAAAGCGCCATCTCGAGGATTGTAAGCACGTCCGGGTCGAGCCGCTCGACGGGACGTTTCGAATACTGCGCGATCCAGGCATCCAGCTGACCCCGCCGGCGCAGCGTTCCGAAGACGATGTCCGAGGCGAGCGCGGCATCCCGCGAATCGAGATGCAGGGACTTCGCGGCAAGCGCTTCGGCTGACCACGAGCCCCTTCCAATAGCGGCCAGCGCGGCGAGGGCGGCCTGTCGGGCGACGGCAAGTTTCATCTCTGTGAGCCAGTGTAGGGGATGCTCTGTTTCTATTTTCACTTGCGGGAAAAGGAGCGAAATGCTAATTTATAACTAGTCTAATTTTAGACTCATGTTGTGAGAGGAGGGTACAGTCAATGGCGTTAGCCGATCGAACGTGCGTACCGTGCAAAGGGGGCGTTTCCGCTCTCAAGGGCAGCGCGCTCAGCGCTCTTCAGGCTGAAGTTCCGGGCTGGGAAGTGGTGGCCGAACATCATCTGCACAAGGTTTTCAAATTTCCCGATTTTCAGAAAGCGCTCGATTTCGTGAATCGCGCCGGAGCGATTGCGGAGCAGCAGGGCCACCATCCCGACATTCTGCTGGCATGGGGCAAAGCGGAAGTTACGATTTTCACGCACAAAATCGACGGCCTGACGGAGAGCGATTTCGTGCTGGCCGCCAAAATCGACCGCGCTGCATAATTCAATTTTTAATTCGCCAGGTTATTCACAATTAAGGAGAAAATAATTAATGCTGGGAGTGGGACGGACGTTTCCCGAGTTCGAAGTGCAGGCGACGGTTTCAACCGACATCAAGAGCGCTTTCAGGAAGATCACGGAGAGCGATTACAAGGGCAAGTGGAAGCTCTATTTCTTCTGGCCGAAGGATTTCACCTTCGTGTGCCCCACCGAGCTTGCGGCCTTCAGCAAGTTGAACGGCGCATTCGCCGACAGGGATACTCAGCTCCTCGGAGGCAGCACGGATTCCGAATTTGTGCATCTGGCATGGCGGAACAATCATACGGATCTGAAGAATCTGCCGTTTCCGATGCTGGCGGATGTCAAGCACGAACTGTGCGAGGCGCTCGGCATTCTCGACCCGAAAGAAGGCGTGGCGCAACGCGCGACATTCGTGGTCGATCCGGAAAACATTATCCGTTACGTCTCCGTGAACGATCTCTCGGTAGGCAGGAATCCGGAAGAGGTTCTGCGCGTAATCGACGCGCTGCAAACAGACGAATTGTGTCCATGCAACTGGCAAAAGGGCGAGCCGGTATTACAAGTCTGACCTGAGTCAATGGAACAACTGTACGAATTATTCCCGGATTACGCGCGCGATCTCAAACTGAATCTCCAAAACGTTCTCAAGCAGAGCGAGTTGACGGAGCAGCAGACATGGGGCACGGCGGTTGCGTGCGCTATTGCTGCGCGTAATTCGTTGCTGACGGCCGCGGTGCTTGCCGAAGCGGGCCGGCACCTGTCTCCCGAAGCACTGAACGCGGCAAAATCCGCGGCCGCGATCATGGGGATGAATAACATCTATTACCGCTTCCAGCATTTGAGCGGAAATGAGCGGTATGGGCAGATTCCGGCCAGGCTTCGGATGCAGGCGATCCGTTCGCACGGGGCCGACCCGGCCGATTTCGAACTATGGTGTGTTGCCGTGTCCGCGATCAACGGCTGTGGGACGTGCGTCGCTTCGCACGAGAAAGTTCTGCTGTCGAAGGGCTTGACGGAAGAAACGATTCTGGCGGCGATCCGGATCGCGAGCGTGATTCACGGAGCGGCGGCGGTGCTGGATGCTGAAACTGCTTTAGCCCGGCCCGTTGCACTTTAGCCTCGCCTGTTGCATGGGAGGCGGCCCGGAAATGAGAATCTCCGGGCCGCCTTTGTCTGAAAGCAGTATTTAGTAGCGGTAGTGATCCGGCTTGTAGGGACCTTCCACGGGCACGCCGATATATTCGGCCTGTTCCGCGGTCAGCGTGGTGAGCTTCACTCCGATTTTCTCGAGGTGCAGCCGGGCAACTTCTTCGTCCAGTTTCTTCGGAAGAACATAAACGCCCGGTTTATAGGTGTCTTTGTTCGCCCACAGATCGAGCTGTGCCAGTGTCTGATTGGAGAAACTGTTCGACATCACGAAGCTCGGATGGCCGGTGGCGCAACCGAGATTCACCAGGCGGCCTTCGGCGAGAACGAACAGCGAATTACCCGCCGGGAACGTGTACCTGTCAACCTGCGGCTTGATTTCAATCTTCTTCGCATCGGAGTTGTTCAGCTTGTCCACCTGGATTTCGCTGTCGAAGTGCCCGATGTTGCAGACGATCGCCTGATCCTTCATCCGGCGCATGTGGTCGAGCGTGATCACATCCAGGTTTCCGGTAGTCGTGACGTAGATGTCGCCGCGGCCGAGGGTGTCTTCGAGTGTCGTCACTTCGTAGCCTTCCATCGCGGCCTGCAAAGCATTGATCGGATCGATTTCAGTGATGACGACGCGCGCGCCCAGACCGCGGAGCGATTGTGCGCTGCCCTTGCCCACATCCCCGTATCCGCAGACCACGCAGACCTTGCCCGCAACCATTACGTCGGTCGCGCGCTTGATTCCATCGGCGAGCGATTCGCGGCAGCCATAGAGGTTGTCGAACTTCGACTTCGTCACCGAGTCGTTAACATTGACCGCCGGCACGAGCAGCGTGCCCGCTTCCTGCATCTTGTACAGACGATGGACGCCGGTGGTGGTTTCTTCCGAAACACCTCTCCAATCCTTCACCACGTCATGCCAGCGCGTCTTGTTTTCCGCGTGAATCCTCTTCAGGAGGTCTTTAATGACCTGCTCTTCCTTGTTGCCGGAAGGCGTATTGACCCAGCCGCTGCCATTTTCCAGCTCATAACCCTTGTGGATGAAAAGAGTGGCGTCGCCGCCATCGTCAACGATCAGCTCCGGTCCGAGTCCACCCGGATGCGTCAGAGCCTGGTCGGTACACCACCAGTAGTCTTCGAGAGATTCGCCCTTCCAGGCGAACACCGGCACGCCGGCTGCCGCAATGGCCGCCGCGGCATGATCCTGCGTGGAAAAGATGTTGCAACTGGCCCAGCGCACGCTGGCTCCAAGGTCGACCAGTGTCTCGATGAGCACGGCGGTCTGAATCGTCATGTGAAGCGAACCGGTAACCCGAATCCCGGCCAATGGCTTCGTTTTTGCGTATTTGCGGCGGATCGACATCAAGCCGGGCATTTCCTGCTCGGCGACCATAATTTCTTTGCGGCCCCAATCGGCCAGTTTCATATCGGCGACTTTGTAATCAGTGCCTGTCTTCGGTAAAGTCGGTAGAGTGGCTGTGCTCATGCATCTCCTATCAATAAATCCAGATACGTTGATATATTAACACTCAGCAACGTGGCGTCAATACTGAAATCCCTGCGCGTCCTGGCGGATGTCAACCGTCTGCGGCTCCTGCTGCTGCTCGAGCGGGAAGAGCTTTCGGTGGCGGAACTTCAGGAGATATTATCCGCCGGACAGAGCCGCATTTCAGCTCACCTCGCGCAACTCAAGCAGGCGGGTCTGGTGGAAGACCGCAAGCAAGGTAAAAACAGCCTGTACCGTTTGAAAGACCGGCAGCTGGTGGATCTGCTCCATGCGGCAGGCGGCGAGATTCCCGAAGCGGCCGGGGACACGAAAGCGCTGCAACTGGTCCTCGACAAGCGGCGTGACAAGGTCCGGCGCTACTTCGACGAACTGGCCGGAAAATTCGGGCGGGACTATGTGCCGGGCCGTTCCTGGAAAGGGCTTGCGGAAACCCTGCTGCAGTTGATGCCGCCCATGGCGATCGGGGATCTGGGTGCGGGCGAGGGCACGTTTTCACAACTGCTCGCGCAACGCGCCGAACGCGTGATCGCGGTGGATAATTCGGCCAGAATGGTGGAATTCGGCGCCCGGCTGGCGAAAGAGAACGGGCTCGCGAATCTGGAATACCGGCTGGGCGATCTGGAAGCTCCGCCCATCGACGGTGAAAGCCTGGACCTCGCGTTCTTCAGCCAGAGCCTGCACCATGCGCCGCACCCGCAGCAGGCGGTCGCCGCGGCGTATCGGCTGCTTAAACCGGGCGGCCGCATCGTGATTCTCGACTTGAAGCGGCATAGCTTCGAACAGGCGCGGGAAATGTATGCCGATACGTGGCTCGGGTTTTCGGAAGTGGAATTGCGAGGGTTTCTGGAGCAGGCCGGGTTCGAAAAAGTAGAAAGCTGGATCGTGGACAGCGAAAAACAGACTCCCGCGTTCGAAACCATACTGGCGATCGGGTTGAGGGCGTAGCAAAACCGGTGGAACCTTTCCCCGGATGAGAACATATACAATTCTGACGATTATGAGAACCGCCAAAATCGCTTTGTTTTTTTGTCTTGCCGCAGTTTTGCCGCTTGCCGCGCAGGGGCCCGCGTTCGATACCAGCGGCAATGGCATGCTCAACGGGACGTATTATTTCCGTCACGTGATCTATTTGATTTCGAGCACGGCCGACAGCAGTGGAATTGTTGGCGACATCAGCGATGCGATTGCCGTCTACGGCAGCATCGCTTTCGATGGCAACGGCAACTACACCGTCAGCAGCGGAATGGTTTCGGATTCGGGCGTTGGCTCGGTACTGTCGCTTGCATGCTATTTGGCCTATATCAACCAGGGGATTACAAGTTGCACATCCACTGCCCCGGTGACAGGGACTTATTCGATTTCCTCGAGCGGCTTCGGATTCCTGGTAGATCCCGTCACGGAGGACAAGGTCTTCGGTCTGGTTGCGGCGAATGGTGTATTCAGCGGCAGCGCCACGGAGACACAGTACGGTTATAACGACTTGTTTATCGCCGCCAAAGTGGCGACGCCGACTCCCACCAGCTCAACCTTCCAGGGCAGTTACACGGTCGCGGGCTTCATTCCGGGCAGCAGCGCTCCCGGTTCCGCGGATGTTTTCTTCCCGATGAATCCGAACGGGGCGGGCACTATCGGGCCGGTAACCGTTACCGGGTATCAGGGAGGCAACGGCAGCGCCACGCTCTCGCAGGCTTTTTCGAGCCTGAATTACACGTTCAGCAACGGCGCGGCCGTCGTCAACTTTCCCGCCAACGCCCGGTTTTTCTCCGGCCAGGAATTCCTGTATTTTTCGCCGGACGGCAACTTCTTTTTCGGCGGCTCTCCCACCAATGGGTACGACATGATCGTCGGCGTACGCAATGCGCAGGGTCCGGGCTTCGGAGGCATCTATTACCAGGCCGGTATCGATCAGGACTTCTCCGCGTTCAGTTCCACCGGCTATGCCTACTTCGACGGATACTACGGATCGTTCAACACCACAAGCGCGGGAGCTGCCCTCGGGCATGAGCGCGTGTCCGATACGATCGACAACGCAGTTTACAACTCGACGTTTGCCGATTCCTTCACGCCCGGTGTCAGCGGCACATACACCGACACCGCCTCATCGACGCAATTCGCGGTCGGGGACGGAGGCGCAATCCGTATCGGCGCGGGCATCTGGCCATACCTGGGGCTCACTGTCGCGTTGCAGGCGCCGACGTTCAACCCCACAAGTTCCGTGTATATTAATCCGGCAGGCATCGTTAACTCCGCCAGTTTCTCTCCCTTCACGGCGGGCGTCTCCAATGGAGAAATGCTTCAGATCTTCGGGACCAATCTCGCGCCGAGCGCGATGGCCGCGCCGAGCCTTCCGCTACCCACCACGGCGGGTTTGAACGGCGTCCAGGTGCTGGTGAACGGGGTTCCGGCGGCGATCAATTATGTCTCTCCCGGGCAGTTGCAGATCGTCGCGCCGTTCGGGGATACTTTCCAGGTCGCCCAGTTTCAGGTCATCAATAACGGAACTTATTCCAACATGGTGACGGAACTGGTGAACGCCACGACCCCCGGGGTCTTCACCGGCGACTATGGGCTCGGTTACGGGTACTCGTACGATGCAACCGGCGGTTTCTTCGTGTCGGAGTCGATGCCCGCTCAACCCGGTGACACAGTCCAGATCTACTTATCCGGCCTCGGAACCGTATTTCCATCCGTTCCCGACGGAGCGGCGGCGCCGGCAAGTCCTCTGAGCAATACGACCGGCACGATCGCCGTGAATGTCGGTGGAACGTCCGCTACGGTCGGTTTCTCCGGGCTGGTGCCTACGTTAGCCGGTTTGTACCAGATCAACTTCACCGTGCCATCGACAGCCGTGGCGGGCGATAACAGCCTGGATATCTCGGGTCCCGACTCGTACGCTTCGCAGGCGCTGATTCCGATCGGATCGGGGTTGAACGGCCTGGCACGTCAACCGGAGAGCGTAGCGCGCCATTCCCGTCCGCGCCAGGCAACCCCGGCGAAACGAAGGCAGGCGTGCTTCTTTCGCGCCGCAAAAGCCTGCGCCTCGCTCAGTGGCGCGGACGCGGTTTCCCTGCGCCGCTGAACTTCTTCGCGAGATAACCCAGCACGGCGGTGAACAGCAGTATGGCTGCCACCGCCGGCCACAGGCCGTGCATCAAGCTGTATACCAGCGCGGCGGCCACCGCCGCAACCACGAAACACCCACAGGCGCACATGATAAAAATGCCGGTGGACGTCGCCATGACGCCACCGGCAAATCGGTTTGAATGGCCCCGGCCTTAACCGGCTACAGCCGCGACTTTAAGGGCCGCGTCGCTTAGCGCCGCCGCCTTGTCCGTCTTCTCCCACGTGAAAGTATCCTCGCTGCGGCCGAAGTGGCCGAACGCGGCGGTCTTCTGGTAGATGGGACGGCGAAGCTTCAGGTGATCGATGATTGCCCGGGGAGTCAGGGCGAAATTCGCGCGGATGAGATCTTCCATCACGTCTTCGGGAACCTTGCCGGTCCCAAACGAGTTCACCATGACGGATACGGGCTCGGCGACGCCGATCGCATAAGCCAGCTGCACTTCAGCGCGCGACGCCAGTCCGGAAGCCACCAGGTTCTTGGCAATATAGCGGGCCATGTAGCAGGCCGAGCGGTCCACCTTTGTCGGATCTTTGCCCGAGAACGCGCCACCGCCGTGACGGCCCATGCCGCCATAGGTGTCGACGATGATCTTGCGCCCGGTGAGACCCGTGTCGCCGTGAGGTCCGCCAATGACGAAGCGGCCGGTCGGATTGATGTGATACTTCGTCTGCGCATCCACCAGATTCCGCGGAACAACCGCATCGATGATGAGCTTGCGCACGTCCGCCCGCAACTGTTCGGTGGAAACATCGTCACCGTGCTGGGTCGAAATCACAACCGCGTCGATACGAGTGGGCTTGCCGTCCACATACTCGACGGAAACCTGGCTCTTGCCATCGGGACGCAGATACGAAAGCGTGCCCGCCCGGCGAACCTGCGAAAGCTTCTCGACAAGGCGGTGCGCCAGCTGGATAGGCAGCGGCATCAATTCGGGCGTCTCGTCGCACGCATAGCCGAACATCAGGCCCTGATCGCCGGCGCCGCCGGTATCCACGCCCATCGCGATATCGGGCGACTGGGTCTGGACGACATTCAGAACGCCGCATGTCTTCGCGTCGAATCCGAATGCGGCATCGGTGTAGCCGATTTCCGCAATCGTCTTGCGCGCAATCGAGGGCACATCGATCTGAGCAGTGGTCGTGATTTCACCCGCGACAATACAAATACCGGTGGTGACGAGAACCTCGCAGGCGACGCGCCCGGTGGGATCCTGCGCCAGAACGGCGTCGAGAACGGCGTCGGAAATGTGATCCGCGAGCTTGTCGGGATGGCCCTCTGTGACCGATTCGGACGTGAACAGATGCTTATGCTTATGAATTTCTGCCATGTATTCTCCGGAGTTTATTTTTACAATGACTGCTGTCGGAAAGACCCTGAGGCTCAAGCAGAGCTGAAGCCACTGTTCGCTTTTATTTTAAACGAAACCACTAGTGTATACGATAGAGGATGGCGAGCGCAATCGAACCAGGGCAGGTATGAGCCGTCTTGCCGCCGCTCGACGCGTGACAGTATAGTTAAAGGTGGGCTATAGCACAAGCTGAGCCACCGAAGCTGAACCAGGGAAGCGAAGGAGCCTTGCAGGATGCAGTCGTCCGGAAAAGAGTTGTCTCCGAGAGAGCGAGCCATTCTGCATTCCATTGTCCGTGCGTACATCGACACGGGTGAGCCGATCGGGTCGCGCACCATCTCCCGTATGCGGAGCCTGGCGCTCAGCCCCGCAACGATCCGTAATGTCATGGCGGATCTGGCGGATTACGGCTATCTCGCCCAGCCGCACACATCCGCCGGACGGGTCCCGACCGGGATGGCCTTTAGCGATTTTGCCGGAACCGTACCCGCGCGGCCGCTGCCGACCGCCGATTGCGACCGTATATTCAAGGAGATGCAGTCGGGCGAAGGTTTGCAGGAGCGCGTTGGAATCGCGTCGCGTGTTCTGACCGAAATTACCCGTAACGTCGGCATCGCGGCCGCGCTGCCATCGTCGTCGCAGGAACTGGAACATCTGGAACTGATCGCGCTTTCCGAACGCCGCGTGCTGATGATCGTAGCCACGCGAGACCGGATGATCCGCAACCGCGTGGTGACGCTCGATCTGGCGATGACTCAGGACGATCTCGTGCAACTGCGGAACTATGTCAACGCCAACTTCGCCGGCTGGACCCTGGAGAAAGCCCGGGCCGAACTGCTGCGCCGGATCGAAGAAGAGCGCGCCATGTACGACGCGGTCCTGCAGCAACTGACGCTGCTGTGCCGGAAGGGCCTGCTTCAAGCCGATCGGGATCCGCAACTGGCCATGGACGGAGCATCGTATCTGGTCGGGCTCGACCTGCATTTGACGCGGGAACGAATGCGGGAGTTGTTTCGCGCGCTGGAAGAGAAAAAACACGTGGTGGCGCTGCTCGACCGGTTTCTCGATTCCTCGCAGGGGCAGATCGGGATTCACGTCGGACTGGCGGACGCGCATCCCGCAATGAGCGGCCTGAGTCTCATCGGCGTCACGATCGTGACGCCGTCGGGGCTTCGCACACGCATTGCCGTTCTGGGGCCGATGCGGATGCAATACGAAAAAGTGATTGCGACCGTGATGCAGATTGGCCGGACTTTCGAGATTCTCCAGTCGTAGCGGCAATCCGCGGCCCGGCCTCGCGATGTTAACCTGAGACTGACGTGGATTTGGAAAACGATATCAAAACGAACGAGAGGCCTGCAATTGACGAGCAGGCCGACCAGTTGCGCGTCGAACGCGACGGCCTCAGAGTGGAACGCGACGAAGTGCGGGAACTGCTTCTGCGGCGGCAGGCGGAGTTCGACAATTTCCGCAAACGAACCGAGAAAGAACGGTCCGAATATCTCCAGTATGCGGGCATGGAGATGGTGCGGGACGTGCTTCCAATCCTGGACGATTTCGACCGCGCCCTGAAAGTGGAGGGCGGCAGTCCGGAGTACGTCAAGGGCGTGGAGATGATTTACAGCCGGATGTACGAGACGCTGAAGAAGCTCGGGCTGGAACCGATCGGGACCGCCGGGCAAATGTTCGATCCTCACCTGCATCAGGCGGTTGAGCGGGTGGAGACGGCGGATGCGCCTGACGGTTCGATTCTGGACGAATTCCAGCGCGGCTATCGTTTTAAAGGTAAGCTGCTGCGGCCTTCCATGGTGAAGGTTGCGGTGCGATCCTGAATCTGAAGACCCGATCGGGAATCCAATAGCTTTTTGACGCAACACTTCTTGACGTAAACAATGCCGGTGACAAAACGCGATTATTACGAGGTGCTGGGGGTTGCCCGAGGCACGGGAGAACAGGAACTGAAGGCGGCCTATCGCAAGCTGGCGCTTCAGCATCACCCGGACCGCAATCCGGGAGATCACGCGGCCGAGGAGAAGTTTAAGGAGGCGGCTGAGGCTTACAGCGTCCTTTCCGATCCGCAGAAGCGCTCCGCCTATGACGCCTACGGGCACCAGGGGCTCTCCGGCATGGGCGGCTCCGGCGGCTTCGATCCTTCTTCCATGGATCTGGGCGATATCCTGAGCCAGGTCTTCGGGTTTGGCGACGTTTTCGGCCAGCAGCGCGGGGGTGGACGGGCGCGCGCGGCGAAGGGCGAAGATCTTCGCTACGATCTGACGCTGACGTTTGAAGAAGCCGCTTTCGGCAAGACCGTCGAGATCCAGATACCGAAACTGGAGGCATGCGGCCGCTGCCATGGCAAAGGCGCCGAACCCGGGAGCGGCACCATCACCTGCCCGGCCTGCAACGGGCGTGGCGAACAGATTTATTCGCAGGGCTTCCTGTCGGTCCGGCGGACCTGCTCAAGTTGCGGCGGCGCCGGTCAGATTGTTAAACAGGTTTGCCGCGATTGCCGGGGCGAGGGTTACAAGCAGGTGAGCAAGAGGCTCCGCGTGACGGTACCGGCCGGCATTGGCGATGGCAATCGTCTGCGGGTTCCCGCGGAAGGCCAGCCGGGCGCGAACGGCGGCCCCAGCGGCGACCTCTATATCTTCTTTTCGGTCAAAGAGCACGCGATCTTTGAGAGACACGAGAACGACCTGCACTGCAGCGTTCCCATCAGCGTCGCGCAGGCAGTCCTCGGCGCGGAAATCAATGTGCCAACCCTCGAAGGCCCGCACCCCCTGAGGATTCCCGAGGGAACGCAGAGCGGCGCGGAGTTACGGCTCAAGGGCAAGGGCGTTCCCGAAGTGCAGGGGCGCGGCCGGGGCGATCTGATCGTTCACGTGGACGTGAGAATTCCGGCCAGGCTGACGCGGGATCAGCGCAAGTTGTTCGAGCAGTTGGCGGAGTCGTTGCCGATCAGTAACGAGCCTCACGAAAAGGGCCTCATCGAGAAGGTCAAAGACCTCTTTATGTGACGGAACAGACCGCGGTGCCACGGGCCTTCCTCCATTCGCGCGATAATACGAACAGGACGGACGGGTATGAAGGTCACGAAGCGATTGAGTTTCCTCACTCCGCTTGCGGTCGCTCTGGCGCTCGTCTCGACCGTTACACTTTTCGTTTTCCTCCAGCCGCTTCTCGGTTTCATTCAGAATGACGACTTCAAGATTTCCACGGACGTCGACCTCGTTCTCCTCGATGTCAGCGTAAAAAACGCCAAAGGCGGCTACGTTGTCGATTTGTCGAAAGACGATTTCAAAATCGAGGAAAACGGAGTCCGGCAAAAGATTGTGTCCTTTACCAGCATGGATGTTCCCGTTGCCGCGGGCCTGATCCTGGACGCCAGCGGCAGCATGCAGGTCAAACGCCCGGGCGTGAATCTGGCGGGGTTGGCATTCGTCGATGCCAGCAATCCCAGGGACCAGATCTTCGTGCTGGACTTCAACGACAAGGTGCTCCCGGGCCTTCCCGAGGGAGTTACTTTTACCGACGACATCGGCTTGCTCCGGACGGCCTTGTCAAGGCACCGGATTGAGGGCAGGACGGTGCTGTACGACGCCATTACGGACGGATTGAAGTATCTGGAATCGGCCCAGCGCGATAAAAAAACGCTGGTGGTGGTCAGCGACGGCGGCGACAATGCGAGCAGTCACAACCTGGCGCAGTTGATGCAGGCGATCGAGGCCTCGCACGCAACCGTCTACACGGTGGGCATCTATGATGCGGACGATCCGGACAACAATCCTGGCGTCTTACGGCACATTGCGAACATCAGCGGAGGGGAATGTTTTCTGCTCCAGAATTATGCGGACATCGTGCCCACCAGCAGGAAAATCGCCGACGACATCCGGAAACGCTACACCATTGGCTACATTCCGAGCGCTGAAAGCGGGCGCGGCGGAACCCGCAGGATAAAAGTCACGGCCACTTCTCCCGATCACGGCCACCTGATCGCCCACACGCGAACCAGCTACATCAATCCGGGCCTCCAGTAAGCCCGGTTCGCAGGCGTGATAAACGATCCAAATTCCACAGGATAAATAACTGATTCTAAAAAGATTCAAAAAATAAGCACTGGAACCTTGCCCAACTGGCCCGCATCCAACGTAGCGGGTAAAGATTATGAGGAAACAATGGTTTCTGAGATTGGCGGCGCTGGCGGGTTTCCTGGGAGCTTCCTCTCTGGCCCTCAACGCTCAGGTGGCCGGGAGTGCGCTTCCCGGGACAATAAACTATGTGGAAGGGCAGGTTTCGATCGACGGTAATCCGTTAACGACACGCCAGATCGGTAACGTTCAACTCGGGGCGAACCAGATCCTTTCGACGAACAACGGTAAAGCGGAGATCCTGTTCTCGCCAGGTGCTTTTATCCGGGTGGGCGCGAACAGCGAGATTCGCATGGTGTCACCCGAACTGGTGGATCCACGCGTTGAAGTCGTCCGTGGCGAGGCTATGGTCGAAGTTGACCTGAAGCCAAAAGACGCCCGAATCGGCGTTCTGGTGGGGAATGCGAACGCAACGATTCTGAAAGAGGGCCTTTACAAGTTCGACAGCACGCAAGGCAAAATCGAAGTCATCGATGGCAAATTGCAGGTAGCGGAGAACGGCCAGGACAAGACGTTCGGCAAAGGCAAAGCGGTTATGCTGAACGGCGAGCCTCTGAAGACAGTCAGTTTCGATCGCAAAGCCGACGATGATTTATATCGCTGGAGCAGCGTCCGTTCCGACTATCTGGCAGAGGCCAACTCGGCGACCGCGCAGAACGTTTATATGGGCTACGGCTCGTTCGCGGGCGCAGGCTGGTACTGGAATCCTTACTTCACGGCGTGGTCGTGGCTGCCGGGAGACGGATACTTCTATAGCCCGTTCGGTTATCCCTTCTTCTCACCGGCTTATGCGATCTATTCGCCCTACCGATATGGGTACGGCGGGTATGGATATGGGCGAAACGTGTACAGGGGCCGCACGGGCATTGCACCGCGAGCGGGAGTTGCTCTTGCCCCGCGAGTGGGTGGATTCGGTAGTGCCCGCGTGGGCGGCTTTAGCGGCGGCCGCGTGGGTGGATTCAGCGGTGCCCGCATGGGCGGAGGCGGCGGTGGCCACTTCGGTGGCGTTGGCAGACGTTAATTACCTTTTGCCTGCCTTTGTCAGGAATTGCGGCGCAGCGGTCGTATATCCGCTGCGCCGCAGTGTTTTCGGGGCCTACTCGGAGGGCGTGGGTGCCCTGCGTTTGCGCGGCGCGGCTGCCTTGCGCGGGCGTCTGGGAGGCGCCACCACATTGCCATCCGCGTCCAGCCCTCCAGCCGCTTTCCGGGTACCCTTCTTCACCCGGGGCGATCCGGCGGTCGGCTGTCCGGGAACAACGGGTTGCGGTTCTTCGATTTCCTCTTCCATCTCCGCGGGCACGGGGACGGGCTCCGGCTCGGGAATCGCCGGCGGGTGGAACTCCGCGCCAAGATAGATCAGGAGGCTTTGGGTGGTTTCATCCGGCTCGATGCGCACCACGGTCTTGTCCTGAGCGTAGTTGAGGAACTCGCTGAACTCCTGGAATCCGTAAGGCTTCCAGTCGAAGTCCGGCGACTCCTCCCTGACCCAGCCCAGAAGGTCGTCCGTATTGACGCCCTCTTCCATTTCGAGGCGGTGATTTTCCAGCACATCGCGCAGGGCGGGAAGCGCCTCTTCCGGACGCACGGTTTTTTCCGGCGCTCCGGTCCGCTTCCGCTGGATCATGTAGCGGCCTTCGCCCCCGGTAACCAGCACCATGTCGGCTTTGCGCAATCGTTCGATAAAATCGGTGAACGATCCGGCGCCATAAGCGCGCTCGCTGAAGGTCGAATCCAGCTGCAGCATGGTCGATTTCAACAAGCCGAGCTGCGGACGAACTTCACGCCTCTCCAGCACCTGGAGCGCGCGCTCCACGAGCGGCATGGCCTGATGCAGGTCGAGAGCCGGCGGACGCCGCTGCCCACCGCCCTGCGGCCTCTGTTCCCTGGGCGCCGACGGCGGCATCGGACCGCGATCCGTCTGCTGCTGGGGCTGCTGCTGGGGCTGCGGCTGCGATTGCGCATGGTGGGGCCCATGGTCGCGCTGCGGACGTGACGACCGGCTGTCGTCCAGCATGGATTCGTAGCTGATGAACTCGTGACAGTTCTTCTGCAGAATCGTGCTGGTGAAGGCCTTCCCCCCGACGACGAATACCGTCTTGTCGTACTGCTTCAGCTTGTTCACCAGCGCGATGAAATCGCTGTCGCCGCTGATAATTGCGTACGCATTGATGTGATCGTGCGTAAACGCCAGTTCCAGCGCGTCGAGCGCCAGGTTGATGTCCGCGCCATTCTTGTCGCCCCTGGGAGAGGGGTCGCGCTGCACCATCTGCACCGCGTATTCGGAGAGTTGCCGCGTGGAATTCTCCAGCTTTCCCCAGTTTGCGTAGGCGATCTTGGTAATGATTTCGCCCCGCTCTTTCAGCGCTTCGAGCACGATCGAAACGTCGAACTCGCGCTGCAGCGTCGATTTAACGCCGATCTCTATATTGTCGAAGTCAATGAAGACCGCGATCTTGAGGTGCTTATCCATAGTCACCTTCGTGAATTGCGCAATGTGGTGCGCTCCTTTCCGTTCATTCCGGACCGCCTGTGTTTCAACTATTCCGCCGCCTGCCGGACGGCCGAGACGATGGTCTCAAGCGAAGCTCCCGGCTGGAAGACGGCAGCTACTCCCTGTCTTTCCAGATCGCGAGCGTCTTCGTCCGGAATAATGCCGCCGACGATTACTTTCACGCCGGCCATTTCCTTCTCGCGCAACAACTCCAGCACGCGGGGCACGATGACGTTGTGCGCTCCGGAAAGAATCGAAAGCCCGATCACCCGCACATCTTCCTGCAGGGCGGCATTGACAATCATTTCCGGGGTCTGTCGCAAACCAGTATAAATGACTTCCATGCCCGCATCGCGCAGAGCCCGCGCGATGATCTTCGCGCCGCGGTCGTGACCGTCGAGCCCGGGCTTCGCCACCAATACGCGAATCGGCGGATTCATAAGGCAAAACGCATGTCGGATGGCCGCATGTCAGACAGTGGCACGCTCTTCGTATGTTCCAAAAACGTCCCGCAATGCGCCACAGATCTCACCGACGGTGGCGTAAACCCGGACACAGTCGAGCAGTGGAGGCATCAGATTACAGCCGGTTCCGCTTCCGGCTCTGCTTGCGGAAGCCGCGCGGCGGAGCAGGTTGAGCGTGCGGCTGACATCACCATTATTACGTCTTTTGCGAAGCTCGTGCAGCTTTTCAATCTGACGGGTTTCCGCCATCCGGTCAACGCGCAGGGTTTCGATGGGTTCTTCCCGCTCGGTTTTAAAACGATTGACGCCCACGATAACAGCTTCTCCCTGTTCCACTTTCCGCTGATATTCGTAACTCGCGCGCGCGATTTCGGCCTGCGGAAATCCCAGTTCGATGGCTGCAATCATGCCTCCCATCTCGTCGATCGCGCGGATATAATCGCGCGCGCCGGTTTCGAGTTCGAGCGTCAGGCGTTCCAGATAATCGCTGCCGCCGAACGGATCGGGAACCGCCGCGATGCCGGTCTCGTACGCGATGACCTGCTGCGTACGCAGCGCGAGCGTCGCGGCATCCCGGCTCGGCAGCGCATACGCCTCGTCGAGCGAATTGGTGTGCAGCGATTGCGCGCCTCCGAGTACCGCGGCCATGGCTTGCAGCGACGTGCGGACTACGTTGTTGTAAGGTTGCTGCCAGGTCAGCGAGCAGCCGGCCGTCTGTGCATGAAAACGCAGTTTCAGGCTCCGCTCATCGCGCGCGCCATACCGGTCTCGCATCAGATTCGCCCAGAGCGCGCGGGCCGCGCGGAATTTCGCGATCTCTTCGAAAAAGTTATTGTGCGCGTTGAAAAAGAAGCTGAGGCGCGGCGCGAAGGCGTCGATGGCGAGCCCGCGTTCAAGCGCCGCGTCCACGTATTCCAGGCCGTCGCGCAACGTGAACGCAAGTTCCTGCAGCGCGGTGGAACCGGCCTCGCGAATGTGATAGCCGCTGATCGAAATGGGATTAAAGCGCGGCGTGCGCTCCGTCGCGAACTCGATGGTATCGGTGACCAGCCGCATGGAAGGCCGCGGCGGGAAGATGTATTCCTTCTGCGCGATGTATTCCTTGAGGATGTCGTTTTGCAGCGTGCCCGAGAGATGCGCGAGATCGGCACCCTGCTTCTCCGCCACCGCGAGGTACATCGCCCAGATCGCCGCGGCGGGCGCATTGACGGTCATCGAAACCGTGATGGCATCGAGCGGTATCCCGTCAAAGAGCGTCTCCATGTCTTCGAGGGATGAGACCGGCGCGCCGCACCTGCCGACTTCTCCCCTGGCCAGCGCGTCATCGGCGTCATAGCCCATCAGCGTCGGCAAATCGAAGGCGACGGAAAGCCCGGTCTGGCCTTGTTCGAGCAGATAGCGGTAGCGGAGATTGGTTTCCTCCGGAGTGGAGAAGCCGGAGAACTGGCGCATGGTCCAGAGCCGGCCGCGGTACATGGATTCGTGAATGCCGCGGGTGTAGGGGAATTGGCCGGGAAGCAGCACGTCTTGGCCCACGCCCTGCACCGCCGTTGCCGTGCCTACCAGTGATTGCCGGATCTGGGGATCGGAGCTTTGACCCTCTTCGGCGTGCCGGGCCCTCCGTCAGAAAAAAGGAACGCGAAAATCGCGATGGAAAGAACAACCGCCAGCGTCAAAATATCCTGATAAGTCATCAACGTTCCTATTCCCATTCAATTGTACCGGGCGGCTTGTGCGTCAGGTCATAATACACGCCGGCGATCTCCGGGATAGCCATCAGACGCGCCGACATTTCGTGAAGAAGATCGTCCGGCATGACGACCGAGTCCGCTGTCATTCCATCCACGGACTGGACAGGGCGCAGCACTACCGAGTCGCGGGCATCGGCCGTCCCCAGCGGGATCGAAATCACGGGAAACTGCCACACTTTGGCTTCAAAGCCGGATTCGCGGCACATCTCCCGCACTACCGCATCCGCGCGGCGCAGCAGTTCGAGACGCTTACGGCTCACGGCGCTGACAAACACGCGATGATGTTCCAGCGGCTCGCGCGCCGCTACCAGCGCGATGACACGGTTCACGCCCGCGGTGCGGTTGATCAGTTCCGTCGCTTCCGCCTGCAAGCGCGACGACGCCGAAGGGAATCGCTCGATTACCAGCACCGGAGCGTAAGTGCGCGAATCGCCCTGCACCCCGACCGACCGCACGGGAATCAGCCATCCTTCGGGCACGCGGGTGACAGGCTCTTCGGTTTCCGAGCACAGGCAGCGGATCGCGAGGCCCGGGCCGGGAAACGGATGGCGGTCGAGCAGTTCGGCGGGCAAGTTCAGCTGCCGCCCGATCGCCCGCACCTCATCCTTGTAAAAATCCGCCAGAGGCTCTACAATCCGGCCGGATTCCATCAGCTTCTGAATACCCGGCACCCGGTTGTGATGCGTCTTGATGGTGGCGGCATTCGCGGTGCCCCCCGATTCGATAGTGTCCGGGTAGATGGTTCCCTGCCCCAGAATAAAGTGTCCGTCAAGCAGTCCGCGGGATTCGACGATACGCTCCTGCACGCGGACAAACTGCTCGCCGATGGTGTACCGCTTACGTTCCGGCTCGCGAACGGATGCGAGCGGCGTGAGAAACTCCTCCTGGCAGCGGGCTACATCCACAACCCCGGCTCCCAGTTGCTGGAAAGTACGTTCCACAAACTCCGTCTCGCCTTCCCGCATCAGGCCCGTATCGACATAGACGCCGCGAACGCGTCCCGGTCCAAGCGCCCGCAGGCACAGCGTGAAAGCGACGGTTGAATCCACCCCGCCGCTCACGAAGAAGAACACACTGCGATCGCCGACACACTGGCGGATCTGTTCCTCCACCAGGGCGACCCGCAGCCCCGGATTCCAGTCTTTCTCGCACTGGCAGATGTTGAAGACGAAGTTTTCGAGGATGCGCGTGCCCTGTACCGTGTGCACGACCTCAGGGTGGAATTGCACGCCGTAGAGGCGTCGCACGGGGTCTTCAATTGCGGCGGTTTCACAGGTCGATGTGGTTGCCAGCACGCGGAAACCCGCGGGCGGCGCCGTCACCACATCGCGATGCGACATCCAGATCTGCTGCCGGTTATCGACACCGTGCAGCAGTTGCGAATCGCCATCCAGGAGGTCGAGAACGGCGAGACCGAATTCGCCCTTGTCACCCTTGCGAACAGATCCGCCCAGCAATTGCGAAATCAGCTGCTGTCCGTAACAGATTCCCAGAACGGGGATGCCAGCCGTAAGCAGGGAGCGTTCAACGGTAGGGCTGGACCGGTCGTAAACGCTATGCGGCCCGCCCGAGATGACGACACCCCTGGCTCCCGTCAGTTTTTCAAGCGATACATCGCTCGGGAAAACCTCGGACGAAACACCGAGTTCCCGTATCTTGCGGGCAATCAGGTGGCAGTATTGGCCGCCAGTGTCGAGTACAGCGATTTGCGCCGATTTGGAGATCAAAGGACGAAATTACTTTCGCATCCTCTCGACGATGATCTTGTGCGCGCTATTGAGCAATGCCTGCGCCTTCGGCATGGCTTCGATGGCCTGTTCCACTTCCGGATCGGTCTTGATCTCGTACTTCCGGCTCTCATCGACGCTGTATGCCGTTTTATAAATTTCCGCTTCGAGCAGCCGGCGAGTCCAGTCGTAATCCTTCGTGAAGTCCGCTTCGGTGAAGTCGAACTTCTGGTCGAGAAGGTAACTATGAAGATCATTCATGGTCGCCGTGTCAACGCTCCAGCCGACCGGGAGCTTTTCCTTGTGGATCGCGAAAAAGTGGCGCGTATAGTCGGAAAGCTCATACTTCACGAGAAGAGCTGTTTCGAAAGGATCGAGCTTGGGCGGCATGTATTTCTCGTCCGGCGAAATGCCGCCCCCGCCATACACCACGCGTCCGCTATCGGTGCTCTTCACGTCGGCCGGATTGCGCTCCGCGGTGTTGTTGCGGTAATAGTAATCGAAAAACGAGACGTTCGAGTAGTCGCGCTGGATCAATCGGCCGCTCGGCGTGTAGTATTTCGCGGTGGTCAAAGCGAGCCCTGTGTTCTGCACCAGCGGATAGACGGTCTGCACCAGGCCTTTGCCGAACGTGTTGTCGCCCAGAATCCAGGCGCGATCGTGATCCTGCAGGGCGCCGGAAACGATCTCGGCGGCGGACGCTGAATTACGATTCACCAGAACCACGATCGGATAATCGAGGCCATGGTTGCCGATGCGGGCCGTATATACGTGCTCGGCCGATGCCCGGCCTTTGTGCGAAACGATCACATCACCCTTCGGCAGGAAATGATCGGCCACCGACACGGCTTCATTCAGCAGCCCGCCCGGGTTGCCGCGCAGATCGAGGACCAGCCCTTTGAGATGATCCTCGTCCATGGCTTTCAGGTCTTCATCCATTTCGCGGCTGGTGGTTTCGTTAAACTGTTCGAGAAAAATATAGCCGATTCCCGGCTTCAGCAGGAACGCGTCCGGCACGCTTTTGCGGCTGATCTCATCGCGCACGATGTTGAATACAATCGGCTGATCCACTCCCTCGCGGGAAACCTTGATCTGCACTGCCGTGCCTTTGGGGCCCTTCAGCAGATCGGCTACCTTGGTGGAATCGAGATTAGCGGTCGGCTTGTCATTCACCATGATGATGATGTCTCCGGGCCGCATTCCGGCTTTGTAGGCGGGAGAACCGACAAACGGCGCCATGACGATCGTCTTGCCGTTCCGTCCCTGGACCGACATGCCGACGCCGTAATAATGACCGCTCTGATCCTCTCGCAGAGCTTCCAGATCTTTCGGATCGAAGAAGTTCGAGTGCGGATCGAGTGTCCGCAGCATGGTCGGGATCGCGCCTTTATAGATACCTTTGTCGGGGCTTACCGGATCGGCGAAGTTCTGCTCGACCGTCGAGTAGACCTTCGTGAACTCCTTCATGCTGGCTTTGACGTCGTCGTCAGAGGTGGCAGCGGACGCGACACTGAGCCGCGGACCATACATTCCGCCGATTACGGCGGAGCCTAAAACCAAAAGCGGGATGAAAAAGTAAGACCGGCGTTTTTGAGCCATCTCGACGAATGACCGTCCTTGTTTAGCAGTATAGCAACGAAATTACAATCCTATTGATTCACGACGTAAACGGCCACGGCAAGGGGTACCCGCGCCGGACAAAAAGTGTCCAGGGCGGAACGGGGAGGCCTGTCGACGCGCCGCACATGGCTCCGGCGCGCAGTCAGAGGCTGACGCCTAAAGCGGTATATTGCCGTGCTTTTTCTTCGGCATCGTATCGACCTTCGTCTCCAGCATCCGCAACGAGCGGATCAGCCGGCCACGCGTTTCATGCGGCACGATCACATCGTCGATAAACCCATGCTCGGCGGCCACGAACGGGCTCGCGAAGCGCTCGTTGAATTCGGCGACCTTCTGCTCCCGCAGGCTGCCGTTACCGCCGCTCAATTCGCGCCGGTAAACAATATTGACAGCACCCTCCGCGCCCATGACGGCGATCTCGGCCGTTGGCCAGGCGAGATTCACATCCGTCCGAAGATGCTTCGAACCCATCACGCAATACGCGCCTCCGTATGCTTTGCGCGTGATGACCGTAATCTTCGGCACTGTCGCTTCAGCATAGGCGTATAGCAGTTTTGCCCCGTGCCGGATGATTCCGCCGAATTCCTGCTCCGTTCCCGGAAGAAAACCCGGCACATCTTCAAACGTAATCAGAGGAATATTGAACGCGTCGCAAAAACGAACGAACCGGGCGCCTTTGACGGATGAATCGATATCGAGGCATCCGGCGAGAAACGCCGGCTGATTGGCCACAACACCCACCGTGCGCCCGTCCAGACGCGCAAACCCCACTACCAGATTCCGCGCAAAGTGCTCGTGCACTTCGAAGAACCATCCATCGTCCACCACGCGGTGAATCACGTCCTTCATGTCGTAAGGAAGATTCGATTCGGCCGGCACAATGGAGTTGAGTTCCGGATCGGCGCGATCCACCGGATCGGTACACGCCTGGCGCGGCGGGTCCTCCCGGTTGTTCTGTGGCAGAAAGCTCAGCAGTTCGCGAATCGTCTGAATGCACTCCGTGTCATCGCGCGAGACGAAATGTCCTACCCCGCTGATGGAGTTGTGCGTCATCGGCCCGCCGAGTTTTTCCTTGGTTACATCCTCGTGGGTGACGGTCTTGATTACATCGGGCCCCGTGACGAACATATAGCTTGTATCCGCGACCATGAACACGAAATCGGTAATGGCGGGCGAGTAAACGGCGCCGCCCGCGCATGGCCCCATAATGGCGGAAATTTGCGGCACAACGCCGCTTGCGAGCGTATTGCGCAGAAAGATATCGGCGTATCCGGCAAGCGACAGCACGCCTTCCTGAATGCGCGCGCCGCCGGAATCGTTCAGCCCGACGAGCGGGGCGCCGGTTTTGAGCGCAAGGTCCATGATCTTGCAGATCTTGCGCGCGTTGGTCTCCGACATGGAGCCGCCAAAAACCGTAAAATCGTTGGCAAACACATAAGCGGGGCGGCTGTTGATAAGGCCGAAACCCGTAACCAGGCCATCGCCAGGCACTACCTGCTCGTTCATGCCGAAATCTTCGCAACGGTGCTGGACCAGCTTGCCCATCTCTTCGAAAGTGCCTTCGTCGAGCAGGAGTTCGATGCGTTCGCGCACCGCCAGTTTGCCTTCGCGATGCTGGCGCTCCCGCCGTTCGGACCCTCCGCCATCTTCAGCCGCTGCGTGGCGGCGCCGGAGTTCATCGAGGCGATTCATCAGAGTTCAGAGTATCGCGGCAACAGGGGGCGATGCGCCCGCGCACCCCGCCAGCCGTTATCCTGAAAAAGAAAATGCCGACACCGACCATGGACCTTGCCCCTCCGGAACTTATCGCGAAATACGAACCCGTCATCGGCCTCGAAGTTCATGTCCAGCTCGGCACGCGCACGAAGATTTTCTGCGGCTGTCCCACCAGTTTCGGCGCACCGCCGAACACCAACGTCTGCCCGGTCTGTCTGGGGCTGCCCGGCGCACTCCCCGTCCTGAGCCGCGAAGCCGTGGAATTGGCCGTGAAAGCCGGCATGGCTCTGAACTGCGAAATCCGTCCGGTCTCCCGTTTCGCCCGGAAGAACTACTTCTATCCCGACCTTCCCAAGGGCTATCAGATCTCAATGTATGACGAGCCTCTGGCCGAACACGGCTTTGTCGACATCCGTGTGGACGGCACGCGCAAGCGCATCGGCGTCACCCGCGTGCACATGGAAGACGACGCCGGCAAGAGCCAGCATGAAGGCTTCAGGGATTCCGACCGCTTTACTTATGTCGACCTCAACCGCTGTGGCGCGCCGCTCATCGAAATCGTCAGCGAGCCCGACATGCGCTCCTCTGAAGAGGCCTTCGCTTACGTCACGGAACTGAAACAGACCCTGCAATTCGTCGAAGTCTCGACCTGCGATATGGAGAAGGGGCATCTGCGCTGCGACGCGAACGTCTCCGTCCGCCTGAAAGGCGCGCCGAAGTTCGGCACCCGCGCAGAGGTCAAAAATCTCAATTCATTCCGCTTCCTCAAACAGGCGATCGAATACGAAATCGCGCGCCAGGTCGCCATTCTCGAAACCGGAGGGACTATTCATCAGGAGACGCGCCTCTACAATCCCGACAGCGGCGAAACCGCCGGCATGCGCAGTAAAGAAGACGCGCACGATTACCGCTATTTCCCCGAGCCTGACCTCGTGCCTCTGCGGGTCGGCGAGAAGTGGCGCGCCGAAGTCCGCGCCGCCATGCCGGAACTGCCTCAGGCCAAACGCGCGCGCTTCATCGAAGTCTACGGATTGCGCGAGTACGATGCCGAGGTGCTCACGTCCACGCGCGCGCTCGCCGAATACTACGAAGTAGTAGCGGAGGTTTCGACGGACCCGAAGATAGCCGCAAACTGGGTCATGGGAGACCTCTCCGGGCTCTTGAAGGCCGCGGGCAGGGACATCGCGGATTCGCCCGTGGCACCGCGGTATCTGGGCGAACTGGTCGGCCTGATCGTGCGGAACGAACTCAGCGGCAAACTGGCCAAAGAGGTTCTGGCGAAGATGGCCGAAACAGGTGAACCTGCCTCCGCAATCGTCGAACGCGAAGGCTTGAAACAGATCAGCGATTCGGGCGCTCTGGAAAAGCTTGTCGATGAAGTAATCGCCGCCAATCCGAAGCAGGTGGAACAATACAGAAGCGGCAAAACCACTGTTATCGGATACCTTGTGGGCCAGGTGATGAAGACATCGCGCGGCCAGGCGAATCCGGCGACGGTCAATGAATTGCTGAAAGCCAAAATCGACGCGTAGGAGGGACTGCCGGTTATGTTCTGCACGCAATGTGGCGCAAGCCTGGCCGATTCCGCGCGTTTCTGCACTTCCTGCGGCAAACCGGCACGCCCCACGCCAAATCCGCTCATCGGCTCAACAACCGCCGCGCCCCGAAAGCTCCGCCGGATCGCGGCAGAGAAAAAAATTGCCGGCGTCTGCGCCGGATTCGCGGAATATTTCGATCTGGACATCACCCTGATGCGCGTGATCTGGGTAGCCCTGCTGCTGATCCCGCCGCATATCGGGTTGATCGCCTATTTCGTTGCCTGGGGCGTGTTGCCGAAATCCTGAAGCGCAAGTTTCGCGATCGTCTCCAGATGGAAGGTCTGCGGGAACAAATCCACCATCGTGAGGGCTTCGATCCTGTAGGCCGGCGCGAGCGCCGCAAGATCCCGCGCCAGAGTCGCCGGATCGCAGGCCACGATGACGAGTGTCCGCGGGCGCAACTCCAGCAATCGCGCGGCGGCAGCCTTGCCCAAGCCCGCGCGCGGCGGGTCCGCCAGCACGAACTCGGGCGCCGTTTTCGCACCCGCCAGAAACACCTCGGTCTGTTCCGTGGTGGTCCTGACCTTGAGCTTCGCGCGTTGCGCATTGTGCCGGAGGTCCGACGCGCTGCGGCCGGCTTCCACCGCCACCACGCGCTCAAATCGCCGCGCCAGAGGGAGCGAGAACAGCCCCGCGCCCGCATACAGATCCCACGCCGTGCCGCCCCGCGCTTCTCCGATTGCCAGACTCGCCAGGCGAGGCAGCAGGAACCGGTTCACCTGGAAGAACGATGTCCCGCTCACCTGGAAAACGTCTTCGTTCACTGCGTATTCGAGAGGACCGGCCACCGTCCCCGGCACTTCCTCCGCCAGCCACTCGAAAAAACGTCTGGCAACCGGCCGTTCGCTTTCGAGCACGTTCCATTGCACCTGCCGCTCGTCGGTAAATACTTCGAGCGACCCCAAAAATCTGGCCAGCGCCGGTCC
>Ga0207933_1000260_pt1 | contig 55148 bp, 60 predicted proteins | sample NGESurdeep092012_4_FD_184488 | JGI IMG/M metagenome (GOLD analysis project Ga0207933, IMG submission 184488) | Arctic peat soil microbial communities from Barrow, Alaska - NGEE Surface sample F53-3 deep-092012 (SPAdes) | ecosystem: Environmental > Terrestrial > Soil > Wetlands > Peat ...
TGCCCGGAGCCCTCGCGCGCCATGGACCAGATGCTCTACGGCATCATGCTGGACGGCTGACAAAGCGCTGAGTTTTGCGAGTTGCAACTGGGGGCCCAATCGGGCAACTAATTCCAAATATTGTTTGGTCGGATAGAGGAGCGGCCCTGTGAACGTCCAGGAAGTCAGGCAACTAGACGGCTATCTGAAAAAGGTTTTCGGCAACCCGAATATTCGCGTGGTACCGAAGAACAACGAAGAAGCCGAGGTTTTCGTCGGCGAGGACGATCTCGGCGAAATGACCGTCGACGACGAGGACGGCGAGCGTTCCTATAATTTCCGCATGGTGATCCAGGTCTCGGCCGATCCGTCGATGCAGCCGGTGCCGACGCTGACCAATTATCTGCGGCTGAAATTCAACAACGACAAAATTCGAGTCGTGACGCGTCCGAAGAAAATGGATTCGCTGGAAGCCTATATCGGCGAGGAATTTCTCGGCGTGTTGTTTCTGGAAGCCGAGAAGGGCCGCAAGAGCTACATTCTCGAATTGCCGATTCTGGATATCGATTTGGTCGATAGCGGCGAATAATCGGCGTCAATCGTTCGGACGCCACCGCGCCATTAACTTATCGATGCCGGCGGCGACGTTCTTCCAATCACCGAGCCATTCGTGCGGAAAGCGGAAGGTGATGTCGGCCTCGCCAATGCGGCGCTCCAATAAACAAGTGCCGGAATTTGTCACCCCTTTACGCGAACAGCGCGCGAGAAAATGCGCTGGCGCTGCCGACTCAAACACCAACTCCTCGCCCTGATAGGGCGTGCCGTCGCGGAACGGGCGCAGCGTCAGACCCTCCGGCCCGGCAACCGGCTCCGGCACCAGATAGCGCGGATAAATTTCGTCCACCCGCTCCTTGAGCGGCAACGTGCCGTCGCCGGGCTCGATATTGACGAACATCCGCTCGTTTGGGTTCACAGGCTTGCCGTCGATCACCTTGATCGAGGGATCGGGCGGCATCAGCGACGGCCACAGATAAGCGAGATCGACTTTCGGCAGCGCGCCGACATGGCGCTGCGAGGGAATGCGAATGGCGGCCGGCTCGATGTTGAAGGCAACGCCCGCGACCATGATCGGCAGCGACGGCGCATCGAGCGAGACCGGCGCATCCGGCCAGCGCGGCCACAGCACGTAGCCGACATAAAGCGTGGCGGCGGCGCAGACTGCGGCAAAAACAAGCATCGGAGCGGCGAGCGGATTGTGGCCACGGTGGACCGCGCGGCGGCGCTGGGGATGGATCGCGTAGCTGGCCATGTTCCTTCTGGTGCCACGACAGGGTTAACCATTCGTTACGGAGGTTAACCATCGGTTAAGGATTACATGGCGGGCCGCGCCGGAACTTGCGACATAGGCCGCCGGCATTGCGTTGAGGCGTCACGATGACCGCGGAATCCTTTCAGATGCTGCTCGCGCTGGCGCTCGGCTTTGCCGTGGCTGGCATGTTGTGCTCCGCCTATCGGCTCGCCACCAGCCGGTTGCCGAGCTTCAAATTGCTGACGGCCGGGCCCAATGCCCGCACTTTCGCGGCGCTTCCGCTTTTGATGTTCGCCGCGCCGTTCCTGATCATGCGCAATACGCTGATCGGCCGCCGCGAGGAGAGCCGCCGCTTCCAGATGGTGTTCTTCGCGACGCTGATCGCCGGCTTCTGGAGCCTGATGTCCGGCATGGTCGTGGTGATGAGCCTGCAAGCCTGCGGCCTGATCCTCGCCTAAACCGCTTTCCTCTTCAGCATCATTCGGGCAAGTTCGAGCTCCTTAACGGAGGCGCGAATGCCCATCTATGAACTCGACGGCCAGACGCCGGAATTTCCCGGCGACGGCCAATATTGGGTGGCTGACACGGCGGTGCTGATCGGTCGCGTGCGGCTCAAGCCCGAAGCCAGCGTTTGGTTCGGCGCGGTGCTGCGCGGCGACAATGAATGGATCGAACTGGGCGAGCGCTCGCAGATCCAGGACAATTGCACGCTGCATACCGACATGGGATTTCCGCTCGTGATCGGCGTCAATTGCGTGATCGGTCACAAGGTGATGCTGCACGGCTGCACCATCGGCGACAATTCGCTGGTCGGCATGGGCGCGATCGTTTTGAACGGCGCCAAGATCGGCAAGAACAGTCTGGTCGGCGCCGGCGCGCTGGTCACCGAAGGCAAAAGCTACCCGGACAATTCGATGATCGTCGGCGCGCCCGCGCGCGCCATCCGCACGCTTGATGAGAAGGCGCTGGCGATGATTCGCGGCGGCGCGGATCACTATGTCAAGCGCTGGAAGCAATATGCCAAGGGCCTGAAGAGGGTCGGCTAGGCCGCTATCTGCTTGGCTTCGATCTGCGGCGGCACGCGGAACGCGATTGCGAACCGGTTCCAGGTGTTGATCGCCGCCACCGCTGCCGTGAGGTCGACGATTTCCTTCTCCGAGAATTGTTCGCGTACCGTAGCATAGACCTCGTCAGACACGTGTGTCTGCGACACCAAAGTAACGGCTTCGGTCCAGGCGAGCGCCGCACGCTCCTTTTTGGTGAACACGCCTGCTTCGCGCCAGGCGTCGAGCAAATGCATGCGCTCATCGGTCTCGCCGATCTTGCGTGCGTCGCGTGTGTGCATCGCGAGGCAATGGGCGCAACCGTTGATCTGCGAGGCACGAATTTTGATGAGCTCGCGCAGCTTGGCATCGAGCCCTGATTGGTCGACATACTTCTGCAGGGCGGACACCGCCTGGTAGATGGCGGGACTCACTTTGGTTACGTCAATTCGCTGTTGCATGGGCAATTCCACAATCGGCGCGTCGCTCCCATGCCAAGCATTGCGCTGTAAGCTTGCCGGCAGTCTGACTGCATCGTGGCATTTTCGCGAAGGATGGAACGCGACAGTTCCCCCAAAAAGGTGCGGCCAGCCTTGGGGGAGGCTGGCCGCTCGCGAACCCGGTCGGGGGACGGGGAGGGGTGGGGACGGAGACCGGGAGCGCGAATTCCTTCTTCGGTTAACGGGCTCAGACAGAACTTCGGTTAGCTTGGATCAGACGAACGAAACTTGCTCAAACAGATTTGGTTTCCGGAGTTCCCATGCGCCACCGGCGCATGTGGGTTGCTTTATGTGGTACGCGGTTGCCTCAGCGGGCCGCCACGTAAGCAGGGGTGTTGCGCGGTTCGCCGAGCGCGACCCAGGAATTCTGATCGTGCTGCGCCTGGCGCTTCACGAATTTGTAGCCGGTGTGGTTCCAGGCCAGGATTTGCGATTCCTGGTTGTCGAGAATGAATTCGCCGCGGTTGGTCTTAACCGTCAGCACGGCGTGGCCTTCGCCCTTCTTGTCGCGAACCACGGTCATCAACAGCGCTTCGCGCGGCCAGCCGGCTTTGATGAGCATGTGGCGCTTGAGCAGGGCATAATCTTCGCAATCGCCGTAGCCGTCTTCGCCCATGTTCCAGCGTTCGACGACGCCCCAATGTTCGATGTCGGTAAGCGGCTTGATGGTGTCGTTGACCCACGTGTTCACTTTAATCAGGTCGTTCCAGGTCTTGCTGGTCAGAACGATGTCGCGCGGTGCGGTCGTACCGGTGGCGCACTCGCCTTTGTATTCGACGCAGAACTCGACCCAGCCGATCGGGGCGCGGGTGACCGAGCCGACCGTGGCGTAGACCTGTTCATTGGCCGGGGTGAGCGAGGCGTAACGTTCGCCGGCTGAAGCGGTGCCGGCGATGGTTGAGATAATAGCGGCGCCGGCAATCGCCAGAATAGTAGCCGTACGCGGCAGTATATTTTTATGCGAGAACATGTTGAGACCCCTCTGTTTCCGTCGAGGTCAAAATTCCCACAAAGATTTTGCTTGGCGACTAAGTATAGACAGTGTAATTTAATCGAAATAGCCTCAAAAATAGCGCCAATACTATGAAACTTCAATATTGTTTCGATTAAAATGTCTAGTAATACGATTTATGTAAAAGTTTATACATTAAACTATTATGGCCGATAAACCCGTGCTTTTCGGGCGTTTCGGCGCGCGCCATTTACCCTGCGAGCGCCACAGCAAGCACCAGCGGGCTACCGCGCGAGCGTCGGCGCGCACAAAAAAGCGACGCGCCAATGCGCGCAATTCGAATTAATTCGTTGAAGCAACGCTGACCGTGCGGCGCGATGCGGCAAAAGCCTGGCAATCGGTGGACGGAAATGTGCGGCGTCGAACTTAAAAAAATCGCCCGCGCGAGGCGGGCGAATGCAGCTTCAATGATGATCGGAAAAGGCCATGACCGGACCGCGTTACCGGCGCAGGCTCAGCGTCGGCGAACTCAGGTTCCGGTGACGTTGTCTTCCAGGGAGTCCGGATGCTGGAGCCGGGTGAATTCGATGGCGAAGCCGTCTTCGATATGGCGCACCACCCGCCCGGCGGTCTTGCCGATGGTCACGGCAGAGCCTACCGGCGGTAACAGGTTCGGCGCGATCGAGATGGCGGCACCCGAGGCCGACAAGTCGATGACGCGGCAGGTGACGTTCTCGCCGTTTTGCAGGATCAGGCGGGTGACCGGATTGCGCGGGACGAAGCGACCGTGGCGGCGATCTTCCGGCAAATTGAGGATCTGGCGATTGGCGAGCCAGGTGAGCTGAGCGGCGAGCTTGTCGCGCTTGCGAGGCGTCGCCGCGATGGTCATGGCAAAACCGCTGTCGATCAGGCGCGCGATTTTGCCTTCCAGGCGTCCGAGATGATCAACATAGGCGATCACGCGTTCGCCCGGCTGCCCGACATTCGGCGCGACGACAGCCATGCCGCCTGGCGACATGTCGACCACCTGGCAGGGGAATTCGCGTCGATCGGCGAGCATGTAGCGGCCGAGCAGGTTGACCTTGACGCGCTGATGACGCCGGCGCTCTTCCGCCAGCGGCAAAATTCTGGTCTTGGTCATTGACAATGCCATGGGGGGGCCGGCTTTTGAAACGCGGTTGCCCGCAAACATCGACCCTATGGCCGTTAGATTAATGGTTCGTTAGCCGGTCTGGTCTCCCGACGGCGTTTCGCGGCCGCCACTATATACAACGAAGCCATGTCGAATTCGCGAACCGAGGCGCGGCGGGTCCGGCTGTTGTGGCGGCATAAAGATCGGCGCTTCCAATTCGGTTACTCCACCGCCGATATGGCGCAAGGTGCGAACCGAAAGCTCCACCACCGGCCTTTCGCCCAGCCAATAAGGCGGCACGACCGGCGCCAGCACGCCGAGCGCACGGATGCGCGCGTGACCACTATGCGACAGCGGCAGCAGCAGCATTTCGAGATCGGCTTCGGCGCCGTCGGCGCCGCGGCCGCTAAGGCCGACGACCGCGCCGGTCTGGTCTTCGCAGACCGCGGCGGTAAGCCGTTCGAGAATTTTCTGGCTGCTATCGTCCCACAGTTCGGCAAAGTTTTCGCCCTTGAGCTCGCGGCCGAACAGCGCGCAGACGCGCGTGCCGGCCAGACGAAAGCGCAGCACGTCGACAAAGTCGGCTGCCAGTATGAAGGTGTCGCCGAGTTGATGGCGAATGTCGGCCGGATCGATGTCGGCGCGTGCGGGCGCTATGTTTGTTCCGCGCCGCTCGTTCCAATAGCGATAGATCGCCCGCGTCGAGGGATGTTTCATGTCGCGCCACCTGTTCCGTCGCGAGACGATTGCGTTGACGCCGCTGTCCCCGATCGGGACATGAGCGCCGGCATTTCGCCGCGATGGATTGAATGGAGCAGGCGGCGTGCCGGATGGGCGCAACGCGCGCGCCTTGCGCCGGTTAGTGTTAAAATCGGCGCGCGGTGGCCGGCGCGCACGCGGCTTCCTAGTGTGGCGGCCGATCCATATGAATTCCCGGTGCTGTGCGTGGCTGCGCAAAACCGGACCTAAAACCGGACTTGGGGAGGGCGAAAGCCCTCCTTTCTTTTTGCCTTATTCGTTTTCTAAAAGCTCGCAGGCGGGTTGCGATATGCCGGGCAAAAGCGTAACTCGGGCTTTCCCACCGGAACACGCTGTCAGTGCAACGCGAACCGCTCTTCAATGTCCCCACTGTCATTGTCGTTTTGCTGGCCGCGCTGGCGGCAATTCACGGCGTGCGTGAATGGCTGCTGAGCGAAGAGTGGGATATCTGGTTCGTCTACACTTTCGCCTTTGTGCCGGCGCGCTACGATGCCTCGATCGTGCTCGGCGGCGTATTGCCGGGCGGTTTCGGCGCCGAGATCTGGACCTTCGTCACTTATGCATTTCTGCACGGAAGCTGGACGCATTACGCGGTCAACGCCGTCTGGCTGCTCGCCTTCGGCAGCGCGGTGGCGCGCCGTTTCGGTGCGATGCGCTTTCTCGCCTTCTTCGCCGTCACGGCGGCGGCCGGCGCGCTCATGCATCTCGTCACCAATGCCGGCTCGCCGGCGCCGATGATCGGCGCTTCGGCCTCGATCTCGGGGGCGATGGCGGCGGCGATGCGATTTGCTTTTCAGCGCGGCGGTCCGCTCGGTTTCATGCGCGGCGACGAAGATGAATCCTATCGCGTGCCGGCACTACCGCTCACGGGCGTCTTAAGCGATCCGCGCGTGCTGATATTTTTAGCGGTCTGGTTCGGCATCAACATACTGTTCGGCCTCGCCGCGACGCCGCTCACCGGCGCCAATGAATCGGTGGCATGGCAGGCGCATATCGGCGGTTTTCTTGCCGGCTTGTTGTTGTTTTCCTGGTTCGACCCGAAACCGCGCGCGTTTCCCTATGACGGCCCCGGCGACGACGACCCCGATGCAATGGGACATCAGCCCTGACCGAACTGCGACGCAGTGCAACATGAAATTATTCTTGACGGAACCTCTCGCCCGGCAGGATCGTTCATCAGGACTCGGGAGAATCAACGCAGAGAGTTGAGCTCCCCGACCAAGGAGGCTGCCATGAACGTGAAGACGATTCTGGCCGCTAAGGGCGGCGATATCTTCAGCATCGAACCGACGGCGGACCTTTCGGCGGCGGCGAATTTATTGAGCATGCATCGCATCGGCGCGGTAGTGATCTGCGGCGCCGGCGGCAGGCTGGCCGGCATCCTGTCGGAACGCGATATCGTGCGCGCGATGTCGGAGCAGGGCGCGCAGGCACTTTCTCTGCCGGTCGGTCAGGTAATGACGCGCAATGTCGCGACCTGCGGCGAAGACGACTCCGTCGCGGAAATCATGGAGCGCATGACAACAGGAAAATTCCGTCACTTGCCGGTGATCAAAGGCAATAAGCTGCTCGGCATTATTTCGATCGGCGACGTGGTCAAGCAACGTGTCGAGGAAATCGAGCGCGACGCTGACGCAATGCGCGTCTACATCCAGACCGCGTAGAGCGTTTTCGAGCGAAGTGGGTACCGGTTCGCGTGAAGAAAACGCGATAAAATAAAAGCTAGAGCCCCGGCTTTGATTCCATCAAAGCCGGATAGGCTCTAGCGAAATCCGTTATTTGCCGCCGCCATTGGTCGCGTAAGGCTGCGATAGGGCGTCGATCGCCTCGGTAATGCCTTCCATGGCTTTTTCGGTTGCTTCGGCGCCGAGCGCGATGGCGTCGTTGCCGCGATGGAAATCGAACCAACCGATTTTGCCGAGCCGCGGATTGATCGACACATCGGGCGGGTCGCCGGCCAGCCGCGCGCGCGTGATGCGGTCCTGCATGACGTTGAAGGCTTCCACCATCACGGTCGGAATGCCGGGTCGCCCGCGCGAGCCGAACATCTGCCGGCGCAGCGAGTGTTCGCCGCTGAACATGCCGCGCAGCCCATGTGGTTTGGCGGCTTCGAGCGCGGCGGCGTTGTCGTCTTCTTCATTAGAGCCGTGGTCGGCGATGATGGTGCCGCGCCCGAACAGATCGGCGTTGAGATTGACCGCGATTACCAGCCGGGCGCCGAGCGCGCGCGCCGCCGACACCGGCACCGGATTGACCAGAGCGCCATCGACCAACCAGCGGCCGCCGATCTTCACCGGCGGAAAAATCCCCGGCAGCGCGTAAGAGGCACGCATGGCGTCGGCGAGGCGGCCGCGCGTCAGCCAGATTTCGTGGCCGGTGTTGAATTCGGTGGCGATAGCGGCAAAGCGCAGCGGTAGGTCCTCGAACCGCGCATCGCCAAGCGCTTCGGTCAGGCGCGCATTGAGGCGACCGCCCCCGATCAGGCCGGAGCCGGACAGGCTGATGTCGAGATAGCTGAAGATGCTGCGCAGTTTCAAACCGCGCGCCCATTCCTCGAAGCCGTCGAGCTGGCGTGCGGCGTAGCAGCCGCCGACCACCGCGCCGATCGAGGTGCCGACGATGACGTCGGGCACGATGCCGTGCGCCTCGAGCGCGCGCATCACGCCGATATGAGCAAAGCCGCGCGCGGCGCCGCCGCCGAGCGCGAGCCCGATGGTCGGACGCGCTATCTCCGGTTTTACCTGCGCGTTGGCGTCTTCCGCCCGATCCCCGTCGCGCTTTGCGAATAGCCCCTCAAACACCAAGCCCGGTCTCCCGCGGTCCCGACAACATCATCCAGGCGGTCCGGTTCGTGGACAAGACGTTCGCCTCAATACGGTAAATTGCTGACCGACCGCTATGGCTTAAACGTGACCGCAAGGCTGCGCCCCGGTGATTACATTAAGGTTAAACGCCCCGGTCTGGATAATGCGCAGCAGCGGTAAAAGGTTCGATTTTCGCGTCTGTTTCCGGCCCTATTTTGTCGGCCGTACCATCGAAAACACCCGCTCGACCACGGCATATTGGTCATAGCCGCAGCGCGCCAAGGGCATCATGGCGGCGGTATCGAGCAGCCCATCGACGATGAAGCGGTCGTCGATATGGACGCCGACTACCTGGCCGAACACGACGTGACAATCGACCGGTTCGCCCTCGAAGGTCGTCATCGGCACGATCTTGATCAGCTTGCATTCGAGCGCGCAAGGGCTCGCCTTCACGCGCGGCGGCTTGACCATGCGCGAGGGCGCAGGCTCGAGCCCCGCGCGTACCATCTCGTTGTTGCCGCGCGCCATCGGCGCCGAGGTCGTGTTAATCTGCTCGCGCAGATCATAGTTGGCGAGGCTGCACACGAACTCCCCGGTCTCTTCGATGAAGGCAACCGAATCCTTGCGGCCTTCGCTGCCGAACATCAGCAAATTCGGCCGGCTGTTGACACCGTTGAAAAAGGAGTAGGGCGCGAGATTGATCTCGCCCTTGGCGCTCATCGAGGTGATCCAGCCGATCGGCCGCGGCGCCATGATCGCCTTGAAGGGATCGTGCGGCAGGACCTTTTTGTCGCGCTTGTCGGGCTCGTAGAACATCTGTCTCCGCTCTAAGCTGGATATCGCGTGACAATGGACTCAAGTCTCGGCCGGTCGCGATCCTCCGGCGGCTTGACCGGATGGCCGATATGCACAAAGCCGGCGATGCGTTCGTTTCCGGCAAGCCCGAGCACGTCGAGCACGGCGCGGTCATAGGCGTACCATTCGGTCAGCCAGCTCGCGGCAAAGCCGAGCGCGTAAGCCGCCCAGACCAGATTCATTGACGACGCGCCGGCCGATAATTGCTGCTCCCATTCGGGAATTTTAACATGTGGCGCGGCGCGGCTGACCACCGCGATGACCAAAGGCGCGCGCGCCAGACGCCGGCGCTCGAACTCGATCTGGTCGGGAGTGGCGTCCTGATGCGACGCGCGATACACTTCGGCGATTTTCTCGCCGGCGGCGAGCCGGGCGTCGCCCGCGAATACGATGTAGCGCCAGGGCGTCAGCTTGCCGTGGTCGGGCACGCGCGAAGCGATGGTGAGCAGGGTGTCGATGTCGGCCTGACTTGGCGGCGGCCCGGTCAATTCCATCGGCTTAACCGAGCGGCGGGTTTTTAACAATTCCAATGCGTCGGCCATTCAATTCCTCGGAGATTCGCGGGCCGCGCTTAGCATAGCGCGCCCCGGCTGCGGAAACGAAACGATAGAAAGCCGGTCGGCTTGAAATCGCCGCGATTTAGGCCGAAAACCTTGACCATCATGAGCTGTGCATCCGCATATTCCGCTATTTCGCAGAGGTCCGGCCGGCGCGCCATTGTCGCCGCGCTCGCCACTCTTGCGCTCGCAGCGCCGGAAGTGGCCTTTGCGCAAGTCGGCACCAATTCGCTGTTTTCGGCGACGCCGTCGTTCGGACTGATTTCGCCCGGCGTGCGCGGCGACGGTTTCAGCGGAGACGCGCAGGCGCAGCCGCCGATGGCGATGCCGATGGTTCCGGCCGGTCAGGTGGCGCTCGTGCTGTCGGCGCGGTTTGGCAAGGAAGCTCCGCCGATCGGCGGCGGGCTGACCTGGCGAGTCTACGCCGCCAAGCCCGATGCTACGGGAAATTTTCATCTCGTGCGCGAGGATAAGACGGCTTCGCCGACCATGGTGATGCCGGCCGGCGCCTACATTGTCCATGTCGGCTTCGGGCTTGCGACCGCGGTCAAACCGGTGACGCTACGCGGGCCGACGGTGCGAGAGGAATTCGACCTGCCGGCAGGGGGCTTGCGCATCGAGGGCAAAGTCGGCGACGTGCGCATTCCGGCCGGGCAGATTTCATTCGACGTCTATAAAGGCAGCCAGTTCGAAGCCGGTGACCGCCGCCCGATCGCCGAGCATGTGATGACTGGCTCGGTGGTCGTCATTCCGGAAGGCACTTATTACATCGTCTCGAATTACGGCGACGCCAATTCGCTGGTGCGTTCCGATATCCGCGTACAGGCCGGCAAGCTCACCGACATTACCGTCAATCATCGCGCCGCCATCATCACGCTCAAGCTGGTCAACGAGAAGGGCGGCGAGGCGCTCGCCAACACGGCCTGGTCGGTGCTCACGCCCGGCGGCGACGTGATCAAGGAATCGATCGGCGCGTTCCCGCGCGTGGTGCTGGCGGAAGGCGAATATCGCGCCATCGCCCGCAATGAAGGCAAGGTTTACGAGCGCGAATTCAAAGTGGTGACCGGCGTCGATGGCGACGTTGAAGTCGCGACGCATTAGCCGGGCCGCATTAATTTCGAAACTTGGAAGGATGATGGTGACGCAAACGATGATGAACGACGCGGGCAATCGCTCCGCCTTAGACATATTCACGGCCCTCGATCCGCGCTCGATCGCACTCCTACTGGACGTTGACGGCACGCTGATCGACATCGGGCCGTCGCCCTTCGAGGTCGAAGTTTCCGCCGCGTTGAAGGAATCGCTAAAGCGCCTGTTCGACCTGACCGGCGGCGCATTGGCGCTGGTGAGCGGGCGGCCGATCCGCGATCTCGACATGCTGTTTGCGCCGTTGATCTTGCCGGCGGTCGGTGGCCACGGCGCGGAGATGCGCGCTGCGAGCGATACCATCACACGCATCGAAAATCTGCCAGAAGCCATGCGCCGCGAACTGACGGAAGCGGCGACGCCGGGGTCGGGCGTCGAATTCGAAGACAAGGGTTATTCGGTCGCGCTGCATTACCGCAATGCGCCGCATCACGAGGAGCGGCTGCGCGAGCATGTGGCGGCGAGGCGCGCGGCCTATCCGGCCGAGCGCACCGAAGTGCTGCCCGGCAAATCGGTGTTGGAAGTCAAACGGCAGCACATCGACAAGGGCGCCGGTTTGCGCGCCCTGATGACGCACGCGCCATTTGCCGGACGCGAGCCGGTATTTATCGGTGACGATGTGACCGACGAAGCCGCCTTCGCGGCGTTGCCGGCATTGGGCGGAAAAGGTTTTTCCGTCGGTCGGAACTTTGCAGGACTGACGGGAATTTTCTTATCACCGGGGGAGGTTCGTGACGCGCTGCGGCGCCTTGCCGGTATTGAATAGGCTTAACATTTCATGACCGATTACGGGTTGGATATCGCGGTGATCGGAAACGGCCGCACCGCGGCGCTGGTCAATCCGGAGGCGCGCATCCTGTGGTGGTGCCTGCCGCGCTACGACGGCGACCCGGTGTTCTGCCGGCTGCTGTCGGGCGAGGAGGAAAAAGGCTTCACCGACGTGGTGCTCGACGGGATGGTCGAAACGACGTCGGACTATGTGCGCAATACCGCGATCGTGGTGACCGAACTGATCGACGGCAACGGCGGCAAAGTGCGCGTGACCGATTTCGCGCCGCGTTTCGAGAATTACGGCCGCACGTTTCGTCCACCACAACTGGTGCGCATCATTGAGCCGGTTTCCGGCATGCCGCGCATCACCATTCGGTTTCGCGCCACGCATCGCTACGGCGTAGCGGTCGACCATCGCTCGGCCGGCAGCAACCATATCCGTTATTGGCGCGACGAAGTGCCGGTGCGGCTGACCACCGACGCACCGCTATCGTACATCGAAAACGAAGCCTCCTTCATTCTGACGCGGCCGCTGCATCTGGTGTTCGGCACCGACGAGCCGTTCGAAGGCACGCTCGAAAGCACCTGTCGCGAATTCAACGAACGCACGCGCGACTATTGGCAGGAATGGGTGCGGCGTCTGGCCTTTTCGATCGACTGGCAGGATGAAATCATCCGCGCCGCCATCACGCTGAAATTATGCAGCTTCGAGGAGACCGGCGCGATCGTGGCGGCGCTGACAACATCGATCCCCGAAGTGCCGGGCGCGAAACGTAATTGGGATTACCGCTTCTGCTGGCTGCGCGACGCATTTTTCGTCGTGCGCGCGCTTAATCGCATCGGCGCCACGCGCACGATGGAAGATTTTATCTCTTACATACTGAGTATTTCGACCGGCCACGCTGCGACCATCAGCCCGGTCTACGGCATCGTGCACACGGACGACCTCGCCGAGCGCGACGCCACGGCTCTTGCCGGTTACCGCGGGGATGGCCCGGTGCGCATCGGCAACGCGGCCGTTCATCAGGACCAGCACGATGTCTACGGCAGCATTATCATGGCGGCGACGCCGATGTTTTTCGACCGGCGGCTGCCTCGGCCGGGCGATGCCGGGCTGTTTCGCTCGCTCGAACCGCTCGGCGAACGGGCGGCCAGCCTCGCCCTCAAACCTGACGCGGGCATATGGGAATATCGCGGGCGTAAACATGTACATACACATTCCGCCGCGATGTGCTGGGCCGGATTGCACCGGTTACAGGCCATTGCCGGCCATCTCGGGCTGACCGATCGCGCGCAATATTGGGGCGGCCTGGCCGCCTCTTTGGGCGAGGAAGTGCTCAAACAGGCCTGGAACCCGAAACGAAACACTTTTTCGGGCGCTTTTGGCGGCGACGATCTCGACGCCTCAACACTGCTGCTGGCCGAGCTCGGGTTGATTGCGCCTCAAGACCCTCGATTTGTCGCAACCGTGGAAGCCATCGAGCGTGAACTTCGGCGCGACTTCCACGTTATGAGGTATGCGGCGGCGGATGATTTCGGGCTTCCGGAAACTGCCTTTTTGATTTGTCGCTTCTGGTTGATCGATGCAATGTGGGAAATAGGGCGGCACGACGAGGCCCGGGATATGTTCCTCGACGCGCTCAAGCTAAGAAACCGCTACGGGCTATTATCGGAAGACGTTCATCCGGCAACCGGCAAGCTCTGGGGAAATTTTCCACAGACTTACTCGATGTCCGGATTGATATTAACCGCGATCAAACTATCGCGTAGCTGGGGGGCTCGGTATTGGCGCGACTTGTCGTAGTTTCGAACCGCGTCGGCATCCCCGATGGCACCGCGCGCGCGGGCGGGCTGGAAGTGTCACTTCGCCCGGCGCTGAAAAAGCGCGGCGGCATCTGGTTCGGGTGGAGCGGCAAGGTCGCCGAGGGCGAGCCCGGCCCCGCGAAGACGGTTGTGCACGACAACGTCTCTTACGTGACCGTCGATCTGCAAAAAGACGATTACGAAGAATTCTATAACGGCTTTGCCAACCGGGTGCTGTGGCCGATATTGCATTACCGGCTCGACCTCGCCGAATTTACGCGCCGCGATCTCGGCGGCTATTTTCGCGTCAATCATTTCTTCGCCGACAATCTGGCAAAACTACTGCGGCCCGACGATCTGGTCTGGGTGCATGATTATCATCTGATGCCGCTCGCCAAGTCGTTGCGCGAGCGCGGTCATAAAAACAAGATCGGGTTTTTTCTGCACGTTCCCTGTCCACCGCCGGAGATTCTCACGGCATTGCCCAATCATGAACGGCTGGTGCCGGCGCTATGCCAATACGACGTGGTCGGTTTCCAGACCGAAGTGGACGCCAATAATTTTTCGCGCTTTCTCTCCGAGGAAATCGGGCTGCGGCGCATGAACGAAAACAGCTTTATCTATGACGGCCGGGTCGTACGCGTCGGCGTATTCCCGGTCGGCGTCGAGACCGATGTGTTTGCGCGGCTGGCGCGGCGCGCGGTCGGATCGGCCTTTGTTCGCGAAGTGCTGGCCAGCATGGTCGGCCGCGCCATGATTATCGGCGTCGACCGGCTCGACTACAGCAAAGGCATTCCGCAACGGATGGAGGCTTTTGAAAAGCTGCTGACCAATTTCCCGGAATGGCGCGGGCTGGTTACTTATTTGCAGATCACACCGCGCAGCCGCACCGACATCGATGAATATGCCGATCTCGGCCGCAGCGTCGGTGAGGCAGTCGGGCGTATTAATGGCAACTTCGGTGAAGCGTCATGGACCCCGCTGCGCTATATCAACAAGGCGCATAGCCGCACGGCGCTGGCCGGACTTTACCGCAGCGCGCGCGTCGGATTGGTAACGCCGCTGCGCGATGGCATGAACCTGGTGGCGAAGGAATATGTCGCGGCGCAGGACCCGGACGATCCCGGTGTCTTGGTGCTGTCGCGTTTTGCCGGCGCCGCGCGCGAATGCGGCGCGGCGGTGCTGGTCAATCCTTACGATTCGGAAGGCGTCGCGATCGCGATCAACCGTGCGCTGTCCATGTCACTGGAGGAGCGGCGCATGCGTCACGCCGCCAATTTCCGGGTGCTGGGCGAGAACGACCTGAAGTATTGGGCCGAACGTTTCCTCGGCCTGCTCGAGCATCCGGAAGCCGCCGGCGAGATGGAGGTCGGTGCGTCGCGGCTGATGGCGAACCAAATCGAGGCGATGCGGGCATCCGGGCCGCGTCATTAGCTTTACATTGAGCTATGTCACAGCAGACATGGCCGAAGCAGACGGCATGATCCCTGCGCCTTAACCCGGGACGTTCGCCGGACGAGACCGCCGGTCCATTGAAAGCAATGTTCATACGTCGTAGGTTGGGTGCGAGGGTGGTCGATGCCTACCATTCTGCGAATTTCGGGAATTCGTTTCTTTTTCTATAGTCTCGAAGAGGCGGAGCCGCCTCATGTGCATGTCGAGCATGGCGATAGCGTTGCGAAGTTCTGGCTCGATCCGGTGGCGCTTGCCGAGACTCGCGGCTTTCGTTCACATGAATTGAATCGCTTGCGCGTACTGGTTATCGAACATCGCGCCGCTTGCCTGGAGGCCTGGAATGCTCACTTCCGTCGTTAAGTTTGACACCAACGCGGTCGATGTGAAGGTGTCGGATGTTCAACTTATTGTCGTTTTAGCCGATGGGCGTGAACTGGCGGTGCCGCTCGCGTGGTTTCCGCGGCTGACCGACGCAACGCAAGCGCAACGGAAAAACTGGCGTCTCATCGGACAGGGGCAAGGAATTCACTGGCCCGATGTCGATGAGGATATTTCGGTCGTCAGTTTGTTGCGGGCAGTATGAGTCTTAACATAGTGGGCAGCCTCACTCACCCACTTGACGCCCGCTTCAAATCCGGCGGCAGCGCTTCTTCGGCCAGCATCTTTAGCGCCTCGTCGAGCGGCATAACGCTTTGTTTCTCGGAGCCGAGGCGGCGGATTGAAACCTGCCGCGTTTCGGCTTCCTTTTTGCCGACGACCAGCAGCGCAGGAACCTTGGCAAGCGAGTGCTCGCGCACCTTGTAATTTATCTTCTCATTCTTCAAATCGGCATCGACGCGCAAGCCGAGCTTGCGCGCCGCCGCGGTGACTTCCGCGGCGTAATCGTCGGCGTCCTGCGTGATGGTGCAGACCACCGCCTGCTTGGGCGAAAGCCACAACGGCAGATGCCCGGCATAATGCTCGAGCACGACGCCGAGGAAGCGCTCCATCGAACCGCAAATGGCGCGGTGGATCATCACCGGCGTTTTCTTCGAGCCGTCGGCGGCGATGTAGAAGGCATCGAACCGCTCCGGCAAATTGAAGTCGACTTGTGTGGTGCCGCATTGCCAGTCTCGGCCGATGGCGTCACGTAGCACGTATTCGAACTTCGGCCCGTAGAAAGCGCCTTCGCCCGGATTGATCGCGGTCTTGATCTTCTGGTTGTGACTGCGCGCTTCGATCTGTTTGAGAACGTCCCGCATGATGCCTTCGGCGTGATCCCAGGCTTCATCCGAGCCGACGCGCTTTTCGGGCCGGGTCGAAAGCTTGACGGTGAGGTCGCCGGTAAAGCCGAAATCCTGATAGGTTGACAGGATCAGGTCGTTGATTTTGAGGCATTCCTCGGCCATCTGATCTTCGGTGCAGAATACGTGAGCGTCATCTTGCGTGAAGGCACGCACGCGCAACAGACCATGCATCGCGCCGGACGGCTCGTAACGGTGCACGATCCCGAATTCGGCCATGCGCAACGGCAGCTCGCGATAGCTTCGCAGCCCGTGCTTGAATATCTGAATGTGACCGGGGCAGTTCATCGGTTTGATGGCGTAGACGCGTTCGTCTTCGGTGTCGTCGCCTGCGGAGGTGGCCTGAAACATGTTCTCGCGGAACCAGCGCCAATGGCCGGAGGTCTCCCACAATGACTTGTCGAGCAACTGCGGCGCGTTGACTTCCTGGTAGTCGCCTCTCAGGCGGCGGCGCATATAGGCGACGATCTCCTGGAAAATGGTCCAGCCGTTGGCATGCCAGAACACCGTGCCCGGACCTTCCTCCTGGAAGTGAAACAGGTCCATCTCGCGGCCGAGCTTGCGGTGGTCGCGCTTCTCGGCCTCTTCCATGTTCTTGATGTAAGTATCGAGATCTTCCTGTTTGGCGAAGGCGGTGCCGTAGATGCGCGACAGCATCGGGTTGTTTGAATCGCCGCGCCAGTAGGCGCCGGCCACCCGCATCAGCTTGAACGCGTTGCCGACCTTGCCGGTCGAGGTCATGTGCGGACCGCGGCAGAGATCGAACCAGTCGCCTTGCTTGTAAATCTTGATCGACTGGTCTTCCGGAATGGCATCGACCAGTTCGACCTTGAAGTTCTCGCCTCTCTCGGCGAACACTTTTTTGGCCTGATCGCGTGACCAGATTTCCTTGGTGAACGGCTTATCGCGCGCGATGATCTCCTTCATCTTCTTCTCGATGACGGGGAGGTCTTCCAGCGTGAAGGGCTGGTTGCGCGCGAAGTCGTAATAGAAGCCGTTTTCAATCACCGGGCCGATAGTGACCTGCGTGCCCGGCCAAAGCTCTTGCACCGCCTCGGCCAGCACATGCGCGGCATCGTGCCGGATGAGTTCGAGCGCGCGCGGGTCATCGCGATTGATGAACTCGATCTTGGCGTCTTTTTCGATTCTGTCGGCGAGGTCGAGGACCGCGCCATCGAGCGCCATCGCCACGGTGCGCTTGGCCAGCGAAGGCGAAATGCCCTTGGCGATGTCGAGGCCGGTAATATTATCGGGGTAGTCGCGGCGTGCGCCGTCGGGAAAGGTCAGGGCGACCATGGCTTATCTCCTATTGCTCACTCCCGCGAACGAGCGCGGGTAAGCGTGGAACTGGATCGCGGTATATTCAGCCGGTCCGAGTCATGCAAGGGGAGGTGGGTGGAGCCCGCCGCGCCCAGCGAGACCCGCGCCAGCACTACCGTCATCGGTGGCAACTCGCGCAGCGCCGCGCTGGCAAAAAAGAATGAGCCGCCCCACAGCACGGAGAGCAAGATTAGAAGGAGCCAGGTTTGTCGGTTCATGCGGCGTGGTTCGGAGGTGCTTTTAGCTGAGGGATTCGGCGCGGGCGCAACTAGAGGCTTTGGCGGTGGCCCGAGCCACCCGATTTCCAAAATCGCCTAAGCGTGACCCGGCGGCTGTGTGTTCGTCCCGCGCCAGCGCCCATAGCGCCAGGGCGCCCACCAATGGCTGGCGGGGCAAAGTGTTCGCGGCACGAAATCGAGACCATGCGTGCCCCATGGATGGCAGCGTGCGATTCGCGCCATCGCCATCCATGCGCCGGCCCACAGGCCAAAGCGGCCGAGCGCTTCCTGGGCATATTCCGAGCAGCTCGGCAGGTGGCGGCAGCGCGGACCGATCAGTGGCGAGAGCGTCACGCGGTATAGCGTGACCAGCGCGAGCCCGAAGGCGCGCGGAAAATTCTGCAAATTGATCACCAGTCTGCGCATGCGGGTCGCAAAAATTTCAAAATACTTTGCCAGAGATCGTTATTGGCGGACTTCGCCAAGCGACGGAAGGTTTGCATAGTTCCAGCGGCAAGTTCCATTCTAGGAACCGCAGAACTTTTTGCATACAAACAAAAAGGCAATAGCGACCTTTTTGCACTAGACGCGAATCCGTGCGGCGTTTTAAAAATGACATGTTCGGGGCTTCAAAAAAAGCGACAAGGCTCTTTACCGCCATAACCCAGCCTCCGTTAAAATTAGGCGGCGATACTAAAGCGGCAAGACAGAGTCATGCGCTTCGATTACGCGCAAGAAGCGTTTCTGTTCCCAAGAAAAGTTAGGGAACTTTGGCGCCTAAATTGCGCCCTTTAAGGGGGAAGAATGCTACGTTCCCTTGGCTTTGCGTTAGCACTGATTCTGGCGCCATCGTTCTTGTTGCCGCAGGCGTCCGCGCAAGCTGACGACCGTACGGTGCCGATGCGCTTCGAATTGCGCCGGCCGGTTCCAGGCGAAACCTGCGGCGCCACATGCGCGACCTGGATTTCCGCTAGCGGCGCCATCACCGCCGACAGCGCGCGCGACTTCATGCATTTCATGCAAGGTCGCAACCTGCGCGATGCGACCGTGGTTCTGGACTCCGATGGCGGTTCTGTGCACGGCGCTATCGCGCTCGGGCGTGAAATCCGCAAGCTGGCCTTTGCCACCACGGTCGGCCGCACCGTCGATATCGACGGCAAGAACCTCAAGAGCGGCAAGGGTGCCATCGCCGACGCGAAATATGCCGTGCTGTCGCCGCGAGCCGATTGCGAGTCGATGTGCGCCTTCGTGCTGCTTGGCGGCATGCAACGCATGGTGCCGTCGCAGGCGCGCGTAATGGTGCATCAGATCTGGCTCGGCGACCGACGCGAGGATCCGACTGCCGCGAATTACTCGGCCGAAGATCTGGTGCTGGTGCAGCGCGACATCGGCAAGCTGGCGCAATACACCGCCGAGATGGGCGCGTCGATCGATCTGCTCGATCTGGCGTTGCGCATTCCGCCTTGGGAACCGCTGCACGTCATGACGCGCGACGAAATCCGCCGTACGCGGCTTTCGACCGGTGACACCCTCGCGCCGCCGCAACCGGCAACCGTGGCGGCTTCGCCGCCGGCCGTGCAGGCGTCGCCGACACAGCCAATGACCGACGGCGCGCGCGCGATGCCGATCAGCGAAAGACGCTGGGCCATGGTCGAGCATTCCGGCGTCGAGACGCTGGCGCGCCGACATCCGCTGACGGTCGAGGGTGAGTTGATCGGCAGTTTCGATCTGGCGATGAGCTGCGGTTCGGGCCGCGACAGTTTCGATCTGCGCTATGTCGAACACCGCCGCGCCGGCGATCACACCACGCTGCCCGACAAACTCAAAGACGTCAGCTTGCGGGTCGGGCGCGGCGTGGCGACGCTTAAGCTGGCCTCATCCGACCTTCGTGACGATTCGGAGTTGGTCAGCTACGCCGCCGGCAGCGTGCCGGCCGCGCTGATCCGCGATTTTGCCGGCGCTGGAAATCACTCGATGACCATTGAGACAACCGCCAAGGACACGGTCACCACCATCCGCATCGGAAATACCGGCGCGCAGAAAAATCTGCCGCGGCTGCTTGAGAGTTGCGGCGTCAAGCCGCTGGGCGATCGGGCTGACGCGGCGCCGGCTCGCAAGACCGGCGGGATGGCGGCGCTCGCGCGCTAACGTTTATTCGGCCGCCTGTTTGCGCTTGGCCTCGATCTCGTCGACCGCCTTCACCACAGCGTCGAAGGTCAGCATGGTCGAGGCGTGGCGTGCCTTGTAATCGCGCACCGGCTCCAGCACCGCGACATCGGCCCATTTGCCGGAGGGCGGAGCGCCGTTTTCCTTCAGCATCTTGCGCACGGTCTCGCGGAGCGAGCGCAGTTCCTCGGGCTTTGAGCCGATGACATGGCGTGCCATGATCGAGGAGGAGGCTTGGCCGAGGGCGCAAGCCTTCACGTCGTGGGCGAAATCACTTACCTGGCCGTCCTGCATTTTAATATCCACCGTAACGGTCGAGCCGCACAGCTTGGAATGGGCTGTCGCGGAGGCGTCGGGCGCTGGGAGCCGGCCGAGACGGGGAATATTCCCGGCAAGGTCGAGGATTTTCTCATTATAGACGTCATTCAGCATGGAAATTGTCCGGTACGGGCTAAATACAGCCGGTTTCCACCGATTGCCTAGCCGCTAGAAAGCAATATATAGGGATTGACCCGCCGGTACGAGAAGGCTTCTCGCGCCTCGGGGCAGGGAACCTTGCTATAACAGCCCTGCGGAATGGGAATGCGTGCGAACGCCCGCCAGCGGGTTTTGACGCGGCCCCCGGTGACACTCCCGGTGCTGCCCCTTGAAGGCATTTGCCCGGGTCGAACGGAGAGACCGTTAATGGACGCCAAGAGCACCATCGTTAAGCCCTTTCCGAAGCAGGGTCTGTCGGAGCATGTGCGCGCTGCGCCACTGCCGCCGGGTCCGCGCCCCTCGCGCGAGGAGGCGGAAGCCGCCGTGCGCACGCTCATCGCCTATACCGGCGACGACGCTACGCGCGAAGGCGTGCTCGACACGCCCAAACGCGTGATCGATGCCTACGAGGAAGTCTACCAGGGCTATCGCGAATGTCCGGCCGACGTGCTCGACCGCACTTTCAGCGAGACCGCCGGTTATGACGATTTCGTGCTGGTGAAGGACATCGGCTTCAATTCGCATTGCGAGCATCACATGATGCCGTTCTATGGCAAGGCGCATGTCGCCTATATGCCGACCGAGCGGGTGGTGGGTCTGTCGAAGTTGGCGCGTCTGGTCGATGTCTATGCCAAGCGTTTGCAGACGCAGGAGCACATGACCTCGCAGATTGCGACCGCGATCGAAGAGATATTAAAGCCGCGTGGCGTCGCGGTCATGATCGAGGCCGAGCATATGTGCATGTCGCTGCGTGGCGTCACCAAACCGGGCGCGCTGACCGTGACGACGCATTTCACCGGTGCGTTTCGCGACGATCCAAACCAACTCGTGCGCTTCATGACTTTGCTGCGCGGGCAGAAGTAAGCGGCGCTCGCATCTTTAAGGTGTCGGGCAAGGCTGGGAGAATTCCTTGTCCACATCTTCACACGACATCGAGGAGGGCTTGGCCCTTCTCCCCAAATTCGACGCCGACGGGCTCGTCACCGCGGTGGTGACCGACGTTGCCAATGGCGACGTGCTGATGGTCGCGCATATGAATGCCGAGGCTTTGGCCAAGACCATCGAGACTGGCGAGGCTTGGTATTTTTCCCGCGCGCGCAAGAAACTTTGGAAAAAGGGCGAGGAGTCTGGCCACGGCCAGCGCGTGGTCGAACTGCGCGTCGACTGCGACCAGGATGCGCTGTGGCTCAAAGTCGAGCAGGCCGGTGCCGGCGCTTGCCACACCGGCCGGCGTTCGTGCTTCTATCGCGCCGTGCCGTTGGGGCAGAAGGGCGCCGTGAAGCTCGAGTTTTGTGAGGCCGAGAAGACTTTCGATCCGAAGTCGGTTTACGAGAAAAAATGACATGTCCCGGGCGCGGCACAGCATCCTGGACAAGTCAGCCTTTTACGCTCGTCAACAGCCGCTGCGCCCTTACCAAATGCGGGCGGTCATACATCTTGCCGTCGATGCCGACTGCGCCGGCATCTGGCTGCGCCGCGAAGGCTGCGATCACCGCTTTCGCTTTTTCGATCTCTTCTGCGCTGGGGGTGTAGACCTCGTTGATCACCGGTACCTGCGCCGGGTGGATGGCCAAACGTCCGGTGAAGCCATCGCGGCGTGAGTCCGTTGTGTCGCGGCGCAGCCCTTCGGAATTGCGGAAATCGACATAGACCGTTTCGATCGCCGGCACGCGCGCGGCGGCGGCGCCGAACAGGCACATCGAGCGCGCGATGCGATATGGCTCGGTCAACTGTCCGTTGTCGTCGCGGTTGGCTAGCGCGCCGAGTTCGGCCGATAAATCTTCCGGCCCCCACGTCATTCCCATCAGACGCTTACTGACATCGCGAAACGTGCCGGCTTGAAACAAGCCGATCGCCGATTCAACATTCTGCGCCAGCACCTTGATCGCGCCTTCATCGACGCTGGCTATGGCTTCCTGCGCCGTCAGCTTGGCGTCTAGATGCGCGAGGCTGGCGCCGCCTTCCGCTTTCGGAAACAGAATAATGTCGGGCTTGCCCGGTACGATCGCTGCAAGATCATCGTCAGTCATGCCGGTGTCGAGACCGTTGATGCGCACCAAAAGGCGCGGGCGATCCTTCTTGCCAATATGCGTTTTGAGATATTCGAGGCAGGCCGCGCGGGCATGTGTCTTGCGCTCCGGCGTAATCGAATCTTCCAGATCGATGATGACGCCGTCGGCGCCGGAGGCCATCGCCTTATCGAGCTTGGGGCCAGCGTCGGCGGGAACGAAGAGGAGAGAACGCATTGCCGTTACCGTCATGCGGCGTCCAGTATCGCCTTTTTGACCGCCTGCGGCAGAGCGATCGAGCGAAACAGGTTCTTTGGATAAAGATAGTCGTCGCCGGATTCGTCGACGACGCGCACGAGCCCGTGCCTCTCCGCCTGAGTATCCTGCAGAGCGACGTAAATTTTTCTCTTTTCGAGCGACGCCGGATAGTCGTCGTTCTTAATACAGACAAGAAACTGTTTAGTCGTCTTCGCCATGGAATTTCCCACGTTCACAGCAGAAACTTAATCTTGAACTCTCGTCGTCCGATTCCGCTCGCTTCGTACCAATGTACCTCAGCTTTGTGGATAGAGCCATCCGGCAGATGGACCCGGGCAACTCCTTTACGCTTGCGCCAACGACCGCGCCCATAAATCCGGTGCAGTCGCGCGCGCTCCCGAATCCCGGTCCCAGTAGCGAAAGTCTCAATATCCGAAATTTCACCGATAATTTCGAACGAGCGTGGCACAGAGTGCTACTTCGGCCGCTTGATGATGAACGCATTACGGTGGCATTCCGCCACCAGCTTGCCGTCCTGCTTGAAGGCCTTGTGGTGGAATTCGACGATGCCTGCATTCGGGCGCGATTTCGATTCGCGCTTGCTCACTATTACGGTTGTGCAGTTCACGGTATCGCCTTCGAATAGCGGATTGCCGAATTTCACGTCGCTCATTCCGAGGTTCGCAATCGTGGTGCCGACGGTCATGTCGGAAACCTGAATCCCGATCATAAGCCCGAGCGTGAACAGCGAATTCATCAGCGGCTGGCCCCATTCGGTCTCGGTTTCGCAGAAATGCCGGTCGATATGTAACGGTTGCGGATTGAGCGTCATGTTGGAAAACAACATGTTGTCCATCTGCGTAACGGTACGGGTGTAACGGTGCTCGTAGAGCTTGCCGACCTCCATATCCTCGAAATAGAGTCCGCCGCGCTTATGCCGCTGGATCGTGTCCGCCATCGTGTCTCTCCGCACTGCTCAAAAACCGGGCCTCACGCCCGCCGTTAACGTTTCATTTACCATAATTACCCATGGTCGAAAGGGCCCATTCTGGCCGGCTGGCCTTAGCAGCCGATCCAATTGGAGGGCAACCGGATGGCAGTGGAAAACGTCGTCAGCTCTATCGCATCGCAGATTTCCGGTGCGATTCAAAAGGCTGCGCGCTCGACCGGCATCAGCTTTCAATATCTGCTGACCACCGCGCAGATCGAATCCGGACTCAACCCGCAGGCGCAGGCGCCGACCTCGTCGGCCAAAGGGCTTTACCAGTTCATCGACCAGACCTGGCTCGGCACGCTGAAAAATGACGGCGCATCGCTCGGCCTCGGCCAATATGCCAGCGCCATCACGCAGACGGCCGATGGGCGCTACGAAGTCGCCGATCCGAGTGCGCGCGCGGCGATCATGAAGCTGCGCAACGATCCCTCGACCAGCGCGATGATGGCGGGCGCACTGGCGCGCAACAACGCCTCGCAACTGTCGGGCTCCATCGGCCGCGCGCCGTCGGAAGGCGAGCTCTACGCCGCGCATTTCCTCGGGCCGGACGGGGCGAGCCGCCTGATCAACGCCGCCACGTCCGGTCCGAGCGCGAATGCGGCGGCAATGTTTCCGGCCGCCGCCGGCGCCAACCGCGGCATTTTTTACAACCGCGACGGCAGCGCGCGCAGTGTCGGCGACGTTTATAGCCGGCTGACCGGAAAATTCGACAATACCCGCGTGGCGTTTGCCGCGCCGCTGTCGCCCGCCGCGCAAGCCGCCGCGGCGCTGGCGGACGATCGGCCAGCCCTGCGCCCGACGCTTACGCCCGATACCGCCGGCGTTACGCAAGCTTTCACCGACGCACACGACAACAAGCCGGCGCTTCCCGATACACGCCCGCTGTTCCAGGCGATGTTCACCGACCGGGCGCAGGCGGTGACCCGGACAGTCGCTAATCTTTGGACGCCGGCGGAGCAATCGGTGGCGGGCGCCGCATCGGTGGCGACGCCGAATTCCGGCCAGGTCAACCCGCTCAACTTGTTCACCGACGGCAAGACCGACGCGCGCGCGATTTTCAGCGGCAAAGTCTGAGGTTTTTTCAACCCGGCCAAACGTCGTTAACGTTTCATCAATTCCTATGGTGAACGCTTTGTTAAGTCCCCTCGATTAGGCTTTCGTCGTTCGCCGCTGTTGACGGCGAGAGTTCGTAGCGTCGGTCGTGTCATGATTGTTCGTCAGTTCCTGCAGTGGATCCGCCATGCGCCGGCCGGTGATCGGGCCGAAGCAACTTCCGCATTAGCGCGCGCCTATCTGCATTCCGATCTCAGCTCAGACGATCTCGCCGCCGCCGAAGGCGCGATGATCATGCTGTTGGACGATCCTTCGCCGCTGGTACGCGGCGCGCTCAGCCAAGTATTCGCCTCGTCCCAGAAAGCGCCGCCGGTGGTGGTGCATGCGCTCGCTGCCGATCAGCCGGATGTCGCGTTGCCGATTTTGGCGCGCTCCCCCTTGTTGAGCGACGAGGATCTGGTCGATCTGTTCGCCGCCGGTCATCCCGATGCGCAGATTGCAATTGCCGGCCGTGCGATGCTGTCGCGCCCGCTCGCCGCGGCCATCGCCGAAGTCGGCCCGGCGCCGGCTTGCCTGGCGCTTTTGGAAAATACCGACGCCGATATCGCCTTGTTCTCGATCGACCGTATTGTCGAGCGTTTCGGGCATCTCTCGGCCATCCGCGAAAATCTGATCGAGCGCGCCGACCTGCCGATGGCGACGCGCCAAGCGCTGCTCGCCAAGCTATCACAGACGTTGGCCGGTTACGTTTCCGCCCGCCACTGGCTCGGTTGCGAGCACGCCGAACACGCCGCGCGCGAGGCCTGCGAAAAGGCGACCGTCGCGCTCGCCGCCGAAACGCCCTACGAGGAAATCGGTGAACTGATGCGTCATCTGCGCGAGAGCGGCCAACTCACCGCCGGCATGATCCTGCGTGCGTTGTTGTCGGGCAATGTCGTGCTGTTCGAAGAGGCGCTGGTTGAATTGTCCGGCATGCCGCTCGACCGCGTCACCGGCTATATCCACGACAAACATATTTCCGGCTTCCGCGCGCTTTATGCCAAAGCCGGTCTGCCCGACGCCGCTTACCCGGCCTTCCGCGAAGCGATCGCGGCCATGCGCGATGGCGTGCTGCTCGGCGATGTCGGCGGCGTGTCGCGGCTCAAGCGCCGCATGGTCGAGCGTGTGCTGGAAGCCTGTGCGGCCGAGCGCAACGACGAGATGGCATCACTCTTGGCGTTGCTGCGTCGCTTCTCGGTCGAAGCCGCCCGCGAGGAAGCGCGCATGTTCTGTAACGATCTGGTGGCGAACGACCTGGTGGCGCCTTACGCACCGCGGCTCGAAGCCGCCCGCATGGTGGCCTAGGAAAAGCTGGCGTCATCCGCGAAAGCGGATGATCCAGTAGTCTCCGCTGTTTACGATTCCCAGCAAAACCTGCGTTTACTGGATGGCCGCTTGCGCCGGCATGACAGTATAAGTGAGCCTCACTCCGGAACGATCGAGGGGCTCTTGATCTGCTCCAGCACGTCAGGGCGGCCGGCGTTTTCGTGGATCAGGAATTCGTCGGTCACTTCGCGCAGCCGTTGCGTTAGCATGCGCGCCAGATCATCGGCGTCGGAACGGGAATATTCGCGATAGATCGCGCGCACGGCATCGACGTGCTGGTCGACCAGCTTGGCCGGAATGCGGGTGACGTCCGGGGTATATTCAATCAGCCGGCACAGGCTGTCGGCAGCGGCGGCGACCGCCGGATAGCCGAAGGTGGCGGCTTCACCCTTGATGTCGTGGACGGCGTGAAATAGGCCTTCCTTGTTCGCTTTGGTGAAGCCGACGCTGACAACCTTCTGGCGCGCTTTGTCGAGCCGGTCGCATTCCTCGTCCATCATCGATTCAAATTCACCCGACATGGCGGCAAGCGCCGCTTCCGCGCGCGCGACCGGATCGTCTTCGCCCGGCGCAAATGGCTTGTCGGAAATATGCCTGCGCAGCTTATTTTCCGGTTTGATGACCTCGTGATCGCCGTAGGTGGCGATCGCGGCCGTGTTTTTGTGCGGAGCCATGATGAGCTGCCTTGTCAGCCGGGTGCGCGGACTTTTTCGAGTAGACTGGATTGCCGGATCGTCTCGGACTTGCCGCCCTTGCGTCGTTCCGGACCGACGTAATTCGAATTGGCGTTGCGGCGGCGATCGGGGCCGAAATAGGTTTTGGTCTTGATGAAGGGTCGCGGGTTAGCCACCACGTTCACGATGCGCTGGTACAAGCCCTTGGCGGAAATGGGCTTGGCCAGGAATTCGGTGATGCCGGCATCGCGCGCGGAGGTGACACGTTTCTTTTCCGAATGTCCCGTCAGCATGATAATCGCGACATAAGGATTGGCATTGGCGCCGGGCTGGCGGATCATCTGCGCCAGTTCAAGCCCGTCGAAAATCGGCATTGCCCAATCGGTGATGATGATGTCCGGGATGTAGTGGGTGAAGGCTTCAAGGCCCGCGGCGCCGTCTTCCGCTTCATAAACCTCGCGCGCGCCAAACCCATGCAGCAGCGTGCGCAAAATCCGGCGCATATGGGCGTTATCGTCGATGACGAGAAAACGCAGGCGGTTGAAATCAATACGGACCATTGCCACCCCGGGCCTCGGCCCATGTGGGCCGATACCTTTAGGGTTGCAGGCTACCGAGGTCCCGTTAACGGATGGTTTAGGTAAAACGCTGCCGCACTGCGAACCCCCTGTTTTGGGGTTTTTTGGCCGCTACAGCCCGGCGGAAGCGGGGTATTGCAGTCAATAAAGGCTGGTCATTGCCGCGACGGCATTTAAGCTGAGGCCTGGGTGGCCCGCGCCGGGCCGGGGAATTGCAACCAGACGGCTTGCTCATGAAAACCATCCTGATTCCGACCGAGGACCACGACGCCATGCAGGCGGTGCTGGAGGGGGCGCGGCTGATCGCCAAGACCTTCGACAGCTATATGGAGGGCTTCGCGGTGCGGCCATCGCCGGGCACGTACGTTACGGTCGAGCCCGTCTCGAGCCTCGCGATCTCCGGCGCTTTCGAGGCCGACACCGCCAACCAGGCCAAGGCCGAATTCGACGCCTTCATGCAAAAGCACAACGTGCCGCAAGGCGGCGCCGAAACGCCGGCGGTCTATTCGCGCGGATGGCCGCGCGCGGAAGCAGCCGAAGATGCCTTTATCGGCAGTTACGGCCGGCTGTTCGACCTGATCGTTTTGGGCCGTCCCGGCCCCGCGCCGGAAAACCCGCGCATGCCGCCGTTGGAATCGGCGCTGTTCGACTCAGGACGTCCGGTGCTGATCGTGCCGAAGAATGCGCCGTCCAGCATTGGGCGTAACATCCTGATCTCCTGGAACCGCAGTACCGAACAGGCGCACACGAATTCCTACGCGCTGCCGCTGTTGCATCGCGCCGACAACGTGACCGTGCTTACGGTCGAGGGCGGCGCGACAACGGGGCCGTCGGGCGGAGAGGCGGCCATGCACCTCAAGCGGAACGGCATCAAGGCGGAGGCGTTGACGCTCAAGAGCAAGGAGCGCACTTCGGGCGAAGCGGTCGGCGAGATCACGCTGGAGCAGGCGGCCAAACTCGGCTGCGACCTGATTGTAAAATGCGCCTATACGCAAAGCCGGCTACGGCAGATGATTTTCGGCGGCGCCACCCGCCATATTCTGGCCAATGCCGCGTTGCCGGTGTTCATGGCGCACTGAAAAAAGCGCCCGCAAGCGGCAAGAATAATAAACGCAAGGCCAGAGGAAACGCAGTCTTTGACGAACGGGGGCGATAAGAACGATAGCTCCGCGGTCGTTGCCAAGGCGCCAGCGTTCCTCACCATATTTCCGTCGATCATGCTGCCGATGTTTCTGGCGGTGGTCGACCAGACCATCGTCGCCACCGCGTTGCCTGCGATCGCCGCCGGCACGGGCGAAGTCGAGCGTGCTTCATGGATTGTCGTCTCTTATCTGATCGCCGCGACCATCGCGGCGCCGATCTACGGCCGGCTCGGCGACGCCTTCGGTCGGCGAAAGCTCATGTTCTTTGCACTCGCCGTGTTCATCGTGGCGTCGCTATTATGCGCGGCATCGCCGACCATCGAGTTATTGACGCTATCGCGCGTGCTGCAAGGGCTCGGTGGCGGCGGATTGATGACGCTGTCGCAGGCGCTGGTCGGCGAAACCATTCCGCCGCGCGAACGGGCTCGCTATCAGGGCTATCTCGCCGCGGTCGCGGTCTGCGCCAACACGTTCGGTCCGGTCGCCGGTGGCATCCTGACCGAGCATTTCGGCTGGCAGTCGATTTTCCTGGTCAATGTGCCGATCGGTCTCGGCGCTTTTTTCCTGGTCGCACGTTTGCCGAAGCCGACCGGCGAACGTTTGCCGTGGAAGGCCGATCCGGGCGGGCTGGCGCTGGTTACGATTTTTGTCGCCACCACCCTGCTGGCGCTTGAGCAGGTGCAGCATGTCGAACTATCGAGCCTGCCGCTCGGCGGCATGCTGTTGCTGATCGGCGTGATCGCTTTGGTGCTGCTGGTGCGGCACGAGAACCGTGCGCCGTCGCCGCTCATTCCGCTGCAATTGCTGCGGCAACCGGCGATCTGGCATTCCGATGCGCTCGCCGCCTGCCATGGCGCGGCGTTGGTGTCGCTCATTACCTTCCTGCCGATCTATCTCGAAGTGGTGCGCGGCTTTACGCCGTCGACAACGGGGCTGCTGCTGGTGCCGCTCACCATCGGCATTGGCATCGGCTCGCTGGTGACCGGGCGGCTGGTCAACACCACCGGGCTCACCACGGTGTTTCCGATATTCGGGCTTGTACTGTGCACCGCCAATTTCATCGTGCTGGCATTGTGGGCGGGTGCGCTCGGCACCACGTTGCTGGCCGCGCTTTTGCTCGGCTGCGGCTTGTTTATGGGCACGGTAATGGGCGTGGTGCAGGTGAGCGTGCAGCACTCGGCCGGACAATTGCGGCTGGGGGAGGCGGCGGCCTCGGTGCAATTCTCGCGCTCGATCGGCGCGGCTTTCGGCACCGCGCTGGTGGCGACGCTTTTATTCGCGGTGCTGGCGTTGAGAAATCCGCAAGCTGCCAGTGTGTTCGCCGCCATGGTCGAGCATGGCAAGCAGGTGGGGGCGAATTTATCCGCCGATCAGCGCGCCGCCATCCAAAACGATATCGCAATCGCTTTCCGCGCCGCGTTTTTATTGATGGCGGTTTTTACGACCGGCGGATTTTTCCTGGCGCTGACCAATCCATTGAAGCGGATCTGATATTGGCGGCGTCTCTAGAGTCACATGCACTCCCGTGCAGTAAAAAGACACGACGCGAGAGGCGGACCTAAAACCCGAACTGCTCGCGCAAGATGCGTTCGTCGAGGTTGTGACCCGGATCGAACAGCATGTTGAGGGAGATCGTGTGGTCCATCGAAATATCGACCTGCCGCACCGAGCGCACCTCGTCGTGGTCGGCGACCGCTGCCACCGGACGCTTGTCGGCGTCCTGCACTTCGATAGTCACCTTGGCCTTGTCGGGCAATAGTGCGCCGCGCCAGCGCCGCGGCCGGAACGGACTGATGGGCGTGAGTGCAAGCAATGGTGCGTTGATCGGAATGATCGCGCCCTGCGCCGACAGATTGTAAGCGGTGGAGCCGGCGGGCGTTGCCACCAGCACGCCGTCGGACACCAGTTCCGCCAGCCGCTCCTGGCCGTCGATCAGAATGCGCAAGTGCGCGGCCTGCGCGCTTTGACGGAACAGCGAGACCTCGTTGATGGCGCGATGCTCGTGCACCTTGCCATGAGTGTCACGCGCCTGCATCACCAGCGGGTGGATGACGGTCCTGTGCGCGGCGACGAGCCGCTCGATGAGGTCATCGACGACGAATTCGTTCATCAGGAAGCCGACGGTGCCGCGGTGCATGCCGTAGATCGGCTTGCCGGACTTCATGAACTTGTGCAGCGTTTGCAGCATCAGGCCGTCGCCGCCAAGCGCGACAATGACGTCGGCTTGCGCGGGCTCGGCGTTGCCGTAGCGCGCTTCAAGCTGCTCATAAGCGGCGCGCGCCTCCGGCGTCGGACTGGCGACGAAGGCAATGCGCTTTAACGAGGGGGCAGCCGCGCTCATAAGCCAAACTCTGCAATTAGCGCCTGGCCGCGCAGTTTGCCTGCACCAGGGGCTCGAAACGTGGCTTCGTCTAACCGAATTGGTCCTCGATTGTCGAGGCGGGCGCCGGCGGCCCTTAAAAACGGTCATGCCCGGCGCGATGGCCGGGCATGACTTTCGCCAAGGGAAGCCTACGAAGAAAGCGGGACGTTAGTAGCTCGCGGTGCCGTCGATGACGGCCTTGAGCTCGCGATATTCAACGCAAGACGTGTTGCCGCAGAGCAGGTTGACCTTCTTGAGGTCGTCGAGCGCCTTGAGGCGGTTGCCCTGTTCCATCTGCCACATGCCGTAATAGGACCAGGTGCGGGTGTGGTTGGGGTCGGCTTTCAGCGCCGCCTCGTACCAGACTTTCGATTGGTCGTAATTGCCGAGCTTGCGGTTGGCGTAACCGATGTAATTGGCGACGTCCGGATGCTCGTCATGGCCAAGCGCGTGCATGGCGGCGATGCCTTCCCGATAATGACCGGCGAGCACCAGTTCGCGCGCGGCGCGGTAGTCGTGCAGGAATTTAGCTTGCGCAAGCTGGCGCGCCTGCTCGTCGGTGGCGCTGCCTTTTTCTTTTTTCTTGCCGTCGTCGGTCGGCGGCGGGGTGTCGGTGCCCATGGCGTAAAGCGGCTTCATGCCGACCGCGGTGACGAGCAATGCGGCGGCGGCGATCACGGTAAGTGTGCGAAGGGCTTGCAGCATGGCGAAACCTCGTTGGGTGGGCCTGCGTCACGGCCGAAAATACGACTTTTCGGGCGCTACCGGGAAAAACATTGCGTAAAGCCTGAAATTCCTCCCGCCGCAAAATTAACGCCGCCGCAATCCGGCCACTTGGCTGAACGGCGGATAACGGGCCCTCAGAACGCATTCAGTGGCGCCGGCGCATGGTCCACGGCATGGCCGGAAGGTTCCGGCCCGCCGATTAACAAAACCGGGTGTCCGGCCACCCGACCGACCAAGGACCAAGACCATGTTTAAAACGCTCAGCGCCATCGTCATCGCCGCCAGTCTGATCGCCGGCCCGGCATTGGCGCAAGGCAGCGCCACCAGCCCGGCCAACGGCCAGGCGACTGGCAAGACCGCCGTGCACATCTCGCACAAGCACGCCGTCAAAAAGCACGTCGCCAAGAAGCACACGCTCAAGCACAAGCACTTCGTCAAGAAGCATTCGGCGAAGAAGCATATCGCCAAGAAGCATGTGAAACACCTCAAGGCCGCGATCTAAATCCGGCGTCACGCCGGCCTTCAAGGGCGACGAGCAGGCGCTGTCACGCTCCACGCATGACGGCGCTTGACTCGTTACCGCGTTCAATGAAACAATTTTGGCCGTGCTGGTTCCTTGAGGGCGGCCTTAAGGACGAAAGAGGGAACACGGGACGTCGTAATCTCGCGCTTTAGAAATAAAGTTTGAAATTGCGATCCAACCGTGGCTGCCCCCGCAACTGTCAGCGGCGAGCCCGCGTCCATACGGCCACTGGGAAACCGGGAAGGCTGGACGCAACTGGGCATTGACCCGCGAGCCAGGAGACCTGCCAGCGCAGTCACCCAACCGGTGGACGGGAGGTCCATACGGAGCGCTCTTTCGCAGCGGTGACGGCAATGCCGGTGCGATGGGCCGTGGGTGTTTAAGAAAAATCCCCACGACTTCGATTGATGTGAGCGTAACGCGTAGAGTTTCGTGTTGCGACCACTGACGTCCTTCGCACCGGGTTTGGTCTCACCCGATGCGCGCGGTCTTGCCGCGTGCAAACGAAGGAACGTTGCGTCATGAGAAAGTACTCGAAATGTGGCGGCGCATTCGCCGCGCTTGTCGGCTTGGCGGCGGTCGTCGGGCTCACGCAAGGCGCCGCGCTGGCGCAAGAGAAAACGCAATATCTGCCGCCGATCGTCGTCAGTCCGACCACGATTCCGACGCCGCTCGATCAGGTGGCAAGTTCGGTCACCGTCATTACTGCCGAGGATTTGCGGCGCGATCAAATACGGACGGTGCCGGACGCGCTGCGCACCGTCCCCGGACTGAATATCGTCCAGAGCGGCGGACCCGGCGGACAAACCGCCATATTCATGCGCGGAACGAATTCAAACCACGTCAAGGTTCTCATCGATGGCATCGATGCCGGCGATTCGAGCGTGACCAACGGGGCGGTCGATATCGCGCATATGCTCGCCGGCGACATCGAGCAGATCGAGGTGCTGCGCGGTCCGCAAAGCGGCCTCTACGGCTCGGACGCCATCGGCGGCGTCATTTCGATCACGACCAAGAAGGGCGAAGGTCCGCCCAAGGTGACGGCGACCCTGGAGGGCGGCTCGTTTTCGACCTTCAATCAGAAGCTCGGCTTGAGCGGCTCGCAAAACCAGTTCAATTATGCCTTCAACGCCACGCATTTCCACGCCGGCAAGGTGCCGGTCACGCCGCTCGACTTGTTGGGGCCGGGGGTCGCGCGCAATGACGACAATTACGACAACTGGACTTATTCGTCGCGGCTGGGCGCCAATCTCTCCGACAGCTTCGCGGTTAACCTGATCGGCCGCTATGTCGACGCCAAACATGGATTGACCACCGACGACGCTGTCAATTTTCCGCCCAACAGCGCGCCCGCGGTCTTGCAGGACACCCAGCGCAATCATCAACTGTTTACGCGCGGCGAAGCGGTCTGGTCGTTGTTCGAAGGCAAGTTCGAAAACACATTCGGCGTGAACTATACCAATCAGTGGACCTGGTTTAACGATCCCAACGCCGACAGCTTTAACCCCTTCGGCACTGTGGCACCGCCGACCACCAATGTCGGCAAGCGGGTCAAATACGACTGGCGCGGCAACCTGAAGCTCATGCCCGGGCAGACGCTCGTGTTTGGCCTGGAAAAGGAGATTGAATCGCTGCGAACCGATTCAACCGCGACCGGGTTCGGCGTTCAGACGACGACGACCGCGAGCCGCGGCAACAAGGCCGGGTATATCGAGTTGCAGTCCGAATTTGCCAAGCGCCTCTTCATCGTCGCGAACGTGCGTACCGACGACAATGAAAGTTTCGGACCGCGTACGACCTGGCGGGTGGCGCCTGCCTTCATCGTTCCGGGCACCGAGACAAAACTCAAGGCGACCTATGGCACCGGCTTCAAGGCTCCGACGCTGGTCGAGCTCTACGTCAACAACCCGTCGATTTTCCAGGTCGCCAATCCCAATCTGAAACCGGAAACCAGCAAGGGCTACGACCTCGGCTTCGAGCAGCCATTGTTGAACGGGCGGGTCAAACTCGGTGTTACTTATTTCAAAAACGACATTGAAAACTTGATCGTCAATAAATTCGACGGCATCACGTTTACTTCGACCTATCTCAATGTCGGGCAGGCGAAGATGAGCGGCGTCGAATCCTTCGCGGCCTTAGTCGTGAACGAACAATTGAAACTGCGCGCCGATTATACGGCGACGGTGACTCGGGACGAGACGACCGAATTGGGGCTGCTGCGCCGTCCCGGCAACAAGTCGAGCCTGACCGCGATCTGGACGCCGAACGATCGAACGACAATCTCGGCCACGCTTCTGCATGTCAGCTCGTGGGTCGATGTCAACCGCGACACGGCGACGTTTATCCCACGGCTGGATGCGCCGGCTTATACGACGGTCAACCTGGCGGGCAGTTACGACCTCAATCAAAACGTGACCGTTTTCGCCCGCGCCGACAATCTGTTCAACGAGCAGTACCAGGTCCCCTATGGGTTCCTGCGGCCCGGTCTTGGCGTCTATGGCGGGGTGCGGCTGCGCAATTGAGGCTACGGGAACGGCGACCACATGACCGGCGCGAGTTCGTAGCCCGCGCCGGTTCGCATGATGTGGCCGCAGGCCGGGAAGGGGAAGTGATAGGCCTCGACCAGCATGCGGTCGGCCGCGGCGCGGTCGAGCATGTGACGGCGCGCTTTCACCGCGCCCGGCCCGTCCATATCGAAAATCGGCTGCCAGTCGGGATGGCGCAGAAACAGGTAAGGGTTGCGCACAGTGTCGCTCATCACCAGCATCGACGCCTTGCCGGAGTGAAGCGCGAAAGCGGTGTGGCCGGGCGTATGGCCATAGGCCGGAAGCGAGACGATGCCGGGCACGATCTCGGCGCCGGGCTTGAAGCGCTGCACTTCGCCGGCGATGTCGCGGAAGATGCGGCGTGCGTTGCGGAAATATTTCAGCACGGCGCCGGAGGCGCGGCTTTGGTTGCCGTCGTCCATCCAGAAGGTCCATTCCGGCTCCGGCACATAAATCTGCGCGTTCGGAAAAAACTTCTCGCCCTCCTTGGTCTTGATGCCGTCGATGTGATCGGGATGGAAGTGCGAAATAAGGATGACGTCGATGTCGGCGGGATTGACGCCACTGGCGGCGAGATTGGCATTCATGAATCCGGCGGTGTCGGTGATCTGTCCGGCGCTGCCGGTATCGATCAGCACCAGTTGCTTTCCGGTGTTCACCATCAGCGCCGTGATGGTGATCGGCAATATGCTCGGCGGCAGAAACGCGGTGGTGAGCGCCTTGTTGACCTCTGCGCCGTTGGCGTTGCGGATGAATTGACCGTTGATGGGTAAATACCAAATGCCGTCATAAAGCGCGGTGACTTCGAATTCGCCTAATTTATAGCGATAAACGCCCGGGCCTTGCGTCTGCGCCTTCGGCACGACGGCGAGAGCTGCGCGCGGCAGCAAGGTGGCGCCGGCGCTCAGCGCGGAAGCGGCCAGGAATTCGCGGCGGTCGAAAGTGGGCATGAGCTTTTCTCTCGCAGCATTTCTCGGCAGAAATTGCGTCCATTGTCCGGCGGGGACGGTGCCGCGGTCAACCGTGCCCGCCACTTTGGCGATAATGACATAACCCGCTATGCTCGCCGGCAAGGGCGCAGAGGTGATTGGAGCAGGCGATGCGTTGGCTTATTGTGGCGGCCGTTATTGGCATTGGCGGCGCGCTATCGGGCTGTGCCACCGATGTCGGCCCGAGTCCGGCCGAATTGAAGGCGCGCTGGGAAGCGGAGAATATCTTTCCGCAAACCTATAAGAACGACCTGCTGGCCTTCCTGCGTACTTATCTCAACGACCCGGAGCATGTGCGCGCGGCGCAGGTGTCGCAGCCGCTCCTCAAGACAGTCGGGCCGGGCGAGCGCTATATCGTCTGCGTGCGCTTCAGCGAGCGCAAGCCGAACGGCAATTTTCCGCCGCCCAAAGACGGCGCGGCATCATATGTGTCGGGCAAGCTCGACCGCTTCTTTGACACGCCGCCGGCGGAAGTGAAGTCGATGTGCAAGGACGTGCCGCTTGAGCCGTTTCCCGAACTGGAAAAGCTTAAGCGTTAGCGCATGATCCCGAAAAAGCCTGTCCTCGACTTGATCGGGGATGGGCACCGGTTTTCGGGCAAGATCTGCGCACGCGCATGATCCCGAAAAGTGGGCACCGGTTTTCGGACAAGATCATGCGCGAGAAAAAGATGCCCGCATAAAAAAAGCGCCCGCAAATCCGGGCGTGTAGCCACCGCCGGGCGAAAAGCACGGCGGCAGCCAATTCAGCAGACAAAGCGGTCGAAAGTAGCCTCGGGCTGCGAGGTCACTTAACCTTGAGGTTCTCCGCGGATGTCTTTCCGCGGTTTTCGACGAGTTCAAACTGAACGGTCTGACCTTCGTTCAGCGTGCTAAGTCCGGCGCGTTCGACCGCCGAGATGTGTACGAACACATCCTTCCCGCCTTCTTGGGGCTGGATGAAGCCATAGCCCTTCGTCGGATTGAACCACTTAACGGTGCCCTGAGGCATATTCGTTTCTCCGAGGTATTGCTTGTAACGCCACCAGTTTGGCACAATCTGCAACCCGCGAACAAGCTCCCGGAAGCCCTGTCGTCTTCGACTTTTATGATATTTTTCAGAGGCTCAAAAGCCGTTGGTGCCGGATGAGAGGATTGAACTCCCGACCTTCGGTTTACAAAACCGCTGCTCTACCGCTGAGCTAATCCGGCCTGACGAGAGAGCTATCAGCGTCGTCGGTTCGCTACAAGCGTCGCGCGCTCGGCGCGGTTAGAGCCTGATTCTGCTGAACAAAACGTCCCGCACCGGGGTGCGGGGCGTCTGGTTTCCGGCAAAGTTACAGCAAGGCGGGCGGCGCGGAAAGACGCCGCCCGTTTGCTTGCCACCATACGAGCGATGTCGCGATCCTTGGTCTCGGGCGGGAAGATCAGCGCCACGACGAAGCTCATCGACCAGCGTCGATTTGATGAGGTCGCAAGCGGTGGTGATTTTTCGGTAATTTAGAGCCCGCGGTCAAAGCCCCGAGGTTACGCGCTCTAAAATGTCGATCAACCAGGCGGCGGCGTGCAGTACCGACATGCGCCTGCGCCGCATCGCCGAGCGCGCGCAGCCGCGCGATCAATTGGTCGCGTTGGACTTCGACTTCGTCTAGCGCTGACGGAAACCGCCGCGTGGCGTGGCGATGGTTTGAGCGGGCGCGGCGGTGGGCGTCGGAAGGCATTGCCAATTAACTTTAATGCGGCGGGGTCTTTCCTTCCCGTGCGGCCGTCCTCGGGTTTCGTCCTCGTTAATCGTCTTGATCGTCTTCATCCGTTCGGCCGCGAGCGTTGCTAATTGATGGAACGCCCGGCCGCAAGCCCGATTAATGTTACCGGACGAATGGACGCGGCAACGTAAATCGTTCGTATAAAATGCAATCGAAATGAGTTGGAAATGTTTTAGCGGTTCGGTGAGGCTTCGCATGCGTGCGTGGTTTGCGGTGGCGTTGATTGCGAGCGGCATGGCCGGTATGGACCCCGCTGCCGCCGCCGATGCGCACTTCGGCGCGCCCGCTGTGCGCGCTGGCCAATACCTGATCTACGACGATCAGCCGGGCGTCTATGTGCGCGCTTACTGGAGCGCGCCTTGGCAGGGACGCCATTATTTTCCATTCACCGGCAAGCGGCCCAAGGTCGGCCGTTATGAGCGGCTCTCGGCCGTTCGCAAGCCGCCAAAGCCGGCGGAAAATTTCTATCGCGAGTGGTCGACGATTGCGCTTTATCCGCCGCGCGCCGTAACGCCGCCGCCTGATAATACGCAGCCGGTGATTGTGAACGAAACTTCGCGCGTTGCCACGCCCTTCAAGTAAGTCATGAAAATCAAATTCCGCCATACCGCCGTGCTGATCGCCGCCGCCACTATACTGCCGGCAAGTGGCGCGTCGGCGCAGTGGTTCAGCTCTAACCCAAATTCAAGTCCGCCGCCGCTTTATCCATATGTGGCGCCGGCGCAGCGCGCTAGCGCGGTCAAAGTGGCGCTGCCGACCCACGTCATTCATCGGCCGAGCGAGAAGCAGAGCGAACCACGGCGGCAGACGCATGTGCAAAAGCAGGCATCGACACCTCCCGTGCGCATGCGCAAACAAAAGCACAGGAAAATCGATCCCGCCTTGATCGAGGAATTGCGCAAACGGTCGCGCATCAAGCGCGCCATCGTCAACACCACGCGCATCGTCGAAGAAAAGCCGGTTATCAAATCCGAGGGCTCGGGCGGCGCACACATTATCTACCGTGGCGGAAAAGACGAAGCGCGTGTAATTTCGGCCGACGCCGAGGTCACCATTCTCGGTCCCGACCGCATGAGCATCCAGTTGTTCCGCAAGGGCAGCAGACCAAAAGCGGAAGCTCAGCCGGAGGAAGAATAAGAAATTTTCGGTTCGCGGGACGCGGGCGGCGGGCGGGGGCCCGCCGTTCGCATTTTTAGGATCGTGCAACTACGAGGCGCGACTGGCGATATAAAGCGACAGTGCCGCCGCGTTCGAGACGTTCAGGCTTTTGATGCCGCCCGGCAGGTCGATGCGCGCGATATGATCGCAAGTTTCCTTGGTGAGTTGGCGCAAGCCCTTGCCTTCGGCGCCGAGTACCAGCGCGAGCGGCTTGCGCAACGTGAGCGCCGACAGATCGGCGTCGCCGCTTGAATCCAGACCGACCACCAGAAACCCGTTCGCTTTAAGCGCTGCAAGACCGCGCGCCAGGTTCTGCACGTTCACCAGCGGCACCTGTTCGAGCGCGCCGGACGCGGCCTTGGCGAGCGCGCCGGTGGCGTCGGGCGAATGGCGTTGCGTGGTGACGATTGCCGTGGCTGCGAAGGCCGCGGCGGAGCGGAAGATGGCGCCGACATTATGCGGGTCGGTGATGCGGTCGAGCACCAGCACGACGCCTTGTCCAGCGATCTCTTCGACCGCCGGCGAGGGCAGGGGATCGGTTTCGAGATAAAGGCCCTGATGCACGGCATCGGGCAGCAGCCGTTCGGCGATGGCCGAGGGGCGCACGACTTCGGGCGCGCGCGTTGGCGCAATGCCTTCCTCGGCAAGACGGCGTGCGGCATTGTCGGTGGCAAGCAATTTGCGGATGTGACGTGTCGGATTGCGCAAGGCGGCCGTCACCGTGTGCCAGCCATACATGATGACGGGGCCGTCGCCGTCGGTGGCGCGCAAGGCGTCACGGCGGGCGCGTTCGAAGCGCTCGCGCCGCTCGACTTGCTCGCGGGTCGCGCCCGGTTTTGCCCCGGGTTTGCTCCAAAGTTTGGGGCCGGAAGGCGGCCGGCCGCCGGAGGGTCGTGATGCCATTGAACTTTCCGGGCCTGAGCCGTTCGATTGGAATTATCTAATGTGTAGCGCCTCGCGAGCCTTAACCGATCCCGCAGCGGCGGAACAGCCTTGCGGACAAATTCCATTGACTTCGCGGCTGCCTCTGCCCATAACCCCTCGCAAATCCCGGCTGTCCCGGCGCAATGGCGTTTGTCTTTGCGGATCAATACGGTAGGACGGGCTTTAAGGGAGAGTGTCCCGAGCGGCAAAGGGGGCGGACTGTAAATCCGCTGGCTATGCCTTCGTAGGTTCGAGTCCTACCTCTCCCACCACTCTTTTCCCGACGCGCCCGCGCCGGCAAGTGACGGTAATTTCCCCCGGGCAGTTCTTCGCCCTTTGCGCTCAAACGCACGCGCGCCCGACGGCGCCGTGTGGGCAGGACATAAGCGAGTTGGGCAGCGCGCCACGCACGTATCGCGTGAATGATCGACGAGCTTTGCGCAGCTTGTCACCCCAACGCTCTGCTGCCATTGTAATCGGGTTGCGATGAAGCCTTCGCGATCTTTAAAAGAGCAAGGCACGTCAGCGGCGCAGGAAACCCCCGGTGCGTGGAGGATGAACGCCATGTCTTCATTTATGTCGATGTCTTCATTTATGTCGATGTCTTCATTTACGTCGATGTCTTCATTTGCGTCGGTGCGTGCGGGAACGAGGTTTTCCGTTCTGGCCGTTGCTTTCATCGCCACCGCTGTGCTTACCGGCGCGCCGGCCGCTTCCGCGCAGGAAAAAGTGCGCATCGCGCTGCCGACAAAGACGTATTATCCAACCATCATTTCCGAAACCGCGTTGCGGCAAGGGCTTTTCAAAAAAGAAGGCATCGACGCCGAACTGACCGTTTATCGCGGCGGCGCGGAGGCCTTTGAAGCGGTCGCCGCCGGCGCGGCCGATCTTACCGTGGGCTCGACCGCTATTGTCGCGGCCGGCATCAAGAAGGGCGTCAAGACCAAAGCCATCTCTGCGGCCGGTCTCGGCTATAACGGCTGGTACCTGATGGTGAAGAAGGATTCCAAGCTCAAGGACGCGTCCGAACTCGACGGCAAGAAAGTCGGCATCACCTCGGCCGGATCGGCCACCGACATTCTGGCGCGCTGGACGCAGGCCGAAAAGAAAGTGAAATTTACCGCCGTGCCGCTTGGCGGCGGCGGCCTTATTCCGAACCTGCTGTCCGGCAATGTCGATGCCATCGTGCTCTATTCGCCGCTCAGCTTCAAAGTCCTGAAGGAAGGCACCGTACGTCCGCTGATCGACTTCGGCACGGCGGTGCCGGAGCATTTGAGCGGTGTGTGGATCGCCCCAGATAAATTGATCGCCGGAAAGCCGGCGCTCATTCAAAAGATCAACAACGCGTTGTTCGGCGCCATGGTCTGGCTCAAGGACAAGGGCAACCGGCAGGCCGCGATCAAGATCATTTCCGAGATCGACGAAATCCCGCTGCCGATCGCCGAAGCCGAACTCGACGGCAATATCGTCAAGCTGTCCTCGACCGGCGAAATGACGGAAGAATGGGTGAAGCGCGGACTGGATATGGCCCGCTTGGTTGGCATGACGGACATCGCGCCTGTTGCCGAAATCTATACGGCGAAATTCAAAGCGGTGCCGACGCGCCCGTGAACGGCGAGGCGAAGCTGCGATGAGCAAGCCGGTCACCATTCTTATCCGGATTGCTCTGTTGGGAGCGTTTCTCGGCGCGTGGGAGATTTTGCCGCGCGCCGGCATCGTCAATCCGATGCTGTTGCCGCCGCTCTCGCTGGTGCTTGAAACGCTCGCGCAGATTCTTAGCCGCGGCGATTTTCAGGAAGCCATGGCGGTGACGACGGCGGAGGTGCTGGTTGCTTTTGTCATCGCGGTGCCGCTCGGCGGCGCACTTGGCGTATTGTCGGCCGAGAACGCCTATTTCGGCGCGATCTTCCGGCCGATGTTGTTTTACGTGTTCAGCGTTCCAAAATCGATCTTCCTGCCGATGTTCATTCTTGTGTTCGGCATCGGCTTTCAGCAGAAGGTCGCTTACGCGACCTTCTCGACCATCTTCATCGTCATCATGAGTGCAAGCGCGGCGGTGGAGTCGGTCAAGACCGATTATGTGCTGGTCGCGCAATCTTACGGCGCCACGCGTGCGCAGATTTTGCGCCGCGTCTATGTTCCAAGCATGATGCCGATCCTGCTCGAGACCTTGCGCATCTCGATGATCTTCAATTTCACCGGCGTGATGATCTCGGAAATGTATGCCTCGCGCACCGGCGTCGGTCACATGATCGCGAACTGGGGCGAGAACTTCATGCTGCCGCAACTATTCGCCGGCGTGATCGTGCTGGCGGTGGCGGCCATGGCGTTCAATGAGTTGGTGCGTGGCATGGAGACGCGTTACAGCACATGGCGAACGTAAGCCCGAGGCAAGCCATCGCGTCCGAGCCGGCGGTGCAAATCCGCGGGCTTAGCCACGTCTATCAGGGCCGCGATGGCGCGGTGCCGGCGCTGTCCAATATCGAGTTGGACGTGCCGGCCGGGCATTTTGTCGTCATTGTCGGGCCTTCCGGTTGCGGCAAGACCTCGCTCCTGATGATGCTCGCCGGCCTGCGCACGCCGTCCGCCGGCACGATCCTGTGCGACGGCCGGCCGATCCTGACGCCCGACCCGGAGCGCGTCGGCGTCGTGTTTCAGGAGGCGAGCCTTTATCCCTGGCTCACAGCCATTGAGAATGTCGAGTTTCCGCTGGTGCTCAAACATGCCCCGCGCGACGAGCGGCGCGCGCGCGCCGAGGAAATGCTCAGCCTGGTCGGCCTCGACGGTTTCGGCGGACGCTATCCGCACGAATTGTCGGGCGGCATGAAGCAGCGCGTGTCGATCGCGCGCGGGCTGGTGCAGGACCCGCCGGTATTGCTGATGGATGAGCCGTTCGCCGCGCTCGACGAGCAGACCCGCATGACGATGGGCCACGAATTGCTGCGCATCTGGTCGAAGACCAATAAGACCGTTGTTTTCATTACGCACAGCCTGACCGAGGCGGTCTATCTCGCCGACGAGGTGATCGTGATGTCCGCGCGGCCGGGACGAATTCTCGACCGCGTCCCGATCGACCTGCCGCGTCCGCGCACCTATCAGATGATGGCGACCGACGTCTTCGGCAATTTGCGCGAACGGATCTGGCACCAGATCCGTGACACCCCGTGAGGCGCATGACATGACCCGTCCGTCGCCACAGAGCGTCCGCCGATTGATCGGTCTTGCGCTGCTCGTGCTGTGGGAGGCGATACCGCGTTTGGGCATCCTACCCGAATTGTTTCTGCCGCCGTTGAGCAAAACGCTCGCCGTATTGTGGCTCGATCGCGGCATTTACTTCGCCGCTTTGCTGGTGACGCTTTATGAAGTCGTCATCGCCATGCTGATCGCCTACGGCGTCGGCATTCTCACCGGCGCCATCGTCGGCGGCGTCGCCTCATTGCGTAATCTCATGCTGCCGGTATTTTCCAGCCTCTATGCCATCCCGATCGTGATCCTCTATCCGATCTTCACCGCCTGGTTCGGCATCGGTTCGGAATCCAAAATCGTCTTTGCCGGCGTCTACGGTTTCTTTCCCGTCATGCTGTCGACCGCCGCTGGCATCCGCACCATTGACGAGCAATATCTGCTCGCCGCCCGCAGCATGGGCGCGAACCTGCCCCAACTCATTACCCGCGTCATCATCCCGGCTTCGATCCCGACCGTATTGGCGGGGCTTCGCCTCGGCGGGGCCTTGACTATCATCGGCGTCGTCGTTTCCGAAATGCTCACCTCGGCGAGCGGCATCGGCTATCTCGTCACCATGAACCGTACCATCCTCGACAGTCCGCGTGTTTTCGCCGCCATCATCGTCGTGCTGACGCTGTCGGTCGCCTTCGACATGCTGGTGCGCGCGATCGAGCGCCGCACGCTGGTCTGGCAGACCGCCGGTCGCCGCGTCGTGTCGCAGGATGCCAACGACAGCCGGCTGGCGACGCCCGCCACCGCCTGAATTTTCCTGGAGATCGCAATGCCCGAGAAATTATTTCCCACCACCGTCGTCGGCAGCTATCCGCAGCCGGATTGGCTGATCGACCGCCAGATGCTGTCGAAAGTCGTGCCGCGCATTCGCATGAAGGAGATGTGGCGCGTGCCGGAGCAATGGCTTGAGCAGGCGCAGGACGACGCCACCATCGTCGCCATTCGCGAGATGGAACGCGCCGGCATCGACGTCATCACCGACGGCGAGATGCGGCGCGAGAGTTATTCAAATCGGTTTGCCACCGCGCTGGAAGGTATCGACATCCAGAACCCGGGCGTCGTCAAAGCGCGTTCGGGTGAAACGCGGGTGCCGCGCGTGGTCGGCAAGGTGCGCCGCGCAGCGCCGGTTGAATTGCGCGACATGCAGTTTCTGCGCCGCCACACCGACCGGCTCGCCAAAATTACGCTGCCGGGCCCGTTCACCATGAGCCAGCAGGCGCGCGACGAATTTTATAAAGACGCCGAAGCGCTGGCGATGGACATGGCCGCCGCTGTCAACGAGGAGGCGCTCGACCTGGTGCGCGCCGGCGCCGACGTGATCCAGCTCGACGAACCCTGGGTGCGCAACGATCCCGAGGCCGCGCGTCGTTACGCCGTCAAGGCGATCAACCGTGCGCTTGAAGGCATCACGGTGCCGACCGTGGTGCATCTGTGCTTCGGCTATGCCGCCGTCGTGCCGGGCGAAAGCAAACCGTCGGGCTATGCTTTCCTGCCGGAGCTCGCCGCCACCAACGCGACCATGATCTCGATCGAGAGCGCGCAGCCCAAGATCGATCTCGGCGTGCTGGCCGATTTAGCGCCCAAGAAGGTGATGCTCGGCGTGCTCGACCTGTCGGATATCGTGGTGGAGACGCCGGAGACGGTGGCCGGGCGCATCCGCGCCGGACTGAAACATATGGCGGCCGAGCGGCTGATCCCGGCGCCCGACTGCGGCATGAAATACCTGCCGCGCGAGGTTGCCTTCGGCAAACTCAAGGCCATGGTCGATGGCGCCGCCATCGTGCGGGCGGAAATGAGCTGAGGCGGGCAGGGCGTTGCGCCGCCCATCCTGGGGCGCGCCCTTGCACCCCGATCTGCCCTGCGCTAGCAGGACCGCGCGCTGACGCATTTTCCGCGGGTCATTTCGGCCTTCGCGGGTGTAGCTCAATGGTAGAGCAACAGCCTTCCAAGCTGATGACGAGGGTTCGATTCCCTTCACCCGCTCCAATACTTACAGGCTTTTTTGAGTTTTGAGCGTCGGGGGTCCAACAGGGATCCAATAAACGTCCTCGGACAGCCCAACCCCCGGTTTTCAGTTTGATCTCGGAAAAGACCGCCTTTTGGCGGCCGTCCGCCAGCAACGGTAGGCGCAAGAGCTCGGCTTGAAAAGGCCGCGAGTGCTGCTGAAGAAAACCGGAGTGACCATACTCGATACGATTAAGACCCGCGCGCTGGAACTGAACATGACCTACAAGCATGCCATTATCGGCGGCCTCGCATGTGCAGAAAAGCGTATGCCCTTCGGCGTTCGGTAGGCCTCAAGCTCATAGATGCCGTTGCCGGACGACGATCGAACCAAAAACTTCAGCTTCGCCATGGTGCCCCCCAGACACAGATCTCGTGATTGAGGTGGGCTATCTGTCGAGCCATGATTGAGCGTGATCAGGCCGCCTCGTACTCGGCGATCTTCTTAATTTGAGGTGCGAGCTTGTCTTCGGCCGTTTCAAGATCGAAGCGCGCCTGAATGTTCATCCAGAACGCGGCGCCGGTTTTGAAGAATTTGCCGAGGCGGAGCGCGGTGTCGGCCGTTACCGGCTTTTCCTCACGTGCGATGCGCTCAATGCGCGTGCGCGGCACGCGCAGCGCGGCTGCGACCGCGTAGGGTGTCAACTTAAGCGGAACGAGGAATTCCTCCCGGAGAACTTCGCCGGGATGAACAGGCGCGAGTTTTTTTGCCATGTGCGACCCTCCTGGTCTTAGCATCGGACCTCCCGATGCCTTGGTTGGCAGTTGACCCCGGACTTCCCGGCGCCAAATTCAGATCAGTGATAGTCGGCAATCTCCACTTCTTCTGGCCCAGCGTCGGTCCATCGGAAGATGAGCCTCCACTGATCATTGATCCGGATCGAATGCTTTCCGGCTAGATCGCCTTCAAGCGCCTTAAGCCGGTTGCCCGGCGGGGAATTCAAGGCTCCAAGGAAGGCGGCGGAGTCCACCATGATCAGCTTTCGGCGCGCCACTTTGGCAAGATTTGTCGGGAACCCCTTCGGAACCTTGCGGCCCTGAAGGATCGGTTCAGCAAAACTTCCCCTAAAGCTTCTGATCATGAACAGAACGTATCCCGATGGGATACGTTCTGCAGGCCCTTAGTATCCAGATGAGATACTACTTCGTAACAGGCCCAAATGTGACAGCGGGGCGCGCGGTCGGCTGGCACCGGTCGCATGAGAGCGAAGGGATCGGCACCAAAATGGGCGCGCGCGAAGGTTGCCCGTCGAACCCCTTACGGGCGAAGATGGGCTTTGCCGGGCGGTATTAGGCCAAAAGCCGCCCGAATCCGCCCCGCACGCCCTTGCAAAGCCGCGCTCTATAATGCATGACATCGGCGCGGCGGACCCTTATGGTCCGCCGCATCCGCTTCCAGCCTTCGCTCGCGAAGCGAGCAAAGGATGCCGCGCCGGAGCCCAATTGGGCGAAGGCGGGCCGGCCGCGAGCTTCGGCTCGGCACGCCGGCTTCCCGGAGGAGTGTAGCTCAATTGGTAGAGCACCGGTCTCCAAAACCGGGGGTTGCAGGTTCGAGTCCTGCCACTCCTGCCAGGCTCGGGCAGCGTCTTTGCCACCGGCGGCTGAGCAAAACGAGCGGACCGTCATTAGATAAGACGGCTGAAACGAGTTTCGGACTTTCAAGTTAGGATTTGGGACACACATTGAATGGCAACTTCCCCGTTCAAGTTTTTGCAGGAAGTGCGTGAGGAAACCCGCAAGGTCACCTGGCCTTCGCGCAAGGAAACCATGATCACGACTGCGATGGTGTTCGTGATGGTGGCGATTACCTCGGTATTCTTTATGCTGGCCGACCAGGTTATCCGTATTGCCGTGACCTTCGTGCTCGGCATCGGAAGCTAAGAGCAATTGAAAGCTGTTCGACGATGAGCGAGACCGCCGCCACTTCCACCACGACGCGCCCGAAGCGCTGGTACATCGTGCACGCCTACTCGAATTTCGAGAAGAAGGTGCAGGAATCGATCCGCGAGCAGGCCAAGCAGCGCGGGCTGGACGATCATTTCGAGGAAATCCTCGTGCCGGTTGAAACCGTCACCGAGATGCGCCGCGGCCGCAAGGTCAATGCCGAGCGCAAGTTCTTTCCCGGCTACGTGCTGGTGAAGATGGACTTGACCGACGAGGTCTACCATCTGATCAAGAACACGCCGAAGGTCACCGGCTTTCTTGGCTCGGACAACAAGCCGATGCCGATTACCGAAGCCGAAGCCAATCGCATCCTGCACCAGGTGCAGGAAGGCATCGAACGGCCCAAGCCGTCGGTCTCGTTCGAAGTTGGCGAGCAGGTGCGCGTGTCGGACGGCCCCTTTGCCTCGTTCAACGGGGTGGTTGAGGAAGTCGACGAAGCGCGTTCGCGCGTTAAGGTCGCGGTCTCGATCTTCGGCCGCGCCACGCCGGTTGAACTGGAATTCGGTCAGGTGGAGAAGCTGTGACACCATGACCGTGCGCGCATGATCCCGAAAAGTGGGTACCGGTTTTCGGGCAAGATCATGCGCAAATAAGAAGGCGATGGGAGCGTTCGCTCTCATCGATCAAAGACGTGGGAGGTGAGGCGGGCAAGCCACCCGTCAAGATCCGCACCACTAACTGTAACTTACGGGCCGGCAATAGCCGGCCCTATGCAGGAGTGTAAGATGGCTAAAAAAGTTACTGGATTCCTCAAACTACAAGTGCCGGCTGGCGCTGCCAACCCGTCGCCCCCGATCGGGCCGGCGCTCGGTCAGCGCGGCTTGAACATCATGGAGTTCTGCAAGGCGTTCAACGCGCAGACCCAGAAGATCGAAAAGAACACGCCGATCCCGGTGGTCATCACGACCTATCAGGATCGCTCGTTCACCTTCGAACTCAAGACGCCCCCGGTGTCCTTCTTTCTCAAGAAGGCCGCCAAGCTCGAAAGCGGCTCCAAGACTCCGGGCCGCGACATCGCCGGCTCCGTGACCAAGGCACAGGTCAAGGAAATCGCCAAAGAGAAAATGAAAGACTTGAACTGCGACACCATCGAAGCTGCCGCCAAGATGATCGAAGGCTCGGCCCGCTCGATGGGTCTTACGGTGACGGAGTAACAGCCATGACAATCGGAAAACGCACAAAGGCTGTTCGCGAAGGCGTCGACCCCGCCAAGGCCTACACCATCATCGAAGCGGTCAAGATGGTGAAGGAGCGCGCCAAGGCCAAGTTCGACGAGACCATCGAAATCGCGATGAACCTCGGCGTCGATCCCAAGCACGCGGACCAGATGGTGCGCGGCGTGGTGACGCTGCCGAACGGCACCGGCCGCTCCATGCGCGTCGGCGTATTTGCGCGCGGCGCCAAGGCCGAAGAGGCGAAAGCCGCCGGCGCCGATGTCGTCGGCGCGGAAGATCTCGTTGAGATCGTCAATGGCGGCAAGATCGACTTCGATCGCTGCATCGCCACGCCCGACATGATGCCGCTGGTCGGCCGCCTCGGTAAGGTGCTCGGTCCGCGCGGCATGATGCCGAACCCGAAGGTCGGCACCGTGACCATGGACATCACCAATGCCGTCAAAGGCGCCAAAGGCGGTTCGGTCGAGTTCCGCGTCGAGAAAGCAGGCATCGTGCAGGCCGGCGTCGGCAAGGCCTCGTTCGGTGAGGAGCAACTGGTGGCCAATGTCATGGCCTTCGTTGACGCCGTGCAGAAGGCAAAGCCGGCGGGAGCGAAAGGCCATTACATCAACCGGGTCGCGATCTCCTCGACCATGGGCCCGGGCGTGAAAGTGGACACCTCGACCTTGTTCGCGCCGAAGGTATAAGGCCGCAAATCAAGAAATGCGAAAGCCCGGTCCGCAAGGATCGGGCTTTTTGTTGCGCGGACGTCCCGTCGCGCGGCTTACCGCCCCCAAGCATCGAGGCCAAGCAGCCAGCGGTTTACCGCCCAGAACGAGCCGCCGCCCTTGAAACGCCCATCTGGCGCGCACGGGCGAGGCAGGCCCGCCGGACAGGCGGGAGAAAGCCTGCTAAATTCCTCGAAGATTCCCCATAAATTCCACTTGGCAAAGTCTCTAAGACATTCTAAATAGCGTGCATCGGGCGTGCTGGCCCCCTTTGTCGGCACGCCTTTGCGCGTCTCTACAAACACATGGTGGTAGGAGCTCAATCCTTTTGGACATCCCGGCGGGACATCTGGAAGGGGAAAGAGGCCGATTTTCATTGATGTGAGCGCGTAAAACCGTGGCCGAGGCCCCGCAAGGGGACCAAGGTTCCGGTCGACCTGTCCAAGACTGCCGGCGCTGAGGCCCGTCAAAAGGCTGACGCTTAATCCTCGCTTTAAGGGGCCAGCACAGATGGGGATGAGACCCGAATTTGCCGGGCCGCAAGGCTTGGCCAAGTCGGTTCGAACCTCGGATACCCGATCATGACGGTAGTTCATGTTTCGGGGGGCAGGATTGTCGTGGTTGTCCTGCCGGAAGTTCGCTTCGCGTGAACCTTTGCGGGATGGCCGGTGCAACCCGGTGGCTCCCGCCTCATGCGGACGGCCGCCAAACCGGAAAGAGCTTGCAGTGGATCGAGCGGCAAAAGCAGAGTCCATCACTGAACTGAACGGGGTCTTCAAGACCTCGGCTGTCGTGGTGGTGGCTCATTATGCCGGCCTCACTGTCGCCCAAATGCAGCAGCTGCGTCAGCAGATGCGAAAAGCGGGCGGCCATGTGAAGGTGGCAAAAAACCGTCTCGCCCAAATCGCTCTTAAGGACACCGACGCTGCCTCCATTGCGCCCCTGTTGAAGGGGCCGACCGTACTCGCCTATTCGGGCGACCCGGTGGCGGCACCTAAGGTGGCCGTCGATTTCGCCAAGGCGAACGAAGCGTTCGTCATTCTCGGCGGATCGATGGGCAAAACGGCTCTGGACCAGAACGCAGTCAAGGCGCTCGCCTCGCTGCCGTCTCTGGATGAACTGCGTGCAAAGATCATCGGCCTCCTCGTGGCGCCGGCGACCAAGATCGCGCAGCTCACCAACGCTCCCGCGGCCAAGGTCGCGCGCGTCGTCCAGGCTTACGCCTCCAAGAGCGAAGCGGCCTGACGGCTCACTGAACAAACAAACCCGACTGGTTCGAACCGAATAGGAACTGACAAATGGCTGACCTGAACAAGATCGTCGACGAATTGTCGAAGCTGACCGTCCTGGAAGCGGCGGATCTGGCGAAGTTGCTCGAAGAAAAGTGGGGCGTTTCGGCTGCCGCCGCGGTTGCGGTTGCCGGTCCGGCCGCCGGTGGTGGCGCCGCCGCCGCCGAAGAGAAGACCGAGTTCACCGTTGTCCTGGCCGCAGCCGGCGACAAGAAGATCGAGGTGATCAAGGAAGTGCGTGCCCTTACCGGCCTCGGCCTCAAGGAAGCCAAGGACCTGGTCGAAGGCGCGCCGAAGCCGGTCAAGGAAGGTGTCAACAAGGAAGAGGCCGACAAGATCAAGGCCACCCTCGAAAAGGCCGGCGCCAAGGTTGAGCTTAAGTAAACGAAGCTTACTTAAGCGAAATCTCCGGGCGAGCACTTCGCGAGACCCGGGGATCGCCAAGACAAAAGTTCCGATACCCCAGGGGTTTTAACCTCCCTGGGGTGTCGCAAAAGGAAAGCGCCGCGGCCGGTTTTCGGCCTCGGAAGCGGCTCGTGATACGGCGCGTATAAGCCCGGTCACGATGAGTTGCGAGATGTTCGGCGGTTCGGGCGCGGTCCGAATCACATAGAAACGGGTAGCCCCGACGCTTGTCCTGATAGCCACGATGGATTGCGGCTGTTCGGAGAGGCGCTGAGCGCTCACCTCGAAAATCGAATCGAGAGAAAGAAAACGATGGCGCAGACATTTACCGGTCGCAAGCGCGTAAGAAAGTATTTCGGATCAATCAAGGAAGTGGCGGAGATGCCGAACCTCATCGAGGTTCAGAAGGCATCCTATGACCAATTCCTGATGGTGAAAGAGCCGGAAGGCGGCCGTCCCGACGAGGGATTGCAGGCGGTGTTCCGCTCAGTCTTCCCGATCTCGGACTTCTCCAATTCCTCGATGCTAGAATTCGTCAAGTACGAATTCGAGCCGCCGAAATACGATGTCGACGAGTGCCGCCAGCGCGGCATGACCTTCGCCGCGCCACTCAAGGTTACCCTGCGCCTCATCGTGTTCGATATCGATGAAGAAACGGGCGCGCGCTCGGTCAAGGACATCAAGGAGCAGGATGTCTACATGGGCGACATTCCGCTCATGACCAATAACGGCACCTTCATCGTCAACGGCACCGAGCGCGTTATCGTCTCGCAGATGCATCGTTCGCCCGGCGTGTTCTTCGATCACGACAAGGGCAAATCGCATTCGTCGGGTAAGCTTTTGTTCGCCGCCCGTATCATTCCCTATCGCGGCTCCTGGCTCGACATCGAATTCGACGCCAAGGACATCGTCTATGCGCGTATCGATCGCCGCCGCAAGATTCCGGTGACGTCGCTTCTTTATGCGCTCGGCCTCGATGGCGAGGAAATTCTTCGCACCTTCTACAAGCACGTCATGTACAAGCGCGCCAAGGAAGGCTGGCGCGTGCCGTTCGATGCTAACCGCTTGAAGGGCTACAAGGCGATCAACGATCTGATCGACGCCGACACCGGCAAGGTCGTCGTCGAAGCCGGTAAGAAACTGTCGGTGCGCCAGGCCCGTCAGTTGCAGGAGAAGGGGCTCAAGCACCTTCGCATGGCGGACGAGGAATTGATTGGCCACTACATCGCGGAAGATCTCGCCAATGCCAAGACCGGTGAAATCTATCTCGAGGCGGGCTCCGAGATCGATGAGAAGAACCTCAAGGTTCTGATCGAAGCCGGCTACAAGGAACTGCCGCTGCTCGACATCGACCACGTCAATGTCGGCGCCTACATCCGCAACACGCTGACCGTCGATAAGAACATGACGCGCGAAGACGCGCTGTTCGACATCTACCGCGTCATGCGCCCGGGCGAACCGCCAACCGTCGACACCGCCGAAGCGATGTTCCGGTCGCTATTCTTCGACTCAGAACGCTACGACCTTTCGGCCGTCGGCCGCGTCAAGATGAACATGCGTCTCGAACTCGACGCTCCGGATACCATGCGCGTGTTGCGCAAGGATGACATCCTGGCCGTCATCAAGACGCTGGTCGATCTGCGCGACGGCAAGGGCGAGATCGACGACATCGACAATCTCGGCAATCGCCGCGTGCGTTCGGTCGGCGAGTTGATGGAGAACCAGTACCGCATCGGTCTGTTGCGCATGGAGCGCGCGATCAAGGAGCGCATGTCGTCGGTCGATATCGATACCGTCATGCCGCAGGATTTGATCAATGCGAAACCAGCCGCCGCCGCCGTGCGCGAGTTCTTCGGCTCCTCGCAACTTTCGCAGTTCATGGACCAGACCAATCCGCTCAGCGAAATCACCCACAAGCGCCGTCTCTCGGCGCTTGGCCCGGGCGGCCTTACTCGTGAAAGGGCTGGCTTCGAAGTGCGCGACGTGCATCCGACGCACTACGGTCGTATCTGCCCGATCGAAACGCCGGAAGGCCCGAATATTGGACTGATCAACTCGCTCGCGACCTATGCGCGCGTGAATAAATACGGCTTCGTCGAAACGCCTTATCGCAAGGTGAAGGACGGCCGCGTCACCGATGAGGTCATCTATCTCTCGGCGATGGAAGAAAGCCGTCACGCTGTTGCGCAAGCAAACGCGCAGATGGACGCGCGTGGCCGCTTCACGGAAGACCTTATCATCTGCCGACAGGCTGGCGACGTGCATCTGGTGCCGCGCGACAAGGTCGACTTCATGGACGTGTCGCCGAAACAGCTCGTTTCGGTGGCAGCGGCGTTGATCCCGTTCCTCGAGAACGATGACGCCAACCGCGCGCTGATGGGCTCGAACATGCAACGCCAGGCGGTGCCGCTGGTTCGCGCCGAAGCGCCGTTCGTCGGCACCGGCATGGAAGGCGTGGTCGCCCGCGACTCGGGCGCCTCGATTTCCGCGCGCCGTACTGGCGTGATCGATCAGGTCGACGCCACGCGTATCGTCGTGCGCGCCACCGGCGAAACCGACCCGACCAAGCCGGGCGTCGATATCTACCGGCTGATGAAGTACCAGCGCTCGAACCAGAACACCTGCATCAACCAGCGTCCGCTGGTGAAGGTGGGCGATAAGGTCAACAAAGGCGACATCATTGCCGACGGTCCCTCGACCGATCTCGGCGAACTCGCGCTCGGCCGCAACGTGCTGGTCGCGTTCATGCCGTGGAATGGCTACAACTTCGAGGACTCGATCCTGCTGTCCGAGCGGATCGTCAAGGACGACGTGTTCACCTCCATCCACATCGAAGAGTTCGAAGTGATGGCGCGCGACACCAAGTTGGGTCCGGAAGAAATCACCCGCGACATCCCGAACGTCTCGGAAGAGGCGCTCAAGAATCTCGACGAAGCGGGCATTGTCTATATCGGCGCGGAAGTGCACGCCGGCGACATCCTCTGCGGCAAGATCACGCCGAAGGGCGAAAGCCCGATGACGCCGGAAGAAAAGCTCTTGCGCGCTATCTTCGGCGAAAAGGCCTCTGACGTTCGCGACACCTCATTGCGGGTGCCGCCGGGCGTGCAGGGCACTGTCGTCGAAGTGCGCGTGTTCAACCGCCACGGCGTCGAGAAGGACGAGCGCGCGCTCGCGATCGAGCGTGAGGAAATCGAACGCCTCGCCAAGGACCGCGACGACGAACAGGCGATCCTCGACCGTAACGTCTACGGCCGTCTGGCCGAACTTCTGGAAGGCCGCACCGGCGTCGCCGGTCCGAAGGGCTTCAAGAAGGATTCAAAGATTACCCGCGCGGTGCTCGACGAATATCCGCGCTCGCAATGGTGGCTGTTCGCCTCGCCGAACGACAAGCTGATGGCCGAGATCGAAGCCATCCGCAAGCAGTACGACGAGTCGAAAAAGCTTCTGGAACAGCGCTTCCTCGACAAGGTCGAGAAGCTCCAACGCGGTGACGAATTGCCGCCCGGCGTGATGAAGATGGTCAAGGTCTTCGTCGCGGTGAAGCGCAAGATCCAGCCCGGCGACAAGATGGCCGGCCGTCACGGCAACAAGGGCGTGGTCTCGCGCATCGTTCCGATCGAAGACATGCCGTTCTTGGAAGACGGTACCCATGCCGACATCGTGCTCAACCCGTTGGGCGTGCCCTCGCGCATGAATGTCGGCCAGATTCTGGAGACCCATCTCGGCTGGGCTTGCGCCGGCCTGGGGCTCAAGATCGGGCAGGCGGTCGACACCTATAACCTGAAGCACGATGCCAAGCCGCTGAAGGAAATGCTCAAGAAGGTCTATGGCGACGACGAGACCATCAAGTCGCTCGATGAAGACGGCCTGATCGAGCTTGGCGGCAACCTGCGGCACGGCGTTCCGATTGCGACGCCGGTGTTCGACGGCGCTAAGGAAAAAGACATCGAGAACATGCTCGAACTCGCCGGCCTGCATATCTCCGGCCAGTCGACCGTCTATGACGGCCGCACCGGTGAGGCGTTCGATCGCAAGGTGACCATGGGCTACATCTATATGCTCAAGCTTCACCATCTGGTCGACGACAAGATCCATGCCCGTTCGATCGGTCCTTACTCGCTGGTCACCCAGCAGCCGCTCGGTGGCAAGGCGCAGTTCGGCGGCCAGCGTTTCGGCGAAATGGAAGTGTGGGCGCTCGAAGCCTACGGCGCCGCCTATACGTTGCAGGAAATGCTCACCGTGAAATCGGATGACGTCGCCGGCCGCACTAAGGTGTACGAGGCGATCGTGCGCGGCGACGACACGTTCGAAGCGGGCATTCCGGAAAGCTTCAACGTCCTGGTCAAGGAAATGCGCTCGCTCGGCCTTAACGTCGATCTGCACAATTCCAAGGCGCAGGGCCGCGGCCCCGAGGCGGCGGAAGCCGCCGAATAACGAGCGTCCGGCCGGGCAAGCAAAAGCGCGAAGCGCGTCTTCACGCCAAAGTCGCCCGGCCTATCACGCCTTTGTTTTCTAATTTGCGGCCGGTGGCATGCCGGCATAGCGGAGATGGCAATGAACCAAGAGATCATGAATCTTTTCAGCCCGGCGGCGCCGGCTCAGGTCTTCGACCAGATCCGGATTTCGATCGCGAGCCCTGAGAAGATTTTGTCGTGGTCCTACGGCGAAATCAAAAAGCCGGAAACGATCAACTACCGGACCTTCAAGCCCGAGCGCGACGGCCTGTTCTGCGCGCGCATCTTCGGGCCGATCAAGGATTACGAGTGCTTGTGCGGCAAGTACAAGCGCATGAAGTACAAGGGCATCATCTGCG